>Ga0193729_1000657_pt1 | contig 18127 bp, 16 predicted proteins | sample U1c2metaG_FD_143036 | JGI IMG/M metagenome (GOLD analysis project Ga0193729, IMG submission 143036) | Soil microbial communities from a riparian zone of the East river system, Colorado, United States - U1c2 | ecosystem: Environmental > Terrestrial > Soil > Riparian zone | place: USA: East River...
TCGGCGCGCACCGCTGCGTAGGCGGAGCTCAAGCTCGACAGGCCCGGCAGCGCCGCCTCCAGATCAGCCGGCGCATGATTGAAGTGCTTGCAGGCGAGGCAAGAGGGTGAAGCGGGCTGGATCATTGGCCAAGACGGTTCCAAAACTCGTTGAACACCTGAGTCGACAACACAAAACCCAGCACGACATTGACCAGCACACCGATGGTGAACGCGTAAAATGGCCGCGCGCCGATGGAAGCGAATTCGCGAATCCGTGTCGTGAGGCCGATGCTCAAAAAGGCGAAGGTGAATGCCCAGGTGCGAAATGCCTGCAGGGGCGCGACCAGCGCCGGCACCACTTCCTTCTTATAGGCGGCGTAATCGAACCCACGCGCCACCAGAGTCACCACGGCCGATGCGACGATGAATCCCAGCACGAATTTGGGAAAGCGATTCCAAATTTCCGCAGCCCGCGATTTGCTGTGTATTGCCGTGCGCTCCCAGCGGGCGGTGGCAATTAACGAAAGTACGAAGGCCCAGACTCCGATCCACATGTCGCGTCCGATGACCTTCATGAGCGTGAACGCGCTCACGGCCGCATCGGGATTTCCGGCGATTCCCGGAACGTTGCCCGCATAGCCTCCATAGGTTTGCGCGGCGGCCAAACCCGCGGCATCCGCAAATTCCGACGTGCCGATCCAGGCCCCGGCAACGCCCGTGGACAGATTCAATGCGCGTGCAACCAGCGGCAGCACGAAAATCATGACGATCGCCCAGAACACGACCAAGGAGATGGCGGCCGAGACTTCCTCTTTTCTCGCGCCGACAGCGCCGCCCACCGCAATCGCGCCCGACACTCCGCAAACCGCGCCGCCCGTACCCAAGGTGGCGGCCAGCCGCCGATCCAGCCCTAAGCGGACGGCGGCAAAGTAGATGACGCCGAATGTCGCCAACGAGACGATGGCCGCTTGCACAATGGCCACCGGTCCGGCCCAGGCAATCAAAGTCAGCGGCAAGCTTGCACCCAGCAGCACGATGCCGGTCTTGATGTAAAATTCCACCCGCAATCCGGGATCGAGCCAACGCGGAACGCCCAGCGTATTGGAGACCAACAGGCCAAGACCCAAGGCCACCAAGGGCGGCTCAAGATTGTAGTGAGCGGCCTGATCCCAAAGCCCGAGAAAATAAATACTGCCCGCTGCCAGATAGATGAGCAGGAAGGCGGGCAAGAATCGGCTGATTTTGATGCCCAGTGCAGCGGCGCCGATGCCGAATGACAAGGACCAGAGCACGAACAGCGCCGCATATTGCGGTCCATGCTGCTTAAGCTGCAGCGTCACGTCCGAAAGATGGCTCCATTTCTGCGGCGCGACGGCGATCCACTTGATGCTGCTGCCGCCGGCAAAGAGAGCCACTGCGACGGCGATCAGCCCCAGACCGATCCAGATGGCCCACCAGTCTTCCTTGCGGACTAAGTCGCCCCAGGGTGAGCGGCGCGCGATGACCCGCGAATGGGCAGTTTGGGCGATTTCCGCCATGGGTAGAGACTCCGGCGTGACAGGGACGCCGCCACGCTAGTCCCTCACCTTCAGGCCGTCGAATAGTTAGATCGCATATCCAAGTTACTCGCGGTTATGAGACCCGATGGCGCTGCCTTTGTGAAAGTCCGGATACGCCGGAACCGGCGATACGGGAACGGGATGCTCCTTCAGCTGTTGCAGCACGACGGCCACGGCGCGCTCCAACTGTGCGTCGTGTCCCGCCGCCACGTCCTTCGGCAGTTCCTCCACCGGCACATCGGGTGGAATGCCGTGGCCCTCCACCTCCCAATCTCCCTCGAGACCATAGATGGCGTAGCGCGGCGCGGTTACCGAGCCCCCATCGATCAGCGTGGGATAGCCGCCGATACCGACCAGACCGCCCCAGGTGCGCGTGCCCACCAAGGTCCCGAGGCCCGCCTTGCGGAAGTACCAGGGCATGGCGTCGCCTCCGGAACCCGCGGACTGATTGATGATCATCGCCTTGGGTCCGAAGATCGCGCCTTGCGGATCGTGAACCGGCTTGCCATCACGCTCGATGGCGTTGCTCAAGTGCTTCTGACTCAAGACGCTGACGACGTAGTCGGCGATGAAGCCGCCCTGGTTGTAGCGCTCGTCCAGCACCAGGGCTTGCTTGTCCAATTGGGCGTAAAAGTAGCGGTTGAAGTTGGTGTAGCCTGCGCCGGCGGTATTCGGCATGTACACATAGGCGACCTTGCCGCCGGAAAGCGCATCCACTTTTTGCCGATTGGAATTGATCCAGTCGAGATTGCGCAAGCCATACTCGGAGGCGATCGGCACGACCGTGACATCGCGCCCGGCGCTGCCGTCGGCGCTCTTCGCGACGCGCAGGACCGTCTGCTTGCCGGCGCTGCCGTTGAAAAAACTATCGATGTTGTCGGTGGCGCGCAGCTCACGGCCGTTTACGCCAAGCAGGTAATCGCCTTCGACAATATTGATTCCGGGCAGGGTGAGGGGCGCAGTAAGCGAAGGCGTCCAATTTTGTCCGTTGTAAATCTTCGCGAACCGGTAGCGGTTGTGCTCGAGCGTGTAGTCGGCCCCGAGCAATCCCGGCTTCGGGCCATCCGGCCCCGTGCGAGGCCCGCTCACGAACATATGCCCCACCTGAACTTCACCCAACATCTCAACGCACAGATAGGTGAACTCATCGCGCGATGCCAAACCTTCCAGGTAAGGCTCATACTTCGCCTGGACCTTCGCGATGTCGAGTCCATGGGTGTGCGGATCGTAGAGAAAGTCGCGTTGCAGATGCCAAGTCTCGCGATACATCTGCTTCCAGGCGCTGCGCGGATCGATCATAGCCATCATGCCGTGGTTGTTCACCGGCTTTCCGGGATTGGCATCGGGTGCGCCGGGTTTCAATTCCGCGACAGGCGCGAGAAACCAGCTGTCATGGCGTGCATAAAATAGTTTTTCGCCGTCGAAGGAAACCTTGAAGGAGGTCAGTCCGCTCAAGATCTCTTCGGTCTGACGCTTCTCCGTGGTGAACCGCCAGAGCGCGCGAATCGGCGAGCCCGGATCTTCGGAAGCCCGGCCGACCGCGGTACCCTCGGCGAGAAACAATACGCCGGTCTTGCCGACCGCCAAGCCCACATAGTTTCGCGATGGGATCGGCAGAGATAGAATTCGATTCCCGATATCGGCAAGGTCGATGACCGTCGGCTTCGGCTTGGCGTCCGGTTTTTCCTTCTTTTTATCGCCGGTTTTATCCGCTTCGTCATCCGCTTTGTCAGCCTTATCCGCCTTATCCGCCTTATCCGCCTTCTTCGAGTCCTCATCCTTCTTTTTGTTTTCGTCATCGCTTTCCGGAGGAACCGGAGAGGCCGTGGTGCGCGACAAAACCACCACGTAGGCGCCGGCGTCGGTCGCGCGGTCGAGGGAAGACAGATCGATGCCGGCATCCGACGGACCATTGTTGGTCGAGGCGGTGAAATACAAATATTTCCCGCTCGGATCGAAGACCGGATTGGCAGCGTTGCTCATGCCATCGGTGACTTGCGTCGATGTATGCGTGGCGAGCGAAAATAAGAAAACGGCGTGCGTTTCGCTTTCCAAATCACGCGAATAGGCAATCCATTGGGAATCCGGTGACCAAGAAAGCTGGGTTGTAGCGCCGAATCCGCCGCGCAGCCCCGCGTCGACCTTCACCGGCTTGCCGCCGGCGGCATCGACGTACCAAATCCGTAAGTGTTTATCCGTGAAAGCGATATGTTTGGAGTCGGGAGACCAACGAGGAGCATAAAAGAACGACGCGCCAGGCCCTAAATCAATCACTTTGGGCGGCGCCAAGCCGTCCTGATCGCGGATATAGAGTTGATACTCTCCGGATGCATCGCTGAAATAGGCGATGGATTTTCCGTCGGGCGACCACGAAGGATCTCGTTCCGCAGACCCCGGGGTCCGCGTCAAGTTGCGAGTGTCGCCTTTTTCGACCGGCAGCGTGAAAATGTCGCCGCGTGCCTCAGCGACAATGCGCGCGCCGGTGGGCGATATCTCGATGTTTTCCGCCGCGCTCTCCGGAACACTCGCCAGATGCGGTGCCAGGCTCGGCAAATCGCCGTGAATGGTCACGGACACCGCATGCTCTTGATGAGTTGCCAAATCATACAGATGCAGCGAGCCGAACTGCTCGTAGACCAACGCACCGGCACCCGCGCTGACGGTCTTCAAATCATAGCCATGATTCTCGACGGCCTGCTGAACCTGTTTGGTTTTCGTGTCATAGCTGAACAGCGACACCGAACCGTTGCGGTCGGATAAGAAATACACCGTGCTGCCGGCCCACACGGGGCTCGAGTCGTTGGAATTCTCACGCGGGATTTTCTCCAAATCCAGCGTCTTCATATTGATCAGCCACACGGCCGTGGTCTGGCCGCCGCGATAGTGCTTCCAAGCCGGCTGCCACTGGCGAACCGGGACGTACGCAAGCGTCGTGCCGTCGCTCGAAAAGCTGCCCCAATCAACACTGGGCAGCGGCAGCACCTCTGGCGGGCCGACGCCGTCGGCTCGCGCGCGAAATAGTCTGGGATAGACCGATTTGCTCGCGTGAACCGAGGTAAACAGGACGTCCTTGCCGTCCGGGCTCCATCCCGTGGCGAGGCTGCCGGTCGGCTCCCAGGTGAGACGCCGCGGCACGCCGCCATCGACGCTGATGACGTAAACATCGGTGAGCCCGTGGTCGTGGGTCGAATACGTAATTTGCGAGCTGTCGGGCGACACATAGGGGCCGGCACTCACGGTGCCGGTCGACGTCAGGCGCCTGGCCTCGCCGCCCGCGCGCGCCACGGTCCAAATGTCGCCCGCATACAGAAACGCGATTCGGTCTTGACCAAGCGAGGGATTTCGCAGCAGCAGCGGCGCTGCGCTCCATGCGGTGGCACAAAGACTCAAGCTGGCGATAACACTCAAACCGGCGCTCAACAATACGCGGGAAATCATGCGCACCTCGAAGTGATTGAAAAATTAGGCGGGGGAACTATACACGTATGCCGACGCATCAACCGTTCACGAAGCGCATCCCGGTCTCATCATAGCGCTCGCCGGCCGCGACACCGCTCGGCGCGACCGCCGCGATGCGGGCGAGATCTCCCGCATTGAGCGTGATATTTGCGGCAGCCAGGTTCTCCTTGAGGCGCGTTGCACTGGTGGTGCCGGGGATGGGCACGATGTGCGGACCCTGTGCCAGCAACCAAGCGAGCGCCAGTTGAGCGGGCGTGCAATTCTTTTCTTTTGCGATTTCCTCGACCTTGCCGACCGTTGCCAGGTTCTTGGCAAAGTTCTCGCCCTGAAAGCGCGGCGAGAAGCGGCGGAAGTCCTTGGCATCCAGATCATCGATGCTGCGAAATCGGCCGGTGAGAAAGCCGCGGCCGAGCGGACTGTAGGGGACGAAGCCGATCCCAAGCTCGCTGCAGACTTGCAGCACACCATCCTCCGGGTCGCGGCTCCAGAGCGAGTATTCCGTCTGCACCGCGGTGATGGGATGGACTTGATGCGCTTTGCGGATGGTCTCCACGCTCGGCTCCGATAGGCCGATGCCGCCGACTTTACCGGCCTTCACCAATTCGGCCATGGCTCCCACGGTCTCTTCGATGGGCGTGGAACGGTCCACGCGATGCTGATAGTAAAGATCGATGCGTTCAACACTGAGCCGTTTCAGCGAGCCCTCGCAGGACGCGCGCACATAGTCCGGCTTACCGCTGATTCCACGCATCCTGGGATTGGCCGGATCGCGCAGAAAGCCGAACTTGGTGGCCAGAAAAACTTGATTGCGCCTTCCCGAGATCGCCTTGCCGACGAGAATTTCATTCGTGTACGGACCATACATGTCTGCGGTATCGAGGAAGGTAAGGCCGAGCGACAGCGCGTTTTGAATGACGCCGATGGCCTCCGCGTCACTGGCGGCGCTGGATGCATAGAACTCCGAGAACCCCATGCAGCCCAAACCCAGTGCCGATACTTGCGGGCCGTCGCGGCCCAATTTGCGCAGCTTCATTGCATTCTCCTTGATGACATCGGCGGAATCCGCCGATGCCGGTTATGATCGCCGAGCCTCAACCCGGCAGCGCGGACTTCAGCTCCAGCGGATCGATGCGGTTCAGGTAGCGCATGACCCCATCGTCCAACGAGCCGAATTTAAGGCTCATCACGTCCTTCACGTAATTCTGGTGCAGCTTCCAGGGTGTTTTCGAGCCCTGTTTCGGCAGCTTGTCCGCAACGCGCTGAATATAGCCGGACGTGAGGTTGAGCCATGGCTCCAATTTCACCGTCGGGTCATCATTTTGGGGCACGCAAACCTGGAAACCCTTGCGTTCCATGTGATTGAGCACCCGGCAAATATAGTCGCAAGTCAGTTCGCTTTTCAGCGTCCAGGACGCGTTGGTGTAGCCGAATGTCGAGGCAAGATTCGGAATCCCGCCATACATGGTGCCCTTGTAGTTGAGAGTGTTGGCCGGATCGATGTGACGGCCGTCGATGCTGATTTGAATATCGCCGAGCGCCACCAGATTCAACCCCGTCGCGGTCACGATAATGTCGCCCTCGAGTTCCTTGCCGCTGCGCAGCTTGATGCCTTTTTCCGTGAAGGTGTCGATCTCATCCGTGACGATCGCCGCCTTGCCGGCCTTGATCGCCTCGAACAAATCTCCATCGGGAACCAGACACATGCGCTGATCCCAAGGATTGTAGCGAGGCGTGAAATGGGTCAGCACATCGTAGTCCGGCCCCAAAGCGCCCTTCACGCGATCGAGAATCCATTTCTTCACACGCTCGGGGCTGCGTTTGCAGAGCCCAAAGAAGTAGATGCCAAACAAGATGTTTCGCCATCTCACCAGGTTGTAGGCGACCTTGGAGGAAAGGTGACGCCGCAAAAAATTGGCCAGCGCGTCTTGCTCGGGGCGCGCAACCACATAAGTCGGCGAGCGTTGCAGCATGGTTACTTGAGCCGCGGTTTTGGCCATGGCGGGCACCAGGGTCACGGCGGTCGCGCCGCTGCCGATCACAATCACGCGTTTGTCCGCGAAGGCGAGATCTTCCGGCCACTTCTGCGGATGCACGACCAATCCTGCAAAGCGCTGGCTGCCTGGAAATACCGGCGTATAGCCCGCCGTGTAGCTGTAGTAGCCGCAGCAGACGAACAGAAAGTTGCACGTGAATCGGGCCGTCTGCGGGCCGCACTCCGCTTCAACGGTCCACCGCGCGTCCTTGGAAGACCACGAGGCTCGCTTGACCAGGTGATGGTATCGAATGTGTTGATCGACGCCGTAGTCCTTGGCGGTGTCGTTGATGTACTTGAGAATCGAGGGACCATCTGCGATGGCCTTGCCCTCGACCCACGGTCGGAAGGAATAGCCCAGCGTAAACATGTCCGAGTCGGAGCGAATCCCGGGATAGCGAAACAAATCCCACGTTCCCCCGATGTTCGCCCGGCCTTCCAGAATCGCGTAAGTCTTGCGGGGACAGTTGGTTTGCAAGCTGCAGGCGGCCCCGATGCCGGACAAGCCGCCGCCCACGATCAGCACATCAAAATGGTTTGGCGTCACTCAAGTCTCCATTGGCAATGGCGCTGCCTCAGGCGGCATTCCGAGCGCCTATTTCGCGGGCAAACGCGGTCACGGTTGCGAAGGCGTCGCGAGCTTCGGGCAGCAGCGTCACGAAAACAGGCCACACATGCGGCAATCGATCACGCACGACCAATTCAACTTTGACCCCGGCCGCCGAGGCACGTTCTGCCAGGCGCAGCGTGTCGTCACGCAAGATCTCGTGGCGGCTCGCAAACAATAGCATGGGGGGCAATCCCTTAAGGTCCGCGTACAGGGGCGAGGCGCGGGGGTCTCGCGCATCGGCGCCCGCCAGATAAATCGCGGCAGCCTCGCGGATGCCGCGCGGCGTGAACATGGCGCAGCTTCTGGCATTGGCTTCGACGGAGTCGCCGGTGACGGCGAGGTCGGAATACGGCGAGAAGGCAACAATGGCCTTCGGCAGCGTCCACCCGCTGTCACGAACGCCGACCGCTGTCGCGATGGCGAGCCCGGCCCCGGCCGAATCGCCCGCCAGCACGATGGCGGCTCGAGGGTGACGAGTCAGCAACCACTCGTAGGCCTTGGCGGCATCTTCCACGGCCGCCGGGAAAGGATGCTCGGGAGCCAATCGATAGTCGAGTCCGTAGACCGGCGCCTGGAAGGCTTTGGCCATCGCGATGAGAACTTGACGATGCGTCTTGGGCGATCCAAATAGATAGCCGCCGCCGTGCAAGTACAGCACGATGGTCGACGCCGGCGCCGAGCGGGCGGAGGCTGAATCGGCGACGTCGAACTCCAACCCTTGTTCGCTGCGCACGCTCTCAATCCTGTAGCCGCGCGGCACCGCCAAGGCGCTGCGCGGCGGATTTTTGGTCAAGGCTCTCAAGCGCTCGAGGTTGATGGGCTTTTTCCCATGACGCTTCATCGTGAAGCGAAAAAAACCGTTCAGTATCATGGCTTGCCAGCTCAGCATGGATTGTTTCCCAGACGGGCAATTGGCCCTGTTTTCGCTGTCATTTTTCTTGCCGCGGAATTATGCACCGGGCACAAGCAAAGCGCGAAGCAGCTGACAAAAACGCGGGCAACTGTGGGAAATACTTCCAGATAATTCAGATAGTTAGGCAGCCCTGCACCCCGGACGGGCACGCCGTTCGTATTCCTATCAAGGCTGGGGATAATCCCATTAGCCATTTTTAGGAGATCCGTCCATGAAGAAGATGCGACTTGTAGAGATTGCGCTGGCTTGCTTTCTGGCGCCCGCACTGGCTGCCGCGCAAGACGCCAGGCTCAAACTGCCTGAATTCAGGTCTCTGGCAGGCAAAGCGACGGAATCCGTCAACATCAGCTTGAGTCCCTGGCTGCTGCGCATGGCAGGCTCATTTATCGACGAGAAAGACGCGGACAGCGTCGCGACCAAGCATCTTCTCGCCGGCATCAAGGCAATTGAAATTCGCAGCTACCAGTTCGCGACCGATTTCGCCTATTCCGCCGCCGATATCGACGGCGTCAGAAGCCAGCTCGCCGGGCCGGGCTGGAGCCAACTGATGCAGGTTCACCACAGCGACAAGAGCGAAGATGTGGACATGTACGTGCTGATCGAGAATAACGTGACCAAGGGTTTTGCTTTGATTGCCAGTCAGCCGCGGGAATTTACGATCATCAACATCGTCGGATCAATCAATGTCGATGATTTACCGAAACTGGAGAATCACTTGCACTTGCCCAAGGTAGCCGATGTTCGAGCCAATTTGTTGATGTAACGAGTGCGCGCGCCTTGAATGACGGAGCCTTGGATCCTTTGGACTATGAGCTCGCGAAGGCGCGCTTGGGCGAGCGCACAGCGCTTGCGGTCCTGGTCCAGGCGCATCAGCGCGCGGTCTACAGTCTGGCACTGCGCATGCTGGGTACGCGGGATCTTGCGGAGGATTTGACGCAGGACGTTTTCATGCAGCTGAACGGCAATTTAAAAGCAATTGAGTCGAACAAGCACTTGGGATTTTGGTTGCGCCGGGTGACCACGAACCGGGCGATCGATCAATTGCGCCGCCGATCGCGGCTGCAAATAACCTCGCTCGAAGACGAGCAACCGTTCTTCAGCGCGGAGGATGACGCTGATCCCTTGTTGCAGCGGCATCTGCGAGATCTGCTGTCGGACTTGAGCCCACAGGCGCGGGCCGTGCTGCTGTTGCGCTTTCAAGAAGACTTGGATCCGACGGACATCGCGCAAACGCTTGACATGCCGATCAATACCGTCAAGAGCCATTTGAAACGATCACTGGAAACGATGCGCGAGAAATCCCTCGGCATGCAATCAGCCCGCTGCGAGGACAGTTCAACATGAGCCAGGAAATCGAATCTCGAATCCGTGCCGCCTTGCGGCCCGTGGCGCCGAGCGAAGATTTTTCGAAAAAACTTCTTGCGCGCGTCATTGCCGATCAGCCGGCGCACCCAAAACCGCGCCGCCTGCCCTCGGCAAGCGCGCGGCCATTGATGTGGTGGCTGACGGCAAGCCTCGCGGCGTGCCTGATACTGGTGGTGGGCGTCCAACAGCACCTGGAGCAACAACGATTGCAGCAGAGCGGCTTGGAGGCGCGGCGCCAGGTGGTGGAGGCGCTGCGCATGACCAGCCAGAAACTGAATCTGGCGTACGAAGCGGTCAAGAATCAATCGACTTCGCTGAGCGATGAAAAGTCGGGCGTGTAGATGGAAATCGAGGATTTCTCCATGAGAAAACACACATTGTCGGTGATTTTTGCGCTGCTGGCGCCCGCCTTGGCGTGGGCGGCTCCGAATCCCAAGCTGGCGATGCCGGAGTTCGCGGGGTTGGCGCAGAAAGCCACCGAGTCCGTGACCATCACACTTGATCCTGCCTTGCTTGCCATGGCGGGACGGTTTCTCGACGGCAACGATCCGCAAGATGCCGCAACCCAGGAAGTCCTCAAAGGACTTCGCGGAATCTATGTTCGAAGCTACACCTTTGACAAAGATTCCGCGTATCAGCAGGCCGATATCGACGCCGTGAGAGCGCAGTTATCGGCGCCGGGCTGGAACCGATTGGTGGAAACTCACAGCCGCAAATCGCGCGCCGATGTCGACATTTACATCATGATCGACAACAACCAAGCGATCGGCCTTGCTTTAATTGCCAGCGAACCGCGGCAATTTACGATTGTGAACATCATTGGTGCGATTGATCTCGACAAGTTGCACAAACTGGAAGGTCAGTTCGGTGTGCCCAAGCTCGATGTAGATCTGTCAAAAACGCCCGCCCCGGGTCCGCCAAAGAAATAGCGGCGGCACGGATGGCGCCGCGCCAGTCCGGTGTGTAGTCCCAGTCCGGTGTGAAGTCAGTGAGCTTGAAATCAGCGAGTTTTAGCGCCTGATTCGTTTGGGCCGATAGCGGCCAGTGCTTCCTTGGCCGGCTGCGCCCGCTCTTTGCAGGTCCGCATTGCGTCATTGTAGGACAGCGTCTTATTCGCACCCATGCGTCTTGCCATGCACTCTTGGATCTGTCGCTTCATGATGGCCGCTTGGCTCGCAGGTGGTGCCGCCGGCGCATTCGCGCCGAGCAGCGCGCTACACAGACAGATCGCCAGGAATCGCTTCAAGGCGAGCCTGCTATCGAGACGAGCGGCTTGGGGCGCTTTGAGCAGCATGCATGCAAAGTATGTTCTGATGGGCGCTTGCTGCAAGGGTGGATAGTCGTCATCGAATGTCAGGCTTGCACCGACACCTTGCGGCGCGTACGCATTCGGGTTCGAATTAGACTAGGTTTTTGGCCACATCCGGGCGAGCAAACCATCGCGCAGCACAAATTGGTGCCATAGAACCGTCAACGCATGAACCCCGGCGAGGCCGAAGATCGCATACGCCAGATAGCCGTGCAAATCTTCCGTCGGATGGAATATGGCGCGGTTGGATGCAATGCCGAAATTAACTTGGAACAGGCCGAAATCCAAAACTCTGCCGTGATACACAAACGTGACCAACCCCACGATGGGCGTGACGAACATCAGCGCGTACAACGCGAAATGAACCGGCCCTGAAAGCCGGCGCGAGAGCGCATCCAAGTTTGCGAATGGCGCCGGCGGTGCATGCCGGAGTCTCCACCAAAAACGGGCGATGAGCACAGTCCACAGCGCCAAGCCAAGCAGCGCATGAATGTTGATCCAGAATCGTTGCGTCTGCTTCGGCCACGAATCATGCAATAAGCCCAAAACGCCGACGCACACGACCAGCACGAACATCGTCCAGTGGAACGCGATGGCGCCGGAGCCATAACGCTGAGTATTTGCGGTTGGCTGCAAGGTTTCTATCGAGGTGGACATATGGGTATAGTTACATTTTAGTGGCAGCGATGGAATACTGACGATGTAGCTCGATTGCCGTGCGGAAGAAGAACAACCGGAGTCGCGTCATGAAGATTGCGGGAAAAGTGGCCGTCGTCACCGGCGGATCCTCGGGCATCGGTCAGGCCGTGGTGCGCGCGTTCATCGAGAAGGGCGGACGAGCCGCCATTTTCGATCTCAACGAGGTCTCGGGACAGGCGATGGTGAAGGAACTGGGAGCGGCCGCAATCTTCGCCAAAACCAATGTCGCGGATGAGGCTTCGGTGGCGGCAGCGATCGCGAGGACGATGGCCGCATTCGGCGCGATTCACGTGTGTGTGAATTGCGCGGGCATCGGCAGTGCGCACAAGACGTTCGGCAAGGACGGTCCTTTCCCGCTGGCGGAGTGGGATAAAACCATTACGGTCAACCTGACCGGGACCTTCAATGTCACTCGGCTTTGCGCTGAACAAATGGCGAAAAACGCTCCTGAAGATGTGAATGGCGGACGCGGTGTGGTGATCAACACCGCGTCGGTGGCGGCCTACGACGGCCAGATTGGACAAGCCGCGTATAGCGCCAGCAAGGCCGGCGTGGTCGGCATGACGCTCCCCATGGCGCGTGACCTGTCGAGCATGGGAGTGCGCGTGAACACGATTGCTCCTGGCTTGATCGAGACGCCGCTCTTGGGATCGCTCCCCGCGGATGTCTTGGATGCGCTGGCAAAATCGGTGCTGTATCCGAAGAGACTCGGAAGGCCGGAAGAGATCGCACACTTGGCGGTTTGCATGATCGAGAACGATTACCTCAATGGTGAATGCATCCGTATCGATGGCGGCATCCGCATGCAGCCGCGCTAGTCGAAACGTGGGACCTCTTCAAGGACTGCGCGTCATCGAATTGCAGGGGATTGGACCTGCACCCTTTTGCGGAATGCTGCTCGCCGATCTTGGCGCCGAGGTCATCTCGATTGCGCGCAATTCATCGCCGGCGGATCGCAGCGCGCTGATCAGCGAACGCGGCAAGCTTTCCATTGCGCTCAATCTCAAAGCGCCCGAAGGGGTCGATGTCGTGCTGAAGCTCTGCGAGCAGGCGGACGTGTTGATCGAAGGCTTCCGTCCCGGCGTGACCGAGCGCCTGGGCATCGGCCCGCAGGCCTGCATGGCGCGCAATCCGCGCCTTGTCTATGGGCGGATGACAGGTTGGGGGCAAACCGGGCCCCTCTCGAAGGCGGCCGGCCACGACATCAACTACATCTCGCTCTCAGGCGCGCTGCACGCCATCGGGCGTGCCGGAGAGCGGCCGGTGCCGCCGCTCAACCTCGTCGGCGACTTCGGCGGCGGCGCGATGTTCCTGGCATTTGGCGTGATGAGCGCCGTGTTCGAGGCAAAGCGCTCCGGAATCGGCCAAGTCATCGATGCCTCGATGGTGGAAGGGTCCGCAGCTCTGATGCACATGATGTATGCGATGAAGGCGCAGGGGCAGTGGGACGATGCGCGCGGCAGCAACCTGCTGGACGGCGCGGCGCACTTTTATGACACGTATGAGACCGCCGATGGGAAATATATTTCTATTGGCGCCCTTGAGCCTGAGTTCTATCGTCAGTTGGTGCAACTGACGGGCGTGGATGCGGCCGAATTCTCGACACACATGGATCGAAATCATTGGCCGGCACTGCGGGTCAAGTTGGCCGCCGTGATCAAGCAGAAGACGCGCGCGGAGTGGTGCGCGATCATGGAGGGTACGGACGTTTGCTTCGCCCCGGTGCTCTCGATGAACGAGGCGCCTCAACATCCCCACAATCAAGCGCGCGGCACCTTTGTCCAAGTGGCCGGCGTCGAGCAGCCGGCGCCCGCGCCGCGTTTCAGCCGCAGCAGCCCGCGAGTGCCAAAGGCTGCATCACCCGCGGGCAGTGATACTCAAGCCGTGCTTCACTCCATTGGTTACAGCGAATCCCAGATCCAATCGTTGCGAGAACGCGGCGCCTTGACATGAGCGCTCGCCCGTCGCCAGAGGGCAACTCTGGCGATGGGCGGTCATGTCGCCGCTATCGGCCAATCAGCGGCAATGCTCGTCGCGATCACCGCAATCGCGCCATCCGTGCTCGTGGTAGTAGCGGTGATGATCGCGATCGTAATATCCCTCGCGGTATCCATCCCGGGGCTCGGCGACGACGCAGGCGGACGACAACGCAATCAGTCCCAACATGATGCCGGCTCGAAATATGCTCTGTGTGCTTATCATAAATGCTCCAGCGCTTTAGAGTTTTCAGCATAGCGCACGCTCAGCTGCAGCATCGTCCGACCATTACGGCTCTTCATGTAGGCGCTGCGCTTACATTCTTCTAAGAACTTGATGGGTGCGAGCGATGAAGCTACTGCGCGCGTCGCCGTAGCGGAACTAGCGCCACAACAAAAGGCCGCCTGGAGTGGCGGCCTTTTGAGGATCGCTTTGCGGTCGTTGCTTAGCGGAACTGGAATCCGACACGGCCGTACACGAAGCGTCCGCGCGAATCACCATACGTCAAGTCGTAGCCGCCGACGAAGTTGTTCGCCGATGAGGCGTAGTTGGCATACGGCGGGGTCGCGTTCGCGATATTGATCACGCCCAAGGTGAAGGTCCACGCCTTGGCCAGGTGATAGGACAGCTGCCCATCAAAGGTGTCGTAAATGCCCACCTCGCGAGTCGCCCCGGTAATGTTGCCGGCGGAGTCGTGATACTTCTTCTGGAAGTGCTGGGTCAGCGAGGCGTCCCAATTGCCGATGTCGTAGACCAACGTGAGGTTATGGCGCCAACGGGAAATAATGCCGTCGACCGAGGTCAGGCCCTTGTCGATTTGCCCGGTCCAGCTGCCGTTCGCATTTTGCACGGCGAATTTATAGAAGTAGGTACCGTCGCCTAAAATGCTGATTCGCCCGAAATCGCCGATGTCGAAGGCGTATCGCAAATTGACGTCCAAACCGCTCACATCCTCTTTGAACAGATTCGCGTTGGTCTGGCTGATGGACACAATATTGCCGTTCGCATCGCGAGTGATCAGGTTGGCAAACTGCGTCTCAGAGGCCGCATTCTGCAAAATCGTCGCAATCGGAAGACCGCCGACGACGATCGCATCCTTCAAGTAGATCCAGAAGGAGTCGAAGCCCAGGTGCAAGTTCTTCACCGGTTCGATTTCCGTGCCCAGGGTCAAGGTGGTCGATTTCTCCGGTTTCAGGTTCGGATTACCGCCCGTCACGGTAGAGAATTGAAAGCTGCAGGCCGGGTTGTTGGGATCGAAGGTCGGGCACTTGATGAAGTCGCGCGTGCCGTTCCCCGTGACGCTGCTGGCCTGCGCCGCGTACAGATCGGTCAGGGAAGGCGCGCGGAAACCGGAACCGGCCGAGGCGCGCCATAACCACCAGTCAAGGGGCTGAAACTTCAACGAGCCCTTGGGGTTCACGGTGCTGCCCACCGTCTGGTAGTGGTCATAGCGAACCGCCGCATCGGCGTCCAACATATGCACGATCGGCATGTTCACTTCGACGTAGACTGATTCCACACTTCGCGACGCATCTTCAGGCAGCTGATTGCCGCCCTGTCCGGTGATATCGCCGGTTTGAATCGGGCCGGACGGATTGTAGACGAAGGTCTCGCGGCGCACTTCTGCGCCCACGGCACCTTTCGCCTCGCCACCGGGCAGATCAAAAAGACCACGACTGGCCGAGCCGGATAGACTGGCGAGCGAGGTCTTGGAGCTCCAGTCCTGGCCGACGAATTCCGCGCCCTTGGCCGCCGCCAGTGCCGCAGGGTCGGTGGTCGGCCCAAACGGATTGATATTGCCCTGATCCAAGAGCGGCATGATCTTGGAGTACAAGGGGAACCCGGACTTCAAGTCCTCCTTGACCTTGACCTCGCTGTAAAGCACCGACGTGTCGAAGTCCCAACCCAGGAGGCTGCCCTTCCAGCCGCCGACGGCTCGTGTGGTGTCGGACGTGTCCAGCTCCACGCGAGGGCCATTGGCAAAGTCGCGATAGATCAAATTCAACGGCAAACCCGCCATGCCATGAGCCGCCGCGTAGGCGGTGGGATAGTACGGGCTCGTGGGCGGCAGCAGGAACGCCGCGGCGGTCGGCGTGATGGCCGGGTTGTGATAGTTCGGATATTGCGTCGCCAGCAAATTGGCTTGATACGCAAGAAACGGATTACCGGGCAGCAAGGGGTTCTGATAGGAGAGCGGTACCGGCTGCACCTGCGTGAGGGTTTCGACATGCGCGAAGCTCGCTTCCGCGTACAGCTGAGTGGTGTCGGTGAGCTGGTAGTGCGCATTCAAATTACCGTTGCCCCGCTTGACATCGGGCTGCAGCGAATCGTAAGGCGAATTGTCGAAGCGGCACTGGGCTGGAAAATTCACGTCATTGAGCGATGGCGCGCAATTTCCCACTTGTGGGTTGATCGTGGTCGGATTCGGCTTGGCCGGTACCGGAAACACCGCGATGTTGGCCGGGAACGCAAACGACGAGGTGACATCGTTGCCAAATTGCGGGCTGTAACGAGTCGCGAAGGGGCGCGTGGAGCCGAGGATGGATTGGATGTGATCGAAACCCAAGTTCAAGTTGATGTTGTAGCGATCGGTCTTCAGATCGCCGATGCCGCCGAAGAAGTTGGCTTGCTGCTCAGTGCCGCCGCCGGACCGCGTCGGAGCACCGCCATAGACGTTGGCATCGACGCCCTGGAAATTGTCCTTCAAGATGAAGTTCACAACGCCGGCGATGGCGTCGCTGCCGTAGATGGCCGAGGCGCCGTCTTTCAGGATTTCCACCCGTTCGATGGCCGCGACAGGGATGGAGCTGATGTCGACTGAGTTTCCGGCGACGCCAATCGATCCGCCGCCGTAGGGAGCGGAACGGCGGCCGTTGATCAAGATCAAGGTCCGCGCGGAGGTCAGGCCACGCAGAGAAATTGTATTAATCGAGCCGGTCTGGTTGCCGGTGGCCTGCGCCGCAACCGTACTGCCCGAACTGCTGGCGGAACTGACGTAGCGGAACAGATCTTCAGCCGAGGTCGCGCCGGTTCGCGCAATGTCTTCGGCCTTGAGCACCGTCACGGGCAGGGCACTCTCGGCGTCCAGACCGCGAATCGAAGTACCGGTGACCACCACTTCGGCGAGATTCTCGCTGGGCTGCACAGAAGCTGCCGCGCTCGAGTTCTGAAGTTGGGCTGTCTGCGCGGTTGCAGCAGTCGCCTGTGCGAGCCTGATTTCCTGGCTCGAAGACGCCGCCGCCGGCGCCGCGGTCAGGACCGGATTGGAAATCTTTTGGTAATCGTTGCGCGCTGCCTTGCGATCGGCAGATCCCGCAATGACCACGGTGCTGCCGTCGACCACGTCATAATGCAGGGCGGTGTCCTTGAGCAAAATTGCGAGCGCGCTGCCGGGGCTGAATTTTCCAACCACGCCCTGGGAGTTCTTACCTTCGACCAGCTGACCGGGGACGGTGACTTGAATGTCGGATTGCGCCGAGAATTTCAGCAGCGCTGATGAGAGCTGCTGGGGCGGGATGTCAAATTGCCTCTGCTGTCCCAGATCAATCGCCGCCAAACCCGGCTGAATGCCGGCGGCGACGGATAGCGCCAGGACAAAAAGCAACACTTTCGTGCCGCGAGTGAATAGATCGACGAGCGTGTTCATTCCCTTCCCCTTTACGGCTTGATAGCCGCTTCTGGAGGGATTAGACGAATGAGGGTTTGAATATGGGAACGGATTTGGAGGAATTTATCGATTTATTTTTCTCGTGGCGTTTTTGCTACACCTGCCTGCCGCTGCGGCAGGCAGAATGACCTCCACGTGGTTGTGTTTGGGATCAAATCATCCACGTGGTGGTTGGTTCTCAGCCCGATGAGCGGCCGGAAATAAAGCGACGCCCGGATTCCCGTTTTTGGGGCCTCGTTCGTCTAAGTTAGACTGGAGTGTCCGAACACTCGCCATGGTGAATCCAGTGAGCATGTTGCCGCCCAAAGCCGGCCAGGTCGCTGACTCAGAGCCCGATCACGAGGAATCGCGGGCCCAAGTCGTTGAGCGATTGTTTCGCGAACACAACGAGGCCCTGATTCGCTTCCTGCGGGGGAGGGTCGGATCTCAGAATGAGGCGCGCGAAGTTGCCCAAGAAGCCTACGTGCGACTTTTGAGTTTGGACCAGCCGGGAGCGGTCAGTTATCTGCGCGCGTTCCTGTTCAAGACCGCCGCGAACATAGCGATCGACCGGCGC
>Ga0193729_1000659_pt1 | contig 18120 bp, 10 predicted proteins | sample U1c2metaG_FD_143036 | JGI IMG/M metagenome (GOLD analysis project Ga0193729, IMG submission 143036) | Soil microbial communities from a riparian zone of the East river system, Colorado, United States - U1c2 | ecosystem: Environmental > Terrestrial > Soil > Riparian zone | place: USA: East River...
ATATTGATAGGCGTTGACTTCGCCTAGGACCGTCTCCTTGCGGTCCTCGATGCTATAGGAACAAAGGTGGGCCTTCCGATCGGGGCCATCCTGCTCTGCTTCGTCTTCACCTTCCTGATCGGCGACGGTACGGCGGAGATAGAAAATGCGATCGTCAACCAGCCGAATGTCGCTGTAGTTACCCGGGACGATTTCCACTCCGGAAATACGATCGCGAATGCCATCCAAATCGACTTTAACCACCACGGGTTTCTTCGGCGTTACCTCGGGAGTCGGAGCAGGACTGGTCTTTTGCGTTGGGGAAGGCGACTTCTTCTCCTCGGTTTTCTTTTCTTCGCCTTCTTTTTCCTTTTGCTTGGCGCGTTTCTGTTCGGCCTTGCCGACTTCGTCACTGCGTGGACCAAGCGGCGGCTCCGTGTCTTTCGCCAGAGTGACGAGGTAGATGCGCTGCATATCGACGTAAACGTTCTCAAATTCGTCCTCGGCAAAGGTGGGTTTGAAGTCACGGCCGGAGGCTAAAAGCAGATACTTGCCGTCATCGCTAAAGGCGACATTAGTCGAGCCGTACCATTCATCCGTTACGGGAGTCTGTTTCTTGTTGGCAACGGAATAAATGTAAACTCGAGGCATGTCATTCTCTTCCGGGCGCGCCCAGGCGATCCATTGGCTGTCGGGCGACCAATCGTAGGATTGAATTTCGCCAAATTTATCCTGATCTACTTGCGTGACAGTCTTTGAGGTTACATCAACATAACGCAATCGTTGTAACCGATCAGCCCAAAGGAGCTTCTTACTATCGGGCGACCAGACCGGGCGATAGTAATAAGTATCGGCTCCGCTCGTTACCTGTTGTGGCTGACCTTTGCCATCCTGGGCGCGGACATAGAGTTCGTTTTCACCGGTTACGTCTGAATTATAAGCGATCCGTTTTCCATCGGGCGACCAGATGGCGTCGCGCTCGTGCGCATTCGAGCTTTTGCTCAGATTACGGGCGGTGCCTTCCTTCATCGGCACGGAGAAAAGATCGCCGCGAGCGACCACGATGGCGCGTTCCCCATCGGGTGCGAGGTTGACCGTTTCAGTGTGCTTCGAGGCATCGACGAAAACAGATCGGCCGGATGCAAAATCTTCCTTCACTTCAATCGGGATTGGCGCGGCCTGGCCACTGCCCAGATCGTAGCGCCAGATATAGCCCGCTTCCTCGAACACGATAGAGTCCTTTCCAATTGACGGAAACTTGATATCGAAATCCTTAAAAGTCGTTAGCTGCTTTGTCTCCTTACTCGTTAGGTCAGTTACGAAAAGGTTCATTCTTCCATCGCGATCGGAAGCGAAATAGATGCGGTTGTCCGGTCCCCACATCGGGCAAATATCCTGGGCTGGGTTATTCGTCAGGTTCTCGGTTGTGCCGTTCTTGAAATCGTAAATCCAAATGTCGTCGGCCATTCCGCCGCGGTAATGCTTCCAGGTGCGGAATTCGCGAAAAACCCGGTTAAACGCCATTTTCGAATCGTCCGGCGAAAAGGAAACGAAACCTCCGCGCGGCACTGGCAGTTGCTGCGGTAATTCCGCGTCGAGCCCGACGGTGAAAAGCTGGCCAATGAAATCGTTGAACGATTTCATCCGGGAACGGAAGACGACCAAGGGCTTGGTATTTTCCCAGGCCATAACGAGATTGTTTGGCCCCATCCGGTCTGAGATATCGTCGCGGCCGAGAGTGGCGGAAGCAGTCAGCCTTTTGGGCGCGCCGCCTTCAGCGGGCATGACATAGACTTCGGTATTGCCATCGTATTGCGAAGTAAAAGCGAGTTGCGTCCCGTCGGGGGAGAAGCGTGGGAAGGAAGTGTAACCTGGTCCGCTGGTAATTCGGCGAGCAATGCCACCTTCTTTAGCGACAGTGTAAAGTTCGCCCGCGTAACAAAAAACGATCTGGCGGCCGTTAGTAGTTGGAAAGCGCAGCAGCCGTGTGGTGTTGGGCAGATTCTGGGCCGGGGCGAGCGGCACCGCGGCAAACGCAAGCAGACATCCGAGCAGGGTAAGAGATAAAAAACGGCACATAAGAACGGACAAGCTGCGTTGCCGTCGCGCGGACGCAACTGCGTTTTTGAAATCACGTCAAGGCTTGGACTGTCGGGGGTGGATCGAGCAGTCCCTTGCTCGATGTTATGCATGCGACGAAGCCGCATTAATCCAGCATCGTCCGACGGAGCGGCCGATCCACCATTGCCAGATCTTGTCTAGTCTGACTTGATCGGCAAAGAATCGCGCTTAAGAAATTCCTGAAGCGACGTCGGGATTCCAGAGGATTCGTTCTCTGGCGCCGTTGATTTAGCTTCGCTCCCACCTGTCAGATTTTTCTTTGCTGGAAGGTCATGCAATTTCACGCGCGACCGCCTTCTTTTGTGGTCTTGATCCAGCGTGGATTGTTTGTTCATGACGAGCTAACTGGGCGGAATAGTCCCTCCACCGTCGCGGCAAGACCCAAGACACCTTGTCATGCCGCCGTCTGTTCGAAAGACGACAGATAATTCCAGCTCCGGTGTGGGGATTATCTGTTCTTTCAAAAGTCGTCCAGCCTTTTCTTTCCGCACACTGACCTAATTTGCAAGCACGCGGGTCTTCAGTCGTCACACAAGTTCAAGCCTTGTACCGTGCGGAAGACAGGCCGCTGGCCTGCCCGGCGGTCATAGACCGCGGCTAAAGAAATTCTCCACAGGCTCAAAGCTGTTTGTCGGACAGGCCGGAGGCCCGTCTTTCTCCCCGGCGATTTTTTCTGTTTTCTGTTGTTCCAAACGAATTTCGGCGACAGTGGTGGGGCCGATTCGTCCTTTGAGAAATCCGCGAGACCATAAATGAGTGCCGAAATGGGCAGCCATCGAAGGCTGGAGATCGCGCATGTCTTGTTGGTGGACATCGTCGGTTATTCGAAGCTTCTCCTAAATGAGCAGAGCCAAGTTCTCGATGAATTAAACGCGGTTGTTCGCAGCAACGAACAGTTAAGGCTGGCACAGGACGCCGGTGCGCTGCTCCGTTTGCCGACGGGCGATGGGGTCGCGCTGATTTTTCGGAGTAGTCCGGAGGCACCGGCGCAATGCGCGCTGGAAATCGCGCGGGCCTTGAAGAATCATCCCAAGCTTCAACTCCGCATGGGGATTCACAGCGGACCGGTAAACGAAGTGACCAGCGCGGATGACCGGGCCAATATTGCAGGCGCGGGAATCAACATCGCGCAGCGAGTGATGGATTGCGGCGATGCCGGCCACATTTTATTGAGCAGACACGTCGCAGAGGATTTGGAGAGTCACGAACGCTGGCGACCGTACTTGCACGATCTGGGAGAAGTAACGGTTAAGCACGGCGCCAGTATTAACATTGTTAACCTTTACACCGATGATGTTGGCGAGGCGCAGGTTCCGGCAAAGGTTCAGCGGGAGCGCGACGCCAAAGCTACTTTGGCGCGACGAGCGCGGCGTAAGGGGCGAAACGCGCTCATTCTCGGTTCACTGATTGCGCTCGCTGCAATCGGCCTCGGTTTTTTTCTCCTGCGCGATCGATTACTTCGCCGTCCGATCGAAACGCAAATGGACGCAAAAGGTATTGCGGTTCTTCCATTTGAAAATTTCAGCGACGATAAGGAGAACGCATTTTTTGCCGATGGCATCCAGGACGACATCCTGACGAGTCTGGCCAAAATCAAAGATTTGCGCGTAATCAGTCGCACCAGCGTGATGGGTTACCGAGGTGCCGCGGTGCATAGTTTGCGAGAGATTGGGCAAGCGCTCGGGATCGCCAACATCCTTGAAGGCAGCGTCCGCCGCGAAGGCAATCGCGTCGTGGTGACAGTGCAGTTGATCGATGCGTTGACGGATCGACATCTATGGGCGAACCGCTACGACCGCACCCTGGCCGATTCCTTAGGCCTGCAAGGCGAACTCGCCGCCGAAATTGCCGAGGCCCTTCGCGTCACTCTTAGTCCGGATGAAAAAGCCCGAGTGGAAACGAAACCGACGGAGAATTCGGAAGCTTACGTTTTTTATCTGCGAGCGAACCAAATCGCGCGCAATCCCGACACTTTGCTGGAAGACTTGAACAAAGCAGAGCAGTTTTATGCCCAGGCGATCACGCTCGATCCAAAATTCGCGCTGGCCCATGCACGACTGGCATCGACACGAGCGCAGATTTATCACTATTACGAGCCGCTTGACACTTGGAAATCAAAGGCGCTCGCCGAAGCTGAGCTGGCATTGCGTTTGCAGCCGAAGCTAGCCGAGGCGCACCTGGCTTTGGGGCAATGTGATTATTGGATCGACCAGGATTATGACCGTGCGCTGGCAGAGCTGCGAGCGGCAGCGGCATTGTCGCCCAGCGACGCGGAAATTGGCCGCTTGATTGCGTCGATTAAACGCCGGCAGGGCAAATGGCAGGAATCTCTCGAAGAATACGAAAAGGTTCAGAGGACGGATCCACAAAATCCGAATACCGTCCGGGAACTTGTCTTTACCAACACTGCGCAACGGCGCTGGGAGGAAGCGTCTCGGTGGGCAACCCAAATGCGAGCGATGGCGCCCGCCTCACTTGTTGCGAAAATTCAAAGCGGTTATGTCGATTTTTGGTGGAAGGGTGACACCGGCCCGCTCAAATCAATGCTCAGCCAGGTGCCGGCAGGAACCGATCCCGATGGATCGGTAACGTCCTGCCGGTGGGACGTGGCCATGATCGACCGCGATTTTGGCGAGGCGCGCAATGTTTTGCAAAAGTCTGATCTTAACGAAATCTCGTACACCCCTTCGGACACAACCCCGAAAAGTTTTTTTCAAGGTCTGATCGAGCTGGCCGACGGCAAACCGGCGGAAGCTCAGAAATTGTTTGAGCTGGCGCGGCCGAGTTTTGAAAAAGGGGTGGAGGAGGCACCTTCGAGCGCGGATCGCCACGCCAATCTCGGTTGGTTCTACGCCTTCGCTGGTCGAAAGGATGAAGCCATTCGCGAAGGCAGGCGGGCGGTGGAATTAAAACCCGAATCGAAGGACGCGGTCGATGGCGCGATCATAAATTGTTACCTAGCGTTGATCTATGCGCGGGTCGGGGAAAAAGAACTCGCGATTCCGTTGATCGAGCGGCTTCTGAAAACGCCGGGCGCGGTGGACAGCGTGGACTACAGCATCACGGTTAACGATCTAAAGCATCGGTGGGAATGGGATCCGATTCGCAGCGATCCGCGTTTCCAAAAGCTCGTTAGCTCTCAGCCATAGCGGAACACAGGCGCGCGGCCTGTGCGGCCAGCGGGTTTGTAATCCGCTGCCCCATGTAAATCAGAGGCGTACGCGCTTTTCCCCAGACAGCGGAGTGCAACTCCGCTGGGCGCACAGGCAGGAATGCCTGTGTTCCGTTTCGCGCTTTGGGATGGATATCGCAACGATCCACGCTTCCAGAAAATGGTGGCGAAAGCGGCTCGGGACTAATGCCCGAAAACAATTTCACGAAAATTCAGGAAAAAGATTGATCTTTTCCGTTGCAAAAGCTTTGCTCTCGGCAGGCACAAAATCTATGAAAATTCACCTCGTTTCAAATAATCGCCGCGCTCTCGCATCATTTTTAACGGCTCTACTCGTATTGCCGGCATGCGTGCTTGTTGCACAGGGAACACCGCCGCTGGCTAAGCCAGGAAAGTTCACTGGCCGAAATATCAGCGGTGAACTTGTCAGAGATTCCAGCGTCAACATTAGTGAGCTGGCGAGTGCGCCGACGGCACAAGCTTCGTCGGCTGGCGCGGAGATAAAACCCCATCGAGAGGATGCGCTGCGACCGCCCATTCGTAACACCGGGCCGGTGGTCGATCGAGCTCCAGCGGCGCCGGCCGCCGCCGCCGGAGGTCCCACACCTTCGTTCAGAGGTTTCACGGGTCTGACGCATTTGCAGCAAAGAACTGCCCGAAACGGCAACCAGTTTTCCACCGAGCCACCGGATCAGGGACTGGCAGTCGGCAGTGGTTTCGTACTAGAGGCGGTAAATTCAGCGTTGAATGTTTATGATACGAACGGAATTCAACGGCTCGTGCGGCCCGTCGCCTTGTCTGAATTCTTTGGCTTGCCGCCGGGAATTAACCGCACCACCGGCTTTAATGGCGTGTTCCCGGGCGATCCGATTGCGTTGTTCGACCCGGAAACTGAGCGCTGGTTCGTGGCCGCCTGGGCGCAGCTCAACACCGCCACTGGTTTCCCGCTCCAGCAGAGTCGACTTTACCTGGCGGTCAGCCAGACCTCTGATCCTACCGGAACCTATTCCATTTACACCCTGAATACCACGCTGGCGCACGACCCGGACCAGGGCGGACCGCGCATCCCCGATTTCCCACACTTTGCGGTTGACCACTACGGCCTCTACATCAGCATCAACGAATTCAACATCACCCCTGAAGGTAATTTCGACGGGTTTATCGGTGCCGCCATCCTCGCAATTTCCAAACAAGACCTGATTAACGGAACCGGCGGTAGTTTTCCACGGGTCGTACGTTTCCCGCTACGGTTCTCGTCCGGATTTGAGTTCACAGTTTTTCCAGCTTATACACCTCCGGGTGGTGGCCCGGTTCTCACCAATGGCGGCACTCAGTACTTCGTCAGTTCACGCGCCGTCAATACGAACGAGCAGACCGTAGCGGTCTGGGCATTAACCAACACCAGCTCGATTGACTCTCCGACGCCGCACTTGGATTTGAGTGCCGTGGTCGTAGAGACTCAGCCATATCATTTGCCCCTTATAGCAGTAGAACAGAAGGAGGGATTTCATCCGCTGGGCGCTTCACTTAACGAGCCTGTGGAGCGCCTCAATCCCGATGACTATCGTATCGTCTCGGCCACGTACTCCTCGGGTCGGCTTTGGGCGACGCTTGCCTCACAGATGCTCGATACTGAGGGGGCACAACGCATCGTAGCTGAATATTTCGTATTTAGTCCCAAGGTTAATGGGCCGTTTTTTACGGCTACACTGATCACACAGGGAGTTGTCTCCAAGCCGGGCGCAAGCTTGCTTTATCCTGCTATTGCAGTGAACGCGCAGCAAAAGGGAGGCATCGTCTTCACACTGGTTGGGCCAAATGATTACCCAAGTGCCGCCTTTGTCCCTGTTAATAACAATACCGTCGGCGCTATCCAAATCGCGCGTGCTGGTAATGAGCCGGACGATGGCTTCACCGGATACCCGGAATTCGGCGGCAATGGTGTCGCCCGGTGGGGTGATTACTCGGCTGCGGCCATCGATACTGATGGAGTCATTTGGATGGCGACGGAATACACTCCGGATATTGCTCGGACAGTAAACGCTAACTGGTGCACTTATGTTATCCGGCTCCAGCCATAGCTAACGTCCGGTGAAACACAGGCCGTCGGCCTGTGCGCCCAGCGGGTTTGTAACCCGCTGCTTGGCGTAATGCCCTCGCGATTGCTTTTGTCCTGACAGCGCTGCGCAACTCTGCTCGACGCATAGGCAGGATTGTCTCTGTTCCACCGCTCGCCCCCGACCGGAGAGATGGCGTGCTCGCGCATGAGAGCAATCTCCTTTACCCTGGCACCGACCAGATGCATTTTCCGCCGCTTCGATGAATCTGGGATCCTTTTTCGCTGAACTCAAGCGCCGCAATGTTTACAAGGTTGCCGTCGGCTATGCCGTTGTCGGTTGGTTGTTGATCCAGGTCGCAACCCAGGTGTTTCCGTTTTTCGAAATCCCGAATTGGGCCGTGCGTCTGGCAGTCCTGTTGATCGTAGTCGGATTCCCTATCGCTTTGGTCATTGCCTGGGCCTTTGAGTTAACGCCGGGAGGCATCAAGCGAACGCAAGAGGCCGATCGGGTCTATCCCGGCAGATCCCGCAGTCGTGCCTGGATTTATGTTGTAATCTCAGCCGGTTTGCTATCGGCGGGATTATTCTTTCTTGGTCGTTACACCGCGCCTAACGAAATTAAGATTGCGAATGTGCCGGCAAAATCGATTGCGGTCCTGCCCTTCGAAAACTTAAGCCGCGATCCGGACAACGCTTACTTTGCCGAGGGAATCCAGGACGAAATTCTGACGCGACTGGCAAAAGTCGCGGACTTAAAAGTTATCTCGCACACTTCAACCCAGCGTTACAAAAGCTCCCCGGATAATCTGCCTCAGATCGCGAAAGAGCTGGGCGTTGCCAATATTCTCGAAGGCAGTGTGCAAAAATCCCAGGACCAGGTGCGGGTGAACGTGCAGCTAATCAATGCTGCGACTGATGCCCACTTATGGGCGGATAGTTTCGATCGTAAATTGGTCGATATTTTCGCGGTCGAAAGCGAAATTGCGACGAAGGTAGCCGACACACTCCAGGCGAAGCTGACCGGGGAGGAACAACATGCGATTTCCATGCAGCCGACCCAGAATACCGAGGCCTACCAGCTATATCTGAAGGGAAGATATTTTTGGAACAAACGGACCGGACCTGATCTTCAAAAAGCGATCGATTATTTCAAACAGGCGATCGAGAAAGATCCGGGCTATGCGCTGGCTTATGTGGGTCTCGGTGACTCTTACATTCTTCTCTCTGGCTTTGGCGCGGCCCGGCCGCAGGATTCTTTTCCGCTGGCTGAGGCAGCGGCGAAGAAAGCGCTGGAGATCGATGATACCCTGGCCGAAGCACACACCACGCTGGGATTCAGTTTGTGTGTTCATCATTTGGATTTCGCGGGCTCGATCAGGGAATTTGAGCGTGCGATCGCGTTAAATCCGAATTACGCAACGGCACACCATTGGTTTGGAGATGGACCTTTGCTGGCCGTTGGTCAGTTTGATCGCGCGGTTGCGGAAGGAAAACATGCCCTCGAACTCGATCCATTATCGGTCATCATCACTGCCGATCTTGGCGCCGATTTACTGGTAGCCAGGCGCTATGATGAAGCGATCGAGCAGTTTCACAAAGCAATCGACCTGGATCCGCGATTTTACTACGCGCATTGGAATCTCGCCGAGGCGCTGGAAATGAAAGGCAATCTTCGCGAAGCCTTGGCCGAATATAAAAAGGCAGTCGAACTGGACGACGATCCCTTCGTTCTCGCTCTGCTCGGTCAAGCTTACGCAAAACTCGGGCAACGCGATGAAGCGTTGAAAATTCTAGCGCAACTAACGCAGATCGGAGCGCACCGTTACGTTCCGGCCTATAGCTACGCCCTTTTACATATGGCGCTGGAGGATAAGGATACGGCGATCGAATGGCTCGAACGCAGCTACCGGGATGGCGCCGGGCTCGACGTCATCTTTCTCAAAGTCGATCCAATGCTCGATCCATTGCAGAAAGAGCCGCGATTTCAGGCGCTGGTGGCAAAGATTTTCGCTCCCAAGGAAGCCGCAGCTGAGAGTCAGAGCTCGCCATGAACCCGCGAAGCTTCTTAGCCGAACTGAAACGGCGCAACGTTTACAAAGTCGCGATTGCCTACAGTGTCGTCGCCTGGCTGCTCATTCAAATTGCGACGCAAGTCTTTCCATTTTTCGAAATTCCAAACTGGGCGATTCGGCTGGTTGTGCTTCTCCTCATCATTGGATTTCCCATCGCGCTGATCATCGCATGGGCGTTTGAGTTAACGCCGGAAGGTTTGAGGCGAACAGAAACGGCGGATCGCGAGGTGGCAAAACCATCTCGCAATAAAGCGTGGATTTATGTCGTCATCATAGCGGCGGCGCTTTCGGTCAGTTTGTTTTTTGTTGTCCGCTATACGTTACGAAATCAACAAGCCAGCCCGGCAGCGGTTTCAACAAAATCGATCGCAGTTCTTCCGTTTGAAAATCTGAGCGAAGAAAAAGCGAACGCCTACTTCGCCGAGGGCATTCAGGATGAGATTTTGACGAAGTTAGCGGCGGTCCGTGATCTCAAGGTCATTTCGCGCACATCTACCGCGAAATATCAGAGCAAGCCGGACAATTTAAAGACGGTCGCGCAAGAGCTCGGCGTTTCCACCGTCCTCGAAGGAGCAGTACAAAGAGCTGGCGACAAAGTCCGGGTGAATGTGCAGTTGATCGACGCGCACGCCGATACCCATCTCTGGGCGAAAAGCTATGACCGTGACCTCAAGGATGTCTTGGCGGTTGAAAGTGAAGTTTCAGAGGAGATCGCGGAGGCGTTGAGAGCGAATCTTTCGCCAAGCGAATCGCATATTCTGGCCGCGGCGCGGATGCACGATACCGAAGCCTATGATCTTTTCCTACGCGGCCAGTATGAGTTTCACCAGGCAGAGAGCAGTTTGGCGGCGGACGCACTCGATCGTGCGGACGCGTTTTACCGGCAGGCGCTCGCGCAGGATCCAAATTTTGCCGAGGCTGCGGCGGCGCTCGCCTATGCTCGGCTGTTCCGCCACTGGTTCGTCGCTCCGTTGACGCCGCGGGAGTTAGAGGAAGTCAAGTCGATCATCGACCACGCTCTGGTGGTTGCCCCAGATTTACCCCAAGCACACTTTGCACTCGGCGTATTTTTTTACTGGGGGCATCGCCAATACGAGAACGCGCTGGCGGAGTTTAACCGCACGCTCGAGTTGCAACCCAACAACGCTTTGGCGCGACAATTTTGCGGGTGGATTTATCGGCGGCGCGGTGAATGGGAGCGCTCGTTGGCCGATGTGCAACGGGCCGAGGAACTCGACCCGCGCGACGCGCAAATTCCAGCCAATTTAGGAGCGACTTATGAGGCATTACGGCTGTGGAAAGATGCGGGACGGAGCGAATTGCGCGCTCTTGCCATAGATCCACACAGCGTAGTCGCGGCCTCGATCCTCGCGCGCACTCGCCTCTATGGGACAAGTGACATCGCCTCGGCCTGGCAAGCTTTCGATGGCATCCCAGCGGACATCCGTGTCAGTTCGCTGTCGTTTCAGGGCGACCTTGAAGCTATCATCGGACTGCGGGTTTATGTTTATCTCATCGAAAGACGTTTCACGGATGCTTTCCAAACTTTCGGGAAAGAAGAGAGTCACAGCGATCTTGGGCGTGTCCAGCAGCTTGCTGGGCGTGCGATCCTTCGCGTGCTGGAAGGACAGATTGAGGCAGCCAAATCCGCCGGTGAGGAGGCACTGCCGCTACTCGAAGCCAGATTGAGAGAGCGGCCCGATGACACCTTCGCAATGACGCAGCTGTCCTGGGTTTACCTGGCCCTCGGACGCAATGCCGACGCTCTACGCCTCGCCAGACAGGCGGCAGAGTTAATTCCAGTCGAAAAAGATGCGGTTTCCGGCACATTTTTTCAGAACGGCCTCGCGGAAATTGAGTCGCGTGCGGGCGCGCCTGAGGAAGCAGTTAAGAGGCTTGGACATTTGCTCTCGATCCCGGCGGGTCAGCGTGTTTCCATCGCTCGTTTGAAGATTGACCCCGTTTGGGATCCGATCCGCAGCCGTCCGGATTTCCAACAGCTGTTGTCAGGTCCCGAGCAGATCGGACCTAAAAGATAGCTTGGATGGACGTTCAGAAATTCTTCGCCGAACTAAAGCGGCGGAATGTTTACAAAGTTGCAGTCGTCTACGCGGTGGTCGCGTGGCTGTTGATTCAGGCGGCTTCGATTTTGTTTCCGACCTTTGAGGCGCCGGGTTGGGTAATGAAGGTGTTTGTCACAGTCATCGCCGCCGGTTTTCCCATCGCGCTGATTCTGGCCTGGGCATTTGAATTGACGCCGGAAGGCTTGAAGCGAACAGAATTCGCCGATGAACTCCCGAGAAAATCGGGCGGTCGCCAGGGATGGATTTATGCTGTCATGATCGCGGGAGCGATCTCGGTGAGTTTGTTCTTTCTCGGGCGCTACACGACATTGCCTTGGGCCGGCGCAGGGCAAAACGAATCGTTCGAGAAATCAATTGCGGTTCTACCCTTCGAAAACCTGAGCGATGACAAGACGAATGCCTACTTCGCGACCGGTATTCAAGATGAGATCATGACGCGGCTGGCAAAAATTGCCGACCTCAAAGTTATCTCGCGTATTTCGACCCAGCAGTATCAGAGTAAGCCAGGCAACCTCTCGCAAATCGCGAAGCAGCTCGGCGTCGCCCACGTGCTGGAAGGCAGCGTGCAGAAGGTGGGCGAGCAAGTGCGGGTGAACGTGCAGCTAATCAGGGCAGACCACGATTCGCATCTTTGGGCTGAAACCTATGAACGCAAGCTAATCGACATTTTTGGAGTCGAAAGTGATGTCGCCAAATTAATCGCGCAGTCGTTGCATGCAAAGCTAAGCGGTCGCGAGGAGAAAGCGCTTGGCGTTAAGCCGACGGGTAATTCCGAGGCGTACGATGCTTATTTGCGCGGCCTGGCGGCCGAAGGTGAGAGCACCGACTTGGTTTATTCTACGCAAAAGGCGATCAGTTTTTTCAAACGAGCAGTGCATCTCGATCCGGGTTTCGCGCTGGGCTGGAGCAGGCTTTCGCGCGCGCATTCCAATTTGTATCCATCCTTCGCAGATTCGACCGAAGCGGCCAAACGCGCTCTCGAGACTGCGCAGAAGCTGCAGCCGGATTTACCGGAAACATTGCTGGCGTTGGCGTGCTACCAGTTCTCGGAGCTGCATGATTACAATGCAGCCAGGACAACTTTTTTGCGCGTACGCAAAATGCTGCCCGGCGCCGCCGAAATCCCGGTGGCCCTTGCCCAAATCGCGCGGCACCGGGGAAAGTGGGAGGAGACGGTCGCCTATTACGATGAGGCCCTTGTGCTTGATCCGCGAAATACCGAGCTGCTGGCGGAGAGCGCGGGAAATTACAGTGATCTCCGGCGGTTTGATAACGCCTTAAAGCGATATAACCGAGCTCTGGATACCCGGCCTAACGATGTAGATCTGCTGGCGTCGAAAGCGGGGATTTATCAGGCGCAAGGGAATCTCACTGAGGCCGCAAGGTGTCTCGAAGGAGTGAACGCACTTACTCCGTCTTACGAAGCGGTGCCGCAGAAAGTGGCGCAACTGATTTTCGAGCGGAATTACCGCGGGGCTGTTGAGCTACTCGAGGCACGCTTCGCTCAGTTCCAGTTCGGCTCCGAGCTGGAGATAGGCATATTCGAAGAGTTTTTGGCTTCCTCTCGACTGCTCGTCGGTGATATCCCCGGCGCGAAATCGAGTGCCGAACAAGCGCGCAAGTATCTCGAAGTACTTTGCCAGAATCAACCCGACAACGATTTTCCTGCGATATTTCTGGCCAGGGCTTATGCCATCCTCGGCGAGAAGGATTCCGCATATAAGGAGGCGAAGCGCGTGACTGGCCTGCTGCAAAACGACGCGATCAGACGCCCGGGCGCCGAAGAAAACCTGGCCTTCATCGAGGCCAGTTTTGGCGATAACGCACGCGCTATTTCAATCATCGCCCACCTTCTGAAAATCCCGTACCAGGGCTCCCTCCACGCAACTCCACTCACGCCAGCACTCCTAAGGCTCGATCCAACGTGGGACGGCTTGCGCAGCGATCCGACGTTTCAAAAGCTTTGCCAGAGCGAAGCGCATTGAAGCAACGAAAGCCTTCCCGTTTTTCGAGATGCCACAGTTGTAGTGACACCGATGGGAATCAGCGACAAAACGATTAAACCGGTGGACGAAAGTGTGGAGCAGTGGCTCAGTCCCTCAATACCAATGAAGCGAGAATTAAAACCAGAAGAACACGAAGAGATCGTAAAAGCCATAGCCGCGGGCGACAGAGTGAAAGCGACGAGCCTTTACCTTTCGGCCACAGAAGGCGATCTGACGACCGCCCAGAATTTCATCAAGACCCTCATCGTTGAAAAGCAAGCAGCCCAATCACAGCAGTCGGCAAAAGAGCGTGACTGACGCAATGGAATTCTAGCAATTGCCCAGCCGGCCGGTTATTATTCGGTTTGGGGGAATGTTTGCTGGTATTTTTGGCGTGCCGTACCGACGCGTTCCATCAATTGCAGATGGGAAATTTGCATGCCGAGGACGAGCGCGCCGATAAGGCCGAAATACATCGCCGCCATCAACCAGCGCTGCGGCCGCGCAACTTCGTAATAACGTTGTTCTTCCGCGGTGCGTTTGCGGAAGAGCGAGAAGATTCGCGGGAGCGAGGCAAACAGCAGGATCCAAACAATGAAGTTTGGATATGTCCAAGCCAGCCAGCCAAGAGCCGCGAATCCCGGTAACCAAAGCCAGGGCGAGAGCGCGGTCACGATGCGGCCTCCATCGAGCATGCCAACCGGCGTGAGATTGAAGAGATTGAGAAAGTAGGCAGTCCAGGCGAGCGCGATCAAAAGGGGATAGTCAAGGGCGAGACCGAGCGCGTGGCACGCGGCCGCCGCCAGCGAACCGAGGATCGGCCCGCCAATTCCGACGCATGCTTCCATCCAGGCGTTGCGCGGCGCTTCCTTGAGGGCAATGAACGCGCCCATAAAGGGTATGAACATCGGCGCGCTCACGGCCAGGCCGAATTTCTTCGCGACCAGCAAATGTCCGCACTCGTGCAAGAGCAAAAGCAGGACAAACCCAACCGCCCATTTCCAACCCCAAATGCTCGCGTAAACGCCAACCATCAGAACCATCGAGCCGCCGGTTTTGAGCAGAATCGGCAGGATAAACTTGATCTTGCCGATGAATTTCAAGATGACGACGCCGATAACGCCGATTGGGCCGAGCGCTTTTTTTATCTTGCTTCCGGTAGATTCGCTTGGCGGCGGAGCGCGCGTGTCAGTTGGATCGGAAATCAATGTCATACAGACAATATTGGGAGTCGCTACTGCAACTCGCCCAAGGCGCGTCCAAGATTCGTTAGCACGTCGCGAGGCAAGAGTGACTGCTGACTTTCGCCGTTGTTGAATATTGAAATCTCAGCGGCGCGGCCACATGCCCACGCCCCGATGCGGGCAGCGTCGAAAGGCGAAAGATTTTGGGCGAGTAAGGCAGCGCACACCCCGGTGAGAACATCGCCCATTCCGCCGGTAGCCATTCCTGGATTTCCAGTGATGTTGTAACTGATAAATTTTCCCTTCTCCGCAACGATGGTGCGGCTTCCTTTCAATAAAAGCGTTATCGGAAACTCGCTGGTAAATTTTTTGGCGAGTTCCGTGCGCGAAATTTTTTGATTACCGGCGAGGCGTTTCATTTCACCGGGATGGGGGGTTAGCAAACGCGGACCGCGGCAATTCTTAAGGACGCTAACGTTAGTCGAGAAGATGTTTAGGGCATCAGCATCAACCACCATCGGATTTTCCGCGCGCTGAATTAGTTCGATAATTTCAGGTGCATTGTCTCGACCCAGCCCGGGTCCAATTCCCCAGACATCGATCTTTTCCTCGATCAAATCGCCATACGACTTCACCGGTTTGACCATCGATTCGAAAGGCGCAGCGGCAGCGACGATCTCGTAAATATTTTCCGGAACGAAGACTTCGACCAGCCCGGCGCCAGCACGCAAGGCACCCCATGCGCACATGGTGGCTGCACCCGCGAAACCGCGCGAGCCCGCAACAATTCCGACTCGGCCGAATTGATTTTTGTGGGCATCGAATGGCCGGCGCGGCAGTAATCCTTGCAGCGACGCGGTGCAGGCAACGGTTTCATCAGCCGCCTCCAGCGGTAAATCGGACAGCGGCACGACTTCGAGCCTGCCAACAAAATTAATAGCATTGTCTGCAATGAGGCCGCGCTTTGTCGCAGCAATCGTGACGGTGAAATCCGCTACCACGCAATCGCGATCGGTTTCCCCGGAATCACCATCCAAGCCGGTTGGCTGGTCAACCGCGAAAACGTATGCCCCGCGTTCCTGGCGCAGCCGATTAATCTCACGGCACGCGGCCAGGATGGGATCGCGCAAAGCGGGCTTCGATCCGAGGCCGAGCAGGCCGTCGAGAATGATTGTAGCAGTGGGGATTCCACTTGCATTTACAGCCGACACGCCGGCCGCCACAGGGGGAGTATCGCGGAACTCGGTGATTTTTCTGCGCAACAGATCGCTACACTGCGATTCCGGAAAGGAGAGATGGACATCGGTATGCCAGCCGGCTCGTTTCAATCGCGCGGCGGCAACGAGAGCATCGCCGCCGTTATTTCCTTTGCCGGAAAAGACCAGGCAGTACCCGGGACGCGGAAAGAATTGCTGCACTGTCTGTGCGATCCCAGCCCCCGCCTGATTCATCAGGGCCTCGGCGGAGACGCCATGTGCAAACGCGGCATTTTCTGCATCACGCATTTGCGCCGAGGTAACGACCGGCGAGTTCACTGTTCCTCGGAGCTTACTTTCTTTTTCTCAGTGCTGGAGGATTTTTTCTTGGTGGAGGTTTTGTGGCGGCGATGTTTTGTGCCCGATTCGCGCATGAAACGTTGATCGAGAAAAGGCTGCAAACCGACGTCGACGCGTGAAGATCGATTCGTGTAAGAAGTGCGGGCGGCGAGGGCGGGACGGTTGAGAATGCCGCGGGCAATTTCCTGGGCGAGTTTTTGGCGGTAGTCACTGCTTTGGGCGTACTGCGCCTCAGTCGGATTAGTGAGAAATCCGCATTCGATCAGCACGGCCGGAACGATTGTTTTCCGCAAAACAAAATAGCCGCGACGCCGGACTCCGCGATTTTCCGAGGGCGCACCGCCCACTACGGCGGAATGAATACTGGAAGCGAGCGGCGCACTTTCGGTGCTATAGAAGTATGTCTCGATCCCGTTAGCTCCGCTGCGCGTGGCGGAGTTGAAATGAATACAAACAAAAATGGAGTTGGGATAAGAATTGGCCATCGCGACTCGCTCGCCAAGTGGAACGAACACATCAGTGTTTCGGGTCAGGACTACCTTGTAGCCGGCCTTTTCCAAAAGCGGTTTCAATCTTAACGAAACATCCAAGGTCATGATTTTCTCCGGCACCTGCTGGCCGGGAATGCCACCGCGATCAAAGCCGCCATGGCCGGGATCGATCACGATCGTGGTATAGCGTGTCTGGGCCGATGCCGTAACAGCGAGTGCGGCCCCTGCGAAGCAGCAAACAACGTATCGCCTGAAACGTGCCCTCATTATAAGCGGCCCCTTAGTCGCCGCGCGGCTTCTCATTCGGTCGCGTCGATAATTTCGGGACGACGCTGCGGACCGCCTGGGCTGCGGCCGTTTCCGTCATTCCGCCAACAACCGCGACGTCGCCGTCGGCGGTCCGTTTGAAATGCGGGCGCGATTTCGTTTCGAGCAAGGTCGAGTGAGAGAGGAGTTGCCCGTTCAGGCCGATGATTGCATAAGACCAGGCGCGCGGGGCCGAGCAATGCAGAACGTGCAGTCTGTTTTCGCGATCGATTTCCGCATGCGGTTCGTCGAACGAGATGACATGGCCGAGCGAATAAGTGGCGTAAACCACACTGCGATGTTCGTCTTCGACCCGGACGTAAAGGGAAGTGTGATCGGCAAACCGATTCGTCATAAGCGAATAGGTGCGGGCATCGCCACCAGCCTCGCTGCCCGCGGGAATGCCTACACTTTGCTTCCAGATCGGACGCGCGTCGGTTACTTCAACGACCTTGGTTTGCGAATAAAAGTAGCGCCCGAGATCGGAGAAATAAACATGCGCTCGGACGTGATAGGTCCCGAAATCCTGAATGGGATAGAGACTGGCGATATTAATTTTCTGGGTAACGGTCTGGCCCGCCTCGATGCGGAGCGGTTCCATTTTCTGCGCCGAATCGGCCGCGATTGATTGGCCATCGCTGCCGGTGATCTCGAATCCGAACCAGCGTTCGCCGGCGTCGTTGTTTAGGTCAATATCGCGTCCGGCGCGATTGGTAATCGTGACGGTGGCGAGGAGGGGTTCGTAAGCGATGTATTGCAAGCGGCTGAATTTTAATTGCACCTGAATCTGAGCATTGGCCGCACCAGCGACCAACCCGAAGAGCAGAAAAAGGGCGGCAGTTCTTAGCGATTGCATTCGGTTGGGAGCGATGAGCAGGAGTATGAGTATAAAGCAGGAATCTCACCGGCGGGGCTCGGAAAAACTATCACGCCGTTTGTTGCCGCCAGGCCGGCAGAGCGCGACGTCTTCCTTCTTCCAACGCATCGATGAGCAACGCATTCCATGCCTTCTTGATTGTTTCAACACCGGCATGCACGCCGCGGTCGTAGGCAAATTCGATCTCGCCCCAGTTCACGATTTCAAACAATGCGCCATCTCCGTATTCGGTTG
>Ga0193729_1000660_pt1 | contig 18074 bp, 8 predicted proteins | sample U1c2metaG_FD_143036 | JGI IMG/M metagenome (GOLD analysis project Ga0193729, IMG submission 143036) | Soil microbial communities from a riparian zone of the East river system, Colorado, United States - U1c2 | ecosystem: Environmental > Terrestrial > Soil > Riparian zone | place: USA: East River...
TCCCAAAGCAGGAGCAGTAAACACTTCATATCATCGCTACGGGTCTGTGGCGCCGGCCGAGGACAAAGAAAAATCATTTTTTGACGGTATCGACGTCTCCGTGATGGGCATCGCGACACTGGCGACGGAGGGCAAGCAGGGTTTTCTTGGAACCGGCCTGAAACGTGTGAATGAACTCGTCGAAAGCGCGATGACTAATTTTTCGGCGGCGCATCCGGAAAACATCGCTCCACAGCTGGCCGAAGGCTTAAAAGAAACACAAAAATTAATTGAGCAAGTGAAGGGCAGTAGGTTACTCGCCGATGAAAAATACAATGTCACCTTTGAATTGGAGACCAAAAAAGCGCAATTCAACAATGCCCTGGCAGAAGCTTTGGGTCTTTCTGTTTCCGCCACCATGGCTCCGGAAAAAGAACCCAATCCCTTGTATGCAATGTTCGTTGGTGATCCGGACACCACCCGTGTGGTGATTCCTGGCCAAAAATTTGGCGTGAAAGTTCACGTGGTGAGTCAGAGCGCGCTGCCGGTTACATTGAAGCATGTCGAAGTCGACGCGTCCGACGGAAACGACTGGGAAATTAAAGGCGCTAATGACTCTCAAGCGCTTGTCGCAGATAAACCAGCGGATGCGCGTTTTGAATTAACTGTCCCCAAGAATGCGAAATTCACGCAGCCGTACTTTAGCCGTCCGAATATTGAACAGTCGTATTACGACATTGCCGACATGCAATATCTAAACCAGCCTCTTTCGCCGTACCCGCTCGCCGCGTGGGCGCAATTCGAATTCGAAGGCGTACCGATTCGCGTCGGACAGGTGGTGCAAACGATCAAACGCGTCAACGGTTTCGGGGTAGTGTCGGAACCGCTCGTGGTTGGGCCGGCTATGTCGGTGACCATCAATCCCCGGGCGGGCATCGTGCCGCTAAGTGGTAAGGAATTTGCCGTTACTACTGGGATTCGCAGCAATGTAAAAGGTCCCGCCAAAGGCAATGTGAAACTCGAATTGCCTTCTGGTTGGACAAGCACCCCACCCTCAGTCGAATTTTCAACTGTCAGTGATGGCGACGAGCAGTTCGCAACTTTTCATGTGACGCCCGCAAATCTCGCGGAAAAAAGTTACCAGCTTACCGCCGTAGTGGATTATGGCGGCGAACAGTATAAGCAAGGTTACGAAGTCACCGGCTATCCAGCTCTGCGTCCTGATTATCTTTACCGCCCAGCAGTGCTTCGCGTTTCTGGAGTAGATGTAAAGGTTGCGGAAGGATTGACGGTTGGCTACATCACCGGTAGTGGCGATGATGTGCCGGCCTCGCTCGAAAACCTCGGAGTGCACGTAACTTTTCTCGCTGCCAGCGAGGTCGCTTCAGCGGACTTGTCGAAGTACAGCGTGATTTTGTTGGGTGTGCGCGCGTATGCCGCCCGCGATGAATTAAAAGCCTACAATAGCCGGCTACTGGACTATGTTAAGAACGGTGGCGTAATGATCGTGCAATACAATACGCCGGAATTTGACCACAACTTTGGCCCATATCCATATGAGATGGGGTCAAATCCCGAAGAAGTCACGGACGAGGAATCAAAAATTGACATTCTTGATCCCAAGAATCCTGTTTTTCTATGGCCCAACCAGATTACGGCGCGTGACTTCGAAGGCTGGGTAGAAGAGCGCGGCTCGAAATTCCTGAAATCCTGGGATTCACACTACGCAGCACTCTTGTCCACGCAAGACGAAGGACAACCGCCGCAAAAAGGCGGCTTACTCTACGCCAGGTACGGGAAAGGCGTTTACATCTATAACGCCTACGCGTTCTATCGCCAGCTCCCCGAAGGCGTACCGGGAGCCTTCCGGCTCTTCGCCAACTTGGTCAGCCTTCCAAAAAATCCGAACGTAAAGTGACCGGGCACGGTCAGCTGTAAAAATATCGGGGGTAACGCAGAGCTACGGTGCAGAGGTTTGCGTCAGGCCAAAACGCTAGACGGTTGTAGTTTTGCCACTTCTTCCAGGCGGACTCGCCTGCGCTCGTCGTAGGACTTGCGCGCGGCTAACCCGATCATCACTGCGAGTCTTCCATCCCTACCGTTTACTTGCGTGGCTTCGTCATGCAGCACCGCGTGCACAAACGCCTGCATCTCATTCACGAAGCTTTCCGTGTAGCGCTCCATAAAAAAATTCAGCGGTAAATCACGGCGAATCTCGGTTGCGGTACTGATGATGGCCTGATTTGGAAAGCAGTTTCCGGTGGCGATCGCTCCAGCGCTGCCTAAAATTTCGACCCGTTGGTCATATCCATAAACGGCTTTGCGACTATTGTCGATGGTGGCAATGGCGCCGCCTTTGAATTGCAAAACCGTCACCGCGGTATCGAGATCGCCGGCTTTTCCGATCTCTGGATCGACCCGCACGGACGCGGCGGTGTATACGCTTTCCACTTCATCGCCAATCAGGAAACGTGCCATATCAAAATCGTGAATGGACATATCCAGAAAAATGCCGCCGGAAACCTTGATATACGAAATCGGCGGAGGGCCCGGATCGCGACTAACAATGTGTATAAGGTGCGGCGTCCCTATTTCACCGCTGGTGACGCTTTTGCGGACACGCACAAAATTTGCATCGAAGCGTCGATTGAATCCGACCTGGAACTTAACGCCTGCGTTCTCGACAGCTGCGAGCGCAAGGTCAATTTTCGTCAGAGCATGATCAATGGGCTTCTCGCAGAAAATATGCTTCCCGGCTAGCGCCGCTCTGATAACCAGATCCGCGTGGGTATCGGTCGGCGAACAAATCAGCACCGCAGCGATGTTGGAGTCGGACAAAATTGTCCCGGCATCGACAGTCACGCGACTGATCCCGTATTGTTTGGCGACCTTCTCGGCCATCGCTAGATTAACGTCGGCGATGGCTACGGGGGCTGCGCCCGGCACGCGAAACGCCAGGGTTTCCGCGTGCACCTTTCCGATGCGCCCGGCGCCAATGATGCCCACGTTCAGTCGCTTCTCTTTCAAGCGGGCTCCTTCTTTCTAAAACTCGGTTGAACTATTGGCGCGAAACTGCACGACTGCACGAACTCTCTCAACAGGATGACAAGCGTTCAAAGACACACAGATGATCCCGAAGTCTTTTCAGGCCGCGCGTATCGAAGTCATTTCGGGGCCTTTCGAGGTGGGCCGCTAGATTCCCGAATTACCAGTTCGGCCGCCACGGTGATGGCCTGTGAAGGATTCTGCCCGCTCATCAACTGCAAAAGGCTCTCCATGGCCAGTAGCCCCATCCGTCGCCGCGGTTGACGCACGGTCGTGAGAGGCGGGTCAGTGTAGGAGGCGATAAAAAGATCATCAAAACCAACCACGGAAATATCGGCGGGCACGTGTAAACGGCGGGCGTGCAGCGCGCGCAACACACCTAGCGCGGTCATGTCGTTGTAGCAAAAAATGGCTGTCGGCGGGTCTGGTAAACGTAGTAGTAATTCCGTAGCGGCGATGGCTTTTTCCGACTTTCCGTCGCCATGCACCACCAACTCAGGAAAAAACGGCAATGCCGCGCCGTCGAGGGCCTGGCGGTACCCTGAAAATCTTTCGGTGTCCGACTGATGGCCAAAGCGGTCGCCGAGATAGGCAATGCGGCGATGGCCAAGCTGAATCAGGTGATTCGTGGCCTCGCGACTGCCCTGCACATTTTCAATCATTACTGAGTGCACGAATTCGCCAGGGTGCTGATTGTTTACCAACACGATGGGAACTCTCATTTCCGAAAGCAGCGGAATGTACAACGCCCCGACTCGCGAGGAGGTCACCACGATGCCATCCACGCGTCTTTCGTAAAACGACTGCACCACCTTGCGTTCTCGGTCCGGGTCGGCATTGGAATTTGCAAGAATCACCGAGTACCCGTGGTCGTTGCAGCACTCTTCAATGCCATCGACAACCTCACTCACGAAGGGGTCGGCAATGGAGGTCACCACCACTCCGATCGTTTTAGTCCTTTGGGTAACCAACCCCCGTGCTACGGCGCTGGCTCGATAACCCGATTCGCGGGCGATTTTCTGGATCTTCTCGGCGGTGCGGCGGCTAATCAACGGACTATTTTGCAAGGCTCTCGAAACCGTTGAAAAGGAAACGTTAGCCTTCCGCGCTATATCTTTAATGGAGGTAGGACGGTACACGGGATCAGTGGTTGCTCTTCTGCACACGTTTGCAGAAGGGCAAATATACTGTAATTCCCTGGCCTCCCGTATGTCAATGGGCGGGAATTTCTCTAGTTCGACCGCAAATATCCCAGAAATTCCGGATCACTCGCAGCTAATTTTCTGCTGAGATCTTCGGCAATTTCCCATTGACCGATCACCGGATATTCGAGCATGGCAAGTTGTGCCAGCGGCCACGACTTCTCAACCGCTGCTCGAATCGCGGTGCGTTCGTAAGCTTTCACGGCCAACACCATTCCACGCACGGATTCCGGCAACTGCCCCGTCGATATGGGCGTAACTCCGCTCCGGCTAATTTGGCAAGGGACTTCCACCACATCTTCGTCATCCAAATCCTCGATGCTGCCGCGATTGCGAACATTCACGACTACTTGCTTTGGTTCGTCGGACAACAGGCCGGTCATAACTTCTATCGCGATGCGGTGGTAGCCGGTGGCAATTTCAAACGGATCGATTTCCTCTCGTTCTTGACCAAAAGCCGAGCCTGCTTCAGCCTCCAGTCGAAGATATGAAGAGTTCCGCTGCATCAAATAATTTCGGTAAGTATTTAGACCCTCGCGCGGCGTTTGGGCTTGCAGCTGAGCGAACAGTGCTCCATTCAGCCGCAATAATTCCTCGCCGCGGCTGGCGCCGGCGCGCAATTGGTTGCGATACGCTTTTCGTTGGCTGTAATAAAAAAATAAATATTCCGAAGGAATCAATTGGAGCGTTTGAATGAGCAGCGGATCGAACAAACTGGCGTGATACAACTGTCGCAACAGTTCGGGATCTTGCAGCAGCCGGCCCGTCACATCTTTTCCGCGCACGGTGACACGTCGCACCCAGCCAAGGTGATTCAATCCGGCATACTCGCATGCCGTCTCCGAAACCGGTGCGCCGAGCGCCTGTGCGATGCGATGAAACAACTCGGCAGGCGTATCGCAGATACCCACTATGCGCAAGTTAGTATGCTGATTGAGCGCCTGCGTTATGAGTCCGGCGGGATTCGTAAAATTAATGAACCATGCTTGCGGCGCCAGGCGTTCGACTACGCGCGCATGTTCCAGCGCAACTGGCACGGTCCGTAACCCCATAGCCACGCCACCTGGCCCGGTGGTTTCCTGGCCCGCAAGCCCCTGTTCAATCGCCGTGCGTTCGTCTCGCGCTCTCGCGGCCATACCTCCAATGCGCACGCTGCTTAAAATAAAAGAGCTGCCCTCCACGGCCGCTTCCAATGAAGAAGTGGTAGTCAGTCGAATATCCACGCCCAGATTGATGGCGATTTCCCGGCCCAGTGCGGCCATAACTTCCGCGCGTTCGTGGCTTACGTCGAAAAGAACCAGCTCGCTGATTTTCAGAATGTTCTGCGATTGCAGAAGTCCATGAATGAGCAGCGGAGTTCGCACGCCACCGCCGCCGATAATGCATACTTTACCGCTCATATGTGAGCATCCATTTCCGCGACCGTCGGAAATCCATCGATTCCGCCAAGACACCTGGTAGAGAGAGCTCCGCAAACAGTTCCGGCTTTAAGACAACTTTGCGGGTTGTCACCACGCAGCCACCCATACAAAAATCCCGCATCAAAACAATCGCCCGCTCCGGTGGTATCCACCGATTGAACCGTGATTGGCTCGCAAAAGGTGATTGTCCCGTCGCACATCAACCCCGCACCTGCCTGCCCCAGTTTGAGGGCTACGGCCCGAAATCTCATTTTCTCGAAGGCCTGCAGAATACGCCGAGGCTCCGTTTCGCCGGTCACGATTGTCGCTTCGCGCTCATTCGGAAAAAAAATGTTTACGTTGCGAAGCGCTTCCATACAGTCGCGATTGGAAAGCCATTCCGGATGCCAGCCGACATCGACGGAGAGAGTGCAACCTTGCGCGATTAACTCCCTGAATAAATTACCTGCTTCAGCCGGTTCTGGGGCGAACGCCAGATGAACGTGCCGGGCCTTGGCAAACTCTCCACGCGACGCAATTTGTTGCAAAATCGCTGGCAGTTCGCGGTTAGCTCCCATGTAAGTTAAGAAGGTGCGGTCGGTTGGGCTGGATATACTTACGGTCACTGCGGTGGGCTCGCGCGAGCTTCGGTGAATCGCTGCGGTGTTTACGCCGCGCGTTTCCAGCCCCTCGACCAGCCATTGCCCGTCGGTTTCGCCCACGACTCCGACTACGCCGACTTTGGCTCCCAGTTTCGCCAAGCCGCACGCGGTGATTGCTGCTCCTCCGCCGATTTCACGGCAAAACCGTTCCGCAAACAATTCTTCTCCGGCACGTGGCGGCCACGAAGGGAAACCACTCATGACCAGGTCCGCGAACAAGTCACCTACGACTATTACTTCCAGCGGCCGGAGAGCACTCATATTGCTCCTCTGGCTTCAGTCGGGCCGAACGGCCATTCAGCCTGCATGCGCGCACGCCACAGGTACGCACCAATGCCCAAGGCGATCAAAGCGATACCCCAAAGAATAAATTTGAGTCCACTGGCTGCAAGGATGAAGGCCCATCCTGCAAAAGCAATTACGCTGGTGATTGGATAAAACCACATTTGAAACGGCCGCTGAATATCGGGGCGATAGCGACGGATCATGGTCACCGCCACCACTTGAGCCATAAACTGTACGAGCACTTGGATAACGACTAGCGCGGTAATCAGATCCGATAAGTCCAGCAAACTTGCAACTGCGGAAGTGATCCCCATAAATATCAGGGAAACCCACGGAAAATTCCGTGTGGCATGCAAGCGCCCGAAGGCTGAAAAAAAACGCCCATCAACCGCAGCCGCATAAGGCACACGCGAATAACCCAGCAGTACGGCGAATAGCGACGCGAACGTAGTGAACAGAACAAATGCCGTCATCACCTTCGCTACCGTTGAGCCGTAAACTCGCTGCATCAGGTCCGACACAATGAACGTCGAATGCATGGCCTCGCGCCACGGAATTACACCGATGATCGAAACATTCATGGTCAAATATAAAATTCCTACCAGGAGAATGGACAACAGAATTGAACGCGGGATGACATATTCGGGCCGCTTTATTTCCCCCGCGAAGAAACACGCATTGTTGTAACCGCCGTAGTCATACATCGCCAGCAGTGTTGCGCCGCCTAATCCCACAAAAAATTGTCTCGAGAACGTGAAAGCATGCGGCGGAAAATCGAGAACGCGGCTCAGATGAAAATTGGCGATACCCGCTGCCGTTACGGCCAGTGCGGTGAAGATCACCACCACCCACAAGACGATCGAAAGTCGACCGACGGAGTTAATATCGCGATAAAGCAAAATAGTAATAAGAGCGCAAACCCCGACGGCCACCGCTTTGCCCTCCCACCAATTCATCTGCGGCCACAAAAATTTCGTATATTGCGCGAAGCCCACCGCTCCCGCGCCGATCGATAGCGGCGCCAGACATACCGTCTCCCAGATGAACAGGAAGCTCATAAGCCTTCCCAGACGTTTGGGCCCAAACGCTTCCGAGAGATAGCGATATGGGCCGCCCGTTCCGGGCATAGCCGCGCCGAGTTCTGCCCAGACCAAGCCGTCGCAAACAGCCACCAGCGCCCCCAGCAACCAACCAAGCATGGCCTGTGGTCCGTTCATGGTGGTTAAAATGAGGGGGATAGTGATGAACGGGCCGACCCCGATCATCTCCAACATGTTGGCGGAAGTTGCTTCCAGAAGCCCAAGCCGGCGCTGCAGATGGGGAGAATTCTGGCCAGGCACGGCGGGATTTTCTCACACGTTTGCATAAGCTCGCAAGGTAAGATGAACGGTCATGCTCGCGCTGCGCGTCTTCAAGTTTTGGTCAATTATTCTGGTGCTGGTCGGCTCTGCCATGGGCCAACAGCCGCCGCAAACCGACTCGAACCTGGCGATAAGACAGGCCGTCCAGTTGACCCGCCAGCACCGTTATGCGGAGGCAGAAGCAACACTGAAAGGCGTCAATGCTCCCGCAGATCCTGCCCAAAAGATCGCATTTTACCGATTGAGAGCCGCCATTGCGTCAGGACTCGGCCATTTCGCGGCGGCAGCAGAAAATATGTACAACGCAGCAAGGTTGGCACCCGAAAATCAAGATTTGCGCATCGCGGCAAGCATCGCGCGTCTCCAGGACCAGGTCGAAAATCACGTCAATCCTGTTCAAACACTCAAGCGGTTGCGCACTGAAACGCTGCCGGCTCAACAAGCCGTCGATATCCGTTTGCGTTTGGCGGAAATTCTCAGCCGCGCCAATCTGTTTTCCGAGGCAGTTGTTGATTTTGCTGCAGCGAGTGCTCTGGCACCAGACCGCGGTGATTTACTTTACGACCTTGCCTTGGCGAACTTTCGCGCCGGCCGCCTCGACGACGCGTTGGCTAGCGCCGAACGCTCTAAAAGCGTGGCAGACACCGGCTCTATAGAAAGCCTCATTGGTGATATTCAGGAAAAGCGAGGAGATCCGCTTGCTGCTGTTCACAGTTATCAGGCTGCTGTCACGCTGGAACCGTCTGAAGAACGTTATCATCTTGCGCTTGGTCTGGAATTATTGCGCCACCAGACATTTGACGCTGCCCTGGTGGTCTTTAAGCAGGCATCCACCCTTTTCCCCCAATCGGTTCGCGTAAAAATCCTTTTAGGTCTGGCGTATTACTTCGTTGACCGCTCCGCCGACGCCAGTCAAGCGCTCCTGGAAGCAGCTAAAATGGATCCGCAAGACGAAACTGTTGCCCGTTACCTGGGTGAGATTACGCTGCAGGATACTTCCACGCCTAACCCGGCGGCGATTGCGCAAGTGTGTAGCTTCGCTGATGAACACCCGCAAAACAAAACCGCCGACGCCTTTTGCGGGGGTATTTTATTGAAGGTCGACCGCGACAGCGGGGATATTTCACGCCGGCCCGAGATTCTTCGTCGTTTACAACACGCTGCTCAAATTGGGCCCAGAGAGCCATTGGCTCGGTGTCAATTAGGAAAAGCCTTCGAATGGGCCGGGCTGTGGACTCAGGCCAGACCCGAGACGGAAGCCTGTGTAGGGTTAGATCCCAGCTCGCCTGATGGTCATTATCAGCTCTCGCGCATCTACCGTCGTTTGGGATTAACCGCTTTAGCCAACCAGCAGACCTCGCTGCAACAAGCTGCCGCGCTACGGCAAAGTGAAGAAAACGTTCGACGCACAGAGACCGTGACGAAATTTCTCGTGTTGCTCGAACACTAAGCAACACACGTCTATCGCTATTCGACGCTCCGCGGCTTTAGGATTTTTTAGTTAGAAGTGAACTGAGCAACGAGAACGGTTTTGACTAAGTGCTCGTTAGGCCCGCATCAGAAATAGGTATTGCCCAGTTGCTCCCCGATCTAGATTTATCCTAAATCCAAAATTATGTATACCCTTCAACAAACGAAACAGGATTCTTGAATTTGCCTTCGCGGATTTATGTAAACCTCAGAAATAATTGATGTTAATTCAACACCACCTTATGAACGCAAGTGGCGCGATGATTGCACCACGGAAATCCATATTGACGGAATAGCATTTTGGCCCCCCAGGTTGGGCCGGGACGTTCATTAAGAGAAAAATGAAAAAATGAAAAAACGGTTGTCATTAGCCCCAGATCATGAATTAAGCCACTAAATTTAAATCGCGGGATTACCCAATGGAGGATTCAATGCGTCACGTGCGCAAGGTTCTGGCCCACCTTTTTTTGGTAGGCGCAGTTCTCTCGATGTTACTTTCTGTCGCTGTATTGGGTTCAGCAGCCCAGGTGTCGAATTCGACCGGCAGCATAACCGGCACGGTTACGGACCCGCAGGGAGCGGCGGTAGCTGATGCCAAAGTTACTGTCTCCAACAAGGAAACGGGCACGAGCCAAACGTTGAAGACAAACACGGATGGCTCATTTACTTCGGGTTCCTTGCCGCCGGGGAACTACCTGGTTGTTATAGAATCGCCGAACTTCAGAACCGTCCAAAGCACGGTCGTTGTGCAAGTCGGTCAAATTGCAACATTTAACTCCAAACTTGAGCTAGGAGCCTCGTCAAATATTATTGAAGTTACTGGTTCAGCCGTGCAGATTAATTCGGAACAGGCGACGGTGCAGGACGTATTGACTGCCGCTGATATTGACCAGCTTCCAGTCAACGGCCGCAACTTCCTCGACCTCGCCACCCTTGAACCTGGTGTGCAGATCCAGGACGGCTCCACGTTTGACCCCACCAAGAACGGCTACTCCTCGCTTTCCTTTGGTGGCCGATTCGGGCGTTCCGCGCGCATCGAAGTAGACGGCGTGGACATCAGCGATGAAACGGTCGGCACAACCACGCAAAATATCCCGCAAAGCGCGATTCAGGAATTCCAGGTGAGCCAGTCCTCACTGGATCTTTCTACGGAGCTGACCTCCTCCGGTACCGTCAACGTGGTCACCAAATCCGGTACCAACGATCTACACGGCGGCGCCTATTACTACGGTCGCAGTGACCAGACCTCCGCCCGTATCGCGCCAGAGCAGTTGGATTTCGGCCGCAAACAGTTCGGTGCCGACTTGGGTGGGCCGATTTGGAGGAACAAGCTCTTTTTCTACGGAAACTTCGAACGCACCGACCAGAGCCTAGCCAACCCGGTTCAACTCAATGGCGACTTCTCCGGACTAAGCGGTTCCTTTGGAGCCCCGTTCACGGAGCGGGAATATTTGGCCCGCGTCGACTACAATATCAAGGCCAACTGGACTCTGTTTTACAGGTTCAACTATGACCAGAACTTGAGCGTTCGCGGATTCAATCCTGGTGTCTATCAACCGTTTGAGAATGTCGACTTTGCTCCCGCGCACGTCATTGGAACGGACTTCTCAATCGGTCACACCACTAACAGCATCCGGTTTGAATACTTGAAATTCAGGAACTCTATTGCGGATGCCATCGCTAGCTCCGGCGCGTTGGACCCCATTCCCGGTATCTCACTTAACATTACGCCAGGTGGCTCGGACTTAACCTGCCTGGCCGGCGGCGAGAATTTCTGCTCCGGCGCGAATATTCTGGCGCCACAGAAAACCTACCAGAGCGACACGCAAATCAAATACGACGGAAGTTACACCAAGGGTCGGCACACCTTCCGCTACGGATCCAGCTTTAACCACATCCTCGGCGGTGGTTTCGCGAAGTTCTTCGCGCTCCAGCCCATGGTTCAGTCAGTTTTCAACGCGTCTAACGAGGCATTTGCCAATCTCAGTAATTTCGGCCCAGGAGGCGCAAGCAACCCAGGAAACTGGCCGGTCGACACCATTGTATTCGGCAATGGACAGGGTTTCTCAACGGAGACGCCCGGCTTTGGCTTGCCGGCCGGCGGTCAACACGACAATCGTTTTGAAGCTTACTTTGGCGACCAGTGGAAGTTCCGTTCGAACCTCACGATTACCTTGGGCCTGCACTACGGCCGGGACACCGGTCGCGCAGACAGCGATATCGCGCCGATTTCTGCGCTCGCTCAATTCGACAATCAATTCTATTCGGGGCTTCAAAACCGCGTAAACCAGCCAAACAAGAACTTTGGACCCCAGATCGGTATCGCCTGGGATCCCTTCAAGAATGGCAAGACCGTCATTCGTGCGGGCGGCGGTTTCTACTTTGAGAACGCCATTTTCAACAACGTACTCTTTGACCGACCCGCTCGGTTGCAATCGGGACTGTTCCTTGGAACCGCGGCACCTTGCTTCGCTGGTGGAGGGACCGGGCCCGTGCTCGGGGTAGCGGACAGCCAGTCTGGCGCGGGCGTCCCCTACTGCGGAGAAGCGGTTGGAAACGCAGCGGCCCAGATCGCCGCGGATCAAGCCGCCTTCCAGGCAGCTACATTGGCCGCAGGGCCGGCTTCCAATGGAAACTTCATTGGAAATGCCCTCGCGGATTCGCCTTCGTCAACCGGTGAACAACTGATCGGTCCGGACTATCGCTCTCCGCTTTCCGAGCAGATGAACATCGGAGTGCAACACCAGTTTGGTCACAACACCGTTCTCAGTGTGGACTATGTTCGCAACGTTAGTCTCCACTACCTGCTGGGAGTCGACACCAATAGGGTTGGCAGCGCTAGCTTCCTCAACGTTCCCAACGCTCAGGCAGCGATCACCGCTACCCTTACGGCATGCGGAGCCGCCAGCATTGATGCGGCAATCGCAGCATGCCCGGGTCTTCATCCAACTGGCGGCGGCGCTACCATTTCCGACTTTGCCGGTAACGGCCTCGATTCTGGTGAGAGCGCGACTGGCGGCTTCCCGTGCCCGACATGCGCTTTTCCGGGTATCAATCCGAACTTGGGACAAAACGAAATGCTGTTCCCAATCGGCCGATCAACGTACGACGGCTTGTTGGTTTCGCTAAAGGCAAATCTTGGCAATCCGATGCGTGGTGTTAAACACCTGAACTTGATCGCCTCCTATACGCTCTCGCGTTTCGACTCTCAAGCGCAGGACCAGGATTTTGTCAACAACGCCGCGGACTTCAACAATCCTCTACGGTTCTTTGGCCCCAGCGGTCTTGACCGCACCCATCAGGTGAGTGTGGGAGCCGTAATGGATCTGCCCGGAGCTACGCGATTTGCACTGACTACCCACTGGGACACCGCTGCCCCTCTAACTCTGACTTTGCCGCAGTCCGGCAACCCTGGTGAAATTTTCCTGACCGACGTGACGGGGGACGGGACAGTTGGCGATCCTGCGCCGGGCTCAAACGTTGGTTCATTTGGGCGCAGTATCAAGGCGTCGCAAATTAACACTTTCATCAACTCTTACAACAGCACTTCCGCCGGAAAGCTCACTCCTGCCGGTCAAGCATTGGTGTCTGCGAATCTGTTCACCCAAGCTCAACTGACATCACTGGGCGCGGTTACGCCCACGCTGGCTAACGCACCCGCCAGCGAAGTAGGGGTAGCGCCTATCTTCACATTTGATGCTCATATCTCTTGGGAACTCAGGCTGAACAAAGCTCTACACGCTTTGCCGGAGAGAGTTGTTCTGGAACCCCAGATTGCTCTCTTCAACGTGTTCAACTATCAGAACCATGATCCGTTCGGTAACGAACTCAGTGGTGTATTGAACGGCGCGGTCGGATCTGCCAACGGCACGACAGCCCACGGCCCGCTCGGGCGCTCGAACCTCGTTACTCCCGGTTCGGCCTCGGGCGTGAACTGGTACGCAGTACCCAGACAGGCGGAGTTCGGCGTCAAGCTGAGGTTCTAACCCTAACCAACGAGGTTCATCGATGCGGCGGAGAGCGATTGCTCTCCGCCGTTTTTTGTTGTCCGAGCAGGCAGTCAGACCTGATTACAGGCTCTATCAAGCCCTCGTGGAGCGAGCACAAAGGAAAAACCGGGCTGGCACTTTCGCGCCAGCCCGGGATTTGGTTGCGCTTCAGTTAGAAGCTGAGCCGGAGACCAAACTGCATGCGCCGGGGGTTGTTTCCCTGGGTGTTCACGACCCCAAACGACGACCCAGGTCCAACTGTCGGATCGACACCGAGGCCAGTTTCAGGTTGTCCCGCGGCTGGATCCGCGAAGACGGGGTGGTTGAACAGGTTGGTGACGACATACTCGAACCGCAGGCTGACACGTTCTGCGACATGAATGTCCTTTACCAATCGCATGTCCACGTTCCAGTACATCAATCCGCGGAACACGCCAAGGCCACCCGTGTTGGTGTCGAGACCCAGAATCGCCGGACGAAGAGTACTCAACACGGCGTCAGGATTGGAAAAGATGTTGAATTGTCCATCACCGGCAGGGTGGAGCGAAGCCGAGCTTCCTGAGGCCGCCACGGTGAGAATACAGTTTTCGTTGGTGAAGAAGGCGGAGCTGTCAGCCGAGCCGAAGCCTTGGCCGGCTGATTGGTTGCCCTGATTTGTGCCGCAGCCGAGCGGTATGCCGCTGCCAATGGCAAGAATCGGCGACAATGACCAACCGCCTGCGATGTGTCCGATGATGCCATGCTGACCCTTGTACCAAGGGTCCTCGATCAGAGCGACAGTGTTGAAGACGAACTTGCGATCAAAGGACTGCAGTCCATAGCCATTGTGGAGGTCGAACGGATCGTTCACGGTGTATTGGCTGGTGGCCTGAACGAGTGCGCCTGTACCCAGGGCCTTGCTCCAGGTGAAGTTTTCCTGAAGGGTGATTCCGTGCCAGTTGGTGGCCTTTAGTGAAACGAATGCGCCGTTGTAGTTCCCGTGTCCAACGCTGGCATTGACACCTACGCCGGAGGACATCTGACCGCCGCTTCCGCAGGTGGTGGGCATAGTAGTCGGTCCGCAATCTAATGGACCACCTACGATGGGAGTGTTCATCATGGTGCGGGGAAAATTGAACCCGCCGTTATCGAGATCACTCCACATGCTCCAGACACTTTGCGTCAAGAGATTAGGCCCCTCCTTGCTGATGACCGCTGCCGTACAACTGGAAAAGCCTGCGCAGAATGCGGGATTCATTGCGGCCTCAAAGAAGGGTTGAGGTGCGATTCCCGCAGGGCTGCCAGTGCCGCAAGCGGCAAAAGAAGTCGCACAACCCAGGCCCTTCTCGATGGCTGCATAAGCTTTGGCGAAGCTCTGCCCGCCCAGGGTCATCATGTAAGGGACAGCGTTGATGTTGATCGGCTGATATTCATGGGTAATTCTGCGGCCAATGTAGCCCACTTCCAGTAGAACCTTATTGGACAATTGCCGCTGGATGGTGAAATCGAAAGAATCGACGACGTTAGGCCGAAAATGCGGGTCGAGAGCTTCTCCCGGACCCGCTGAGACGCTGTTAACGCCCGGGAAGGTCGGCTGGGGAAGCGTTGCGGCCGCAGGTGGGATCGGGGCGTTGTTGCCGTCGGTTCCGACGCGGAAAGCATTGGCGACGGTGGGATTTGCCGGCCCGCACACACCAGTCATAAGGTTTTGGCGGCATTGGACAGCTTGGATCAGGCCGGTACCCAACAGCGGTACGAGGACAAGGTCCACGCCGTTCAGGCGTCCATAGACCCGGCTATAGCCACCACGGATCACGGACTTGTTGGCGCCGACGAGCTTGCCGAGGAATCCGTCTGTAAAATTCGGGTTCCAGGCAGCCGCGACGCGAGGGCTGAACGAACCGTAGAAGGGGTCATAAGGATACTTCTGACCGGATCCGGTGTTGCCGACAAGAGCATAGCCAACCTCAGGGTTGTAAACCTGGCCAGCCAAAGCAGCCGACTCACGCTGCTTCAGGTAGGACAGGGTGTCAAGCTGCTGGCCACTGGAATCAACGAGCTCGATCTGCTTGCCCAGCGCCTCGGTTGGAGGCATCTCGAGCGTCCAGCCCAAGCCGTAGGTAAGTGTGAAAGACGGTTTCATGTGCCAGGAGTCGCTAAAATAGACGTTGTAGTACGGAATGGTGCTCTGATCAAAAGCGTGAGTGAGGGGAGGATTCAAGGCAAGATTGGCGCCGGTACGGGTATAGGCAATTTGCGAGTCCGTGACGATGCCAAGGAGGGCCGATGAGGCACGAGCCCAAGTGGTCGAAGTCACGCCCGCGGGAGTGGTTGCCGAGAAGTCCACGAGGCCACCGCCGCCTTGCTCGCCGAGCTGGTAAGTAGGCTGGTAATTGATACCACCTCCGTTGTCCGAGCGCTGGTGCCAGTCCCAGTTGCGCTGGTAGGCCCCGCCGAAAGTGAAGAGGTGGTTCCCTTTCAACATCGTGATGTCATCACGAAAGAAGGAATCATGACCATCCCAGAAACGGGTGCGGACGCTCTGGGTGTTCACGTTGTAAGGGGTGAGAGCCGTCGTGGCGGACTCGCCAAACGGTTCGAGGGCGCCACCGAGTTGGGAGAACTGCTGAACACCGCCCGGATTGGACCAGGACCAGTAGTTGCGAAGGTAGCTGAAGTGGAAGTCGTTTGTGGTGTTGGAGGTAATGTTGGTGGTCAATCCGGCCACGTAGTACCAGGGCTGTTGCGGACGCACAGACAGAGCCGAAGGCGTGCCCAGTGTGTCTCCCGGGAAAAAACCTCCAATATCTACCTGACTGGTAGTCGCAAGAAGTACTTTGTAGTAGCGGTAGCTTGTAGTGAAATGCCATTTTGAACCAAAGTCGTGATCCAGGCGGGCCACTCCGAAATTGGAGGTCTGGGGAAGACTCACGTTGGACTTGAATCCTATTTCATTAACGCCGTCGCAGCGACTACCGAGCAAGGCGCCGCAGCTCGGGTCATTCCCGGCAGGCTCAAAGGTGTTCCACATCTGCTGGACCAAGGGATTGATTCCGAGGCCGCGAGGATCGCAAGCGGCGGTTCCGCTGGGGCCGCAGTTGGTCCCGGTATTCAGGTCGTAATTCACACCACCAAAGGTAAGGATACCGGCGCGCATATTAGCGCTCGGAACCGCCCGCTCGAAGGTTGAAGAGTTATTCCAGCGGAAACCTTCATAATTGGCAAAAAAATAGGTCTTTCCTCCCAAAATGTCCTTCTTAATGATGGGGCCGCCACCAGATGCGCCGAACCGATTGTAGTGATAACTGGGAAGTGGCGTTCCGCTGAAATTATTGTCAAAGGTGTTAGCGCTGAAGTTGTTATCGAGATAATATTCATACGCACTGCCATGCCAGGCATTGGTGCCCCGCCTGGTGACGACCTGAACCTGGGCGCCCGCCGAACTGTTGAAATCCGCAGTTTGGTTGGCGGTGTTGACCTTGAATTCCTCAACGCTGTCGATAGGCGTTGGCATGACGCCAGTAGGACCGTTGGAGCCAAAATTGGTATGGACAACGCCACCGGTTGGATCGTCGGCGAAGCTCGGTGTGTAAACCTGCATGCTGCCGTCCATGTCATTCGTATTTTGGCCGCCATCGAGCATGAAACTACTTTGGTCAACGACCGCGCCGGCCACGCTGCCATCTGGAGAAACGCCTGGCTGCAAGGTCACGAAAGTAGAAACGTCGCGGTTAATGGAGGGCAAGTTCGTCAGTGCGTCTCCGCTCAGGGTGTTGCCCACTGTAGCGTTCATGGTTTGCAGCTCGCTGTTTGTGGTAGTGACTGAGATGGTTTCGGTAATGGCGCCAAGCTCGAGCTTCAGGTCAACCGTCAGAGCAATGCCGACCTGGGCGGTAACGGTGGTCTTGGTGATACGGAACCCAGTCTTATTGACCTCAATTTCGTAGTCGCTAGAAATTACGTCGGCAAAGAAATAACGACCCTGGTCGTTCGTGTTGGTTGAACGAGGAGTGTTTGTGGCTTTGTCCGTGAGCTTAACCGTAGCATCAACAACGGCTGCGCCGGAGGAGTCGGTGACTATACCGGCGATGCTAGTCGAGCTGGCAGATTGCGCGTGAATCACGAGAGGAAGAAACAGGGAACTGCATAGAAGGAACATGATCACTCGCGGGGCCCCCGAGACTCTGAGACTCCGAGCCAAAACAGAAAGCAGATGAGAAGGCAAAATCATCATCGAATTTCCTCCACCCCATTGGGAACACACCTTACAGACACTTCTGCGACACCCTCGCGAATGGCGAAGCATCGATGCTAAGGCGGTTCGTAAATTTAGCTAAAATTGATAAGTGACGCCCACCACAGACGCCAATTGCCGTGTTTATACTTCTGAGCCATTCACGTGTCAAACAAAAAATTTACATTTAATTAACAAATCCATTAGAAACACGATTTGCCGTACCGGTACCCCCCAGAATCGGGTTCCGAGATGGCGACAGGATGGATGTAGTGAACTGGAGCTTCCCCAACTGGTGATCGCGCAAACTTTTATTTGTGGGTGGGCAGGCCGAGAATGGTTTTGATGCGCGAGCGCTTGGAGATTTCACGCGGCGCGCCAGTACTGCGTTCCAGCCAGTCGTGGAAGTCCTGAATTTTTACGGAATGCTCGATGGGGATGTCCACGACGGAGACTTGCACGGTGTTC
>Ga0193729_1000661_pt1 | contig 18038 bp, 9 predicted proteins | sample U1c2metaG_FD_143036 | JGI IMG/M metagenome (GOLD analysis project Ga0193729, IMG submission 143036) | Soil microbial communities from a riparian zone of the East river system, Colorado, United States - U1c2 | ecosystem: Environmental > Terrestrial > Soil > Riparian zone | place: USA: East River...
CAAGGCGCATTCCTCCTGGCCTGTTTGATTCATCGTCTTGATAAAGTTCTGCGGACAAGCCCTACCACCCGATGGCTGGATGAACCCAGCAGGTGAACCAGCATCACACACATCACCAAACGCAGGATCGGTCCACTGTGCTGGGACCTGCTCGTGTGTAAAGGACTGGCAGAAGCCTACATATAAGTTAAAGCCATTAGGATTAGGAGTCGGAGCAACTGACGCTACAGCCAGAGCAGGAGAGTTTGTCATACCTTGTACGGCGAGGGTGAGGAGGAAAGAAATGCAGACGCTCATGAAAACCAACAGCAAACGGAGGCTAATAAGAGCACATCGACGTGTGTTTCTCTTGTGCGCTGCAGGCCCAGTATGCTGGGATACTTTCTGCAACCATGTGTGGAAAGAGTTTCCAGAAGCGCTTGCGGGGAGAATTCGTCCTGTCGTTTGCTCTGTCGATCGACAGCTCAAAAGGTTTTTCGTCTTTCCTATGCTCTTTGCTAGGTATCCCCAGATAGCCTCTTTCATGGCTCTTTCTCCTCTAACGGAAGGGTATGACAATATCTCGTTCTGATAACAGCTAATAATGTAGAATAGTTTGGAGGAGGCATCCATTTTCTGCAAGCCATCCATCTATTTTGTATTCATAGACACAACTTCTCAGGTAGTTACCCTTTTTCAAGCCCCCCTGAACTCCTCTACTCCAAAGTCATCATGCCTTTGATCTACTCTCCCAAGAATACTTGATAAGAAAGGGAGGTTCCAGGACATTTGGGAACAACTTGATGGGATAAAGGGAACAACTTCCTAATTAGCCCTCGATTTTATTGCTGGTAGCATTGGATTTGGCCCTGGTACGTGCATAGTGGACAACCGTCTGGTGCAAGCTGTAGCGTCCTGGCCCCCAGCATTCTAATAGCCCGGCATTCCAGAGTTCATCTAGCATCTCTCTGGGTTGCTGGCTCATCGTCAGAGCCGCTTCTTCTGAAAAGCTGTGGGGCTTGGGCGGAAAGATGGCCAGGGCACACAGGGTGGCCAGGGCTTCTCGACTCAACTGCTGGCTACACACGGCAATGGCAGAATACAAGCTAAAGGGTGCCATTTTTGCAAAGTTGAGGAACCATTGCCCAGATACAATCGGTGTGCTCAAGTGTAAGTGATCCTGGATATTGTGCAACTGCGTCAAGGCAACTCGCAGGGGCCAGAGATGTTGGGTCAAGGTCGATGAAGCTAGAGACTTGCCCATCAAGGTCAAAGCCAGGGGCAAGCAGCCCAGAGCCTGCACCAGAGCTTGAGCAGCTTGAGGATCTTGCTGGATGAGCTGGGGAATAGAACGGGCGAGCAAGGTCAGCCCATCGGCCTCCTCCAGTTGAGGAACTACAATGGCTTGCTGCCGGGCAAAGGCGAAGGCTACCTGGGGCTGGCGAGTGATGAGTAGATGGGTGCACTGTGGGCCTCCAACCTGCAAGGCCATGGCATCCTTTACTGTCCAGGCATCGTCAATGATCAGCAACATCCGCCGTGTGCCAATAGCCAACCGCAGTGTTCGTCCCCATGCCAGCAGGTTCTCAGGGTTCTCCACATCGCTAGAGGTCACCCCCAGCAGTGTTCCCCAGCGCATCAGTTGACCCAGCACATAAGGCTGGGATCCCAGGGGAGCCCACAAAATGCCATCGCGAAAATGAGCTTGCACCTGCTCGTCGGTGGCCAGAGCCGCTGCCAGCGTGGTTTTGCCGACGCCGGGCAAACCATAGAGCGCGGTTTCGGGCAAACCGTCGGCATCTAAAAGACGCTCTTTGACCTGCATGAACAGCCCTGCTCGTCCCAGCAAGCTGTCGTTCATGCCCAGAGTTCGCAGGATGGTGATATCAGTGAGCAACGACGCTTGGCACGTGGCCTCTGGCATAGCTTTGTGGGTGATAGGGAGTGGCGCAGTCAGTACTAACTCACCCCTCTCGTTCTCATCAGTGCCCCACAAGAGGCCTAATTCCTCAGCTGTCCTGTCAAAGAGGTTCTCTAACTGGGCCCGATGGACCGGCTGGGGTAGAGTGAGCCCTTGCTCCCAGCGTATCACGGTTCTGGCATTCACTCCCATGGCCTTGGCAAGCCAAGCCTGCGTCCAGCCGCGCCGTTTGCGCTCAGTTCTCAACATTCGGCTTTTCATCAAGACAGAGGGTTCGACGTACCTCATAATCCAGTTTCCTCCAAGCTTTGGGTGTTCCACCCATTCCAAGTTCTCGCACGTTACGCCTTTCAGGATTTGACATGTTCTCTCCTTCTATGTTGTATCAAACTCAGAACATACGTATGATCGGCTGGACTGAGCTTTGATCCCAGTCCATTCTCGTCTCAGCCATTGTTCTATCGATGGTGGTGTATCACAGGCCCATGGCGGTCTTCTCTGCTTTGACCACTCCCCTCTATAAGGAGCGGTTGCGTTGAGCCTTCGAGCTGTTTGTTCAGATCCGCTAGATCCTGGAAGTTCTGCCCAAGAAGCTCTTTTTGCTGCTGAGCCTGCGCCTGAGAAATCAGCGTGGTATTGGCCATCTCCGTCTCCATTGGGGAGGCCAGCACTTGCATCTGCGTCCAGATTCTCGTCGCGAACAGCCCTTCTCCACGTCTGGCTGCTAGTAAAAAGGCTTTTTGCTTGGGACTCAGGTTGAAGGTGCGTACCACCGACTCAATCGTACTGGAGTCCTGCTTCATCAAAAATTTCATCGTCGACATGGCCAGGATCGTTTTGCCTTGATCCGAGCTTAAGAAGTCATCGGAGTTCTGTGTCGTACACCAGAGCCCGCCCCCATATTTTCTGATCCTCCTGGCAAACTCCTCCAGGAACTTGGCTCCCTGGGGGAACTGCATCAGCAACCAGGCTTCGTCAATCAGAATGATCGTATTGGACTTGATGATATTGGAGCGTCGTGCCTGCCGCATCTTCGTCCACAAGAATTCCGTGATGATAAAGAGCCCAATCGGTTTGAGGGTCTCATTGAGTTCTCGGATATTGAAATCGACATAGCGATTCTCCAAAGCCAGACGCGTCCGGGCTGGGAAGAGGTGCAGATAGCGCTCCAGACGCTGGCTGAGCCCATAGATATCCTTGCCTACCCCAAAGCGGTCATCCCCACGCAGTGCACTGGAGAGGATCACGAAGAACTCCTGCATGTTGGGGGGTTGGCGCGTGTGCGTGGTAGGATTCATCGTGATGCCCCGGTTCTCGTAGGTTTTGATCAAACACTGGTACAAGAAGGCCTTCTCCATCTGAGGTAGCGTCCCATGATCCGACAAGATTAACTCCAGTAAGGTGATCAGATTCAAGAGCTTTTCGCGGAAAAAGTTCCCTTCCTCGGCTTGCACCTCTTCATCCACGTCTGTCGTTTTGGCTGTGCCATAGAGTTCGAAGGGATTGATCTGCAGGGAGTCAGTGGACAGGCGCACATATTGGCCATGAACCTGTTCACATAAATTCTGGTATTCGGCTTCTGGGTCGACCACGTAGACATTACAGGTCGGCAGTAAACGGCACGAGACGGTCTTGAGGAAGAAACTTTTACCTGAGCCCGATTTGGCAAACACCACCATGTTGGCATTTTCCAACACCTTGCTGTTGAAAGGGTTGACGATCACCAGCCCTCCATTGGCTTGCACCCCAAACATCACTCCGTTGTCCATACCTATGTCACTGCCAGTAAAGGGGAAGAACGTTCCAGCTGCTCCGGTGCCAAACAGGCGAATATATGGCAAAGCGTTGTTGGCATCGGGCAGACAGCTGAGTAAGCCCAGATGATGTTGCCAGTGGGTGGGCAACGCACGAAAATCGAGGCTGCGGATTTTGGACATGATCCGATTGCTGTGTTTGATCACGGTCTGGCGATCTCGCGCACGAACTCGTACAAACACATTGATGTTAAAGACCCGCTCGTCTCCGCGAGCCAGATTGTCACGCAGTAGTTCCACATCTTCCAGGGCTATCTTGGTGGTGGGATCAAGTGACCGACCCTCGCGTTGAGCGACTATGACCGAGCCACGCAGTTGTGTCACTTTGCGGCCCAGATGCCTACTGACCAGTTCCGGGGGATGGGGAGTAATATGAATGCTAAAATCAACATGCGGTTGATCGATCTGAATAATGCGATCCAACCACCCGGGAAAAGCACTTCTGGGATAATGGAACAGAGCCAGGGTCCTGCTATATTCCGTTTTGAGTTCGCCATCGATACGAATGTAGGAGGGAAAGACTCCGATGCAGCTGGGTGTCAGCATGTCCAGGAGCTGTCCAAAGCCGGGAAGCGTCTGCAGCTCTTCAGTCTTCTGTTGATATTTTTTAGGCAGAAAGGTTTTGAAGAACAAGAAGGGGTCCCATTGCTGTTTCTGGCTTTGCTCCTGTTTGACTGGCAGAGATTGGATGAGGTGGAAGAGTTCTGCTTCTTGCTCAACGATGCTTGCCTCAGAGAGAGAGCGGGAAAGATGATCAGAGAGAAGAGCACGATCAGCAGCTGAGCGCATGGGTTTGTTGATGCCTTCAAGCATGGCATTGGTAATAGGTGTGGGCTGTGCATCCTGGAGAAGGAAGCAGCTCTGGTACAGAGCGACAATCTCTGCACGTGTTAAGAGCCTGCCCGTCAGTCCCATGCGTTCAAGTTGCTGGAGGAGTTCCTCGATGCGCAATTCGAGTTTGATCTGGGCCGTGATCAAGGCTTCTGTGGGATCGCTCGCCTTCTCATATTCAGCCGGAACAATGATATAATATTCCCGTTTGATGAGGGCTCTGCGCGAGGAGAGAACACGTACAAATCGGGCGTGATCACGGGCCACTGCTGCCAGATCTCCCTCAACGGATTCCATGGCACGCAGATAGCTCTCTAGATCATAGGGAATATTGCGAATCACAATCTGAATCGGAAAGGCGAGTCCATTGAGAAAGCTCTTAAAGCCTTCAATGACAGCATCTTGCTCGTTTTCCGACATCAATGCAAAATTGACGCAACTCATTTTGAGAATGCTGCGATACTCCAGTTGCTTGCGCCCAAGGTCCAGACCTGCCACCCCATCAGTGACTTCGCGCAGCCTGACAAACGACGTGGCTATATTGAACGGGTTGCTCATAACCAAACTGGGGATTCTGGGTGCTGTCTGCATACAATGATTACTCCAATTCTACAGAATTTTCCAGTTACTCATCTTACACGGTATTCATGGCTGCAGCCCCAGCAGCAGCAACGGCTCCTGCAACCACGGTGCCAGCCTGTGCCATGGCTTTGGCGGCCTGTGTTCCCATCACTGTGGGGACCTTTAGTGTGGCTATTAGCACCACGACACGCGGGAGTGCTTTGAAAACTTCGTTAAGAATCCCGAATCTATCATCGGGAATGTATGGCATGGCTGGCAGAATCAATGGGAATGTTGCCAGAACGAAGAGTTGGATAGTCTGAGAAAAGAGCAGCGAGCAAAATCCTTTGGCCCATGAACTCACAACCTTCTGTCCCACTCCTTCTGGCAACCCCCAACAGCCGAAGGCCACCGGAGCTGTTAGAATATAGTAATTGAGCAGGATAATGCGCACAAACACCTGAGTACACAGTGCGATAGACATCAGGAGCACTACAAATTCACCCATGTCTTTAGCAACATCAACCATGTTGGCGATGTTGCCAATAAATTTGCTAAAACCCCCAAAGAAAGGAACAAAGCCTGCTAGGTCTGTCCAAAACTTATTGGCAAGAAGAGCGACAAAGTCATTAGCAATGCATCCCCATCGGGACATTGGCACCGCGATCCCTCGAAATGATAGCGGATCATTCTCACCTTGGTTTACGAGGGTAAAGGAAGTAATCTGCTTGTCGATCCCGACGTCTTGGTAGGGCCATTCCTGGTGAAATTGGACGAGACCCATATTGAACGTGTTAGTCAGGTCGATGAGCATAGAAGCCAGTTCGTAACTGACAGCTATTGCCCCAAAACTTAGGATTACGCGCCCAAACATTTCTATGGCGTTTGCCCGACCAAGGGTCCACGATGCCCACAGAAGCTGGTACCCGATCAAGACCAGAGCAGGTGCGATAAAGAGACTCCCGATCCCCATCATAATTGGAAAGAGGTCCACAATCCCCTGCTGTTTGATGGTATCGTTCTTATATGTATACTCCAGATGTCCAGGCTCCGGGGATAGCATAGGTGAAGACGCCGTGAAAGTCGAATTATCGGCGCTTGTATCGTAATTACCAGAAAACCAGTCCTTGCTGATGACTTTTGGATTGACATCACCGTTATCAAGACTTTTAGTCTTGTCTCCGGGCGTTATGAAAGGCATCGATTGTGAGCTATTGGATGTGGATGAGAAATCTGAGCAAGGAAACGCGTAACCACCACTTATTGCGTCACACACGACCAAAAAGGTAGGAATAGGGAGGTTCCGATCGGGTAGGGCCACTTCGTACTTTTTATCTTTATTTTGAGTTAGATTGCTATCCCATCCATATATAACAATGTTGGGGTCTATGCCATTCGAGGTCGCACAGCTCCAAGTATTATCGGTGCAGCTAGGCCCTGGTTGGGTATCGTTATAAGTAGAACCCCACTCAAAACCCTTTCCGAACATACCGACTACAGGCAGGTAGAGAGCACCATCAGGATCGTAAGCCTTTGGATTGACGGCTGTGCCTGCGCTCACCCAACCCCAGGATTGTCTCCCAACTTGATGTTTTGATACCCAGTCGAGATACTTATTAACTCTCTTATCAAAGGTTGTCTTATGAGTTTTAGGCTCCAGAGGAGACTTTCCTATGTCAAAGGCCTCAGCGCCACCTGCGTTAGCGCCAGGGACCCCAACGTGTTTCTGATTCGTCTCCCACCTTACAGAATCGTTTTCAATCGTTTCACAGGCAAATCGGTCATAATCCCTCCCCCCTCCTACCGAAGGATCTCCACATATTTGTGTGTTGCCAGTTTGGCTAGTGGTACAGGCGTTATTGGCACACAGTATATTATCACCACCTGTTTGAGCATGATACAGAGTGTTACCACTACTATCCGTACTACCGTCCTGCAGTGAGCGATTATCGCTCACACACTGACTATTATTCGTACAGGTGTCCTGGTTTTGGTGAGTATCTGTAGGCATCGATACCGTCCCTTGGTAATCCACCGTGGGAGGCTGACTGCGATTAGTATACTTCCCGTTATAGATGCACGTGATATCTCTAACACCCCATTTAAAACCGTCAGTTTCCCAACAAAAATCGGCTCCGCCCATCGTGTGATAAGAGTTCTTACTACAGTCGGCACTAGTACCTACTGGAAACGCATTCATTATGTCCGCAACAGTTTGATCAAGGGGAGAAGCCACAGACACTGGGCTTGGACTGGCTGCGCTTGGACTGTTATCAAAGTGAGTTAGCTTGTCAGCTAAAGCAACTGGTCGTAGCTCGAAGAGAGAAAGAATGCAAAAGCTCGTAAAGAGCACCATTAAAGCTAAAGCGATAAAAGGAATGCGACGCTTTTTACTCTTTTCCAGTGCAGGGAGGGTAGGACGCTCTCTTTTCTCCTGCGGTGTTGCGAGTTTGCCCTGGAGAGAGGCAGCAGTCTCTTTGTCTTGTGTTGCCTGCTCTGCCGATGGATGGGCCAAAAGGTCTTTCGTATTTTCTACCAATTTTCCCAGGTAGCTAGTAAACATCTCTCTCATGGCTTTTTCCTCTCTCCTTTGGGGACTGACTCATACAAGTCTCCGCATTCCTTATGATCTTTTCTTCCTTACCCACTTGTAGCCGCCTGTACTAAGGATACCTAATGACAATGGTTTTTTCCAGGACATGTTGGGAACAACTTGAGGGATAAAGGGAATAACTTTAGGGACAAGTGGTGAGCGCATGAGCTTAGGTGGGCAGGACTTTGCGAAAGTCAATTTATGTCGCTCGCCATGCTTTTGCTTTCGGCGGTTACGGTCACTACCGACGACTTTCGAAAAACCCTACTATTTCCTGTTTAGAATGTCAAATCTTGAAATTCCTGTCAATGATACTAGTTGAATTTTGAACTCATTTTCCAAGTAAAATTTCCTTGCCCAATTCAATGAAAGACAAGCTTTTCCCCTCTCTCTTTTCGGGCATTTTCCCCTCTAAGGATGTAGAGCCCTCACTTGTCCCCGAGAAGTTGTTCCCTTTATCCCTCAAGTTGTTCCCACATATCCTGGAAAAAACCTCTCACATTCGGTATCCTTAGTAGCAAGAGAGTAGCAAAAGGACAGCTTTGGAGAGGTTAAGAAATGCTACCCTCCTCTATGTATTAAGAGACTCAATGCCTGACTTGGTTACTAACATAGATGAGTCAAGTGGCTGAGAGTAATAGAGCCATTTTACTGAGCGTACAAGGGAGTCCAAGAGCTTGTTTGAAAAGTATGCATTTGGGGAAACGTCGTCTGGCTTTTCGGGCCGATTGGAGAGACCTTTTCAAACAGGCTCTTAATAACTGAAAGGAAATACCGCAATGGGGGATGTAGGAAACGAATCACAACGTGGAGATCAGCCAGATGGAGCCAAGCCGAGGCAAAAATCATGGACCGAAAAGGCTTTTTTCTGGAGGAAGCAACACAGACAACAGCGTGTTACCAAGCTACAAAATGATATTGCGACCCAACACGGAGCCATTCAAGGTGAAATTAACAAGCTACGAGCAGATACAAGCCAAAGCAAAGCCATTCAAGGTGAAATTGACAAGATACAAGCAGATACAAGCCAAAGCAAAGCCATTCAAGGTGAAATTCGTGATCTTGAAATCTTTGGATCATCTGGTAAGAGTATTGCAGATATCATGGAATGGATTGATACAATAGGTCCTCAAGCACAGCGTTTAAAAGCACAAAGAGCACGGGATTATCAAGGGGCCCCCCCCCCTCGCCACTTTCGTTCTACTGATCAGACGCAACGGGGATGGGTACGCACATTGTTGGGCCACCGGGCACGAAAACGCACCCGGTCAGCTAGGGATCAAGCTGAAGGGCAGCTGCAAGCTGATTTAGCAGAGGCAACGAGCAAATTTCAAGAATTACAAGAGCGTTTAGGCCACAGAGAAGAGACAAAGACATATATAAATGGAATAAAAGCTAAATGCACAAGATATAATATTAATAGATTCGATATATCTAGAGATGTTGAAGATTGGATAAACAAAATACGAGATGCTGGACCTTCCACGGAAGTGGAACAACTTAAAGATGCTGGACCTTCTACGAACGTGGAACAACTTGAAATTGCAGAAACTTTTTACTCAAAAATGATAGAACCCTTAATAGAGAAAGGGAGCGATGTTTTTGCTTCTGACCAGAACTATAAAAAGGATCTCTATAAAAAGTTAGCCAGTGCAGAAGGGGCAAATATCGTCCTCTCTTATTCTCTTTTTAAAGTCCAGTCTTCCTCACGAGCCAATTCTCCAGATAGTTTAATTGATATGGCAGAAGTAGAAATGCTGCGGCAGTACTGCGTTATAGCAAGAGTGGCCCAAACGCTCGGATTAACCCTCCATTTCACGATAACAAATGAAGCAGATGTATTTCCAAGTGATGATCCTCTGGGCTTGAATGACAAGGACAAAGCGATGAATATGGCGATCGCCAATAGCACTATCAAAGACTTTAAAGCTGATGGATTAGTGACGATACGCCCTTTAAAAGCAAGTGTGGCCAGTGCATTGGGAGCAGATTTTGATCGTTTATATAACACTCAAAAAGAGAACTGCTGTCAAGAGACACGCAAACAGATAAATGAAAATCGTGGTAATTTAAAATCGAATGCATTTGCTTTTCTTGATTCGATCTCAGATAGAAACTTATCTAGATTAGGAATTACTTCTCCTGTACAAATTCGATCAATAAGAGCGATAAAACACAATGAGAGCATTGCACAATTACCACCTGCATTAGTCGACTATTTGGTAGACATTACTGCCACTTGGAGAGGACTTCTGAACCTTCGCGAGGAAGCCATGAAAAAGGTTCGAGCAGACGGCAAGACGAATGAATATCCAGAATATTCAGACAATAGAGTTCATGCTGGACTTACTCTCAGTCCAAACCGTTTAAGTCTTAAGCCATCACTAAAACGAGTTCTAGGCCAGACACTAAATTCTACCTTTGGGATAACTGTTTATCAGACCCAAAAATACACAAGAGAGTTAGGATATGCAGGACTTGCAAAATATCCGGATTTTACTGATCTTCAAAAGGCAGGAGAAGCAATCGAAATAGTATCCCTTGATAGGAAACCAATTTTCGCGGTTTGGCAAAATGAACCACCCCCAACTGGATATCCACCTGAGCATACTGTGGTGGATGATCGATTCCTCCATTATGGTATAAATCATGACTGTTTAGCAGCAACTATAGCACAGTTGGATCAAGAAATAGGCCGAAAGAATACAGCACTATCGAAGGGAAATTTAACAGAATCACGATCATCAGATATAATAAATGAAATAACTGCAATACGAGCAGCTAGGAGTATAATAGACACTCTACGCCAACGATTGCCACCATCGTCACCTGGGCTTCAAAAAATTTGGTATGAACTTATAGAAGATTCAAAGAATGAAAAACATACAAAACTTGCTATACAATCTATTAGGAGGTATATAGCAAATTATGCGTATAAAATCTTCTTTGATCATATAAATTCTAAAAACTTAGCAGAAAGTGTAGAAGCCTTGCAACAAGAGAGAGACAAAAAATATCAAGCGCGTACACAAGAGCGAGACAAACTAGATCGAACGGCGGATCTAAGCAATCAGTCAGCAATGATGCAAAATTTTCGCACTAAACATAATAAAGATGAAGCAACATTATTAAAGGAAACAGACGAATTAGATGCTGCTATTCAGATGATAGTGCAGCTACAGAATCTGTTCCCCCTCGCTCGAGACTGGTGGGAACACATTGTAGACAAAGCATCCGAGAAAGCGAGGAACGGAGTAGTAAGTCCTGAACAGATTGTTAGGGTTACTATTGTTAACCAGGTGTTAAAGAAGGGGGAGGGGAGGAAGCCGACGGAGGGGAAGGAGAAGGGCAATTCTGCCTGACAATATTGGCCCTGTACAAATACAAAACTGTCAAGTACGCTTTGTGCGAGTTGTGAATTGACGGATGAGCTAGAGAGCTAGGTCAGCCAAGCGTAAGAGGGGCCTGTCCAAGAGCTGATTGACCATCATGCCAACACTATGAGCAGTGAGCTTGGCAGCGATTCTGGTTATGGCTCCCCAGGTGCTTTTGGCGTAATGCTTGGACAAGTGCAATTGCTCTTGCAACTAGGCATTGACTGTTTCGCAGATGAGGCGTAAGCGGTTGAGCTAGCTTTGTGCCTCTCTCGAACGTTGTGGCTCTTGGTTGACCTTGGTTGGAGCAAGCAACTGCACAGAGCGAAACCTTCTTGTCCTTGCTCATTTCAAAGTAGAAGAGAATAAGGAGAAATACCAATGCCAAAACCTTTTGAGAAGCCGGACCGGAAACTTCGCGAAAAAAAACCTAGAGAACCTAAGCCTGATGGGGCCGCGAGGGCGATCAATGGCATCAGGAGTCGGAAAGAGATTTTGGGAGAAAACTCTTCCCAAGCTCAATCTCCCAGTGCTAAGAGATTTGAGAAGAAAACCAATCCACTGGACCCTCTTCTGCTGGATTTTTTTGATGCTGTACATGTATTAGATACCAATAAAGCAAATGAAGCAGCTCTCGACCCCCCCAGGAGGCCTCACCTTTCCAAGGAAATCGGAGGCAATCAACCTTTCCAACATCTATTTGGAGATAGTCCGAGAAAAGAATTATTGAATGCGTCGGAAGAGAGATTGAGAGATATAGCATTCGATCCATCGATCAGGAAATCATTGAATGCGTCGAAAGAGAGAACGGACTCAAGTGTATCCAGAGAAGAGAGAATGTTAAGTGCATGGGTAGAAAAAATGTCAAAAGATAGGTTGAGAGAAATAGTATTCAATTCATTGAGAAAAGAATTATCGAATGCTCCAGTAGAAGAGATAATGTCAGGAAAAATGGCAAAAGATAAATTGAGAGAAATGGCATTAAATTCACCGATAAGATGGCTATTGGATACATCGGATTTAAGAAAAAATAGAATGTTAAGTGCATTTGTAGGAAATATGTCAATAGATAGGTTGAGAGAAATGGCATTACATTTACTTATAAAAGAATCATCAAACATATTGAGAAGATGTTATGATCAACAACAACGAGCAAAGAACTATCTCGAAGGACTAAAATCTCAAAGTACTGCACATACTCTTGGTGATAGATTCGATATATCTGAAGAAGTTAGAAATAATGTCACTGCTATAAAAGATACGCATTATCAACCAAAAGCGAAAGAGCTTCGTGGATTTCCAGAAAAAATTCAAAGAACATTTGAAGAGGTAAATTCTAATGAAGCGACGTTAAAGGTCAAAAGAGCAGCAATCTTTTACCTCCAAATGATACGACCCTTCGTACAGACAGGGAAAGGGAGTTTTGTGCCTGACCAGAACTATAAAGGTGATCTCTGTCAGCAGTTAGCCAGTCCAGAAGGGGCAAATATCGTCCTGTCTTATTCCCTGTTTAAAGTCCAATCTTCCTCACGAGCCAATGCTCCAGATAGTGTCATTGCGATGGCAGAAGTAGAAATGCTGCGGCAGTACTGCGTCATGGCAAGAGTGGCCAAAGACCTCGGATTAACCCTGCATGTCACGCTCACCAATGAAGCAGATGTATTCCCAAGTGATGATCCCATGGGCTTGAATGACAAGGACAAAGCCATGAACATGATGATCGCCAATGGAGCTATCAAAGAGTTTGGAGCGGATGGTTTAGTGACGATACGCCCTTTAAAAGCAAGTGTGGCCAGTGCATTGGGAGCTGATTTTGATCATCTCTACCAAACTCAAAAAGCGAGCTGTCGTCAAGAGATCCGCAGACAGATAGCTGAGAATCGTGGCGATTTAAAATCGAGTGCCTTTGCTCTTCTTGATTCGCTCCCAGATAAACACTTAGCGCAATTGGGGATTACCTCCCCTGAAGCAATTCAATCAATAAGAGCTATGAAACATCAGGACCGCCTCGACACATTACCACCTGCATTAGTCGGCTATTTGGTAAAGATTACTGCCACTTGGAGAGCCTTTCTCAACCTTCGCGAGGCTGCCCAGACAAGGGTTCGACAAGAGGGGAAGACGAATGAGTATCCAGAGTATGCACCAAATAGAGTTCATGCTGGACTTACGCGCAGTTCAACCCGTCTCAGTCTGAGGACATCACGAGAACCATTTGGAAACCAGCCCGTCTTTCCTTCCTTTGGGATCGCCGTTTATAGAAAGACAGATACACAGGTCACCTATGCAGGAGTTGCCAAGTATCCCGATCTCACTCATCAGAAGGAGGCAGGTGAAGCCATCGAGATTGTCTCCCTTGAGAACAAACCCATTTTCGCCGTTTGGAAAGAAGCATCATACCCAACTGGATGGCCATCTCTGTACAGGACTGAGAAATTCGATCATGACCTGGTTTTTATTCATTTACAAAAAAATCCTACAGAATTAAATGAATGCATAGATGAATTGAGAGACGTATCATATAGAAAAATGGCCATGATAGCAAATAAGCGCATTGAAAAAACACTAAAACGCATGAACAAGCTAAAAATGGAAGCACGCATGTTAATTGAGGCTGTAAGTATAACAAAGCGTCTATTACTCACTTTGGTACAGGCCCCAACCGCCGCTCCTGCAGAGTGGGAAAGGATTATGACCAAAGCAATGGAAGAAGACTCTGAAGTAAAACCCACACAATGTCCTGAACGTCTTGTGAAGAATTGTATTGTTCGTGTTCTGTCAAATTATGTGTATGAAAGTCTTTATGACAATATATACAACGATGAAATCAACAACAAAGGTACAGATAATAGTATTCTAAGCATAAGTAAAGCTTACTTGAAGAAATTGACTCAAATGAAAGATAAATCTATAGAAGAAATTGAAGAAATTGAAGAAAAAAAGACGCTTAGTAAGAGTGATGCTAAAGTCGAAAAAACTTTATATAGTGAATTAGATGCTCTAGATGATGCTACTGAAGTAATAGATGATTTAAAGGATTGGATTAATGACACCAAATCTCTCGGTCTAGAAAAGTGGCAAGAAATTATAGAAAATTCAAAAGAAGAAAAAGATGTAGATATACACCGGCTTGTTAGGACTACTATTGTGATGAGTTGTCTAAACCCTATGCAAGTTAGGAATGAAGTTAGGGATGACCGAGAAATAACTTCCCATTTCGACGAGGTTGGTGTATCCTAAAGGAGCCCGAGAGTCCGGTGCACACGTCAGGGCTAAGAGGGGGAGACAGTCCAAACTCCGCATGCTATGGTCGCCCTCCTCTTTCGAGGTTTAGGGTAAGCGAAGTATGCATGGAACATTCCACCAGTTCCAGCAACATTCGTTGCACTCAACTTTCTACCGCTTTCTAGTGCTCTTTGACTGGACAAACGGACGTATGCACCATTGTTCGCTACTCATATTTATATCGGACGTCATGAGTCAGGTAGAGGGACATGATCTGGTGGTCGGAGAGGGCGTTTCCTAACCCCCCCCCAAGCTCTTGAGTGAAGAGCCCTGGGCCTTGCACCTCAACGCACTGACTCTGGTCACAACCTTGCATTTGCTCACGCTTTGTCGTCGGCCCACCGCCGTTGTCCTCCCCCATTGCCAGCAGGGCCTGGCGGGGCTCCGCGCACCTATAGTGAGGAGAGTTTACTATTGATCGGCTTGTTACGAACCTTGTGGCGCTTATCGTATCAGGACATGCACGACTGGTTGAAGAGTTGGCCTGCTCTTGCCCAGGCCTGTGGCTTGTCTTTCGACAACCAGGGACGGCTTCGTATTCCCAGCCCATCCCAGCAGTGCAAACGTCGCCATGCCGCTGGAGCGCCTCTGCATGAATCCTTATTTGTCCTCGTTGTTCTGCAAGCCATCCGACGGCGACTGATCGGAGCCCGGGATCTCATTATTGACAGTGCTCCCATCCTGGCTTGGAGACGACATGATCCTGATGCGGCCTACGGCCATGCTCCCGCTCAGCATCCCCTTCCTCTTTTGCGAGGCTTCCGAGTCCACACCCTCATCTGTCGTGGATCTGGTTTACCCCTGCTGTTCCTACTTGCCCCAGCCAATTCACACGATGCTCCTTTTGCACAACGCTTGTTGACGGGGGCTCTGCGTCTCTATCAGATCTGTCCTCGGGTCGTTCGTCTGGACGCGGCCTATTGGGGCTTGCGTCTGATTGCTTGGATTCATGCCGTCTTGGGTGCTGTCGCCGTCGTGGCCTACAATCCCAAGAACCGCAAGAAGCTCTCCTGCTTGCCTCCGACATGGACCAGAGAAGAACTCGGCAAGCGCAGCAGCATCGAACGCTTCTTTGGTCGTGTTTTTCTCTTTTTTCACCTCCAGCGCCCACCTCTGTGTGGGTGGTCTGAGATTGCCTCACTTGGACAAGTGGTTCGTCGATATCGGGTGCCCGTCCAACTCTCTGGGATAATTAAAAAAACGAGAGTGGCCTATTCGGTTGCCGTTGTCGCTCAAGCCACTCCAGCGCAAACCCAATAGCTAGTCTCTCTCGATCATGTTGGTACTGTGCAGACACAAACAAATCCATCGCTTGCTCAATCTGATGTATCTCTTGCTGTATAGGCCTCATCAAATCCTGCAATCGACGGTGCTCCCGAGAGAACTGTTGATACGCTGTGTCATAATTATCCCCTGTTAGATTTCCTCGGAGAGAACTACCAAACTCTTGATTCCGCCTATTCGCTTCTATATGCGTACTTAGCTGATCATGCAACTCTTGCCGTCTTTGCCTCATTTGCACGGGATTATTCTGGTACTGCGCAGCCGTAGGTCGTTCTCGATCCTCTTCGTCACTTCCCCCTGGCTCATGCACAAAGCCGACAAAAAGCGTTTGGGGAGCAGAGTCCCCTCCAAAAACATCTGCAAATGTTCTTGGACCTTCATATGCTTTATTTTTACTGGTAGAATTATCTAATAAATTTTGATATTTAGCTGCTTCTTCGGCTGCCAATTGCATAGCAAGCATTTTGTCATTTTTTGTTTGTCCTGCTGCTTCTTCGGCTGCCAATTGCATAGCAAGCTTTTCATCTTGTTTTATTTGTTCTGCTAGTCTCTGACTCGCTCGCTGCCACTGCTCTATTATTGAGTTAGCATTGTCGCTAGTGACCTTAGGCTGTTGTGGCCTATTTTCCGCCTCATATTGCGCTGCCGCTACCATCCGCTCCTGATGATGTGTTGCTGTTTCTTGGTTTGTTTCTGTAGATTTATCGGATACTTCTGATCGATCGGTTCGATCGGTTCGATCGGTGGAATGGCTCCGTTTGTTTTCTGATGATTGTTGCATTGTAGTATCTCCTTTTCATAAAGCTTAGAGGGCGTTTCCTAGCTCTCGACAAACGCTGCGACGAGAGCACTCTTCTCTCCTAAAGATACCTAACGCAAGAGTTTTTTTCCAGGACATCTAGGGAGCAACTTGAGGGACAAAGGGAACCACTTCAACTCAGGACTGTTCTGTCTTTCTGGGTTAGGAAATGCCCTCGGTCGGACTCAAAAACGGAGCCAAATTGAACTCAAATGGCCATGCTGCCACCATTTAGTGCGGTTCTACCATCATTTGGTAATATCGCTTAGAAGACCCAGTAACTTCTTAAAGATATCTTCGATGCCATTATTGAATGCATTTAAACCATTTTTTTCCATTATAAGCATTATTTTAGCAATTTTATAATGAGATAGCTTTTTTGCACCCTTATAAGCCATGTCCAGCCTTTGAATCTCACCAGACATTAATATATCTCTAATCATGCTATCTACTGTCGTTTTCATTAACCCTATCATAAAATCCTCACCCTTCTTGGTGTTATCAAAGCCACGCTCGAAATGAGGATAAATTCCTTGTGCTGCCTGCAGTTCAGTATTGACGTGTAGCATTGTCTGTCGTACCAACCATTCAGTCAAATCCTTCCACATTTCTGGACTTTGTCCTCTCATATTAAAGAATCTAGTATCATCGAAGGTGTTATTAGCTATATCCCTTTTCCATCGACTTCCCCACGCTGTTTGACTCCATTCAGTTCTTAGAGTGTGTCTCATTCCTCCAGGTGCATTTCTCCCTGTTCCTACACGGCTCCCATCTGGTTGTCGGGGATTCCATCCCGCCGCCCCTGGATGATTCCTATCATAGTTGCTCCAGTGCCTCTCACGAGCCATACGGTAAGCATAACGAATAGGACGTTTATATATCGTTTTGAACAGCGCTAAGGGCGGTATCGTATCCATTTTATAACTCCTGTATCTCTTGCAAACTGAGTATCAACAAGCGGTGAAACGGTGTGTATGGGTGACTCACCTTGACGACTCACCTTGACAGAGAAGTTTGGATACCTCCAACTGTCTTCTGACATGCCATCACCCCTCTTTTCTCTCTCTTTGATCTGACATCACATGCTCTTTTGTCCTTTTGCTAGTAAGATGTTTTCGATTATCAGAAACAAGTAAGACTCAGACTTGAGCAGCTCCTCGGCCGGTTGCTGGGTCAGGCTCGTACATTAGCGCTGATACTCTCGATAGTATTTTATCGGCCATATCGGCATATGAGGTGGGAATGTCAGTCTGTGGTAATGCTGCTAACTCCAATAGTTCCCGTCTGTATAGTTTTTTAAGTGCTTTAAGTCCTTCATCCACCTTTTCCATATCAAGCTTCTTCTGAGCCATTTTATCTGTAATGCTTGCTAAACCATTAAATAGCCTGAACGTTAGATTGGCAGTTCTATCTTCATACCAGCCCTGCGCCTTCTGCTGTTCATCCGCCGTTATAACGGGGGGGGGGCCTGGTGTTGCTATATCAACACCAGCATTTATGACTGCAGCATTGAGTTGTGCTGGACCCAACACCGCCAAGTTTGGGGGTTGGAGGTAATCAATAACTCTGTTAAACTCGCCCCCGGCTGCAGCTCTTA
>Ga0193729_1000662_pt1 | contig 18038 bp, 16 predicted proteins | sample U1c2metaG_FD_143036 | JGI IMG/M metagenome (GOLD analysis project Ga0193729, IMG submission 143036) | Soil microbial communities from a riparian zone of the East river system, Colorado, United States - U1c2 | ecosystem: Environmental > Terrestrial > Soil > Riparian zone | place: USA: East River...
AGTGTCCTGTCGAACCCCCGGATTCACGGGATGGCAGCAGGAAAAATGGTTCACCTGTTGCGGCGATGCGGCCGGCTTTTTGGGGCGCGCCGGATACAAAGAGTTGCTGGCCATGGGCGCCGGCGCGATCGAAGCCATCAGAGTGGAATCACAGTTGGACGGCGCCGAATGGGAAGAGTATTTGAAAGGGCTCAACAAGGACGGTGAGCCTACTGCTTATCTGTTCCGGTGCCTGCATTGTCAGAAGATCGGTGGCTATAGCGATTTCAGCTGAGTAGTTGAAAGGAGCCGCCAGGCCAATGACTCTCACCGCCAACCAGGTCTCCGCAGCAACACCCCGTCGCGAACGCCTGCTCAAAATTTGTGCGGCGCTTCCCGAGGTCGCAATTGAGCAGCGCGGCGACGGGCACATCGCGTTTCGCGTGCGCCGGAAAATATTTGCTTACTACCTCTTCGATCATCATGACGATGGCATGATCGCCTTTTGTTGTAAGTCGAGCTTGAGCGAACAGCGCCGTCTGGTTAAAGACGACCCCGATATTTTCTTTGTGCCCGCGTATCTTGGATCAAAGGGCTGGGTGGCAATTCGTCTGGATTTGGACGAAGTGGATTGGGAGACCGTCTCGGAACTGGCTCGCCGAGCCTATCAGGATGTCGCGCCCAAGAAGCTGGCAGCCGCAATTGAATAGCTGATCGATCAGTTGAACTCGGCGACAGTAGCGAAATGGTCATGCTACAATTTCACTACGGAGACGGATACTTATGGTTGCTTCAACTGAAACCCTCTTGCGTCAGGCGCTGGAATTACCCGCGAATGATCGCGCCGCACTAGTTGATGGTTTGATCGTCAGTCTCGACAAGCCTGATCCTGCGATTGACGCCTTGTGGCTCAGAGAAGCCGAAAGTCGCATGGCTGCCTATCGCTCGGGCGAGCTTGATGCGGTTGACGCCGATCAAGTTTTCGCTGAGCTTGGAAGGCGATCTTGAGAACCAGGTTCTTGCGTCCGGCTCGCCGTGAACACCCGAACTGATATGACCGAACTGATTGATATTACCGGCACTCCCTTTAGCTACAATGCTTCATTGAGCGAAACAATCGATCAATTACAGCTCGAAGTGCAAGATCTGCGCGCTGGTGGAAAGCTGACGCCAGAAGTTCTGCATACGCTCAGAAATTATTTTCGCGTCAAGAGCATTTACCACTCGAATGCCATCGAAGGAAATCTCCTCACTGTAGGCGAGACAAGGCAGGTTGTTGAATTCGGACTTACCATTACTGGGCGCGCGCTTAAGGATCAGGCAGAAGCAAAGAATCTTTCCCATGCGCTCGATTATCTCGAAGAGTTGGCGGCGGATCCCACAAAGCCGATTACTGAAAATGACGTCCGTCAACTTCACGCCCTTGTGCTAAAGGGAATCGACGATGAGAACGCGGGAAAGTATCGTGATGGCAACGTTGAAATTTCAGGTTCAAATTACAAGCCACCATCTGCAGAATCGGTAAAACCGCAAATGGGTGACTTTGGAAAGTGGCTGAGTACTACAAGTGTAGCTACCGCCGGTGAAATGGGAGACCGAAGTGCTCTCATCAATGCCGCAGTTGCACACACATGGTTTGTTCAAATCCACCCGTTCGTTGATGGGAACGGTCGCGTGGCGCGTATTTTGATGAATTTGCTTCTTATTCGCCATGGTTTTCCAATAGCGATCATCGCGAAGGAAGATAGACTGCGCTATTACGACGCGCTGGAAGAATCCCAAGCGTCTGATCTGTCTAGCTTGCTAACTCTACTTATCGAGTGTGTTCACGAAAGTCTCGAAGAGTACTCACGAGCCGCCGAAGAGCAGCGCGAAAAGACCGAGTGGCTTTCATCTCTCGCCGAGAAATTTACCGAACGTGAGAAGACAAAAGCAGCGAATGAGTATGAGGTGTGGAAGAGTGCCATGGATCTTCTTAGAGGGTACTTTCGACAAACGGCTGATATGTTGAACGACATGGCTCAAGTTGCCCAGGTATACGTTCGCGATTTTGGAATACTTGAGTTTGAGAAGTATCTATCTTTGAAGAGCGGCGAGTCTGTGAAAAAGACATGGTTTTTTCGAATAGATTTTGTGAGTGGAGAAAAAACCGCGCGGTACCTTTTTTTCTTTGGATCGGCCAGTTATCACCTTAGACGCCAAAGCGACGTTACACTCTTTCTAGCTCGGGAGGATTCTTCCGGGTCGTTCCATTATGAAAAACTTGAAGACGTTTCTTCACCGAACGTTCCTAGTATCGTAGAAATTGGATACAAACTTGCTGAAGAAACATTTGTCTCGCGAGATAGATCCGGAAACTTATCCGAAGAAAAACTCGATGTATTGGGAAGACGTTTTTTCGAGGAAGTTATCGACATGCACTTTCGAGGTTAACGAATCGAATTCACCAGCAGCGCCCAATCTTCCAAAGCAAAAGTCTCCGCTCGCCGCAATGGTGGCAGGCCCGCTTCGCATAGAACTATGCTCGCCCCGCCTCGCTTCTTTAGCAGCTCTTGAATCGCTTCTGGCGCTTCACGCAGATTGTTGAGAATCGTCTTGCGTGGATGCGCGAAGCCCGCACTCACCACCTGCCAAAGTAATTTCTCATTCTTCACATCTATCGCGATGTTTTTGCGCACGCGCAGATTCACGACAGTACTCCAAACCTTTGGCGCGGGCCGAAACGCCTGCGGAGCAACATCGAACAACTTTTCTGTCTCGCAGTAAGCTTCGACAAAAACGGAAAGGTATCCACGGTCGCTCGATCCGGCTGCGGCGGTGATGCGATCGACTACTTCGCGCTGCAGCATCAAGGTCATGTCAGTGAGGCAGTGGCGTTGCTCGATCAGTCTTTGCAAGATGGCCGTCGCGATGTTGTAGGGAAGATTGGCGACGACGCGCGCTTGCTCGGTCGGTTGAATCGCGGCACAGAAATCAATCGTCAGGGCGTCGGCTTCGATTAATTCGAAGTTAGAAGAGGCGGAGAACTTCGAACGCAACTGCGCTACCAGATCGCGATCGAACTCGATCGCCACGACGTGTTTCGCTTTCTCGATCAGGAGCAATGTTAGCGCGCCGCGACCCGGACCAATCTCAATAATCGTCTGATCTGTTTGAGGGCTAACGGCTGCGATAATTTGACCGACGACATTTCGATCGACGAGGAAGTTTTGACCAAAGCGGCGTTTGGCGGTCATTGGGTACGCAGGCGTGCCGCCTGCTTATTTAGGCATTCTCTGCACCGTTGAGGAGGCAGGCGAGACGCCCGCGTACCCAACGGGATAACCGGTAATTTCAACGTCGCGCCCGTGCTGCGAAACTTCAACCTGATCCAGTTGCAGTGCATCGGCGATCTTTTCAACACCTGCGCCGCCGATCGCGGAAGGCGCGTCCTGACTCCCGACAATCATAGGTGCGACGAAGAATGTGACTTTGTTTACCAATCCAGCCTCGAGCATCAATCCAGCCAGGAACGGTCCACCTTCAACCAGCACGCTTTGTATCGAACGCTGGCCCAACTCTTCCAGCACGCTTGCCAAATCGAGCGCCGAGCCCTGAGCGACCACTTCGACGCCGCGCGATTGCAGGTTGTTAAGCTCATCTGGATCCGGATCATCACACGCGAAGATAAGCACTGGTCCGGCATCCGTGGTCTGCGCCAGCTGAGACTCAGGCGACATGCGCAGATATTGTTCGATGACCACCCGCACCAACGGTCGCCGTCGCTTCTTTCCCGACCGATCCGTCAAAAGCGGATCATCTGCGCGTGCGGTGCGGCCACCGATCATTATCGCGTCCGAACCGTGTCGCAGTTCATGCACGCGTGCACGTGCCTGCTCACCGGTAATCCAACGCGAGTCACCGTTTACCGTTGCGACTTTGCCGTCCAACGACGCGGCCATCTTCAAATGAACGAACGGCCGGCCTGTACGCATGAAGTGAACATAGGATTCATTTAAGTGCGACGCTTCTTCGTTCATCACGCCCGTCTGAACTTCGACGCCGGCTTCGCGCAAGTGAGCAAAGCCGCGCCCGGAGACTTTTGGATTCGGATCTTCGATTGGTGCGACCACGCGTTTGATGCCCGCTTTGATCAGCGCATCAGTGCATGGCGGCGTGCGCCCCTGGTGAGCATGGGGCTCCAGCGAAACATAAGCTGTGCCGCCACGAGCCCTGTCGCCGGCTCGCTCCAGGGCCACAGTTTCCGCGTGTTTGATTTGGTCGTAGAGATAAAAACCTTCGCCGGCGATCTCGCCGTTCGCATCAACGATGACCGTGCCGACGAGCGGCCCAGGGCTGACTTGGCCAACGCCCTGCGCGGCGAGGACCAGGGCCCGCTGCATCATCTGACCATCGATCTCGGTAAAGGTTGGCACGTGGCTAGTCGCCGCAGAGCGGCGAAATGTTTATAGCACCGCGCATCCAAAAACGTTAACACGCTCCGGAAGGAGCGCAATGCCGACACAAAACGAAAGAGAGACGCTCCTGTTCTATAAGACATCTCGTGCCTAAGGCACGAAAACTAAATCAATTAAAAAGACTGTTCACGTATTCCTCAGCATCGAACACAACCAGATCGTCGACCTTCTCGCCGATGCCTGCATAGCGAATCGGCAGGCCTAACTCTTTGGCGATCGCGACGGCGATACCGCCCTTCGCCGTGCCGTCGAGTTTCGTCAGCACGATGCCGGTGACGCCCGCGATCTTCAGAAACTGGCGCGCTTGTTCCAAACCATTCTGCCCGGTAACCGCATCGACGACCAGCAGGGTTTCGTGTGGCGCGCCTTCAACCTCGCGGCCGGCAACACGTTTCATCTTTTCGAGCTCCGCCATCAAATTCGATTTGTTGTGCAGCCGGCCGGCCGTGTCAACAATCAGCACGTCCGAGCCGCGCGCCTTCGCAGCTTTCATCGAATCGAACAGCACGGCCGCCGGATCGGTTCCTTGCTTCTGCTGAATCAAGGGCACGCCCGTTCGTTCAGCCCAAATCGCAAGTTGATCAGACGCAGCCGCGCGAAAAGTATCCGCCGCGCAAATCAACACGTCGTTGCCTTCGGCCTTGATTCGCTGCGCAAGTTTTCCAATCGTCGTGGTTTTGCCCACGCCGTTAACGCCGACGATCATCATGACGTACGGCGCGATGTTTTCCGGAACGCTGCTTTCCGAAGCGACCCCTTGTTTCTCTGAAGCTTGCAGAATCGAAAGCAGTTCACTCTTGATCGCGTGTTTGAGTTTCTCGATGTCGTCGATCTCTTTACGACTGATTCCACGACGCACAGTTTCAAGCACGTGCATCGTCGTCGGCACGCCGATATCGGCCGCAATCAGCGCTTCTTCCAGTTCATCGAGCAGCGCGGCATCGATCTGTTTCGCGCCGGCAAAGACGGTGTCAATCCGCTCTGAAAGCGACTCGCGGGTCGCCGCGACTGCGCGGCGAAAGCGCGCTGAGAATTCCTGTTCGAGCGCCGCTTCGCGAGCCTGCAACTGCTCGATCGAGAGATCGAGACCGAGGACCGATGTTTGCCAAGGCGTGGAAACTGAACTCTGGGACGGAGGAGCAGCAGGCCCAGCGGGAACGGCAGGTGGCGGCGGAGTCGTGGCCGGGCCACTGCTCTCGTCTACACGATCTTCTGCTGCTCGATTTAAACCGAGCGAGACAAACTCATCCTTTTTTCTTCGCCAGAAAGCCATTGTGCCTCGATTGTGTCAGAAGCCCGCGCGTAAGCAAGGGCACGTTCAGTTACCTTGCCCTCCCTGACGTCCGGGCTTCTGACACTGAAGATTGAGAGTTCGATTATAAGCAGAAGCGGCGCACCGCTACAAAACGATGCGCCGTCGGGAAGTGTCCTGGTTTGAAAAGCAATTGAGAAAAGCGATCTACTAAATCACACCAATCAGCACGAACCTTGCTCTAATTTCGTGTGACTTAGTGGATCGTAGCTCACCCGTTTGGAAAACGAGTGTGGACGCTGAAATCTCAATCGGCTTCTGAAGCTCTAGCTGACTGCGAGAACGGAGTCCGGCGTGGGCGGGATTGGCAGCGGTTGTAGATTGCGCGCGGCGCTTTGCTGCCGATTGACTCGGGTGACGCCGGGCCGAATCTTTCCTGCTTCACAGGCCGCGATGAACGCAGCCACTACGCGCGCGTCATAACGCGTGCCGATAAAACTTTTCAGGCGTGTCAACGCAGCCTCCAGGTCCATCGCTCGTTGATAAGGCCGCTCGGTCGTCATCGCATCAAACGTATCGGCGACCGAAACAATTCGCGCCTGCATCGGCAGTTCATCGCCCTGCAAACCTTGCGGATAACCCTGACCGTTAATCATCTCGTGGTGCATGTACATGCCCGGCAGAAAGTCCCGCATCGCAGGAATCTGCGACATAATCTTGAAACCCTTCTGCGGATGCGTCTTCATGATTTCGAACTCTTCATCGGTGAGCGCCGATGGTTTCTTCAACACACGATCGTCGATGCCAATCTTGCCGACGTCATGGAGCAATGCACTGATGCGAATTTTTTCAATTTCGACTTCAGCCAGACCCAGGGCTTGCGCAGTGGCGACTGAGAAACGAGAGACGCGTTCGGAATGTCCGCGGGTGTACGGATCTTTACCATCGATGGCCGCGGCGAGCGCTTTCACCGTGCCCAGAAACAACTCATGATTTTCTTCAGCAGAACGCTGCAGGTCGCCGACGAACCGCTCAACCTGATCGGTCATCTGATTGAACGAGGCCCCGAGCTCGCCCAATTCAGTTCGGCCCAGGACTTTGACTCGTTGAGAAAAATCGCCGGCCGCGATTCGCTGCGCGCCGGCGGCAAGCTCGCGCACGGGCCGCGTCAATTTCTCGGCGAAATAAAATCCAAACACGAGCGCCAGCACTGCCGCCAGCAAACTGATGAATACGGTTTGCGTGCGCATTTCGCTGACAGACGCGAGCGCAGCTGCTTCGTCCTGAATTGCGATCACTCCGAGCATTGAATTCTGATCGAGCTCGACCGTCGCGTAGGATCCGAGCATTGGCGTCACGCGGCCATCGCGCTCGAGCGAGAAAGGCTCCAGCGCCGATTGAACCTGTGCTCCGGTCTCGAGCCAGTCCTGGACCACTTTAAGATCCGTCATGGGACGTTCAGAGAAGGCGACCGCGGCGTCAGGGTGGGCCACTGCCCTTCCGTTCTGATCGACGACGAACACGACGGGCAATCCCGCGTCCAGCAATTCGCGAGCGCCCCTGGATGACGACTGTTGCACTGCCTTGAAAACTTCCTGGAACGAAACGACCGCGATCACGGCAGCGGTGATTTCTTCGCCGTTCATTACCGGAGCGGCGATCGTCAAACCCATCTCCTGTCCCGATCGAATTACCTGCGGACGCCCGATCACCACGCCGCGGCCACTCATGCGTGCGAGCACTTCGCTGATGCGCTGATCGACCTCTTCACGTTTGATCAAGTCAACCTGGAAGGCGCGATGAATCTCGCCCTTAACCGGACAGATCGCCAACGCGATCAAATTCGGATCGTCCTGCAGACTTTTTTGCAGGCGGGCGTCGTAACCCGCATCAGCCGGCAGACGGTTCCCACCGGTAATCTCAAATGCTCTCGACAAGCCGATCACGACCTCGCGATAGCGCTGGCCATACAGTTCGATCTGCCGGGCTTTGTCGCGAACGAGCTGAGCTTGATACCGGCCTTCAATCGCTCGCAACTCTTCGGCGCTGCGCCGCGAAAGCAGGATGCCGGCGACGGTCAAAGGCAGCAGACCCACCAGCAATAAAACTGCGAGCACAACGTACAGAAGGCGAATTCGTTTTAGTCGTTCGAGCATTTGCAGCGGAAGGCGAAGTGGAAGAGGGCGCTGATCGTACGTACTCACCGACGGCCCAGCGATCGGTGCTGCGTTAAGATTAGCTGTTGGACTCGCTTGGTGTCAACATGTTTGGCCGTAATTTAACTGCTGAAATAGCAAAGCTTATAGTGTAAGCAGCTATCACTTTGCCATGACTCGCGAAACTTATCCGGATGGGGGCTAATTCTTTCGTGGGGCGATCGCTGACGCCATCTTTTGCAAACTCGGAAATGGCTGAGCGCGTCTAAAGAGTTGACTGTGCAGCGTGTTGCGCAGAACATTTGGACGCCGCGGCCGGACGCGAGCAGAAGCCAGGTGGAAACGGTTACGAACGACGAGCAAATGGTAGAGCGGGCGCTCTCTGGTGACCCGGAGGCCTTCGGCGAAATTGTGCGCCGCTGGGAGCGTCGTATTTTTGCTCTGGCGTTCGGGATGCTTGGCCGCGAAGAGGATGCCCGGGATGCAACTCAGGAAACTTTTCTCGCCGCGTTTCGCAACCTGCGCGGTTTCCGCGGTGACGCAAAAGTTTCGTCGTGGCTGCATCGAATCGCAGTTAACCAATGCATCACGCGACAGCGACGCGCGAAAGTGCGCGGTGAGACGGCGCTGGAAGACGAAGCGGAAAAGAATGCCGCGGTCTTTGCGATGCCGCTGGATGCATCGCCCGCGCGAACGGCAGAGACAATCGAGCGCAGCCACGCCGTGCGACGAGCAGTTTGCTCGTTGCCGCCGGACCTGCGACAGGTAGTCGTGATGAAGGAATTTGAGGAGTTGACCTTTCAACAAATCGCTGACGTGCTCGAAATTCCGTTGAGCACAGTCAAGAGCCGCTTGTACACAGCACTGCGCCAGTTGCAAATGCGTCTGCAAAAATTCGGCGACACCGAAGCGGCCGTGATCGAGAGAAGGTAGTTAATATGAGAGACATGAGCGAACGACCAGTTTGTCATCGAGCCGAAGACCTGGTCACATATCTTTACGGCGAAGCGAGCGAAACTGACGCGCTCGATTTTCGTAATCACCTGAGACAGTGCGACTCATGCCGCAGCGAGTTCACCGTTTTCAACCAGGTACACGAATCGATCGAGACCTGGCGTAATGAAGCGCTGGGCGCATCTTTCAATCCAGCGGCGATCCCAGCCACCGTGGCGATCGACGCCACACCAGTCATTCATCATGAGCGGAGACTCTCAGCGCTGGCAGCTTTGCGAGAATTCTTTACGGTGTCCCCGCTTTGGTTGCGCGGCGCTACCGCCTTGGCCGCCCTGCTGTTTTGCGTTCTCGGCGTGGTGATGATTGCGCGACTGGCAGACAAGCCAGTTGCGACGGCGAAGAATGGCAAAGACGAAACAATGTACACTCAGCGACAGCTTGAGGCCGAAGTCAACAAAGCTGTGGACAGGAAGGTGGCTGAGCTAAGCAACAATAAAGATGCACCGAGGTCAATCGTCGCGACGCAAGACAAACCGAAGAGTGCTACAAGTGGTGTTCAGTTCGCGGCCAGCCAACAACCGAAGAACCTGCGCCCGCAGAGATTGTCTCGCCAGGAGCGTGAACAGTTGGCCGCGGATCTGCGGCTGACCCCGTCGTTAGATGAGGAAGAGCTGCTAGCGTTCCCAGAGCAGGAGAATCCGAACCAGTGACGCAAGGTTTAAGGATAGTGCAATCATGAAAAACAAAATCAACGCCCCATTTATTTCGCTTGCCGCAGCTTTGCTGCTCGCTTGCGCTTTTGCCTCAACGCAAGCGCAGACGACTGCGCCGCAAACCCCCGCGACTCAAACAACTCAAGCCCCAAATCTGCAGACGGCGTTGGGCCTTTCGCCTGAGCAAATCCAGAAGTGGCGTGCGATTGGTCTCGAGTTCAGGGACCAGGAGTTCGCCGTCACGCAAAAGGTGCGGCAAGCCAAGCGCGCCCTGACCGACGCAATGGAGTCGCCAAACCCGAATGAGGAAGTGATTAAGCAGCGCGCCAAGGAACTGGCCGACGCACAGTCAGCGATGACTCAACTTCAGGCGTTGCGGCAAGCTCGCGTGCTTCAGATGCTGACTCCTGAACAGCGCGTCAAACTAAGAGAAATTCGCGAACGCGATCAGGCGTTGAGACGTCAACAGCAAGGACCGGCCGGATTGGGCCAGCGCCAACAATTGAAGCGCGGCGCGAATGCTCAGCAGTTAACGCCGGCCCAGCGTAGAGCGGTGCGGCAACAACAAAAGCAAAAGCCTTAGTTCGTCACCCCATGCACTAATTCTATAGAACCGGCTGTGATACTTAGCCGGTTCTTTTTTCGACACTTGTTCTGCTAACACCAGAAGCGTAGACGGCCGGTCTGCGCAGGCCCAACATCTTGAATCAAAAGTCAAAGCGGTATTGCTCTCATTGCGGCGAGCGCATCAGCCACTCTTCTAACCGGTGTATCTTTTGCGGCGCGCGACAGCTTACCTGGCGACGTGTTCTTATCTGCATGGTTATCGCGATCGTGTTAGTTGCGGCAGTCTTTCTCTGGCTGGACTATAAAAACATCGAGGTTTTCAAATAGCAGGTGCAGCTTCGCATGCCGTTGACGTGATGGAGTCAGTACGGGGAGCGGTAGCGACCAGGTCGCAGCTGATAGCAAGAATCGAGTTTGCCAGGATGTTACCCGGTCGCATCCACCACCCCACGCGGGCTGCCCGCGCGGGGACCCCGGTCCGCTCCCGGTACTGACCTCATCCTCAAATTAAGCCACTAACCGCTCAGGCACAGGCTTGACGTAGACCGACCGTTCTGCGCATCATAGGCCGCTTTTTGAAAAATTGGCCCGCACGTGGAAGCATTTTGAAACCACCGGTCGCGCCTTAGCCTGCACGGCGAACTCCCGCAAAGATAGTAGCGCCGCGGACTTCGGGTAGCGTTCTTAGTCACTTGAGCTGCGAATGAACTTCATCGCTCGGTTCCTGTTTGAGCTGCAAGAGATGTCGTTGCTGGCGGGTCGCTCCGCGCGCGGCATCTTCAAGAAACCGCACTATGTCCCCGAATCGATCGCGCAGATGGATTACATCGGCGTCGGATCGTTGACAATCATCATCCTGACCGGTTTTTTCACCGGCGGCGTCCTGACGCTGCAGACCTATCAAACACTTGAATCATACGGCGCCGTCGACCAGCTTGGATATCTGGTTTCGATTTCGCTGGTTCGCGAGCTGGGCCCGGTACTAAGCGCGCTGATGGTAACCGGCCGCGTCGTCTCAGCCATCTCTGCCGAGCTCGGCTCGATGGTGGTTTCAGAGCAGATCGACGCTATGCGCGCGCTCGGCACCGATCCCATTCGCAAGCTCGTCGCGCCCCGCATACTCGCGTTGCTCGTCACCTTGCCGCTGTTGACTCTGATCAGCGATGTGATGGGAATTGTTGGTGGGTGGGCCGTCTCGACTTTTCTCTACGGGTTGCCGTCGTCGATGTTCCTGAATTCAGTGCGCGATGGAATCACCACTGATGATCTGATAGGTGGAATTATTAAACCTTTGTTCTTCGCTTTCCTGATGGGTACAATCGCATGTCACAAAGGGCTGAAGACTGAAGGCGGCACGGTCGGCGTGGGACGTGCGACCACCTCCGCGGTAGTGATGGCCTCGATCATCGTGATCATCGCAGACTTCATTCTGGCGCGCGCGCTGCAACTTATTCTGGGCACTCAAACATGATGACGCCATGATGACACAAGATTCAATCGATCGGACCATTGACAATCGCGTCAGCGATCAAGCGGCGGAGTCTACGTTTCGCGAAGTCGACGATACCGATCGGGCAATTCCGGCAATCGAGTTCCGCAACGTGACCATGATCTATGACGGCCGCAAGGTCCTGAACGACCTGAGCTTCAAAGTAATGAAGGGTGAGACGAAGATCATCCTCGGCGGCTCAGGTTGCGGCAAGTCAACCACGATCAAGTTAGTGCTGGGACTGATCAAACCTGACGAAGGGCAAATACTCGTTGAAGGCGAGGACATAACGAACTACGACGAGAATCATATGATGAAGGTGCGCAAAAAGCTCGGCATGATCTTCCAGGAGGGCGCGCTTTTTGATTCGCTGTCGGTTTACGAGAACGTCGCTTTTAAGCTGCACGAGCAAGGCGTGCTCGAAGAAGATGTCGAAAGCGAAGTCCGGCGCATGCTGCGATTCGTAAATCTGGAAGACGCCATCGACAAAATGCCGGCCGAGCTGTCCGGCGGCATGCGCCGTCGCGTCGGCATCGCGCGCGCGCTCGTCGGCGATCCCAAGATCGTCATGTTCGACGAGCCGACCGCGGGACTGGATCCGCCGACGGCGCGCACGATTTGCGAACTCGCGATGAAGCTCCGCGATCTGGAAGACGTCTCGTCAATTTTCGTCACGCACGAGATGAACAATCTCGATTATCTGACGTCTGAATATGCGGTCGTCAATGAAGCCGGCGAAGTCGTCTTCGAAAAAGAAGGCGAGAAGCTCTGTCTAATTAACAGCAAGGTTTTGATGATGCGCAACGGCGAAATTATTTTCAGCGGCACTGACGAGACGTTGCGGCGGGCCGAAGATCCATACATTCATAAGTTTCTGCGCGGACATTGAAATGTTTTATGACGTCCGGAGTTTTTCTCTGTGCCTCTGTGACTCCTCTGCGTCTCTGTGGTGAAAAGTTGCCGCGAAAGATTTCACCACAGAGCCACTGAGATTCCACTGAGACACAGAGAGAGTTGCAAAATCGAAAACCGCAGGTGGTGCCATGCCAAAATCAACCAGGAACATCGGACTGAGCGAGCTGCGGGTTGGCTTGCTCGTGTTTATCGCGCTCGCCGTCCTCATCGTGCTCATCGTGAACGCGACGGGCGAACTTAATCCCTTCAAGAGCCACCTGCACCTGCGCGCGCGCTTCGCCGACGCGAACGGTCTGCGCGAAGGCTCTGACGTGAAACTCGCGGGCGTAAAAATCGGCAAAGTCGATCGCATCCGTTTGCTCAGCCCATCCGAAGTCGGCACTGGTCCAACCCCGCAGAAGATCGAAACGTTCCTGACGATCGACACCAAGATCGACGGCGTGCCCGCGACCGATCGCATTCGCAGCGATTCGACCGCGCAACAAGCCGCGCCCAGCATTCTCGGCAGCGAAATGATTGTGAACATCACGCCCGGCACTCCGCTGGGCCAGCCGGTGACTGAGAATTTCCTTTTGCCTTCGACTGCGGGCAGCACCATGTCAGACCTCGCGACGAACGGAACTGAGTTGGCCCAGAAGCTCAGCAAGCTCTCAGATCAATTGAATGACGTCGTCAAGCAGGTGCGTGAAGGCAAAGGCACCGTAGGCCGTCTATTCAATGACGAGTCGCTCTACAACAATCTGAATGCGACGATCAGCGACGCCGAGCAACTCGCCAACCAGATCAAGAGCGGTCGCGGCTCTGCGGGAAAATTCCTCTATGACGAAGCGCTCTATAACAACGCCAACGACATCGCCGCGAACCTAAAGAAGCTCTCTGCGGATATCACGTCCGGTCGCGGCACAGCGGGCAAGCTGGTTGAGAGCGATGAGATGTACAACAAGATCAATCACATCGCCGATCGCGTGAACCATTCAATGGACCAGATCGATCAGATCATCGCCGGCGTGAATGCCGGAAATGGAACGCTGGGCAAACTGGTGAAGGATGAAGCGATCTACAACGACGCGCGCACCGCGATCGCCCGCTTCAACACCACCACCTCGCGCATTGACAGCCTGGTGGCCGGCGCCCAACGCGGCGAAGGCACGGTCGGCAAACTTATCACCGACGAATCTCTTTACAACAACGTCAACAACCTCTCGTCAGAAGGCGTGAAAATGATCTACGACTTCCGCCAAAACCCGAAGAAGTACCTGACGATTAAGTTTCAGTTGTTTTAGTTGTAGCGCCGCGCGCGGATGACGACCCCATAAAAATCCGCGGAGCGGATGACAGCATAAAGCCTGGGGCGTAAGCCCCAGGAAAGCAGCCCAAAACACGGCCTGAGCTCGCGGAGCGAGCGACAGCTCATCCGACCAGCACCCTGACTCAACCCCGAATCTCAATCTTCAATCCGCGCTTTCAAACCCCGCATCCTGCCCGGCAAAATCTCCATCCTCGGTATCAAAGGTTCCATCCTGGCCGCAAAACTCCTGATCCTGGCGTGCAAAGTCTCGATCCCGAATGAAAAACCTTCGATCCTGGCCGGAAAAGACGTGATCCGGCGTCGCAAAAGACACGTCCGAAGGTCATCAAGCCCCATCTTTAGTGGCAAAACCTCGAACTTGCCCGGAAATTGGGGCAAGTCGCCCCTAATCAAGCCTCAAAAACTGCGTCAATTGCCTCACTTTGAACGCTGATAACCGCTCTGCTGGCGGCTTATCCGCGCTCGCGCAAAAATTCTTACCAACCTGAATTTTCTATGCTAGAATCCGCGCCATCAAGGGGAACATCGTTCTCGCCGGTCACCCAGCTTTACCAGCCGGCATCACCTCACGATCTTCCGATCGCGAAGTGAAAACCTTTAACCGCCCGCTTCTCAAAAGGAGGTTTTCTTAAGTGAACGACAATCAAAACCGCAGGCACGAATCTTTTATCCGATCGCGCGATAACTTCGCACAGGTCGCCGATCAATTTGCGCCGAACGGCGTAGCGCAACAAACCGCCGCGGCATTTACCGCCACCATTACGAAGATAGAAGCAACCGCCGCAGCCCAAACCGGCGGCGTCGGCCAGGCGCGCCAACATACCGTCACCCGCGCAGAAGGACGCCGCGAATTGCGCGCAGACCTCGAGGCCATCAATCGCGCCGCGCGCATCATGGGTTTGCAGAATGAGTTTCAGTTGCCGCCCGAAGATAACGACCGTCTGCTCTTGAATGCGGCGCGCGCCTTCGCGGCTAACGCCTTGCCGTTGAAAACGCAATTCATCGCGCACGAGATGCCCGAGGATTTTCTCGAAGACCTGGCTGAGGACATCGCCGCGTTCGAGACAGCGATTGCCAACCAGAATGACGCCATTGGTGGTCACGTCGCTGCCGGTGAAGCTTTGGATGACTTATTCGACGAGGCCACCGAACACCAGAAGAAACTCGATGCGTTCATGCGCAACAAGTTCGCTAACAACGCCGAGATACTCGCGGAATGGACCAGAGCGAGCCACGTCGAACGCGCACCACGCCGGGCAAAGCCCGCGCCACCACCGACACAGCAGCCGGCGGCGTAGCCCAAGTTGTTAACTTGCGACTCCTGATCTCCTTCTCCCTCTGGGAGAGGGCCGGGGTGAGGGCCTACGGGGCGCTGTTCCCTCACCATACGCGATGAAGTCAGTACCGGGAGCGATAGCGACCGGGTCGACCGCGTAGCGGTCGAAGACAGTAGCCGGGGGTAAGTCCCGATTCATCGGGACGCCCCCGGATCGTGATGATTTTATTTTTCCGTCGCCGGCTTCAACCGGCGGAGATGTTCACCGAGGATACGCTCCAACAGGCCGGCGCGCTCATCGTCATCGAAGCAGACCGGCAACGCTAGCTAGAAGGAGGCTCTATGATTGCTCCTCTCGATCAAGGCACGAAAGATTGGTTGCAAGCAGCCGCGTGGGTTGCCGCTGCTGCAGGATTTCTTTTCACTGCGTGGAAATTCTGGACAGAACTTCGGGAAACGAGAATTCAAAAGGAACGCGACCTCCGTTGGCGACAGGCTGAAGCAGGCAAATCGCTCAATGACGAAATGCAAGACAATGAACTTGCCTGGGCCGCGATGCAAATGCTTGATTCCGACGGTCGAGATTATGAAATATCAGATGAGGTACAACTCAGCATTACCTCGGCAGACGTCAGGGTTGCGCTCAATCCCGAAAGAAGCGATCAGGACACAAGAAGCAACTATATTCGCGACTGCTTTGATTGCTTTTTCTATTACATGGCGGCGTTCGACCACCACATTTCGAATACGCTGATTCGTGCAGAAGATGTTGCGTACCCGATGGAATATTATGTGCCGCTGATGAACAAAGTTCGCGACGAGATCGAATTGTATTTAGACCACTACAAACTTTGGCGAACTCGAAAATTCCTTGAGCGATATAAAAGCTGGACCCGAACGCGGTGATTGCAGGCGGGCGCGTGTTTCATCGGCACCGCGAAGAGCACCGGCAAAGTGGTACTACTGACCATCGAGTCTTCTCGCCTAGCACCTAGTCAATGAAACGCCGCCGGTGCTAAAAACGCAGCTAATTCCGTTAGCGTTACTCTTGCAAGCGCCTTGAGGACGACCAGCGTTTTCAACGCCCGACGAGCCATATCCGGTGTTATACTTCCGGCGCGTTTCAATTCTTACTTCTCGTCGGTGATCACAATGGATTCTGTTTCAGTTGTCGACTTATTCTGTGGTATCGGCGGTCTGTCCCATGGTTTCGTCAAAGAGGGCTTCAATGTAGTGGCTGGCATCGATAGCGATTCCAGCTGCAAGTTTGCGTTTGAAGCTAACAACGGCGCGCGCTTCATAGATAAAGAAATAGAAGATGTTACCAACAGTGAGATTAGAAAGTTATTCCCACGGAGTTCCACGCGAATTCTGATCGGTTGCGCGCCATGCTCCCCCTTCTCTCGCTATACGATTACCAAGACGGGTTACAAACATGAGAAGTGGGGATTGCTTCGATCATTCGCCGCATTGATCGATCAAACAAAGGCGCACGTCGTGTCCATGGAAAATGTTCCCGCTCTCGAAAGGTACGGAATCTATCGAGAGTTTAAGCGATTCCTGGAAGACGCAGGTTACTACGTGACGCGATACCGCGTCCGATGCGCTGACTATGGCGTCCCCCAAACACGTAAGCGGCTCGTCCTCCTTGCGTCGAAGTATGGCGATGTCGAACTTCTGAAACCAACTCATCTTGAAAATCGAAAAACTGTCAGAGCCGTGATTGGCCACTTGCCGCCGATTGACGCGGGAGAAGTGAGCGCCGACGATCGCATCCACCTTTCACGAAGACTAACTGATATCAATTTGCGGAGAATTAAGGCAACGCCGGCTGGCGGTGGCTGGGAAGATTGGGATGAAGACCTGATTCTCAAATGCCACAAGAAAAGGAAAGGCCGGAGTTACCGCAGCGTATACGGTCGAATGACTTGGGATGATCTGGCACCGACGATTACCACCCAGTGTGTCGGACTAGGTAACGGAAGATTCGGCCATCCAGAACAGAACCGCGCAATATCGGTTCGAGAAGCTGCGTTGTTGCAGACGTTTCCGATGAGCTATAGCTTTGTTGAGCCGAAAGCAAAACCAAAATGCGACATCCTGGCGAGACAGATCGGAAACGCCGTACCTGTTCGGCTAGGTGTCATTATCGCTAGAAGTATCAAAAGGCATCTGAAATCCCATGGCAAAATCTAAGAATGCCTCTCACAAAACTCCCGCCAACGTAACGGCTGGAAAACCTACTCCGCCGTACGAGCTAACCGTTGATCTGCAGGTGCTGCGACACCTAGGCATCGGGCTTTATAGCAACGTCCCAGCTGTCGTGTCTGAAATGGTCGCAAATGCATATGACGCGGACTCTGAAACTGTAGACGTGAATGTCAAAGATGATGAGATTGTAATAAAGGATGATGGGTTAGGTATGAGTGTGTCGGACGCCAATGCCAAGTTTCTCACCGTTGGGTATGACAAGCGAGCGCACGAGACCGAAACTCCAAAACTGTACCGCAAACCGATGGGCCGAAAAGGGATTGGGAAGCTGTCAGCTTTCGCTATAGCTGAGAAGGTGCAAATTCAATCGATCAAGAGCGATCCGAAAACTGAGAAGGAGATCGGCCGAGCGGCCTTCGTGATGGACGTCGGCGAAATAGAGAAGGAGGCAAAAGCGAAGAAGCCGTATTACCCCTCTCCGCTTTCGACGTCAGACTTTGATTTCGATAAGGGTACGCGAATCGTACTGACCTTAAGAAAGAAACGCAGTGTCAACCCCGAGTACATTCGCATTAATTTGGCACGGCGCTTCTCGGTGATTGGTCGGCAATTCGAAGTGCTCGTTAATACAAAGCGAGTTACGCCTGCTGAGCGCCAATACCGTGACAAGTTACAGTTTGTGTGGGGCCTCGGTGGTGCCGAGTCTTTCAACCTCGCGAAGAAAGGAAAAAGAGTTCGAAACACTGAGACGCTTCCTAAC
>Ga0193729_1000663_pt1 | contig 18025 bp, 14 predicted proteins | sample U1c2metaG_FD_143036 | JGI IMG/M metagenome (GOLD analysis project Ga0193729, IMG submission 143036) | Soil microbial communities from a riparian zone of the East river system, Colorado, United States - U1c2 | ecosystem: Environmental > Terrestrial > Soil > Riparian zone | place: USA: East River...
GACGCTTGTCCAGGCCGCTAACGTCTCAGGGCCGGACCCCTTCGTCAGAAATAGCACCGCGCCAAGCGCCGCATGCAATTGCATGTTACGACGAGCGTCCCGGCTCTCGGCGGGGCCGGAAAGCGCCCGCTCGACGCGACCGCGACATTCCTCCATCAGCGACAAGTGCACCCACAGCGGCACTGCAGCCACGGTCAGCGCTACGCCGACTTCGGCGGCGCCCGTCGGAGAGAAGGCCCAATCCAAGGCCGCGCGCACCTGTCCGATGTGACGGCCGTAGCGCGCCAGCCACGCGGGTGCGGGCAATGTCTCCAGCTCTGTTTCGGCGCTGTCAAAGAGGTCCCGGTAATAATTGGCGTGGCGTCGCGCCACCTGCTCGAACTCGCCGCTTTCAGCGAGCTTCTCGAGCGCGTAGCCGCGCGTGGTCTCGTGCAGCCGATAATATGCAGTCACGCTTCCGACCTCCACCGTCACGAGAGACTTCGTGACGAGGTTCGCCAGGGAGAGAACCACCTCCGACGCGGCGATCTCGCCACCCGCCGCCACCAAGCTCGCCGCTGCTGCCGTAAAGTCGCCGACGAACGCGGCAAGGCGTCGCAGCACCAGGCGCTCGGGCTCGGGCAACAATTCGTAGCTCCAGTCCAGCGTTGCGCGCAGTGTCTGATGCCGCGGCAGAGCCGTTCGGCGACCGCCGGTCAGCATTTCCAGGCGATCATCCAGGCCTGCGGCGACCTGCTGGAGCCCCAGGGTGGCGACATGCGTCGCCGCAAGATCGATGGCCAGCGGGATGCCATCGAGGCGCCGACAGATTGCAGCAATTACAGCAAGGTTCTCTCCATTCGGCGAGAAATCCGAGTGCAACGCCCTCGTCGTGGCGATGAAGAGCTGCACCGCGCTGTGACCAGGTATGTCGCCGGGTTCCTCATCCTGGGGCGGCACATCCAACGGGGGAACGCGGTAAACATACTCGCCCTCGATCTTCAGGATCTCCCGGCTCGTTGCAAGAATGGTCGTTTGTGGACACCTGCGCACGACCGTTTCCGCCAACTTGGCTGCTGCGTCGATCACGTGTTCGCAATTATCGAGAACAAGCAGAAGTTTCTGTGCTCCGATGGCCCGAGCGACGGACTCGGCGGAAATCTCGTGGCCGCCCAACTTCAGGCCGAGGGCCCCGGCCAGCGCGGTTGGCACCAGACTGGGATCCGACAGCGAGACCAGCTCAACGAGCCGAACGTCACCCCGAATGTCCGGGAACAAGCCGCGGGCCACCTCCAATGCAAGCCTGGTTTTCCCTATTCCCCCCGCTCCAGTCAGCGTGACCACCCGGTAGGCGGACAGAAGGCCGCGCAAATGCTGCACGGCATTGGTTCGGCCGACCAGTTCGGAGGCTGCCGCAGGCAAGTTGGTCTGAAATGGCGTGGCCGGGCTTCGCATCGGTTCGAGATCAATCGAATCTACTGACGATGTGCTCTCCTGCCGGGATGTCCACGCACCGAGCAGGCGATAGCCACGACCGGATGCCGTCTTTAGTATTCCACGATCCGAACCGAGCGCTTTGCGAATCGCAGATATGTGAAACTGAAGCGTATTGTCCTCTACAATCACGCCCGGCCATACACGAGCCGAGAGGTCGTTCTTGGTGACAAGCTCACCTGCCGACTGAACCAGAACCTCGACGATTTCGAACGCGCGACCCCCGATCGAGACCGGCACTCCGCGCGCTCGCAGTTCGCGCCGAGCGAGATCGACCTCCCACTCGCCCAACTCATACACCAGATGTCGGCCTTGTGCGCGCACGTCGCAGCCCCTGTTCAGGATATCTCACGTTTTATCAGAATTTAGCAGCGTGCAAGAGAGCTTCGATAGTGGTTAGGATCACATAGAAGCCGCCGCGCGCCTGGGTTCGCGCGGCAGTCCAGTCGGCCATAGGGCTCGTCTACAAACGCCAGTTTGTTTCCCACCGCGCAAGGAATTTCTTTATGAAGCGCGCGCACAAAATCCACCCAAGAGCCGGCGTCGCTCGTCCAACAGCTCGGCTATTGGAAACCACCCGCGATCGGGTGTCCCTTCGAAGCGCACCGACAGTGGTCAGGCTGTTTTCAGGGTTAGCTGGCGGACATGGTCACCGGGGGCCCGTTCATTCAAGCCTCGATGGAACTTTCGACACAACTCGAAGGATTGCATGGAGAGGTGGTAACGCCATTGGATTCCAAATCCGATCAATGGTCCCAGAATCGGATGTGACGGCCAGTTCGATCGAACTGCACTTCATATGGAATACGGGCTACATCGAAGGGGAGGCACAGTCGGGCGGCAAGATCATCCCAAACGAAAACAGGCCGACGTTTGCCTTCGTCCTTCCGCCCGGTACCCGGGTCGGATTTCGGCTGAAAGAGGCTGTTGAATATCGACAATTGTCCATGGAGTTGCAGCCGGATTTTGTGCTGGGTGCAGCGGGCCTTGAAACTTCCGTGAGCTTCGACGTTATCGAAACGTGGGACTACAGGGATCCACTGAGTTGGCAACTGGCTCGTGTAATCTATGACGAGTGCCTCAGCCGCGCGCCGCAAGGCACTCTTTACACAGAAACCGCGGCCACGCTCTTGGCCGTGCATGTCGTCCGTAATCTCTCGACTGTCATTGGCAAGGAGATCCGTCGCGGGGGCCTTCCGCCGTCGCTTCTCCGTCGCGCGTGCGATTATATGATGAGCCGCTTAGCAGAGGACATCTCGCTGCACGAGGTGGCGGCAAGCATACAGCTCTCGACAGGCCATTTCTCAACCGCATTCAAACAGTCGTTGGGGTTAGCCCCACATGCGTGGTTACGCCGTCAGCGGATCGAGCGGGCAAAGACACTACTCCATGATCCCAATCTGGATCTGACCCAAATCGCGATGATCTTGGGCTATGCCAACCAGAGTTCATTCGGTGTTGCGTTCAGGAGAGAGACCGGCCTCGCACCAATGCAATGGCGAGTACGCGAAGCCGTATAGCGATTTCCGAAACCGCGAACACTCATCGCGCGCGCTCACCAGAGCTCTGATAAGACCTATCAGTCTACCGATGTCTCTGACGAAATCCCGGAGTTTCTGACGAGTCCGTGAACATCGGCGATCTATACTTTTGAGAAAGTCGGTAAGGGGACCGTTGCCACAATCGTCTCGTCGCCTGCGATGTCGAAGCACCAATTCTGCAGGCCTGCTCTAATCGCGCATTCCGCCCGGCACCGGGCGAGTACAGCAAATGCCGAGGTGCGTTCGCGATCGGGAGAAAGCGTCGGGAGAATTTTTCGCAGGAGGAACCGACGGAGGTAGTGGATGCCGAGAATTATGGTCCCGCTGGTTTCGCTGGTTCCGTCGCTGGCCGAGGGCCGTCGCTGCGTCGTGCGTTCAGATCGCCGCCGCCTTGGACTTCCGGGCAAGGTCTCTCAATTTCTCAGGATTATTCAGAACTGCTTCAAGGAATTGCGGTGCGCCCGCATTGAAGAAGCCACATGCGACGGCTAAAATGCGCACACGGTCGCTCGGCACAGTGAAGTATTCGAGGGCTCGCAAAGACTTCCGCTGTCACACTTGGTTCACCCTTCGGAGACGGGCCGTCAGCAAGTGGACATGCGCGTATGGGTGATATCGACAACTTACGAATCAATGACGTCGCTTCATTTGGCCCATTTCGTCTGTTTGCGGCCGAACGCTTGCTTCAGAAAGCGGACGAACCGCTTCAGCTGGGCGGCCGCGCACTCGATATCCTTATCACGCTAGTCGAACGCGCCGGAGAAGTCGTCACCCGCAAGGAATTGCTTTCGCGAGTCTGGCCGGACGTGATTGTGGAGGAGGCCAACCTCCGTGTCCACGTCGCGGGCCTTCGTAAAGCGCTCGGAGACGGGCACGATGGCGCCCGTTACGTCGCAAATGTCCCCGGTCGGGGCTATTGCTTCGTCGCTCCAGTGACACGATCGGCATCACAACGATCACTCCTCCCAGCCCAACCGGTTGTCACCGATCGGCTCCGCAAACTGCCGGCGCGGTTGACGCGAATGATCGGCCGCGACGATACCGTCCGCGGGCTGTCGGCACAATTGATGACGCGGCGCTTCGTCAGCATCGTCGGGCCAGGCGGCATGGGCAAGACAACCGTCGCAGTCTGGATCGCCCACGCATTGATCGATGATTTCAAGGGCGCGGTTTTCTTCATCGATCTGGGAGCGCTGACCGATCCCGGTCTCGTGCCGACGGCGGTTGCATCGGCGCTCGGAATTATGGTGCAAGCTCAAGATCCGTTCCTCAGCTTGCTGGCCTTTCTTGGCAAGAGGAGAGTCCTCCTTGTACTCGACAATTGCGAGCACGTGATCGACGCGGCGGCGGCGTTGGCCGAACGCGTTGTCAGCGAGGCACCGCAGGCGAACATCCTGGCAACCAGCCGGGAGGCACTGCGGGTCGAAGGTGAGCATGTTCACCTGCTGTATCCGCTCGATGGTCCCCTCGATGATGTCGGCCTGACGGCTGCTGAAGCGCTCACATTTCCGGCCGTGCAGCTTTTCATGGAGCGCGCGGCTGCGAGTGGCAATCGCTCCGAGCTGAGCGACGCCGAAGCGCCAATCGTCGCCAGGATCTGCCGCAGGCTCGACGGAATTGCGCTTGCCATCGAACTTGCGGCCAGTCGCGTTAGCTCCCATGGCATTCGCGAAACGGCGGAACTGCTCGATAACCGTTTCAAGCTGCTCTGGCAGGGCCGCCGCACTGCGCTACCCCGGCACCAGACCCTGAACGCGATGCTCGACTGGAGCTACAACCTGCTGCAGGAGGGCGACAAGCGGCTCCTGTGCAGGTTGTCAGTTTTCGTTGGGGTCTTCACGTTAAAGGCCGCCCTCTGGGTCGCCGGGACGGAGACAAACGACGCGGAGGTCGCCGACGCGGTGGCGAGCCTCGTTGCGAAATCGTTGATATCGACGAGCGCCATTAGCGAATCGACATACTACCGGCTGCTCGACACCACACAGGCCTACGCCGCGGGCAAACTTGCCGAACGTAGCGAGGCGGACGAGGTCGCTAGGCGCCATGCGATTTACTATTCCAGTTATCTCGGACACGACGAGGTCATCCAATCGACCTTTGGCGAGCATGATCTTTCAGGATATGCCCCGCATCTCGGGAACGTACGAGCGGCACTCGAATGGGCGTTCTCGGACCATGGCGACATCACCGTTGGTGTCGAACTTGTCACCTGCGCGGCGCCGTTGTTCGTGGGGTTGTCGCTGCTCGATGAATGTAGGAACTGGTGCGAGCAGGCGCTGGCCGTTCTCGACGACGGCAGCCTAGGGATCAGACAGGAGATGATTCTCCAGGGGGCTCTGGCGCTATCGTCGATGTTTACCAAAGGAAACGGCGACGAGGTTCGCGCCGCAATCGAGCGCGGACTTGCGCTTGCGGAAACCATCGAGGACAGGGATCGTCAGTTGCAGCTTCTTGCCGGTCTGAACAATTTCCTCACGCGAATTGGTGACTTCCGCGGCGCATTGACCGTCGCAGAACAGGGGGTCGCGGTCGCTCGGGCAGCCAAAAACACGGCCGCCCTTGTCATGACGGACTGGATGCTCGGTGTTTCTTATCATCTGGTGGGAAATCAGGCCGCGGCGCAACGGCATTGCGAAAACGGCATGGTCAGGGCCGTCGAGCTGGGTCAGCTCAATACCAACTTCTTTGGCTACGATCATCGTATCCGCGCGCTGGTCGCCCTCGCCCGTGCCCAATGGCTGCGCGGCTTTTCAGAGCAGGCGCTCAGAACAACCCAACAGGCCATCGACGAAGCAGAGCGTCGCGATCATCCGGTTTCGGTCTGCATCTCGCTGATTTATGCGGGATCGGTCTTTCTCTGGAGGGGTGACTTGGGACGAGCCGCGAACTCCATCGAGCGATTAATCGGGTGTGCCGGACGATACTCGCTGGCGCCGTATCGCGCCGTCGGCATGGCACTAAGAGGTGAACTCGCGGTCACACGTGACGAAGCGGGAGCCGGCCTTATTTTGTTGCGGGACGCGCTGGAGACGCTGCACGCCGAACAGCACAACATCCTGGCTACGGTTTTCGAGAGCGCGCTGGCGGAAGGCCTGCGGAAGACCGGGCAATTCGACGAGGCGCTGATCACCATCAACGGAGCCATCGCACGGGCGGCCAGTTGCGGAGCGACGTTCGACATGGCGGAACTGCTGCGGATCAAGGGACAGATTCTCGCGGCAATGTCGCGGCCTGACCGGACATCAGCCGCGGACTGCCTGATGCAATCGCTCGCCGTGGCGCGTGAGCAGTCTGCGCTGGCCTGGGAGCTGCGGTCGGCGACGGCTTTGGCCCGCTTGCTGTCCGCGAACGGACAGCGCGACCAGGCCCGCGACACACTCGCTCCGGTCTATGACCGGTTCACGGAAGGATTCGAAACCGCGGATCTTCGCATCGCGCGTCGTCTTATCCACGATTTGGCGTAGCTCGTCGTTTCCCTTGGCCAAAGCGGAGCGGCTGTAGCTATCGCATGGTCCGGCGCCCGGCGAAGCCACTAGCCTTCAGAGAATGCTCGGCATTCTGCCGCAGATGCGGGCTGGAGACCGCGCGGTGCTCACCGGAGCTTACTCCGCACCGACAGCCAGCTTTTCAGCTATTTACAAGATACAACGCGCCAAGGCGCCGTCCGTCGGCCATGGTCGTTGCAAAGCGGCCATCCGCATGCCCCCACCTCAACGGCCTGTCATGTCCCCTTCCCGTCTTCCACAAGTCCCGCCGCCCGCGCTTCCGCCGCTCGTGGCGGCCTACGTCCAGGCGACCAACAGCTCCGATCTCGACGGGCTGCTGGCCACTTTCGCAGACGATGCGCTCGTTAACGATCAGCTGCGCGACTACTGGGGAAAGCCGGCCATCAGGGAATGGGCGACGCACGACATCATTGGCGAAAGACTGACGATGCACGTCGTCAAAATAGTGCAGCACTATGGACACTTCATCGTGACGGCAAACATCGATGGCAACTACGACAAACGAGGGTTGCCAGATCCGCTGGTACTCACCTTCTACTTCTCAGCCCACGGCGATCGGATCGTTCAGCTCATCATTCTTCGCAATCAGTCCGATATTTGAAAAATCGCATCAGCTGCTGCAATTCGGGACCGCTGGATTGCAGCGCCGACTGTCCAGCGGTCCAACTATTGAAGATCTTATGCACGATGTCGACAATTTGCACTTCCTTACAACGCTGAACTCGCCTCCGCGCGGATGCTGCGCAACTCTCTTCCGGGCAACCAGGTCATCCAACCAGAGCCCTTAGCTGGAAGAGAGGACATCATGACCCATACGAACAAGCGGCTTGCGATTGCCACCAACGCCGGGGGAACCGGCGTCATGCGGGCGACCGAGCAGGCAGTAATCTTGGGCATGGCAGGCAGGGTCGACCCGCAACGGACCACCGACTTTCAGGCCGTGCTCCTCGCCATGGCCAGCCATGATCTTCGACAGCCATTGCAGGTCATCCAAAGCTCTCACGAACTTCTCGGCATCGGCGTCCGGACCAAATCCGAACAACGTCTGCTGCAGAGGGGCCAGCATGCAATCAATCGCCTCAATGGGCAGCTCGATCAACTGCTGGGGGCTGTTCGGCTCTATGAGCATTCAAAGGAGGCGAAGCTATCGCCCGTCGCGCTCGAACCGCTGTTTCGGCAAGCATGCCATGAAAATGCGGAAAGCGCGTTGCAGAAGGGGATTGAAATCCGCGTGTGCCCCACTGGCGCGTCCGTCATGAGCAACGCGGTGCTGCTCAATGGCATCCTCCGAAATCTCGTCAGCAACGCCATAAAATATACCGAGCCCAAAGGTCGGATTCTCGTTGGCTGTCGCCGTTCCGGTCGAAATGCGCGCATCGACGTTTGCGACACGGGCATCGGTATCGCGAGTGAGCAACTGTTGAGAATCTTTGAGGCGTTTACTCGACTTGATTCCACGCGGTGTGACGGACTCGGTGTCGGACTATTCATCGTGCGCCGGGCCATCGAAGTGCTCGGACATCGCATCGATGTCAGCTCTGTCGCCTCCCGAGGATCACGCTTCTCCATATTCGCAACGCGAACCGACTAGAGGAGCAACACCATCGCGCCGAGCGAAGCGCGAAGCAACGGAAACGACGATCCCAAGAAGGAGCACAGCATGAATTTTGTGATCAATCCTGCACAGAAGCCCTCGCATCTCAATCGCCGAGAGGCTCTTCAGACCGTCGGCGCCACCGTCGCACTCGCTACCGCTGCTGGCGACCTAACCGGCGCCGCCAACGCCGCGACGACGACCATCGATGCCTCTGACCGCAACGTAGGCCGCTTCTGGCCGAACGGCGCGCGGTTGGCGGTGTCTCTCTCGCTGATGTTCGAAGGCGGCGGGCAGCCGATCTCGGGCGCAGGCGGCGTGATTCCGGATCCGATCGAAAAGGGCGTCCCAGACCTGCCTACCAACGCCTTCTTCGCCTACGGCCATTATGAGGGCATTCCCCGCGTGCTCGACCTCATGGACAAGCACGAGATCAAGTTGAGTTCGTTCATGATCGGCAAGGCGGTCGAAACCTCGCCGGATCTCGCTCAGGAGGTCGTGCGGCGAGGTCACGAGACGGCCGCTCACGGCCGGGTATGGGACAATTCTTATCAGCTTGGGCGCGACGAGGAAAAGCGCTTCATTGCCGATAGCGTCGAGACGATCCATAAGATCACCGGTCAGAATCCGGTTGGCTGGAACGCTTACTGGATGCGCAACTCCATCTATATTCTGGAGACGCTGCAGGAACTCGGTTTTCTCTATCACATCGACGAGCCGAGCCACGACGAACCGTTCATCGTCCCCGTGCGCGGGCGGGATTTCGTCACCGTTCCCTATACCTTTCACTTGAACGACATCGTGTCCTTCCCCTTCGCCGGCTGGAATCCGACGGCTTACGAGCAGGCGCTACGCGACGAGTTCGATCAGCTTTACGAAGAAGGCGCGCATCGACGGCGCATGATGGTGACGAGCTTGCACGACCGGATCGCCGGCCACGCCGGGAGAATACGCGCGCTCGACCGCTTCCTGACCTATGCCAGGAGCAAGGGAGATGTCTGGTTCGCCCGCAAGGATGAGATCGCCCGCTACGTGCTGGCCAACCGCGCCAGCACGCCGGTTATCGATCGGGGTCCGCCGAGCGTCACCGGCCTGCCCGGGCCGACAGTCTGAACAAGGAGACTTCCGATGTCAGATAAGCTTGCCTGGATGATGGCAGCCCTCACCGCATTGATGCTTTCGCTGTACACGCCGGCCTTTGCCGCTGACAGCGTCAAGATCAATGACCTCGTCGTCGCTGCATCAATCCCAGACGCGCAACGCGAGGCGGCGATGAAGGCGGTTCGCGCCTTCTATGATTTCTGGAATACCGGCGACGAGGCCCTGCTGAAGGAAGCCATCGCGCCTAACTTCATCGATCACACGCTGCCGCCGGGCCGGCCACAAGGACCTCAGGGACCGGCCTTCGCTTCCCGCCGGTTTCGCGCCGCGGTGCCCGACCTCGAGGTCACGGTGGAGAAGATAATCGTCGCCGGCGATTACGTCACCGTGCATATGAACTTTACCGGCCATTTCACCGGCAGGTTCGGGCAGACGCAGGGCAAGGGCCAGCCGGTCCCCTTCATCGCCACCGATCTCATCAAGATCGCGAACGGCCGCATCACCGACAATTGGCACATCGAGGACAATCTGACGCTGCTGCAAGAATTAGGCGTCGCCAAAGTCGACTAGTGGCCGGGCAAGTAGGAGATCGCAAGATGTTGTTTGCGCAAAAGGGCGAAATCGTGGGCTCCCTCCAATCGAAGGGCAACAGCGGAAGAGGTGCAATGAGTATCGATGACTCTGCGCGCTGGCTGAGCCGTGTGACTTTGGCCGTCGCGATCATCATGATCGGATGGGGTCTAAGTGTCGTCCTTGGCCAGCCTGTCACTGCATGGTTTGCCGCATCGACCACGATCTGGATGGCGCTATTGCTGATATCCGCTATTTGGAATCTGCGTGGCTCCTTCACGGCCATTGCGGCGTTGGCGCTGGCCACCGCCGTGGTTTCGCGCTTGTTCAGCATTCTGCGTTTGAACCCTCCGGCCAGCATCGCCGGTTTGAAACCTGACGATCTCGACCTGCTGGTCGCGACGGGTCCAGGCGTACCGGGTTTTGCGATTCTGGGTTGGTTTCTGGGTGCTCTTGTGTTCGTCCAATTTATCCTGCGCGCCGCATCTGTCGCAGCATCGTCAGATTCGCCAAAACTATCGCTCAATGAGTCGGCTCTGACGTTCATCAGAGTCTATGTCGGGTTAATGTTCGTGCCGCATTTCGGGAGTCACATCCTCGGCGGGCCCTTTCAATTCAAGATCTACACGCTCTATTTCGAGAGCCTGGGGATTTATATGCCCGCCATGCAGGTTGCACTCGCCGGATCGATCGAGCTCGTGTCTGCTGTCGGCCTCACATTGGGACTGTTCACGCGCCCGGTTGCCTTGCTCGGATCGGTGTACTTGCTGATGTCGATGCTGTTGGGCGGACATTTTCAGATCGGCTACGTGTGGGCGCTGCCGGATGGGGGCTACGAATTCGGCGTGTTTTGGGCCGTGATGATCGCCGTGTTCGCTGTGCTGGGCGGCGGCCGGAATTCGGCAGACAGGCAACTATGGCAGAGCGAGTGGGCCCGCCGCCTCTTGCCCAGTGTCATACGGGAAGTGCTGGCGAGCTAACGAGGCCAGCGGTGGCGTAGCGGAGACAATCAGATGACTGACGGCAACCACATCCTTTCCGGCCTGAAGGTGCTTGATCTCGCAAGCTTCAGCGACCCGGCCACCACTACAATCCCCGCGGACGATTTGGTATTCGCGATCTGCGGTGACGACCTGCGCAGCGCCTTGAGGGCGCTCATCATTGCCAACGAATGTCTACAACGGGGATTGACTGAAGCCTGCTCGGCTTTCTCGCGCGACGAGCAGGAGTCGTCTCTCGCCGACACTCATCAAACGTTCCTCGATCGAGAATTCGAAATTGGCGCCCTAATCAGCAGTCTCCGAGACAACGTAAAACGCGCAGCACGGCTCATCGAACTGCCTTCGCACGGCGAAGATTCCATGGCCGGTGGATGTGCATATGACACCGGACGCGAACTAGGGCAGATGTTCGTTGGAGCCACATTGCTCGGTCCACGCGAACGCGCCATTCTCGAATTGATCGCTCAAGGCCAATCCAACAAAGAGATTGCTCGAGAGCTAGGAATCACCCCTGAGACCGTAAAATCACATGTCAAAAAAATCTTTACCAAGCTGGAGGTCAACAAGCGAGCGAAAGCGGTCGCGCGTGCTGGTGCAGTTACTCGCCACGGCAATTAATCAAAGGTGTCCAGAGGAAATGCAGTCCCCATCAGTGCGGGATCTCGCTGCGTAACGGGACGTGTCCTGCCTGGTCTCTTTCGTTACAGCGCAGAAGTTTGACGTTGCCCCTGGCATCAGCGGGCGAACGCACCGATGCGCGGCTCAAAACGCACGAGATGCGCGAGCGGGACGGGGACATTCAGGTTTGCGCCTAATCTCCACATGGATGGACTCAAGGAGATCACCGGAATCGTTGCCACATGTACGCATCAATAATTCCTGCCATCGCGGCACTCGCTGGAGCCGTCACCGGCGGACTTACATCCGTCCTTACATCGTGGTTGAGCCAACACGCTCAGGCGAGGACACAGTGGCTTGCGCAAGACAAGCTTCTCCGACAAGAGCTTTACAAGGAATTCATCGAGGCGGCTTCGAAATGCAATATCGACGCGCTCCAGCACGACGAGGCGGACATACCTGCACTGGTCGAGCTTTACGTAAAGGTTGGCAGGATGCGCATCCTGTCTTCGCCAAAGGTGGTCGGAAGTGCCGAGTTGGTCGCACGAAGGATCGTCGATACGTATCTGGTGCCGAACAAAACCTTCCTTGAGCTGCGGGAGATGACGATTGACGGATCAATCGACCTTCTTCGCGAATTCGGCGAGGCGTGTCGCGCAGAATTCGAATCGCTTCGCAGTCAGTTCTGAGAAGGGAAGCGTGGACGAGGAAATGGTTAGCCGTGAGGACGGCATGAGACAACTTGGCAGACTGGATGAGGTGATATCGCGATGAGACAAATTCCAATCGTCATCGTCGTCACGTTGTCGATCGCTGCCTGCGGCAAGGAGCAGCCCAGGAAGGTCGAAATCCGACCAGTGCGCGTGACTTCGGTCCAGCACGCGCTAAGTGGCGATACAATCAGTTTGACGGGTCAAATCCAGGCCAAGGATCCGATCAATCTGGCTTTCAGGATCGGCGGCCGCCTCCAGGAGAGAACTGTAACAGTCGGCGATCCCGTTGCGCCCGGCGAGGTCGTTGCGAGAATTGAACCCCAGGATTATCGAAACGCGCTGCGTTCGGCGGAAGCTGATCTGGCTTCTGCGCAAGCTGTGCTGGCGAATTCGCAAGGCACAGAAGGTCGGCAGAGCCAGCTGTTGAGCAAGGGATATACGACGCAAGCTCAATACGATCAGGCCGAACAGCAGAGAAAAACCGCGCAAGCGCAGGTCGAATCGGCGCAAGCCAGACTGCAGAACGCAAGAGACAATCTTACGTACACTGACCTCAAATCTGATGTCGCGGGATCGGTGACCGCGAAAGGAGCAGAGCCCGGCGAGATCGTCGCAGCCGGGAGAATGATTCTGCAAGTTGCCAGGCAGGGCGACCGGTACGCCGTCTTTAATGTCCCCTCGCAGCTTATAAGACAGAGTCCGAAGGATCCGGAAGTAACCGTCTCCCTATCGGATGACCCGACAATCGTTGCGACCGGTCACGTCCGCGAGGTTGCTCCCCAGGCGGATGCAGCAACGGGCACCTATGTCGTGAAGGTCGCCCTCGACAATCCGCCGGATGCGATGCGTCTGGGTGCAACGATCATAGGACAGGTCAAAATACAATCAGAAGCGGTTATTCAGCTTCCCGGGACAGCATTGACCCAGAGCGAGGGAAAGCCGGCAGTGTGGGTCGTCGATCCCGAGAAAAAGACAGTATCGCTCGTCCCGGTCACCGTCGGTCACTACGACACATCCTCAGCCGTCGTGTCGCAGGGCCTAAAGGACGGGGATCTCATTGTAACGGCGGGCGTTCAAGCACTGCGCCCTGGCCAAGAGGTCAGATTACTCGAAGCCGACGCGGGCGCTCAGAAATGAACCGCAGCTTCAACATTTCGGAATGGGCGCTGGCACACCGTTCGTTCGTTTGGTTTTTGGTGATCAACATCGTTGCGGCGGGCGGACTGTCCTATTTGAGACTGGGCCGCAACGAAGACCCCAACTTTACCATCAAGACCATGGTAGTTCAGGTCCTGTGGCCCGGCGCCAATATCACGGACACGCTCCAGCAGGTCACGGATCGGGTGGAGAAGAAGCTCCAGGAAACGCCAGGTCTCGACTACATCAAGAGCTATACGGTTGCCGGCACATCTACAGTTTTCATCACCCTCAAAGGCTCCGTGGTGAGCCGGGATGTGCCCGACGTCTGGTATCAGGTTCGCAAGAAGATCGGCGATATCAGGCAAAACCTTCCCCAGGGCATTGTCGGCCCGTTCTTCAACGACGAGTTCGGCGAGACCTATGGCGTCATTTACGCATTCACTGCGGATGGCTTCACACAACGGGAGCTCCGCGATTATGTGGAGAGTGCGCGCACCCGGCTTCTCTCCGTCAACGATGTTTCGAAAATCGATTTTTTTGGCACACAGGACGAGAAAATCTACGTTGAGTTTTCGTCACACAAGCTCGCCGGACTTCACCTCGATCGCCAGGCCTTGATTCAAGCCGTTCAGGCACAGAACGCCGTGACGCCCGCGGGCGTTGTTCAAACATCGGACGAAGAGATTCGCGTCGACGTAACCGGCGGATTTCGCTCGGAAGCCGATCTGAGAAACGTGAATTTCGTAGCCAACGGACAAATCTTCCGGTTGTCCGATATCGCGACCATCAAGCGTACTTATTCCGATCCGCCGCAGCCGATGTTCCGCTTTAACGGCCAGCCGGCGATCGGAATCGGGATCTCAATGCGGGCCGGCGGAGATGTGCTGGCGCTCGGCCAGAACATTGAACGGACGATGTCCGAGATCCGGGCGGATCTTCCCATCGGGATCGAACCTAATCTTGCCGCCGACCAGCCCAAAGTCGTCAAGGCCGCGGTGGACGATTTTATGGAAGCGCTATGGGAGGCGATCGGCATCGTGCTCGCCGTCAGCTTCATCAGCCTCGGCGTTCGCGCCGGCGCCGTCGTTGCGTGCTCGATTCCGCTCGTGCTCGCCGCGGTGTTTGTCGGCATGGAGTTCGCGGGGATCGATCTGCAGCGCGTCTCGCTTGGCGCTCTTATTATTGCGCTGGGCCTGCTGGTCGATGATGCCATGATCACCGTCGAAACGATGGTGACCCAGCTTGAGGCTGGCGCCGAAAAGACCAAGGCAGCAACGTTTGCCTATACCTCGACCGCGTTCCCGATGTTGACAGGTACATTGGTGACGGTCGCCGGCTTCGTTCCGATCGGCTTTGCGAAAAGCTCTGCTGGCGAATACACGTTCTCGCTCTTTGCCGTCGTTGCATTGGCGCTTGTTATTTCCTGGATCGTGGCGGTTCTCTTCGCGCCACTGATCGGCGTAACCATCTTGCCCGACAGGATGAAGTATACGGCCGAGGCCGAGCCGGGCCGAATCATGCAAGGTTTTCGGCGCGCCTTGACGGGAGCGATGCGTGCCAAATGGCTGACGATCAGTGTGACGCTGGCGGCATTGGCGTGTTCGATATTTGGACTGCGTTTCGTTCCTCAGCAGTTTTTCCCGGCGTCCGACCGGCCCGAACTGCTTGTCGACCTGAAACTCTCGGAGGCTTCCTCCATCTATGCAACCGAGAACGTAGTTGCAACCTTCGAAGAGCTCCTGAAGGGCGACCCCGAAATCGACCATTGGACGACCTATGTCGGTCAGGGAGCCGTCCGATTTTATCTGCCGCTCGATGTGCAACTCGCCAACGATTTTTTTGCCCAGTCGGTTATCGTCACCAAGAGCCTTGAAGCACGCGAGCGGCTCCGCAGTCGCCTTGAGCCTGTCCTGATCGATAAATTTCCCGGCGTGGTGAGCCGTCTGTCGGCGCTCGAATTGGGGCCGCCTGTCGGCTGGCCACTGCAGTATCGCGTCAGTGGTCCCGAGCCGGTGCGGGTTCGCGAAATCGCCTACAAGCTCTCTGCGGTCATAGCCGGCGACCCACGCACGGAAAAAATCAGCTATGACTGGATCGAGCCGCAACGCACTTTGCGCATGCGCGTCGATCAGGATCAGGCCAGGCTCCTAGGCGTGAGTTCGCAAGTGCTGGCTCAGTCGATATCCGCCGTGGTGTCCGGCATCACCGTCACTCAACTGCGCGACGGGATATACCTGATCGACGTCGTCGCGCGCGCCAACGAGCAAGAAAGAGTATCTCCGGATGCATTGCGGACCCTGCAGATCCCCATTCCAAACGGCGGCACCGTTCCGCTGCTCCAGTTGGCGACGGTCGAATACGCCCAGGATTGGCCACTGATCTGGCGACGAGATCGAAATCCGACACTGACTGTCCAGAGCGATTTGATCGCCAACGTGCTGCCTGCAACCGTGGTCGATACGCTACGCACCAAGGTCGAGGCGCTGAATGCCGAGTTGCCAGTTGGATACAAGATTGTGCCCGGCGGGTCGGTTGAGGAAGGCGCCAAGTCGACATCATCTGTCGCTGCTGTCGTTCCGGCAGCACTTCTCATCATGCTGATTGTGCTGATGATCCAACTTCAAAGCTTCAGCCGGCTGTTCTTGGTGCTGAGCGTCGCGCCCTTTGGGTTAATTGGGGTGGTAGCCGCATTGCTTATTACCGGGAAGCCGCTCGGCTTTGTTGCTATCCTGGGTGTTCTTGCCCTCGTTGGCATGATCGTTCGCAATTCGGTGATCCTGGTGGACCAGATCGATACGGAGATCGCGCACGGGCGCGCCCCGTGGGACGCTGTGATTGAAGCGACCCTGCACCGCTTTCGTCCAATCCTTCTCACCGCAGCAGCTGCCATTCTCGGCATGATCCCGATCGCTCCGACTGTTTTTTGGGGACCGATGGCCTATTCCATTATGGGCGGCCTGGCCGTGGCCACGATGCTCACGCTTGTATTTCTGCCGGCACTTTATGTGGTCTGGTTCCGCATCAAAGAGCCTGCGCCGCAACAGGTGAACCGCGTCGATCCTTCCGACCAGGTTCAGCAGGCCTCCACAAATTGAGTTTGTTCTCTGGTGCGAGGGCGTCAACAACAGGAGCGGATGATGTCAAAAACGGTTCCGGAACTTCTGATCGGCGTGCTCGAACAGGTCGGGGTGATGAAACGCACCGGCGACAAGGATCGCACCTCGACGGAAACGACGATGTCGGCTCGCATGGGCGTCGGTTCATGGATCACCTTGATTGTGCTGCTCTCGCTATTGGTCGCCACCGGCGTCGTCATCTATTTCGGCTGGATCCTGGGAAACGGCACGGATGTGCCGACCTCAGGTTACGCCGCGATGGCGTTCGGGGTGATTATCTCACTGGCTGTCGGGTTCGGCCTCATGGCGCTGCTCTTTTACAGTAGCCGAAAAGGATATGACGAGCCGCCCGTGTTGATCGTCCCTGAAAATGACCCTGTGGAATCAAAAGACGTTGCTGAGACAAAGTAATATCGGCAGCGGTCGATCGGTGATCGGACTAAGCGCCGGGCCGAACCATCTAAATTAGGGGCCTGACGAGGAAAAAGCCTCTGCGATCCTCTCGATCAAGAGACGCACACGCCGCGGCTGCGCCTGTGTGGCGGGATAGACGATCTGCAGTCCCGTACTGCCAGCCGAGAATTCCCGCAGAAGTTCGACGAGGGCACCCTCCCGCAAATCCGCCTCGACATCCAGGCGTGATTTTCGGGCAATACCGAGTCCGTTCCGGCACCAGACCCGGACCAATTCGCCGTCGTTCGCGATCCGGTGCCCCTGCACTACGACCCGCCGCTCCTTGCCGTCAATCAGGAAGGGCCAGTCGCGATCGAGGCATTCGTGATGGACAAGATCATCGGGGTGTTGCGGAGTTCCCCGCGTCTCCAAATAGGCTGGAGACGCGCACACGATTCGCCGGTTCTCGGCGAGGCGCTTCACGCGCAAGGTGCTGTCAGCCAGCTCGCCATACCGAATGGCGAAGTCCTGTCCCTGACCGACTAGGTCGACGTAGCCGTCCGTCAGGTTGAGATCGATGGTCACTTCCGGGTGCTCGGCCAGGAACGCATCCAGGGTCGGGACGACATAGCTGCGGCCTAGATCGATCGGCGCGCTGAGCCTGATGGGCCCAGAAATCTTCTCCACCCCCAGCCGAATGAGAGATTCAAGTTCGTCGGCCTCGGCCAGAAGACGCCGTGCACCCTGAACCAGCAGTCGCCCTTCGTCGGTCAGGTTGATGGCGCGTGTCGTGCGATGCAGGAGCGCCGCTCCATAGTATTTTTCCAGCGCAACCAGCCGCTCGGAGACGGAAGCCGCCGAAAGGCCTAGTTCCCGCCCGGCAGCCGCCAGACCGCCTTTTTCAACGATGCGGAGGAACAAGACCAAGTTATCGAGGATCATCATTCGGAATGTCCGAAGAGTGTATTCGTAAATTACCAGATTATACGGAAGATGTGAATGCTCTAGTTTCCCGTGCGAAAGGAGCCTTCACATGAAACTCGATCACGTCACCATTCGCACCCGGGATCTGCAGGCGACACGCAACTTCTTCCTGACGCTCTTCGATCTCAAGGAAGGCGAGCGACCGCTCGCCATTCACCGCATTCCCGGCCACTGGCTTTATTCCGAGGGCCATCCGCTCGTCCACATCATCGGCTCGCAAGGATACGGCATCGATCGCGCAGCCGAGGCGATCGATCACGTCGGCTTGCGAATGG
>Ga0193729_1000664_pt1 | contig 18011 bp, 15 predicted proteins | sample U1c2metaG_FD_143036 | JGI IMG/M metagenome (GOLD analysis project Ga0193729, IMG submission 143036) | Soil microbial communities from a riparian zone of the East river system, Colorado, United States - U1c2 | ecosystem: Environmental > Terrestrial > Soil > Riparian zone | place: USA: East River...
AGCAACGTCGGCAGGAAGCCGATCCGTCCGGCGATCAATCTGCCGAGCGCGATAGCTGTGTGGGGCTGGGAGGCGGTGAGAGCGGTGCTCATGCGACTTCCGCCGTGATATGGCTCTTGAAGAAGCCCGCGAGCACGTTCTGCTCGGTTTTTTCCGCGCCCTCGAGCTCGGCGGCGATGCGTCCGTTGTGCATAACGTAGAGCCGGTTCGAAAGGGCGAGCAGTTCCGGTAGTTCGGACGAGACCACAATTACAGCGGCACCTGCCTCCACGAGGCGCTTCATGAATTCGTAAACCTCGAGCTTGGCGCCGACGTCGATGCCGACACTCGGCTCGTCGAATAGAAAGACCGCTAGATCACGTGTCAGCGCGCGGCCCAGCATCACTTTCTGGCGGTTGCCACCGGAGAGCGCGCCCGCGGCGCGCTCGATATTGGGAGGCCTGAGCTGCAGCTGCTCCATGATGGCCGTGATCGTTGCGCGTTCTGCACCCTGGCGCAGCACGCCGAAGCGGGCGAAGGACGGAAGGTCGAGTACGGTCATCGAGGCGTTCTCGCGGATGGGACGCGACAGCGCGAGCCCTTCCGCGATCCGGTTGGCGGGGAAATAGGCGACCCCGCGCTTCAAACTCCGGCGTGGGGCCGGGAATTCGTAGGGCGTCCCGTCGATGCGCACGACGCCGCTGGCGATCGACTCGAGCCCGTAGATCGCTCGGATCAGCTCCGACTTGCCGCAGCCGACGAGGCCTGCGATGCCGGTGATCTCGCCGGCCCGGGCGTGGAAGTTCACGTCGCGAACGCTGCCGTCGATCAACGTGAGGTTCTCGACGTCGACCAAGACCTTGCTCGCCTTGTGCTGGATCGTCGGAAAGAGCAGGTCGATCTTGCGACCGGTCATCAGTTCGACCAGTTCGCTGTCGGTCGATGTGGCGGCATCGAGCGTACGGATGTGGCGGCCGTCGCGCAGCACGGTCACGCGATCCGCGAGCGCGCGGATCTCGCGCATGCGGTGCGAGACGTAGACGAGGCCGACGTTTTGCTCCTTCAGCCGGGCGATCAGCTCGAACAGGCGGCCAGTCTCGCGCTCGGTCAGCGAGGCGGTCGGCTCGTCGAGGATGAGCAGACGCACCCGGCCAAGCAGCGCCTTGGCGATCTCTGCCATCTGCTGGTGCGCGCGCGAGAGGTCGTCGACGCGTTTCGAAGGATCGAGATCAAAGCCGAGTTCGTCGATGAGCGCTTGCGCGCGCTTTCGCATCTCACGCGCGCGCAGGACGCCTTTGCTTGAGATCTCCCGTCCGAGGAACAGGTTTTCCTCCACAGTGAGACTAGGAACGAGCGAGAATTCCTGAAACACCGGACTAATGCCGATCCCGCGTGCCCGCTGCGGCGTGAGATGGCGGATCTCCTCGCCGCCGAACCGGAATGTGCCTTCGTTAGGCGGAAAAGTCCCCGCGATCACATTGATCAGGGTCGACTTGCCAGCACCGTTCTCGCCGAAGAGGATATGCAATTCACCGGCTCGGACATCGAGGTCGACCCGATCCAGAGCCAGGACACCCGTGAACCGTTTCGAAATGCCCCTCAATTCGAGCAAGGGCTCGGTCCGCTTCAGGTCTGTGTTGGTGTCCATCTCCTTCTCCGTATCCGATCCGTAGCCAGGCGGGAGAAACCGTGTCTCTCGCCTGGCGCCGGCTCGCCTGTTGTGGGCCTACTTGGCCTTGACCGAGTAGACCGGGGTCCAGCTTCCGGGCGCGAGGACGAGGTCCATCTGCAGTTTCGGCACGGTTGTCTTGTCGACCGCCGAAGCCAGCGGCTGTGCCAGGCTCATGACGGGCTTTTTCTCAATGAGACGCACGGCCTGGTCGACCGAGACGGCGCCTTCGCCGACCGGGTACTGGGTCGCAAAGGCCAGGACGTCGCCGTGGTTCAGCGCGTCGAGCATGGCCTGGTTCTCGTAGGAGGACATGATTTTCATGTCGGCTCGTCCGGCTTCCGCGACGGCGCCGATTGCAGCTTCGGCGGTCGGGGCCGTGCCCCAGATGACGTTCATGTTCGGGTAGGCCTGGAGCGCGTCCTGGATCAGCTGAAGCTGGACTGCGACGCCGGAGTCGCCGAACTTCTCGGCGAGGACCTTGGCGTTCGGGTTCTTCGAAACCGCCTTCTTGAAGCCCTCGTTGAACGACTCCGCCCAGCCCGAGCCGGCCGGACCTGGAAAGGTCACGATGTTGAGCTTGTCACCGGGCTTGGTCTGCGCAAGCAGACCCTCGCCGGTCACCGCGCCCATGGCGACAAAATCGACGTAGATGGCAGCGGGCAGGGCGTTTGGCGGCAGTGGGTTGGCGACGCCGACGACCGGCACGCCCTTGGCCTTGGCTTCTTCGAACTTCTTGCTGAGGCCTGCGCCGGAGATGGCGCCGACAACGATCGCATCAGGGTTGCTCGCCATGCAATCGTCGAACTGTGAGAGCTGCTTGGGCAGGTTCTCGTAGCCGCCGGCTTCATAGAGGGTCATGTTGACGTTCATCGCCTCGGCCTGTTTTACGATGCCATAGGCCACTGCCACCCAGAAGCTGTCTTTCATATGCGGGAAGAGGACGCAGAGCTTGTACGGCTTCTCGGCTTTGGGGAGCGGTGTGTACTCCGCCGGCTTGGGCGTGCCGGATGAGGCGTCGTAGACTTTCATCGGGAACCAGGGCGTCTCCGCCGCAGCCGGTGTGATCGCGGCGGCGAGGGCGAGGCCGGTTAGGACTCCAAGCGTGGAGCGGATCAGCGCGAGTGGAGGGGAGGGGAAGGACGTCGTGCAATTGGTCATAGGTCTATCCTCATGGCTGGAAAGAAACGGCGAGGGCCGATGACTTCGGATCCTCACTGCATGCACGCTCCGTGCCGCCCTTGGGCCGCACGGTTGCCGTCGGGGTTAGCCGGCGGCCCACATTGCGACCGAGCGCCGCTCGAACGCCTCGCGGAACTGACGTGTGGATTCAGGAAGCAGAATGCCCGTGCCCCAGTCGAGGATCACGGCGTGCTGGCGGATCACGTCGAGCACGTCGATCACGCCGCTGCGATAGCGCTCCGCCACGATGTCTGGATCGAGCCGGACGTTGGGGATGCGCTCGGCTCTGATTTTGGCGCGGAGTGCCTCGGTCGCGGGCTTGTCGACCTTGTATTCGCAGAGTTCCGCGTCAATGGTACGCACCACCACGCCGTAGTCCTTGGCGGCGCGCTCGACTGAGACGTAGTCGTCCTTGACGTCCTCGATGACGAGGTTCGGATCGCGTTCGAGCGGATCGCCGAAACCGCCTCCGCCGGCAGTCGGGCGCGAGAAGACATCGCCCTCGCTGATCGGCACGTCGGAGAAGATCGAGCCGAGCCGCTCCTCGGCGTTCGCCCCGGCGCGCTTTAGCGTCAGGCCGTGTGGCATCGAAGGCAAGCCTCCCTCGATGCCCCACACCACGGCGCGTTCACGGTCGCAGATGTAGGAGATCACAGTCTTTTCCGCCTGCAGCATGCGCGAGGTCTTCATCACCCCGGCGCCACCCCGCCATTTGCCCGGCCCGGGCGAGTCCTTGAGGATCTCGCACTTGGTGGTCAGTATCGGATTGGCGCGCTCCTGGCCTTCGACGGGTTGCGACATAAGTCCTGTGCCGAAGCAGGCTGTCGTGACGTTGCTGCCGTCCTTGCCATTGCGTCCGCCCCAGCCGCCCGGTAGCCAGTCGTAGAACATGAAAATGGGCTTGTCGGGACTGCGGGCGTCGAGACCGCCAGTGAGCAGGTATTCGAGGTTGAAGGCGCAGGCGAGCGCCCGCTCGGGCATCAGTTTCGACCACATCTCGTAGATCGAGTTCATGATCTTCTCGAAGGGCATCAGGAAACCCGTCACCGCGATCGGCCACTTGGCGTCGACGATCGAGCCCTCTGGAGCGATGATCTCGAAGCAGCGGTAAAAGCCGGAATTGAGCGGCAGGTCAGGGAAGAAGGTCTTCATGCCCGCCGCTACGGCCGAGAAGGTCGCGCCGAATGCCGAATTGTAGATCGAGCCGATGGTCGGATGACTGCCGGTGAAGTCGTAGATCGCTCGGTCGCCCTTGATCGTCATCTTGATCCGGATCGGGATCATCCCTTCGCCTCCGGCTGGGTCGCGGTCGATAAAGTCGACCGTCTCCCACTCGCCGTCGGGCAACGCGGCGATGCGCTGGCGTGCCGAACGTTCGACGTAGTCCTGCACGGCGGCTAACCCGATCTCGACCGTGTCACGGCCATACTTGTTGACGAGGCGAAGCATCTCGCGTTCGCAGACCTGGGTTGCCTGAGTCTGTGCCTGAATGTCTCCGATGATTGAGGCCGGATCGCGCGTGTTCGAGGCGATCAGATGGGCGACATCCTTGCAGAAGCGGCCCTTGTCGAACAGCCGCACCGGCGTGATGCGCAAGCCTTCGCGGAACATCTCGCGGGCGGCAACGTCAAACGACCCCGGTACGCTGCCGCCGACGTCCGACCAATGCCCGTTCGATTGGCTGAAGGCGATGATCTTGCCGTCGGCGAAGATCGGCCGGATCAGGCGCACGTCAGAGAAGTGCGTGCCGCCGGCATAAGGATCATTGATGGCAAAGACGTCGCCTTCTTGTATGTCGCCCTCGAAGTGGCGCATGACCTCCTGGCAGGTGAAGTGCAGCGTGCCGACATGGACGGCGATATCCTGATTGCCTTGCGCGGCGCATTCGCCCATGGCGTCGTGCAACGCGCTTGAGAAGTCGTGGTTGTAGATGACGAAGGAGTAGCAGGTTCGAAGGACCTGCTCGCCCATTTGGTCGACGCTGGTAATGAAGGAATTCTTCAGAACTTCGAAGGTCACGGGGTCGAGCGCAAGATCTCCGGCCATCGGTTCAATCCTTCACGCGAACGATGATGTTGAGGTATTTGTCGATCTCCGCACTGGCGCCGGGCGGCACGACTGTGGTCGCGTCAACCTGCTCGATGATCGCGGGGCCTTGAAAACCAAAGCTGCAGGGCAGGTGGTCGCGCTGGTAAATGGGGGTGTCGAGCCCTCTGCCTTCGAACCAAACCCTGCGTCTGCCGACGGGCTCGGGAATTGCTCCGGTCGGCTCATGCACGGCGAATTCGGCCTTGGGGACGATGCCGACCGCCTTCAGGTTGAGGCGGAAGAAGCTGACCGGAGCGCTGTCGCGGCGGAAATTGTATTCGCGTTTGTGCTCCGTATGGAAGCTTTCGACGAGGTCGGCGATCGCGCCGATGGGGCGCGGCGCATTGACAGCGAGTGAACGCCATTGGCCGCGATACATCATGTCGATCGACCGCTGGAGGACGATGTCTTGTAGCGCGACCCCTTCGTGGGTAAGTCGATCGAGTGCTTCCTTTTCCAGCGTGGCGAACTGCGTCTCGATAGCGGCGGAATCGGCCTCCTCGGCGCCGACCATGCAACTCTGCGAGAAGTCGTGCTGCATGTCGACCAGCAGGCAGCCGAGCGCCGAGGTGACGCCCGGATTGGGTGGCACGATCACGACGGGGATCGAGAGTTCGCGGGCGACGTCGACCCCGTGGAGCGCGCCGGCGCCGCCGAAGGCGACGAGCGCGAAGTCACGCGGATCGTAGCCGCGGCTGATCGAGATCAACCGAACCGCATCCGACATGTTGGCGTTGGCGACCTTTAGGATGGCGTCCGCGGCCTCGTGCTGGCCGAGGCCGAACGGCCTTGCGACGCCGTCCTCGACCGCCCGGCGGGCGAGTGCCGAGTCGAGCGTCACCTTGCCGCCGGCGAGACTCGTGCCGAGACGACCGAGCGTGACGTTAGCGTCCGTGTTCGTCGGCTGCGGATTGCCGTTGCCGTAGCAGGCCGGGCCCGGATAGGCGCCGGCCGACTGCGGGCCGTTGCGCAGGGAGCCGGCCGGATCGGTCCAGGCGAGCGATCCTCCACCGGCGCCGATGGTGAGCACCTCGATCGAGGGGAAACGAATCGGATAGCCGAATTCTATGTACCAGTCCTTGGTGATGCGCGACTGGCCCTCGTAGGCAAGCGAGACATCGGTCGACGTACCACCCATGTCGAGGCCGATCGAATTGGGAAAGCCGCACAGGCCTGCGACGTAGCGGCTGGCGATGGCGCCGGCGGCAATACCGGAGCCGGCAAGGCGGGCGGCGAAATCCTTGACGCTCGCCGGCGTCATAACGCCGCCGCCGCTGTGCAGCAGCAGCAGATCGCGGGTATAGCCCTCGCTCGCAAGACGCTCGCCGAGTCGGCTCGTGTAGTTGACAACGACCGGGCTCACAACGGCATTGGCGACCGTCGTGGAGAAACGCTCGTGCTCGAAGATCTCGGGAAGCACCTGTGAGGACGTCGAGACCGGGATGTTCGGCATCTCGTCAAGCAGGATGTCGCGCATGGCGCGCTCGTTCTCACCGTTGAGGTAGGCGTTCATGAAGCAGACCGCGATGGCGGCGACGCCACGGCGCTTCAGGATGCGCGCGACTTCGCGTGCCGCCGCAACGTCGAGTGGCTCGATCACTCTGCCGCTGGCGTCTATGCGTTCTGGGACAGTCAACCGATCGCGCCGCGGCACATATGGCTTGACGACATCCTTGTAGGTGTCCCAGAGGTCTTCCTTGTTGGCGCGCCGGATCTCGATGACGTCGCGAAAGCCTTTAGTCGTTACCACAGCGGCGCGGGGCAGACGGCGCGTGATCAGTGCGTTGGTCGCGACAGTGGTCCCGTGCGAAAACAGCGCAACCTTGGAGAGGTCAATCCCGGCCTTGGAGACGCCGCCCATAATCCCATCGATGGGATCGCGGGTCGACGACGTCTTCTCGATGCGGATGAGGCCGGTTTCCTCGTCCATGATACAGATGTCGGTGAAGGTGCCGCCGACATCAACGGCCACGCGAAGGTTCTGCACGACACGACTTCCTTTCGAGCACGCGCTCGCGATGCGGACGCTGGGGCGAGTGCGCCGGCTCACCCGGATCTAGGATCCGGCTGCCGCGAACGGCCCGTTCGACCGGCGGATTTCGGTGGTATCGCGAAGATTATACGCAGATCGTCGGGGGCACGCTTGACGCTCAGCGCAGGAAGATTTGCGTCGGAGAGCACGAACAGCCGAATTTTCTCGACCTGGCTGATAATTGCCTAAAGAGCAGTCAGCCGCAGGCATGATGGGCGAACGGTGCCGCTATCCATCCCGGTGGAACGGAAGCCCCCTCCTTGTTGCGGAGGGGCCACGAGCCGGCAGCCCAATCATGGATGAGGCGCGCGCGAAGCCGCGCGCACATCGCTCGGTGTGCAACCGAACCGGCCGCGATAGTTCCGGCTGAACTGCGCCTGGTCGCCGAACCCCCATTGGTAGGCGATTTCGGAGATGCTCTTCCGGCAGTTCGGATCGCGCAGCATGGCGTCGCACATCAATAGACGCTGGTTGCGGATGTAGGCGGACACGGTGATGCCTTCTCCCTCAAAGATCTGGTGCAGATATCGCAGAGAGATGCCGCAACCGTCTGCTATCATCTGTGGTGTGAGCCGTCCGTCGTCGAGGCGTGCCCGGATGAAGTGTTCGCAGCGATGGAGGTGGGCGTTGCGGACCGAGGACGAGTGGCCCGCCAGCACGCGTTCGTCGGATTCGATCGCCACCGCCAGGAGATCGATGAGATGCTTGCCCGCCAGCGCCCGGGCGGGCTCGTCGATTTCCTCGATGCGAGCGCCGGTAAGCCGCAGCGTGTCGACGAAGAGCGCTCCGACGCTGCGGCTGGCATCGAATTGCAGGGTGGCAAGGCGTTCGGGGCGGGAGATCCGTGCGCGCAGGACTGCACTGGGGATCTTCAGCACCCACAGCGCGGCCGGATCACGATGGCTGAACTCATAGGGCAAGTGGCTGCGCTCGATCAGGAAGGCGCCGGGACGGCACCGAACGTCCTTGCCGTCCTGCTCGAAGCGGATTTCGGCCAGTTCAGGCACCGTGATCAGGTAACTCTCTTCCCGTTCGTTCAGGAGATGGCGTTCGTGTCTCTTGTAGAGCAGGCCGTCCGAGACATTGCGGGAGACCGAAACGGGGCCGAGCGACCAGGCGCCCAGGCTGCCGCGGAAGTCACTGCCTCCGGCGAAGGAAAGGTCTAACGGAAAGTAGGTTTTTGAGACCATTTCCCGCCAGAATTGCCGCCGACTGTGGGGGGGAATGTCGGTGGTCGCGTAAGTGGTTCGCATGTCACGCACTCCGAATTCAGTCGAAACAGGATCGATACAGCGGGCGCCTGCCGCGCTATCCATCATGGACCAACGCCCTTGAGACCTGCGAAACCTCCTTGCAACTCTCGTGCCCATAACGGCTAAGACAATCCAAGCACCGCTCCGTTCTACCGGCTCCCGGTGAGATGGGCTTCAAGGCCCGGGTGACCCGGTGGCCGTCGGCGACACGGTCGGCCTGATCGAGGTCATGAAGTCCCTTACGCCCGTCGTCACCGAACAAGCAGGTGTCCTGTTCCAAGTCGAGAACGAGGACGCGGCGATGGCGGGCAGCCGCTGTACGACTTTGAGGTGTGAGCCGCGGCGATGGCGATTTCCAAGGTTTTCTTCGAACCGTCGCGAGATCGCGGTGCGTGTCATCCGCGCGGCCCGCGACTGGGCATCCGGACCGTGCAAGCGGTGAGCGCGGCAGATGGCGGCATGCAGGCTGCGCGTCACGCCGACGAGACCGTGCCAGTCGGGCCTGCTCACGCGAGCAAGTCCTGCCTCAACAAAGAGGCGATGGCTGGGATTGGTCGCTGCGGCTGGGGGAATCTGCCTCGTACCCCAATCGGTCCGAAAATTGGGACGTGGAGACATCGTGTTCATCGACCTTAATGAGCCCAGGCTGACCAGTCCCCTCATTATGAGCTTTCGAACCAGCGATACATCCGTGCCACTCTCCAACCTCCGTTCGCTCACGTCGGAATTCGACAATTGGATGAGGCCAATTACACTGGGTTGATCGGGCTTGTTCAGCCTCACTGGTCACGTTTGGCCCGCGAACGCTAACCTGCTTTCGCAAACATCGCGACCAGCGTATCTCGCAGCCAGCCGATGCCCCTGTCGCTCGCGAAGCGTGGATGGGTGTGGACTGTGATCTCGACCGGCGGCAGGTCGAACGGAAGGGCCAGCAAACGAAACGCCTTCGCACTGTTGAACTGGCGACCGACACTTTCGGGAAAGATGACCGCGAGGTCGGTATCGCGGATGATGTCTGGTGCCACCGAAAAGTGCCCGAGCCGAACGGCGATTTGCCGTTTGATGTCAGTTTCGGCGAGCCATTGCTCGATCATCTGATGGCCGGGCGCACTGGTGCCGGCGTGGACGTAACGCAGATTGACGAAACTTGCTTTGGTTAGCTTGGACCGTCCGATCGGATGACCGCTGCGCACCATGCAGACAAACTTGTCCTCGAATAACGCGCGGCTTGTGCATTCGCGCTCGAGATTTCTGAGATAGCCGATGGCAAGGTCGACTTCCCCGGCGCGCATGGCGGCGGCGACCGTGTCGACCGCCAGCGGCACGACGTCCAGCCGCACCGACGGCGCAACGTGAACGAGCCGGGCCATCAGGCGCGGCAGGTAATAAACCTCCGACACGTCCGACATCGCCACGCGAAAGACGCGCTGCGTCACCTTGGGATCGAAGGCCACGCGTTCCTGGATTGCGCGATTGATGATGCCGAAGGCCTGATCGAGCGGCTCGTGCAAACGCACCGCGGCCTCCGTCGGCAGCATCCGGTTTGCGGCGCGCACAAACAACGGGTCGTCGAACCGATCCCGCAAGCGGCGAAGCGCGTGACTGATGGCGGGCTGGGTAAGGCCGAGCCGATCGCCTGCGGCGGTGAGACTTCGTAAATCCCATATCGCGAGGAAGACCCGCAACAGGTTGAGGTCGAGGCCGGCACTGTTCACGCTATTATTTTGGCTCATGGTATGAATTATAACTATGAATTTGACTTAGATCAATTCCGTACCAAGGATCGGGCACCCTTGGCAATGAGGTCGCGGGAGAAGGTCTGGAGCGATGGTGCGGGACCACGTCAAAGTTGCAACCGCGGCCCGGCAGGTGGCAGGGCAGCCCGAAGCAATGCCGTTGCACGATCTAGTTGCCGAGATTGCCGCGCGACGCGACGAATTCGACCGCCTGTCGCATGTCCCGCGCGACGTGATCGCCAGCATGAAGCGGGCCGGTATCTTCCGCGCAGCGACGCCCCGGCGTTTTGGCGGCGACGCACGACCGCCCGCTGAATTTCTTCGCATGATCGAGACGATCGCAGTTGCCGACGGTTCGGCAGCCTGGGTCGCAGCTTTCGGTTCTGCCAACACCTATCTCGCAGCGCTGCCGCTCGAGACCCAGCGTGCGATCTACGCGGACGGACCTGACCAGGTCTTTGCCGGCGGACTCTATCCGTTGCAGGCGGCGCGTGCGGTTGAGGGTGGTGTACGCGTCACCGGCCGTTGGCGCTTCGCCAGCGGTTGCATGGCGGCCGACTGGATCGGCGTCGGCATTTCCGTTGATACGCCGCTGCTTACCTCACAGGCAAATAGCACGGTCTACATGGCTGTTTGTCCAGCCAATGAGGTCGCGATCATCGAGAATTGGGACGTCGTCGGCATGCAGGGCACCGGCAGCCACGACACAAGCGTGCAGGATAAGTTTTACGCGCTGGAATGGATCTGCGCGCGAGGCTCCGTTGGTCTCGTTGACGAGCCGCTCTATCGTTATCCCTCTCTCGCCTATCAGGCCGAGGTGCATGCCGCCGTGAATGTCGGGCTGGCACGCGCGGCGCTCGACACGGTAACCCAGATGGCGGGCGGTGCCAAGATCATGCCCGGCGCGCCGAAACTCGCCGAGCGGGCCTATTACAGATCCGAACTGGCGCGGGGCGAAGCCAAATGGCGCAGCGCGCGCGCGTTCTTCTACGAGTCGTCGGAACGCGCGTGGGACGTGCTGCTCGCGGGCAATCCGATCAAGCCGGACCTTCAGAATCTCCTTCGCCTTAGCGCCACCCATGCGGCGCACGCCTCGGCCGAGGTCGTGCAGCAGGCCTATCGGATCGCGGGCATAGCGGCGATTCACAAGTCACACCGCCTGCAACGCATCGTTCGCGACTCCATGGTCGTCACGCAGCATGCATCGGTGAGCGAAGGCACTTACGAAGCGGCAGGGGCGATCTTCACTGGCGTCATGCCTGGGATGCCATATCCATGAACCGGTTCGGCAGGAAGTGGTGCGCGCCTTGCATGAGGTCTGACGTCACCGGTTTAGAGAGGCAATGAAAATGCAAACACCTGCGCTTTCCCGACGAGCCTTCGTCGCCAGCGCCCTTGTCGGCGCCGCAATCCGACCCACGATGCTGCTTGCGCAAGACGCCCCGATCAAGATCGGAGTGGGTTCAGATCCGGTCTTCTCATCCTTCTATCTCGCCGCGCACGAGAAGATGTTCGAGGCCGAGAAGCTGAACGTCGAGGTGCATATTTATCAGGACGGCGGCGAAGCGATGAACGCGCTTGTTGCGCAGCAGATCAATTTAGCGCCGGCGTCCGAACCGTCGACCATGATCCGTTTTGCGCGCGCTGAGATGCGGCCGCTCGCGGTCGTCTACCAGTCCGGCCGCTACGTCAAGATGGTGATCGGCAAGGACGTCGAAAGCCCCGAGAAGATCAAGAAGTTCGGCATCGTGCCGGGTTCGATCGGCGAGTATTCGACGCTGCTCGCGCTGAAAAAGATCGGGCTCGATCCGAGCGCGGTGCAGATGGTGCGCAGCGGACCACCGGAGTTGCCGGCGCTGCTTGCGCGCGGGGATATCGACGCGTTTTTCGCCTGGGAGCCCTGGCCGTCGAACGGGGTCAAGCAGGGCGGTCGTGTCGTCATGACCAGTAAGGACGTCGGCTACGTCGACACGATGTGGATCACGGCCGCGGCAAGCTGGCTCGACGCCAACAACGAGGCTGCGCGCGGGATTCTCAAAGTTCTCGCACGTTCGTGCGAGATCGTGGTTCATGATCCGCAGCGGGCCGCCGAAGCGGTTCAGGCCGTCACCAAGATTCCGGTCGCGCAAACACTTACGTTGCTCAAGGATTTTGATCCGGGGGTGCGCGATTTCACCGACGCGGATTACCAGAGCTACGATGGCATCGCGGGCTTCCTTGCACAGCAGAAGATGACGCCCAGCGTGGTCGATTTCCGTCGCTACATCCAGCGGGGCTTCTACAAGGCGGAACACGCATGACCAACGGTTCATCCATCTCGCTCAACCAGCTGAGCCTGACCCTTGACGGCAACGAGATCGTCTCGCGCATCGATCTTCACATTGCTGCCGGCGAGTTCGTCTGCCTGCTCGGGCCGAGCGGTTGCGGCAAGTCCACGCTCTTGAACGCGATTGCCGGATTTCTACCCTCCGGTGGTCAACTGCGCGTCGCCGATAAGCCGGTCAGCGGTCCCGGTATCGATCGCGGCGTCGTCTTCCAGTCGTCGGAAGCGCTGTTTCCGTGGCTCACCGTACGTGAGAATGTCGAGTACGGCCCAAGGCTGCGCGGGATGGCCGCTCGCCAGCGCACCGAGCTCGCCGATCACTATTTGTCGCTGGTCGGCCTTTCGCAGGCCGCCGACAAGTTCCCCGAGGCGCTATCGGGCGGCATGCGCCAGCGCGCACAGATCGCACGCGTGCTTGTCAACGAGCCGTCGGTCGTGCTGATGGATGAACCGTTCGGCGCCCTCGATGCGCAGACGCGCGAAGTGCTCCAGCGTGAAGTGGACCGTATCTGGCGCGTGACCGGCTGCACCATCGTGTTTGTCACGCACGACATCTGGGAAGCCATTCTCTTGGCCGACCGCATCGTGACCATGACGGCGGGACCGCGCGCGACGATCAAGACCATCGAGACGATCGATCTGCCGCATCCGCGCGATCCGGCCGACCCGGCAAGCCTCGCGCTCTATCGCCGGCTCCGCGATGATATCGGCGCGGAGGTCACGCGCGTGCTGCGCGCCCAAGGCTTAGCTGAAGATCTCGCCAGCGAGGAGGTCGCGGCATGACCGAGATCGTGCAAGTGACATCGACCAAGCTGAACCCGTTGCGCCTGAGCATGTCTTCCGGGCTGAACCGGATCGGATTGGCCGCCCTGTCGATCCTGTGCGGCCTGTTTCTGTGGAATATCGCGTCGCAACACACCTCGCCATTGTTTCTGCCTTCGCCGGCTGCCACGCTGCAGGCCGCGAAGGAGCTCATGGAGGACGGGACGCTAGTGCACGCGTTGCTGGCATCCTCGGCCCGGATCGCGAGCGGCTGGGCGCTCGGCGTCGTCGTCGGCATTCCGCTCGGTATCGTGATGGGCCGCTTCGCGCCGTTCAGGCAGTTTCTCGATCCCTATATCGAGTTTTTCCGGTTCATTCCGCCGATCGCGTTCGTGACGCTGGCTGTGATCTGGCTCGGCCCGGGTGAGGCCGCCAAAGTAGCGCTGATTTTCTACACCAGCGTCTTCATCGTCACGCTTAACACGATAGCTGGCGTGCAAGCGGTCAATCCCTTGCGTCTGCGCGCGGCCGCGAGCCTCGGTGCCGGTCCCGTGCAACTCCTGACGACCGTAATCGTGCCTTCGACCGTGCCGTTCATGGTCACCGGCGCCCGCATTGCGATGGGCAACTCGTTTCTCACCGTGGTGTCGGCAGAGATCGTGTCGGCCGACAACGGCCTCGGCGCGCTGATTTGGACGGCGCGGAATTTTGCCCGAACCGAATGGGTGTTCGTCGGAATAGCGGCGCTCGGCATGCTGGGCTATGTGTTCGATCGGGTGCTCCGGATCGTGGTGGCGCTGCTGTTGCGCCGTTATCAGCCGACGACGTGACGCATTGTGCTTGGTTGGTCCGGCACCTTGCCAGCGTAACAGGGCGGCCGGTCGACGTTGGATAAGGAGTTAACGATGAACATCGCAGCGAAAGTTGCGGCCGATTCCGCCGCTCTGGTCCTGCCGGATCGCGTTCGGTCCAGCATGTACACCGATCCGGCCATGTTCGAGGCCGAGATGACAGGGATCTTCGAGCGGACCTGGGTCTGGGTGGCCCATGCAAGCGAGATTGACGCGCCCGGCGACTTCAAGATGGCCATGGTCGGCTTGCAGCCCGTGATCGTGGTACGCGATCGCAAGGGTACCGTGCATGTGCATGTCAACCGCTGCCGGCATCGCGCTGCGACGGTCTGCGAAGTGGCGAAGGGCAAGACCAACAGTTTCGTATGCCCCTATCACGGCTGGAGCTACGCGCTCGACGGCTCGCTGCGCGGCGTACCGCACGACGCCGGTTACGCAGGCGCGATCGACAAGAGCCAGTTCCCGCTGAAGTCGCTTCGCGTCGAAGAGTATGCCGGGCTGATCTTTGCAAGCTTCAGGCATGACATTGAACCGCTCACCGATTTTCTCGGTGGCGCGAAGAAATGGATCGACCTGTTCATGAAACAGAGCGCGGGATATCCGCTGACCACGCTCGGCGAGCACAAGTTCCGCTTTTCCGGCAATTGGAAGATTCAGCTCGAGAACACGACGGACGCCTATCATTTCCCGTTGGTCCACAAATCATTCCTGACCGCCGCGGACGAGGAGACTGAGGCGATGATGGACATCATGAACAACGGCGGCTTTGTCGAAGACCTCGGCAACGGCCACAGCGTCATGGTGATGGTCCCGAGCCTCGTCGATCTCGAAGAGAATCTTGGCGCACCGATTCCGAAGCGGTTCGAGGCCCTCGCCGCCGAACTCGCGCAAGACCATTCCGAGCAGGAGGTGCGGCGCATCGTGCGCGCGGTCGGCGGCACGGGTTTCAATCTCAACCTGTTTCCCAATCTCGGCTGTTCGGCGGCGTTCTTTCGCGTGCTGCAGCCGATTTACGTCGACGAGACAGAAGTTCGGCACGTGGCGTTGGGCATGCGGGGCGGGCCGAAGGCCGCCAACCGCGCGCGGCTCCGCATCCATGAATTCTTCCAGGGGCCGATGGGCTTTGGCAGTCCTGATGATGCCGAGGTGTGGGATCGCGTGCAACACGGCGCGCAAGGCGGCAAGGATCTCTGGCTGATGCTGAATCGGGGCATGGCGGGAGAGGAAACGCTTTGCGACGGCCACCGCCGCAGCGACGTCAGCGCGGAAACCGGGATGCGCGCGGCCTACCAGCAGTGGAAAGTGATGATGGAGGAGACGCCTTCATGACCTTCTCGGTCGTCATGATGTCGGCCATCGGGCTCGATGAGGCGAGGGAGTTCGTCTCCCTGGAAGCAGATCTGCTGGACCATGCCTGCTATGAGGAATGGCTCGCGCTGTGGACGTCGCAATCGCGGTATGTCGTGCCGATCGATCCTGCCGCAACGGAATTCGAGGATACGCTCAACTATGCTTATGACGATCACGAGATGCGCCGCAAGCGCACCGAACGATTGATAAGCGGCCAATCCGTCTCGGCGTCGCCGGTGGCGCTCACCGTGCGTCTGTTGTCGCGCTTCCGTATTCTGGAGGCCGATGGCGCCAGTTGCGAGCTGCGTTGCGCGCAGCTCTTGACCGAGCAACGGCGCGGCCGCACGCGAATGTATGCCGCGAACCTCTGTTACAGGCTGGTGCGCGAGGCGGGAACACTCAAGATCGGTCAAAAAGTCGTTCGTCTCATTAACTCGACGGAAGCACTCGGTGGCATCAGCTATATTCTCTGAGCCGGTCGCGGCGCCCGAACGGATTTGTGCAGAGCCCGGGCTCACGCTCGATCTCTTGATCGCGCGTCGGGAAGAGCAGGTGCCCGGCATCGTCGTTCTCGATCTGGTCGACCCTGACGGCGGCGCCTTGCCGTCGTTCGAAGCCGGGGCGCATGTCGATGTGCAAGTATCGCCGGGGGTTATCAGACAATATTCGTTGTGCGGAAATCCCGCGGACAAAAATATCTACCGGCTCGGTGTGCTGCTCGATCCGATCTCGCGCGGCGGCTCGGCAGGTATCCACGCGCACTTTCATGCCGGTTCGCGTGTCAGGATTGGTCGACCCCGCAATCTGTTTCCGCTCGTGGCGGATGCCTGCCGCTCCGTCCTGATCGGCGGCGGTATCGGCATCACGCCGATCATCGCCATGGCTCACCAACTGCATGGCGCGGCCCGGAGCTTCACGCTGCATTATTGCGCAAGGGCTCACGACAAGGCCACGTTCTTGCGCGAACTCGAAGAGGCCGGATTTTGCGATCGGGTCAACATGCATTTCGACGATTGCCCTGCGCCACAGCACTTCGATGCTGCGCGGGACCTTCCTCCACCGGCGCCCGACATTCATCTCTATGTTTGTGGCCCCGATGGTTTCGTGGCCCGGATCATTGCCGAGGCAATTCGGCTCGGTTATCGCGAGCAGGAGATTCACCGCGAGTATTTCAAGGCCGAAAGAGACACTTCGGGCGAAGCCTTCGAGGTCTTTCTGGCGCGCAGCAACCGCCGGATTGAAGTTCCCGGCGAGAGCACAATCGTGGAGGCGCTGTCGTGTGCCGGCGTCAAGGTCGCCACGTCTTGTGCAGAGGGAATTTGTGGGACATGCCTGTGCACCGTCCTTTCCGGTATGCCCGACCATCGGGACGTCTACCTTACCGACGAAGAGAAAGCTGCGAACGATCAGATCTTGCTCTGCTGCTCGCGCTCGAAAACGCCGCAGCTTGTGCTCGATCTGTGAGCCTCAGGGAGAAGCCGCCGTGCCTGCAACCGTTGATCAGCAAGCATTTAGAAATGCCATGAGCAGGCTTGGCGCGGCCGTGAACATCATCACGACGGATGGCCCAGCAGGCCGACACGGATTGACGGCGTCGGCCGTCTGCAGTGTGACGGACACGCCTCCAACGCTGCTTGCCTGCGTCAGGCGCGATGCTGGTGCCCACAACGTGCTCAAGGCGAACGGCGCGCTCTGCGTCAACATACTCGCCGGCTGCCACCAGAATTTATCTGACGAGTTCGGCCGTCACGGAATTGCGGTCGAACAGCGCTTCGCGGGCGGATCATGGACGCGGCTGGTAACAGGAGCGCCGGTCTTGACCGACGCGGTGGCGAGCCTCGATTGCCGCATCGCGAAGGTGGCGGAAGTCGGCACACACAGCGTCTTGTTTTGCGAGGTCGAGGCAATCGCAACCGCGCTGCAGCCGGAGGGACTGATCTACTTCGATCGGCTGTATCACCGCATCGGGTCGCCCCTAAAATCCGCTGACGAGGCCTATGCATGAGTGAAATGAGCAAAGACGTTCTACTGCAATCGCTTGAAGCACTTACGGAGCGGGTCGAAGCGTTGGAGGCGGAGGCCGACATTCGCCGCGTGCAGGCACGCTATATGTTTCTGTGCGACACGCCGTGCCCCGAATACGGAGTGCAGAACGACGTCCAACGTATCGAGCGCATCCTCGATCTCTATACCGAGGATGCGGTGTGGGAGGGGGTCGGCGCCTACTATGACAATCAGTTCGGCCGGCGCGTCGGCAAGGCGGCGCTGCGCGAGCATTTTGAGAGTTTTTGGGGCCAGAAGCGCGATCCAGCATTGTTGCTTAACGTGCACTATCTGACCTCGGAGCAGATCCATGTGTGCGGTGACGAAGCCGACGGGCAATGGGTGCATTGCCAGCCGTGGATTTTCTCCGACGGATCGTCGCTGCTGCGGTCCAGCCGCTTGAACAACCTGTTCCGTAAGGTCGATGGCATCTGGAAAGTCGCTCGCACGCGAACGGAAAACGTGTTCGTGGCGCCGCTCAAGGCCGGCTGGGCGCACAACGTCCCGGATCGTTCGGTCCTGATGCGCTGACGCGCCAAATGACGAGGCAGCGATGACGGGCCCGCGCGCAAAGATGTGGAAGACCTACGCATTCCAGGGCTTCACCGTCATGGTCGTCCAGCAATGGAACGACCCCTTCGGTACGCCAATGGTGAGGATTGCCGATGCCCGCGACGAGGGTAGGGCCGAAGGCATGCCCGAGGCCGTCTTTCTGTCGCAGGCCGTTCCGGTCACCGTCCCGC
>Ga0193729_1000665_pt1 | contig 18010 bp, 15 predicted proteins | sample U1c2metaG_FD_143036 | JGI IMG/M metagenome (GOLD analysis project Ga0193729, IMG submission 143036) | Soil microbial communities from a riparian zone of the East river system, Colorado, United States - U1c2 | ecosystem: Environmental > Terrestrial > Soil > Riparian zone | place: USA: East River...
GAAAAATACCAGGACGCCTAGAAACGCTGTTACGGCATTAAACACATAACCCGCGAAGGAGATCAGAAATCCGCTTGCCCCAGTTTCCACTGCACCACGCCCCCACATCGTCGGGCCAGCGCGGCCATCCAGCGGAAATACAGCGCCCATCACATCGCCGCCCATTCGAGCGATGCCGATAACAAAGAGCAGAAGCCAAAGCGCCGCGGCGGCAATCAAAATCTGCTCAGGAGTAAGACGCGTATCAAAAATGCCCGAACTCCGCCGATGGAGAATCCAACGTATTGCAACGGGTGTGAAAACGCGGAATCCGATTAAGAACAATAGTACCTGCCCATAACTTTGGCCTAACGAGGAGGAAGGCAGATAATCGTACTGCTCCGGGTTTATAAACGGATCGACGAAATACCATGCGAATACCGTTACGTACGCACACGTGATGCGGACGCAAGCTTTTCCAGCCGGTCCGGACTCGCGATGCAGTCGCGGACCGCGTGTGCGATGCACGTGGGCAGTCGGCCTGATTGCTGGCTCCTGACTGCTGTCTCTTGATTCCTGTCTCCTGATTCCCAGCTTCTACGGTCTGTCTTCGAACTTTTGCCTGAGCGCAGCCAACAAGCGTTCGCCGTACCGTTCCCACGTATAATCGTGTGCTCGGTCGCGCGCGGCGCGTGACATGCGCTCCCGTTTTTGCCGATCCTCAACAATCTCGGCAATCGCGTTCGCCAGCGCTTCGGGGTCTCGCGACGGCACAATGCGTCCGTCAATGCCGTCCCGCACAACCGATCCCGCCTCTGGGGTCGTCACAACCGGAACTCCGCAGGCCAGCGCTTCATAGGTCGTTTCCGCCGAGCCTTCTGCCAGCGACGGTAGCACAAGCACATCGGCAACCGCGAACTCACCTCTTATCTTCGCGCGTGGGACGCGGCCAAGGAAGTTCAGGTGACGACATTGTTCCTGGTTTACAACTGAGCGTTCTACGTTGCCGGCAACCCGGAATTCACAGCGCACTCGGCGGACGAGAAGTTTTTCCGCTGCCGCCGCAAAGTAGTGAATCCCTTTGCGCAGGTCCGCAGTCCCTGCAAAGAGAATGCGACCGCGCACTGGTTCGTTGCGCACAGAAAACAATTCGGAATTTACACCATAGGGCACAACCGCTGCGCGTTCGCTTGGCAATCCAAACTTCTGTACTAGATCATCACGAACCCATTCAGACGGGCAGATAGCAAGATCTGCATTCATGGATAAGCGTTGGTCAACTTCGAATCCGCGGCAGACCGCAGCATAATCAGGTACATTGAATTCCCAACCGAGGAACTTCTTTCTCTCCTCCGTCAGTATGCGCTCGGTGCTCAGTGGGACATAAATCTCGGACACAGTGACAAGGCCGCGCCGTTTCCCTTCCGCAAACAGTGGACCGCATTCGCCAAGCATCGAGTACATGTGGGTAGCACTGCCAAAGCCACGCCGCGTCATCGCCATGCCGAGCGCATTGGAAAAACGAACCCCCTCACGACACGCCGCGGCCGGGTCGCGCGCCACCATCGCTTCACGTAAAGCGTGAACCAGGCTGATGCCTGGAAACGTCGTTGTCTTTGCACGAATGTTGAACGGCAAACGCCGCGCGGCCAACCGGCGCGCGGATTTGCCGACAAGGGGCAACACGGCGGCGGCAGAAACGACGGCGCCAAGACCAATGTCGCCCGTGATGTCAGTGTAGAAGCGGTCAAGCATTCCAGCTTTTTCCAGAATGGCCGGCACCGCGTAACTGCGCCGCGCGCCAACCTGAGCGACGATGAATTTCACAAGGTAAAATGCTGAAAGACTGAAAAGCTGGGAATCTGAAATATGTTTATCAGTTTAGCTGACCAGTTGCTTCGCCCAGCCACCCAGGTCGCCGCGGATGCGTGTGAAGCCTTGCGGGCGCGATGCAATACAAAGCCACTTCATTGTTTTAGGGCAACGCGAGCCAGCGTTTGTAACTTGCCCATGAAACAGGCGTGCGCTTTCGAAGACAAGACGGAATTCCAGCCAACACCTGACACCACCAGGTGGGCTCCCGAATTACCCAGGACCAGCCTCGCTTACAGGCATAACGAAACTGCGAGAAAACGCGCCAGGTAAGAATGGCCAATGCAAACGGAAAAGGACATCGCATTACCGTGCTCCATAATTCGTTGCGGGCATGACGATGATGAACGTGCATCTCATTGCGTGCTTGGCCGGAGTAATGGTGACGAATGGTGATAACCGGAGAGAAAAGCACATCATAACCCGCCGCCACACATTGCAGGGCGTAGTCCGGCTCTTCATACATGTGGAAGAATCGCGGCTCAAACCCAGGCAGTTGGAGGTAAGTGGATCGGCGTAAAACCGCGCCGGAGTTAGCAAACGAACGCGTCAGATGTTCTGCGCCAAAGTCTGTATTCGCAAGTGTTTCCGGATACTCATCTGTGCGCTGGGGAAAATGCAGCACTGCCAGTTTGGGCCGCTGTTCAAAGAACGGCACGATACGCGTTATGCAATCTAACTGCTCCGGATAACTGTCGTCATCGAGGGCCAGGACCAAATCCCCTCGCGCCTCGCGCATCATCCGATCGCGTGAAGCAACCGAGCCGATCCCTGGCTGGTTTGCAATCAACGTTATCTCGGGAAATTTGTCGGCTACCATATCAAGCGTTCCGTCGGTACATCCATCGGCTGTTACAAGCACCTCATTTGGAGCAGGCCGGAGCTGCATAACTGCGTCACATGTCCGCTGCAAATCGGTAGCACGATCCCGCGTCGTGATGATCACGGACAGAGTCATCAGTTTGGCAGGGCGCGACCGCCGGGCGCGCCGAAAGCCTGCGGACGGCCCGGCCCGATCATGGTCGGGCCAAAAACTCTTTGATGGCGAACGTGTCCTGGGACGTCTCAATCCGCCAGTAGCCATTCGCCCGCAGCAATTCACGCAATGCCGATCGTTCACGTCGACATAAATGCAGATTCTCGAAATTGATCACGGCAGGTCGGACATCAGCGTCGTTCTTCACAATTTGGGATCAGCCCATGGTGCCGGGACCGAAGAAGAGAAACCCTGGAAGTGAGAGGTTTCCGTGGATCTCTTGCCATCGGTATTCGCGCGCTAATCCATAGCCACGCTTCGGAAGCAAACGCCCAAGTTCGTACCTCAAGTAAATTGACATTCCCGTATTCGTAATTTGCCACTGATTATCTCGTGAAGCTTCGGCACCACGTTCAGTTCGTCAGTATCCGCCAAAATTCCGGATTCGAGCCATGCGTCGTTAACGGAGCGGAATTCCATTTGATCCTGATTTAAAGCAAAATCAATTGTGCGGCGTGGTGAAAACGAGAAATCAGCAGGATCGATCCATCTGGCACCGGAAAGAATGCTGGTCTTAACCGTCGGGTGAGCATGATAGACAGGTACACATCCCGCTCGCACGGCATTGACAAATTTTTCAGTAAAGTAATAAGGTTCGGTACAGTTCTCCAGACACACAGCAACCTTATAGGCCGACAAGAATCGGAGATTCTCATCGTTATCGAAACCGGGAGACGTTCGCCCCATGTAGTTATCCGGCGGCCGTCGGACCCAAAGCTTCGGAAAATGGCGGAACTGCGCCCATGCCTCCGGGAGGCCGAACAGCTCAACGCGCCGATCCAGGATCATCCGATTCCGGGTCCAGATGTGAGACTTGAGGAACCAAAGGCGTCCGCCGAAATTATTAACGGTGGCAACTACAGCGCGCCTTACTGAAGCTACTCGTGGCCGCGACAGGCTTCCACTATATGTAGGATGCGGAACGCGATACCTCGCGTCCGGGTGCCCGTAAAAAGCCCGTTCCGTAGCATCGAGGTCTTGGACAAGTCTCTTGCCGACTGAGTGGGAGTGGAAGTGGTGATGCCAGGAAGGTTCAATCGTGAACCAGAGCTTCGGGCCAGTGAACCTGAGTAATTCGTCACTCGGATCGTACAGCACGAGCAAAGCATCCGCTTCCTCGAGCGCCACCCGTGGCGAATACAGAATGTCCCCTAACCAAGAGTCATTCCATGAATCCGCCTTGAACTGCTGCGAAACAACTCTGCACCTGTATTTAGTTCCAGGAGCGCGTTCCTTCATATCGACTTTTTCTATCTATCGGAGCACACGACGTGATTAAACCGCGAACAGGCCAATGCGATCTGTCATCCGGTCAATCAAGCATGAATTCTTTCCTTAAGCTCGGCGTGATCAGGCGTGTCCGTCGGAGGGATCCCAAAAACATCCGCAGTGTTTGGATGCGATTATGCCGGCCGCTGGCATTATTGCCGTGTCCGGTGCGAAGAACTGCGGCGCTGAAAGGTACGGTCGCCAACCGGTGGCCCAAATAAGCAAATTGCGCCTCCGCACGGGACGGCGTGTCGTTCAAAAGTAGTGTGCCCGTTGCCGCACCAGGGACCAGTGAGTGTAGATCAATTGCTTCGATTTGCTGACTTACCTCGTCGAATTCCGCGCCTTCACAAGAATTAAGAAATGGTCCGGTCCGATCCGCCAGGTCGTTCCTAATGATCAAACACGAACCGCAGGAGCGATCGAATTGTTCCGTGCGCTGGATCAAGTGGGGGAAAGTTGAACGCCAGACCCAACCATGCTTGATGCGGTAGCCAGCTTCGTCTTTAGCCGAAACGAGCCACTCCACCAGGTGGGAACTCACCAGGTCATCCCAGTCAACTTTCATCACGTACTGGGGATTCCATGTGCATTTCGCATAATCCCAAGCCGCCGCCAACTTTATCATTTTGTCCTTAACTGCCGCAACCCAGTACCCGCCTTCTTGTGATGGCAAAGGATGATCGAGTGATAAAAATTTGAATCTTCGGTCTCGCGGCAGAGGAAAGTCCGGAGGCTCGTGGCCGACCACTACGACGCAATAGTTCCCGGCGGTTGAGTTAAATACGGAGGCCAATGTTTGCCTAAAATAGGCGCAGGCACGATGCCAGTCGCTCATCACACGGGCCGATGCCATTGGAATCAGAAAAACAACTCTTGGTCTGGGGCTCATCGCACGACAAGTTTCACGCTCTATTCGGTTTGTAAGCAGCGCGCTGGAACCGGCGCTGGAATTTGCCGCTCAACACGCGCCGTTCCTCACTAAGGACTTCCAGCCAGGCGCCGAGATCACCGTGCAACCTTCGATGATGCTCCAATCGTGCGATTGTGAATGGGCGTGAATAGCTACGACGGTCAAACAGGTATGGTTTGCGTCCGCAAAAGTGCGCTACACGCGGACGCCGGACTTTTTGGGGGAAATGCCAATTGTTATCCGCACAATCCTGTTTCAGTTCGTCTAACCCATGGTGCTCGCTTATGTGTTGCAGATCCGACATGACAACTTTGAGTTCTCCGCGCTGCCTCATCGAGTGAACAAGATAGTTCAGTATCGGTTGCTCGTAGAAATCACCAAATAACCCCGGTGTTTCCCGCCCCCACAATTCTGCGTCGAGCCATCTTTTGAATGGAATAACGTCGCGCCTGCTTGCGAAGGCCCCGGTAGAAAAATAGGCATGTCCACGCCAATCAAACTCGGGGTCAAATCGTTTTAACTTTAACGGATCAAAATAAAAATGTGCCAGCCAAGGTGGAATTTCGGTGGCATCCGCCGGAATGGAAATCTCACTCCAGAAAATTTGAAAGTCGACGTCGGTGCGGACCTGTGGAGTAAAGTCGCCCCAGACAATTGCGTCCGAATCCAGCCAGACGTAAAACTCAAAAGGCCCCTCCCACATCGCCGCCAGTTTAGCGCGGCCGCTCCCACTAACCAGGTTACGCATGTCCGAGGAAAGTTCTGAAACGCGCAAGACGATCAAATCGTATTCTCTCTCCAAATCAGAGACATCAAAATTTCCATCCACTACAAGGCAAATAGGAACCTCTGGGCAGTAATGCCTCATGCTCGCAAGCGTTGCCTGAACCATAAACTTGTCGCCGGCGTGGCAACCGGTCACAAAACCAAACGGCACCTGCACGTTCACATCGTCAGGGCTGGTTGTTTACGCTTTGCGTCCTCACGCGGCGAAACGCACTCCCGATAGAGCTGCGCGAATGCGTTGGCGAACGAACTCGCCGCATTGCGAGTGTGCGCCGTCTCATGGGCAAGATTCCCTAATCTCTCGCGGAGCAGCGGCGAATTTCGTAATTTCGTAATAGCTTCGATCAATGCCGCGCCATCGTGCAGTGGACAGAGAATGGCACCCTGGCCATCAGGCGCAGCTTCAGGAATCCCGCCCACTCGAAAGGCCACAACCGGTGTTCCACAAGCCATCGCTTCCACGAGCGTAAGTCCGTAGGTTTCCATCAATGAAGCGCTGACAAAAACATCCGCAGCTGCTAGGAGACCCGCCAGATCACGCCGATCGCGAATGCCACCTGTAAATCGAACGTCGAGACCCCCAGGAACCGGCACGGCGCCTTCGCCGAATGCCAAAACGATTATGCCATCAAGATCTGGCAACGCCAACAGTTGCTCGAGCAGCCACGGCACATTTTTGTTTTCATCGGTGAGCGACGCGCCGCCTGTGACGATGACAAATGCGTCTCCGGGCAATTCGAGCTGTTTTCGGCACGGCGCCTTGTCCTGAGGTTTGAAAACTGTCGTGTCGATACCAGGCGCAATTACTTCCACCCCGCCGCATGCTTTGGCTATTGGGCTTCGGCCGGCGATTTCGGCCAGCCAGTGACTGTTCGCGACCATCCGCGCTCCACAATTCCGGTATGCCCGCAATTTCCGCGAATGCGCAGCCTTTGCCAGAAATCGGTTTGCAGGCCATCTCAAGATCGGACATGGATCGCAAGGCTCTATCTGCTTGGCGTACCGATCGCATCCACGATAAAGGAAGCAGCCTCCGGTCACGTGCCACATATCATGGATGCTGATAACGACGCTGATTGTGAGCGGGAGCGCCTCCAGCCACTTGGGAATATCAAACCAATCGGCCACCGTGTGCAGGTGCACCACATCCACTCCTTTCAGCTCCTCAGATCCCGGCGGACACAACAATCGCCGCGTTCCGTGCCACGGCTCAGTGGAAAAGGAAACATACGCTCGACGAATAACGCGATCCAAGAGGAGTCTGTCGGTTTGTGCTAACGGCGAATTTTTACAGAGCACACGGCTTTCAATCCCCTGCCCCGCTAATGCGGTGGAAAGAAGCGCCGCGTATTCATAGCTACCGCCGGAAGGATGAGTGTTGAGATGCAATACTCTCATGAACCTAGTGCCTTGCGTCTAACGGCTTCATTATTTTGCTTTAGTGGCCGTCAATTCGCCTCTTCCTTCCCAAGGGAGAGAGCAGGGTGAGGGTTGGCGGCTTTGACTTGTCTTCTGTTTGGAACCCATCACCTCCCGCCTTCGCTGTGCTACGGCGCGGCAGGCAATCCTCTCCCCTCGCGGCAAGGGCAGAGGCAGGCAGAAACGCGGGGATCTTATCGGACTTTTACACATACAGTGAGTTATGACGCGTTACGCCAGCGGCGATACGCAAAGATTAAATTTCATTCTACTAATTTCCTGATTGCGCTGGCGATGGAGGCGACGCCGGCGCGGCGCGTTGAAAATATAGTAGAGCCAATACCGAGCTGATTTCTGATACGCAGCGCATTTTTCGTTTTGTCCGGCAATCTTGTAAAACAACGATAGTAGTGGAAAAGCGAGCGCCCGAAAAGGTGCAAGCGCATGGCGAAACAATTCTTGCCGCCGCTTTTTCTTGAAATCCGCCGCCTGCCGATTGACCGGCAAACCGGCATCCCCTGCAAGTCGTTCAAACAAGACCTGAGCTGGACCGCGTGTTCCGCCGAGCCACGGCGCGGATGTCGTGTAGTGAAGGACGCAGTCCAGATCATTGCTCTGCTGCGCATCGAAGCGCCATGACGCTCGATTCCAATATTCGGGTAACTCGTCGATCTGTCCGTAGAGAAGAAAATTGATAGCGGATTGATCCCAAAATCGGTAGGCCGACTTCCTATTCAAAAATTCGACAGCGCGTTTAAAAAAATCTTGTTTCCTCAGTGCATCGAGATTCATCAACATCACCCCGCAATTAAAGTAAGCGCCTTCGGCAGGAAGTTTCATTGCGTGGGCTATCTCTCGTGAGTCATCCGCAAGTGACAGCGTCTCGGAGTCACGAACCGCCGCAATGGGCTTGTCTAATGGTAACTCGAAATCGAAAAGCTCAGCGAGATCGCGGAATGCCAGCACGTCGCAGTCAAGATAGATCAAACGCGACACACCCAGCAAATGTGGCAGCAATATCCGGCAATAAGTCATGTGCGATTCGCCTGGCCCAAGTGTCGCCTTACCAAAGACCGATGGATTCACCGTCACAAACTCCAGTCGCACAACTCCGCGAACCCGGTCAATCAATTTCGAAAGAGTGTCCCGTGAGGTCTGAGAAATACCTCCGTCGAGCACCTTTAAATTCACTTCTCGCGTCCGGTCAAGGTACCTCAACGCGCTCGCAACTGCGCAGTACAGCCCGGGAAAGTAGCGTTCATTACTCGCTAGAGCGAGGACAATTGGTTCCATCGGATTCTCTTTAGCAGACGAATGCTCCAAAAGAACGCCCTACTCAAGCAATTCTAGACGGTCGCGTGAAAGGCAGCAAGCCGATCAACGTTAATGGAGCACTGACAAAGCGCGTCTGTGCATTTCTCCCTGATCGTGCGGATCAAAAGATCTCCTGCGACCTCACGGGAATTCCATACTCCACCTACGACGAATGGCTAGGAGAACACTTTTGCGTAACGAGTCTTTTGACCTTATGAAATCGACGGAAGGTTACAAAGTTTCTAGCCGTATGACAGGCTGAAAGCAGGATGTCGCCATGCGGGACGGCGCTTTCCGGAGCAGCGTGATCTTCAGACCGATCGCCTTCAGGCGCCATCAGCACGCTAAACGCTTTCGCAGCGCCGGTTGCACCCAAGTTGGCTCAGGAGACACCAAATTGGTGGCCCCTTAAAAGCGCCGCTGATCATTTCGAAGTATTTCGACGTTCATGTTTCTCCACTCTTGAAAATCAGTCCTTGACCTGTCGGCAAAGCGAGAACCTAAGCACCGAAAAGACTTTTGCCCCATTCGGAAATGTAAACATCGTGCAGGGTGTTGTGCCCCATATTCTGGGAAGTCTCCCGATAAGCCGTGTAGCCTTCTTATCGCGCGCAGCGCTTTGCAGGCGATTTCGACCGCAGCGCCCGTCGCCCTTGCTGCGCGTTTGTAAATCTTCGGACATGCCGACGTATCCGGGTCGAAATCTGCGAAGTCTTCTCGAACCACGTGGGTACGATTCCAATGATTCGACCGGGGCGTCCGGGATGGACCGCTCCGACGTATTCCACACATCAAGGTCATGAAAGACAATCATGGGAATGGGCTCAGCTGTCCCCAGAATCAGAAGTTGCTAACGCACCTCAAGTAGTTCGTAAGGACCGTCCGCAAAGATTATCGACGAAGTCAGCGCTCTTATCTTATTAATGGGTTCGGCTTCCGGTGGAGCAAAAGGGTCAAAACGGTGGTTGAGCAGGATTAGCTTTGGTCCGGGCAACTCGATTACCGTCTCGATTCTCTTGAAGTTCATGCTACCCGGAAGCAAAAATTCAACGTCCACAAATGAAGGCCAGTATCGCGAGGCCAAAATTGTGGGTGCCTCCTGCTGGCGCTGTTCTATGATGCGCACTAGTGAGGCCCGCGCCACACGCTCAGGCGAGGGCCTGAATAGTCCCGGCGCGGCTGATTGTACTACGTGTGAGTGTCCGGCGCGAGAGAGACCGGTCATCAACAAGACCAGAGTCAAAAGGGCGAAGAGGAGTTTAGGCCACAGCTCGAGCGTGAAGATAGGAACGCTCAAGAGAAAAGCTCCCATAGCTACTGCGATGACAAGATAACGAGCCAATCCAATGGATAGGGTGGCCCAGTAAATCGCGGCAGTCGCGACCGAAAGAAGTAGACCAGCTGACAGTGAAATCCAATTCTTCGAGGCGGAGCGCCAATAAAGGAACATCCCGAATGCAATCAATGCGAGCAATCCGATAAGGTTCACACCAAAGCGGTCATGAACTAGGGCGATTCGTTGCTGCACGAGAAGCACGCTCCCATGGATGTTCCGTCGCAGGCCCATTCCTCTAATGAAGTGAAGCTGCTCCAGCCAGTTCGCCAGATACCCACGCCCGCCGAGCTCGAATAATTTATAGGCCTCAAAGGTTAACGTGGGGACCAGGAAACCGATCAGCAGCGCTGCGGCGCATTTAACCAACTGGACAGCCCGGAAGCCAACACGCATGCCTCTCACAACAAACACTAGGACAATGCCCGTCGCGGCGATTGCGGCGAGGAACTTCGCCTGGAACGCGCACCCAAGCGCGAGACCGCACAGAAATGACGATGTCTCCGCGAATCGCTCGTTTGATATGAGCCAGTGTGCGAGGATAAGGAAGGCAACAGCGACAATTTCGCCGAGAAAAGAACACCAGTGTTCGAAGTGTAACGAACAGGTCCCGAGGAACGCGGCGCACATCACGCTAACTCCGAGAAGGAATGAAAGGCCATCAATTCGACGGCTGATTCGTGCAAGCACGAGAGTTAAGACACTGCCCCAGGTGAGAATGGCTGTTAACCCGGGCAACACCTCATTCTTTCCGAAGACTTTGAAAGCAATCGCGCAAGGAACAATCAATGTAGGACCCGATCCCCCTGGAAAGAATAGGATAGGATGCGCAATTTCCTTAGAGAGGACTGGGAACGTCGTGGCATATCCGAGACCGCTTGCCAGAGACTTCACGGTAATGGCAAGAAAGGCGTCGTCCGCGCTGGCAAGCCCATTGCTTTGATTCAATCCGACGCAAAAGAGGATAAAGCTAAACCATAGAACGAACCCGATCGCTCGCAGAGCTGCGTCGAGCCCGCGCGTGCGAAGGCTGGACATGTCCGGAAGTTGCGTCATGTTTCACCGCAATGTGATTCTAAATCCGTGCACAAGGCGCGCCCAAATCGGCGATAACTGCTGGTTTCGCTAGCAGCGGCGCGAAAAATAGATTCATCAATCAGCACAAACTCCGGTCGCACAACTCCGCGAACCCGGTCAATCAATTTCGAAAAAGTGTCCCGTGAGGTCTGAGAAATACCTCCGTCGAGCACGTTTAAATTCACTTCTCGCGTCCGGTCCAGGTACCTCAACGCGCTTGCCACCGCGCAACGGAGTCCCGGGAAATAGCGTTCGTTGCTGGCTAGCGCAATAACAACTGGTTCCATTTCTTTAAGAGCGTGCGCAGCAGCACACACACGCGCTGGACACTGAAAGGTCGCCTCTCCCGGGATCGCGACTGGGTGGAGCGCTGAGAGGGGGAGGGTGAGGGTTTTCAGGGCAATTGCGCGTAGCACGCTTCGATCCCTCACCTTAGTCCTCTCCCCTTCTCCAAGGGGAGAGGCGAGAAAGGTTACGCCAAATGTGCTGTAGATCGCTTCAGACATGATTGCGTTTTAGTAAACGAGCATTCCCGAAAAAATTGACCGCTTCGCGATCACGCGCCGATGTACTAGAGGTTTATTCTCTACGCCACGTCGAACGACTCTTTAACAGACGCGTTCTTCGCGCACGCTGCGTTCCCCCCGCGAAACTTTTAGACCCGAATACTCCTTCCGCATTTTGCGCCAGTCCCGCAAAACTCGGGGATAAACCACCACCCAGACTTGAAGCGCATCGCTCTCATCAAGCGGTTTTGAAAAGGACAATTTCCCGGCCGAGTACTTTTACGCTCTTTATCCGCATTTCTTATTCCCGGCAACCAAAGCTGCGATTTTCTAGAACGATCCCTTAAAGGTGGAATTTTTTTAGTGTCGAATCAAGTTCTGCGGCAGTCCCGATATCCATATAAAGACCCTCTGGAAAGGGATAGGCACGAACCTTTAATTTCAGTTTTAGCGCCTCGTTGAAGACATCCCCTAGGACGATCTCTTTTTCGCAGTGCGCATTTCTGATGAGGTATCCGTGCATTAACCGGGAAAATCCAGCCGACCAGCAGGCACAACCCCACATATAGGTCAAATGCGTGCTTTTGGGCTTGTCAATCGTGGAGAGAACCTCGCCAGAGTCGTTAAACTCGACCATCCCAAATTTTTGCGGGTTGTCCGTTGGGAAAACCCCCAGAGTGACATCCGCACCGCTGCCATGGTGATCGGCCAGCATTTTTTTGAAAGCGTCTTTAGGCTCAATCATGGTGTCAGGCATTCCAAAAAGGATTGTGGCATCGCCGGCCCAGGCATGGGCAAGGTCCAAGGCTCCTGGCATGCCATTAAGCCGCTCCTGGAAAAGGTAGGCGATCTCACATCCGTGCCGGCTGCCGTCACCGTAATAACTCATGATGTCGTGCTTGCCTGGCCCCAAGACAACCAGCACCCTTTTGACGCCGGCAAGCAGGATGTTCTCGATCAGGTATTGGCTAATCACCTTGGGACGCTTTTCCACCCGCCCCGGCAGCGTGTAATCCTGATAGCCGATAGGGAAGAGTTCCTTAGGACACGGAAAAGGGGCCAGGCGAGTTCCTTTTCCGGCGGCAGGCACAAGGCCAATGATTGATTCAGACATATTTGGGATTTGGTTTCTTTTTTTAGCGGGGCGTGAAATCAACACCCAGCCAGGCGGCCACCTTGGATGCCACCCAGGTAAAATCCGGCAACGTGCCCAAGGCAACCGGGGGCACACCGGGTTCGCGAGCCAAAAGCGGCACATATTCGCGCGTATGATCCGTACCCGACGCAGTGGGGTCGCAGCCGTGATCAGCGGTGATGATGAACAAGTCCTCATTTCCCAAGCAATCCCAAAAGGCAGGAATGAAGGAGTCAATTTCCTCAAGCGCACTTGCATAACCACGCGAGTCACGCCGGTGTCCAAATTTGGCATCGGTATCCACTAGGTTCACAAAGATCAGCTCACGATCAGCACTGAAAGCCTTCATACCGGGCATGAGGGCTTGATCCAGATCGAACGTTTCGCGCAAAACCTTGCCGACGATTTCAAGTCCCTCCCGGTTGCAGGAGGTGTGAATGGAGTGAGTGAGACCGGCGCCACCGAAAAGATCCTCGATCTTGCCGATGCCGAGCACGCACGCACCACTCCGGCTTAGTACGTCCAGAACCGTTGGCTGTGGCGGCTTCACAGAGTAATCACGGCGTTCGCCTCCCAGGCGCTCAAGAGAGCCGTTTACTTCCCGATAAGGACGCGCAATGACCCGGCTCACATTGGCCAACCGGCCAAGAACGTGCCGCGCCGATGCGCACCACGAATACAACTTGTCCAAGGGGACTACGTCGATATTGGCAGCGATTTGGAACACGCTGTCGGCACTGGTGTAAAGGATTGGATGTCCAGTCGCCTTATGAAGCTGGTTATAGCTGGAAATGATTTCGGTGCCGGAAGCAGTTCGGTTACCGAGAACTCCGGCGCAATTGATTTCCTTGAGAAAGGCGTTGACAATATGAGGGGGGAACCCCTTGGGAAATGTCTGGAACGGAACACGTGTCAGGAGGCCGGCGATTTCCCAATGGCCGGTGGTGGAGTCCTTGCCACAAGAAGCCTCCGCCATTTTTCCAAATGAGGCTGACGGATTATGTTCCGGGCTGACGCCCATGATCCCAGCCAAGTTGCCAAGACCGAGGCTACCAAGATGAGGAAGGTGCAACCCTCCGCAGGCATCCGCAGTATTGACCAACGTGTTACAGGTGGCGGCGTCGCCATATTCGGACGCGTCGGGCATGGCACCAATGCCAAGAGCGTCAATCACCAGGATTATTGCGCGGTGCTTGTTCATCCGGTCACCTGACGGGGCTGGCAATCTGAGCTTGGATACGCCCAAGTTGAACCTTGTTGATTTTGAAATGCCGATATTTCTTGCGGACTTGAACCCACGACCACCATGTCTTGAACCAGATGCGGGGCCATTCTATTTTACCGTGCATCAGATGGTGCCGCATGATATTGACCGTGCGGGCCAACCGCTCGAGCCTGTGCCCTTCCAGAGGCAGGTTGGCCCACTCAAAGAGCAAGGAATTTTTGAGGTGATTTTCTTGAACCCATTTGGAAGCACTACTGCCACTGTCGCGATGATACAGGACGCTGCGGGGCTCGTAAATGGAGCGCCATCCCCGTCGCCAGGCCCGGAATCCCAAATCAAGATCGTCACAATACATTGGGTAGAACAAACGGCAGAAACCTCCGAGCTGTAGAAATTTCTCTCGATCAACCGCCATAAATCCGCTCGAGGAAAATAGAGTATGTGCGAATTCCTGTCGCTCAGTTTCGTAGTGCCACCTGTAGAAACCGTGAACCTGCAATAATTTGGCCGGGCCGCAGGTTGCCGCAGCGCCATCCCAGCTTAAGGATTTGGCGCAGACGGAAAAAACATCCGGAGCGTCCAAATGCTGTAGCAACGGTTGCAGGAATCCCTTGGTCAGCCGGACATCATTGTTCAGCAGGACCATCACCTCTTCCCGCCGTTGTTCTGCCAGCCAGTTGTAAGAGAACATGAATTCATTTCGCGGGGCGCGGATGAAATTCACCCCGGGAAAATGCTTTTGAACCCACTGCTGGTCGTTTTGGGTGCTTTGATTGTCCAAAACAACGATTGGGCATGGTTGACCGAAATCGGCGACCGCCTCAATTGCGGAAGGCAGTAGGTGCTCCAGGTGATGCACCCCATTGTAATTCAAAATCGCAAGGCAAACGGATTTCATTTGAATCAAACTGGACGGCGAACAAGTCAGTTCAAAATCTCAATGGCCCTGCGGCAAATGTCGCTGAATGAAAGCCTCCGGAGCAGCATAAAACAAATCCAAATTCTCTTTGATTTTTTCAATCGGCCAGTTCCACCATTGAATCCTTTCCAGGGCGGCAATTTGATCGGCATCGAATCGCATTTTGATGACTTTTGCCGGGATACCGCCGACCACGGCGTAAGGCGCTACGTCGTTGGTGACAACGGCACCAGCGGCCACTACCGCGCCATTGCCTATTTTAATCCCGGAGAGAATAAGTGCGTTGACCCCAATCCAAACATCATTGCCCACGACTATGCCGCCTTTGAGCAAGGCGTCAGCATGGGGAGCTTCCGCAAAACAAAACCCCCGAAAGGGGAACGTTGAGACCGTGTCAACCCGGTGTTCTCCAAACACAAAACGCACTCCGTCCGCGATGCTGCAAAATTTTCCTACACGTACACGGTCTTCCGGGTGATAGGCAAAAAAGCACTCACGCCGAAGTCCATAGGTGTATTCGCCAACCTCAACCTGCGGATGTGAAAAACGAGCCAACTGACGACCGTCTGAACTGCGTTCATAAAAAACGCGGTTCAACTCACAAGTTCTGCTTTCATGCTCGTTGCCCAAAACCCAGAGTAAGGCGCGCATTCCCAACCTGCGAAGAGCGCTCGGCTTTTTCATTTGCTTTTTGAACATATTGGCAGTTTTCCTAATTCCCGAACAAAGATTTGTTGCAGCCGGTCTGGATTAAACAGCGTCTGATGCAGTTGCAGCGCTTGTTTTGAGAGCTTCTTATTCAACGCGGGATCTTCGGCTAGCTGTCGGCAAACAGAAACCACGGCCTCGGCTTGATCGGTGCCGACGACCGCACCGCCGCCGTACTTTCGAGCCACGCGAACCGGCCCACAATATTCCGGTCCCCAAAGAATCACTGGCTTGGCAAATGCGGTGTAATCCAGAAATTTCGTCGTGAAACTGGTTTCCATGAATAATCGGTGTTCTGCTTCAAAGCTCATCACAACTAACAGCGCGTCCGCCCCGGCCAAAACTGTAGCCGCCTCCTCGGGAGGCTTGAATCCCAAGTAGATGCCTTTTTGTCGCGCATGACCTGCAATGCCGGCGGGCCAATCAATGTTCGGGGAAACGACAATCAACTCCATATCCGATAGCGATTCCATCCTCTCAATCAATGAGCAAAGCATCCGGCCGTAGAAATGTTCCGCTGCCCCGACATAGACCAGCCGGAACTTTCCATTGGATGGCGGCCAGGATTTCTCCGGTACACGATGCGTGCCCGGCATGGGATAGATAACGTGGCTGTTCGGGTGCGGCCCCAAAACTTCCTGCATCCCGTCGCTGGTGCAAAAGGCCAGATCACACTCGTGATAAAACTGTCGAAATCGCCGGCTCAATCGCTTCATCGTCCATGCATGACCATAATGCGCCTTCATGATTGGTACCCAATCTAAGAACAATCCTGCCAGGGGGATTTTGTATTTTCGCGCCGCCCGCAGGGCGAATGAACTTAAACAATTATCCGCTAGCGCAAGAATAACATCGGGCTTAAAGCTTTCGACAACCTGGTTAAACTTGCGCGGGTTAGATAACGGCCAGACTCGGGTCTCGTAATCCATTAACCACGACGACAACCGGGGACCGAAGCGGCTTTTTCGCAATCGGTGCAGCAGATAAGGCAGCGTGAGCTTGGTGCCAGATGGATTGTCACTGTAAAAATCCGCATTCGTAACCACATGCAATTCAAATGGGTTGCGCTCTATCAGATGCCGGTGCAATACCACCCGCCCCCCGCAATCATTTCGAGGCGGCGCAATGCTAACGAGGAGAACGCGACGTTTAACCGTCATGAGTTTTCCTCTTGTAAGGGGATTATCAGCGGTGGATTTGCCATCGAATTTCTCTCAGCGAAGCACCAATGGCGCTGAGGGCGCTGCGTGTAGCAGGGCCTCCTCCCAAAAATAACACGAGCATCGCGAAGCACTCGCGTCGAAAATTTAACAGGCCAATTATCCACCATAGACCGATCGCAGAGCTTCCCTCAAAGCTTCCAAGTACGACCTGCCATACCGCTGGTCGGGCTCGAGATGATTGCCTTCTGCCCACTCATTCCATGCATTGAGAAACAATATGTGTGGCGTATTCCTGGATTTCATCAGCTTCGCGAGGGTCTCGAGCAGCCAATGATGAAAAAGCTTTGGTGACGACCCGATAAACACGATTGGATTGCGCCGACGCCGAGGAGAGTTGTCCCACGACGGAGTAACACAGGGAAACCGCAGATAATTTGGTTGAATCCGTCTGCTCATCGAGCTGACAAGATGACGATAATTTTGCACGTTGATATTGTCGTCTAAAAGCTTTCGACGAAGAAAAAAGCGGAGATCGTTCCATCGCCATTGTCTAAGTCTAAGCCGACGCAAGCTCAGTAGCATCCCCAGACTTGCGAACTCGGGCTGAAATTCGACTGCTGCATCCAGCCCAACCTCGCTCGGAGGCAATGTGTCAGCGGGCGTGTCGACGCGGCACAGGAAAACCTCGCCTATTCCCAAACGGCGACATTCGTCGCGCCAGATCGCTGTCGTTTTTCGGATGTCCGGCAGCTTATGCGCGCGATAGATAATGAACAGCGGCTTGTTTTCGACTCTGATATAACGAGGATCGGCAAAAGCGCGAGCGAGCCAGCGAATGTGCGCAACATCATCGTTGTGGGAGTATGTTTGCTCCATCAACACCTCGGAATCGCCGCCATCCCAAACGCGTGTCCAATTCTCGTTAGCCCAGCAAAGGCAAAACGGAAAATTAGGGCGGCCTGACGTTAGCACCTCATCAAACGGTCGATGGAGAAGCCGCTTGCCTGAGAACCAATAGTGATAATAGCAGAAACCGGTAACACCATACTCCCGCGCCAGGTCCGCCTGGGCTTCGCGCGATTCCGCAACACGAAGATCGTAAAAACCGAGATCGGCGGGTAGGTGCGGCTGGTAGTGCCCGCGAAAAAGCGGACGCGCTTTGGTGACACTCGTCCACTCGGTAAATCCCTTGCCCCACCACGCGTCGTTTTCCGGGATCGGATGAAACTGCGGCAGATAAAAGGCAATAACTCGGGGAGCGTCTCCCGCGAATAGCGACTCACGCATCATGGTTAAAATCTTCGAGTGCAGACCTTAGCTCGTTCAGGTATGCCCTGCCCCACTTCTGGTCGGGCT
>Ga0193729_1000667_pt1 | contig 17968 bp, 11 predicted proteins | sample U1c2metaG_FD_143036 | JGI IMG/M metagenome (GOLD analysis project Ga0193729, IMG submission 143036) | Soil microbial communities from a riparian zone of the East river system, Colorado, United States - U1c2 | ecosystem: Environmental > Terrestrial > Soil > Riparian zone | place: USA: East River...
GTCACATGCACACTCAAGCGAAAAAGATCTACAGCGACGCGCACGTGCCCTGGTATCGCACCGATCAGAACGGCACAATTACCATCCGCTCACCTGGAACGGTCGGCGGTGGATTCACAATCGTTCCGCAACGAGCCGGAACCAATCTCTCCGGCCCGAGTGACCGACGGTCGAACCAGATCGGATGCACGATCGGGGAATTCGGCGATTCTCCACGGTAAAGGGCTCACGCGCATCCGCGGAAGCCACCGTAATTAGGTGTGCGACAAACTCTAATCTTCGAAGGAACGCATCGGTCGGCATTTGCTACGCCGTCTTAGGGTACCCGCGGAATTCGCCGAATCGTGCGAATCGCTGCAAGCATCTCCTCTTGTTGTTCGCGCTTTTCCGCGTCAGCGAAGACTTCGAGGGAAAATCCATCCGGAAATCGAATCTGCGCCACAATGATGTAGGGTCCCACATATGCCATGTCTCCGACCTCAACCGACTGATTGAAGGAGAAGACTATTGCTTCCGCCTTTCCGATTTGCTCGCGACACTCACTCTCCTCCGGCACTTCGGCGCCACCATACGCGAGAGTGACCGCGTCGACGACACTGATTGAGAGTTGGGCACGAGGAACGCCGGGTTGGTTTGTCGCCAGCAGACTCGAGGTTAGCGCCGTATCGCCACCTGCTCTCCGAACGCTGTCAATGTGCGCCTCAGCCGGGTTTCGCTTGAACCACGCGGGCATTCTGAGTGCAATTGACGAACGTGGTAAGCTCCATTCAGTCCATGTAGACGCCGTAATCGTCGAACGTCGGCATGGGATGCTTCGAATGCCCTTCGACCGGGGCGCCACCTGCTGGATGGGAAACGTGTAGTGGTATTCCTGAGGAGCCGCCATCTGGATACGGAGCGTATCGACGCGCCCCGCGCGTGCGACTCGTTGCCCGACGTAGGGCATGTAACCAATTCTGCGAACAAGCACCTGATAGAGCCCCGGTTTGATCCGCGAGAGTACGAAACCTCCAGCCCTGTCAGTTTGCACGAAGTAAGGTTGAGCGGCGGCGGTTCCCCTCAAAAGAACCTGTGCTGCTTCCACCGGTCTGCCTGAGGCCGAATCAAGGACTGTTCCGACGATAGCGTACGAGATTTCGCCCACCGAGTCTCGGCCGATGGGGACGCCCAATGACGGAGCGGTGCGACCGGCAGTTTCCTTTACCCGTGCGGACGTGCATGCGAGCGTAAGCCCGAGAGCGAAAATCGCCTGTACTGAGTTGAATCGGAGGCGCGTCTCTTTCCAACGGTGCCGCAGAGACAATCGAGATAGCATCGTTATCATTCCTCGGGACTTAAGATCTACAAACGCACCTCCAGCTACAGCTGCACGTTTCCGCCGGGATCGTTTTTCGATTTCCGCGAGACCTGCTTCGCCGACCTATCGAGCGCTTTCTTCTTTGCTTCGGGATCGGTTTCGATCACGAGCGCGGATTTACCCACTCCTCTGTCGTGCGTCACCGACAACACATCGCCTTCCCTTACGCCTTCGGGCAGTAACCACGCGGGAATGGGCGTGACGCTGCGACCATCGACTTCGATCGAAGCCGACCCATCTTCGATCACATCGACGACCCACATATGCTTGGAATGTTTGGTCATGACTGTTTCTCCCTGCATGGTTGCTGCGCGTATGACTGTCGTTTCTAGAGTAGCACATGGCATGTCCTATGCGCCATTGCGCGTCTCCAAGCAGCACGATTCGCCCCAATCAAGGCAAGAGACCACCCATGCACAGCGACTCGGGTCACACGACCTCCGTCTGGATGGACACGACCGAAGTCCCACAGTTTCAACCGCTTACCCAGGACTTGCGGTCCAACGTCTGCGTTGTCGGGGCCGGGATTGCCGGCATGACGACAGCTTATCTGCTTGCGCGCGCCGGTCGTGCCGTGGTGCTGATCGATGATGGGCCAATCGGTGGCGGAGAGACAAGTCGCACAACCGCGCATCTGACCGCCGCCCTCGATGATCGCTACTACAACATCGAGAAGATGCACGGCGAGGAAGGCGCTCGTGTGGCGGCCGAAAGCCACATGTCGGCAATACATCGGATCGAAACAATCGCATCAATGGAAGACATCGACTGCGATTTCCAGCGCGTCGAAGGGTTCCTCTTCCTCGGCGGCGAGAGCACGCGCAAGGATCTGGAACGAGAGCTTGAGGCGACCCATCGCGCCGGCATTACGGATACGCAGCTGGTCGATAAAATCCCGTTCGGATTCTGGGACAGCGGGCCGGCGCTCCGCTTTCCACGACAAGCGACTTTTCACCCACTCAAATATCTGAAAGGGCTCGCCCGCGCGATTCTTCGCGACGGCGGCAAGATCTACACTGGAGTGCACGCGAAACGTATCGAGGATGGCGAGCCGGCAAAGGTGACGACGAGCAGTGGTCACACGATCCACGCGGACAATGTCGTCGTCTGCACCAACACTCCGATCAACGATTGGCTGATCATCCACACCAAGCAGGCTGCGTATCGCACATACGTCATCGGCGCTCGCGTCCCGAAGGGATCGGTTCCGCACGGCCTGTATTGGGACACTCCGAATCCCTATCACTACATCCGCCTGCAGACCGCCGAGGACAAAACCGGACACGAGCTGGATTACGACGTCCTCATCGTCGGCGGCGAGGATCACAAGACAGGTCAGGCCGTAGACACGGACGAACGATTCGTGCGTCTCGAGGCGTGGACACGCGAGCGTTTCCCCATGGTCGAGCGCGTCGACTATCGCTGGTCGGGCCAGGTGATCGAGCCGGTCGATTACATGGCGTACATTGGGAAGAATCCGGGAGGCGACGAGCACATCTGGATTGCCACTGGAGATTCAGGGAATGGAATGACTCACGGGACCATCGCCGGAATTATCCTCAACGAATTGGTGCAGGGGCGAAAGCATCAATGGTCTCGTCTCTACGATCCATCCCGCGTCCGGCTTCGCGCGACTCCTGAATTCGTCAAGGAGAATGTCAACGTCGCCGAGCAGTACAAGGATTGGTTCACGGGCAGTGAGACCGGCGACGTAGCGGCGATCAAGCCCGGTGAAGGCGCCGTCATCGGGCGCGGGCGAGGCAAGATCGCCGTCTACCGCGATGAAAGGGGCGACGTCCACCGCCTATCCGCCGTCTGCACCCATCTCTATTGCATCGTTCGTTGGAACGACACCGAGCGAACCTGGGATTGTCCGTGTCACGGATCGCGCTTCGACCCTTACGGCAAGGTCGTCAACGGTCCGGCTATCGTCGGGCTTTCTCCTGTTTCTCCGGAATCGAAGAAGAAATAGGGCGCAGCGAAACAGTCACTCGATGATGTTTTCCATCATCGATCAGATTGATCGCTCTTTCGACCGACTTCCCGTCGACCGTCAATTCCGGGGTACCGCGTTGTAGGCCATCCGGATTCTTGACGTGGATCTCGTACGTCGACGACCTGAACCGGTATTCGATCGAGAATTCTTTCCAGCTCGCCGGAATGCACGGTTCGATGAACAGCTCTTCGCCCCGCTGATGGAAACCGAGTATCGCTTCCAGCGCCGTCCGGTACATCCAGCTCGCTGACCCGGTGTACCACGTCCACCCGCCACGTCCGAGATGCCCTTTCGCGGTGTACACGTCGGCCGCGACGACGTAGGGCTCGACCTTGTACGTATCGACGCCCTTTGCGCTGTCGGCGTGGGTGATCGGGTTCAGCATTTGGAAAAGCTCGAACGCGCGATCACCATCTCCTTGCATCGCTGTCGCGAGCACGGCCCACAACGCGGCGTGGGTATACTGGGCGCCATTCTCTCTCACGCCGGGCAGATAGCCCTGAATGTACCCGGGATCGTGCGTAGTCTTGTCGAACGGCGGTGTCAGCAGGAGGATGAGTCGCGCGTCCTCGCGCACGAGATATTTGTTCAGCGATTGCATCGCGACGCGCGTGCGGTCCGGCCGTCCCGCGCCCGAGATAACGCTCCAGCTTTGAGCAATCGAGTCGATCTTGCACTCGTCACTCGTGCGCGAGCCGAGGGGCGAGCCGTCGTCGAAGTACGCCCGCCGATACCACTCACCATCCCACGCCGAGCGCTCCACCGCCTCGGTGTAAGCATCCGCCTTCGCCACCACTTCGTCGCGGAACGCCGTGTCGCCACGCTTCTCGGCGTGAGCCGCAAATTTGCGAAGTGTCGAAATGAGAAACCACGCCAGCCAGACGCTTTCTCCCTTCCCTTCGATTCCGACGCGGTTCATTCCGTCGTTCCAGTCGCCACTTCCAATTAGCGGCAGCCCGTGCACGCCGACCGTGCACGCTCTCCGAAGTGCCCGAACACAGTGGTCGTAAATGGTCCCTGTCTCTGTCGAGACCTTGGGCAGCTCATAGATCTCGTGCTCATCGGGATTGAGCTGCCGCATCGTCAGGTAGGGAATCTCGACGTCGAATACCCCGCGATCACACGAAACATTGATGTAGTGATCGATGACATACGGAAGCCACACGAGATCGTCAGAGAACCTGGTTCGCACTCCTCGGCCGGTCTGCGGATGCCACCAGTGCTGGACATCGCCTTCAACGAACTGGCGTGACGCCGCGCGTACGATGTGTTCTCTCGCAACCGCTGCGTCCGCGTAGACGAACGCCATCACGTCCTGCAGCTGATCACGGAAGCCGAACGCACCGCTCGACTGATACAGCGCAGTGCGAGCCCACATGCGGCACGACAGCGCCTGATACAACGACCACCGGTTCAACATGAGGTCGAACGTCGGTGACGGCGTTTTGACCTTGATGGCGCGGAGTCGCTCGTCCCAGGCGTGGATGTTCGCATCGACCGCACGATTGGCTTCGCGCGCCGTACGGTTTCGAGCAATGATCTCTCGCACCGCATCTTCGCCTTCGGCCGCGCCGAGCAGCATGACGATTTCGCGCGTCTCGCCCGGCTCGATCGTCACACTCACCTGCAGCGCGCAGCATGGATCTATCGTCGCGCCGATTGCGCCCGACAGTCCCGCGCGCTCGAGCGCCGCCGGACTCGAGACCGTTCCATTTCTTCCGAGGAATTCTCTCCGGTCGGCGGTATAGTACGCGACTCGCTCGCTGATCGATGCAAAGGCGACCGTCTCGGCGAATTGCGCGTCGAAGTAATTCCGCGCGAACATCGACTGAGTGGCTTCGTCGAAGCTCGTGCGAATCTGATATTGAGTCAGCTCGCGGTTGACGCCCAGGACCCACTCCACATACCACGTCAGCGTGAGTTTCTTTCGCGTGCTTCCGTCGTTGCGAAGAGTGAGAACGCTGATCTTGACTGGGTCGTTCTGATCGACACCGAGCCTGAACGAGCTCGACAACCCCTTGTGGGTGTGGTCGAAGACGGAATAGCCCGCGCCATGACGGACTTTGTACGGAGTCGGTTCGCGGATCGGACACGGCGTGGCCGTCCACAGATCGCCGTTCGCGTCATCGCGAAGGAATACGCAGTCGCTCGACGGATCCCGCACGGGGTCGTTGTGCCACGGAGTGAGCCGGTAGAAGAAGCTGTTGCCTGCCCACGTAACACCGCTTCCACCTTCGCTCACGATGAAGCCCGCGACGGGATTACCGACGACGTTTACCCATGGCGCCGGCGGAAGGTCGCTTCCGGTCAGGTGAATCTCGTATTCACCGCCTTCGTTGAATCCACCGAGTCCGTTGAAGCACTGGAGGCCGGTGCCAGGATCAGCACTCTCCGCGTGAATCGCGACCGTGCCAAGCGGCACGATGTCGCGGTTCATGATCTCCAGCTTGGGCGGATATCTGTCCTCGACTCCCGGGAACTCGAGGAAGTTTCCGAGACCCAGCCCATCGCAGTTCACCTGCACCCGCGCCATTGCCTTCAGGAGTGTGGTCTCTTCCGGCTTGAGTAGGTCAGCGCGCCTGATGAACACGCCGCCCGGTCGGTCGAGCAGTCCCGCTTCGCTTGACGCCATCGTGGTGGCCAACAACTCGTCGCTCAGCTCCTGCATGTAAGTCGCGGGATGCACGTTCAGAATCACCAGATCGCAAGTGATTCCTTTGAGCCTCCAGTAGTGGTGCGTCCTGAGCAGCTGCCTCACGCTCGGCATTCCGACCGAGCTTTCTACCGTTGCAAGAAGAATCGGCCAGTCGCCGGAGATGCCGAGGGCCCACAACGCCTGCTGGCCGAGTTTGTTTTCCTCGACGTCGCTCTGTGCCGGCCGGAATCCCGGATGCGGGAACATCAGGTGGCCAGCGAGATCCTGATAGAGCGCGGCATCCGCTGGCGCGATCCCCAGGTCGCGCAGCTCCGCCTGCGCCTGCGCCCACGACAAGTCAAGCGCGCGCCGCGCGCTGTATGGATCGTGATACAGGTCGGCCAGCTCTATGGCGCGCTCTTTCTGTTCTGTAATGAATGTGGTGAACGCGACGTGCGCTGATCCACCCGGTGGAATGCGCACCTTCACGCGCAGCGAGAAGATCGGATCGAGTACCGCACCCACGGTTCCCGTCAGCTCCGCGCCTTCGTCGAGAGCTTCCGCGTTTCGCACCGAGCGGCCGCGCCCGACAAATTTCGCGCGATCGGTTTCGCACGTCACCTTGCCGACGAGCTCCGGCCCCGACGCTACGACGTGCGCGCACCAGATCGCCGCTTCGGTCGCGGAGCGAGAGCGTCGCGTCGCAAGGAGCGCTGCTTTCCCTTCCAGGAATTCCGTTTGAACGAAGAGGTTTGCAAACGCCGGATGCGAACGGTCGGTGTCGGGCGGCGCCAGCACGACCTCCGAGTAGCTGGTCAGCTCTATCTCACGCACCTGGAGCGACCTGTTGGTCAGCATTACGCGCCGCACTTCGGCCGCATCGTCGGAAGCGACTGCAATTTCGGTAACTGTGTCAATGTCGCCATCGCGCCGAATGAACGTGATGCGATCGCTCGCGAACAGAACGCGATACCACTGCGGTTCCGTCCCCGACGGTTGGTGCGCCGTCGACCAGACGTGGCCAGTGCTCAAGTCCTTCACGTAGCACCACTGACCGTAGTTGTCGCGCGTCGAATCGTGGCGCCAGCGAGTGACCGCGAGATTTCCGTAGCGGCTGAATCCGCCACCGGCATTGGTGATCAGGGTCGTGTATGGGACATTCCCAAGAATTCCGACGACGGGCTGCGGAGTGTGCGGCGTCTCGATCTCGCGCACTGCCGGCTTCTCCATCTCGCTCGGCACCCGCGCCACGTCGTCGCCCTGAACGTCCTGCATCGTGAGCCGGCGCGGTATCCGCTCCTGCAGCACAAGCTCCGCCGACCGCACGAGTGGATCCGTGTGGAATCGCCGTGGCCATATCTGACGGTTGAGCGCATTGGTCAGCGCGACAATGCTCATCCCGATGTGATGCGCCATGAACGTGGCTACGATCGTCTTGCGGGATCCCGGGGAAGGCCGCGTGTAGTCCAACGCGTCACGGAAGCCGTAAGGTCCGAGGGCACCCTCTGCCTCGAGCGTCGAAAGATTTTTGAGCGCCTGACGTGGCTCGACCAGCATCGCTAGCACCGTCGCGTACGGCGCAATAACGAGCTCCTTGCTCAGCCCGCGCTTGAGTGCAAGATCAGGGACGCCGAATCCGCGGTACTGATAGGTGTGCAGTCGGTCGCGCACCGCGTACGCTGATTCCGATACGCCCCACGGGACACCTCGCTCCGCTCCATACGCAATCTGGCGCCGCACACTTCCCTTGTGCGTCTGGTCGAGCAGCGTGAACGGGAAGGTTTGCATCACGAGCGCCGGCATCAAGTACTCGAACATGCTGCCGCTCCATGACAGCAGCGTCCGCGTTCCAGCGGTGGCCGTCAGCGATCGCCCCAGCCTGAACCAGTGGTCGACCGAGACATCGTCTTTCGCGATCGCCATGAACGATGCGAGCCGCGATTCTGAAGCGAGCAGATCGTAATACGAGTTGTCGACGGTGTTGCTGCCAATGTGGTAGCCGATCGTGAACAGCTTCCGCTTCATATCGAACAGGAACCGGAAATCCATCTCCACCGCGTACGCATGCGCACGCTCCGCGATCGCCTTCAGCCGCTTCGCATCGAGCTCGGAGCAGGTTGGATCCTTCAGTATCTCGTAGCACGCCTGCTTGAGCGCGATCAGATGTCCGGCAAAATTGCCGCTGTCCACCGTCGAGACGTACCCAGGCTCCAGAACCCGCAGCTCGTTCAGGTCGTACCAGTTGAAGAAATGCCCGTGGAAACGCCGCATCCGCTCGAGCGACCGGAAGACTTTCTCCACGCGGTCGATCATGTCTGATCTCGTGATCAAGCCGAGATCCGCCGCGCTCACCGTCGACAGCAGCTGGAGTCCGATGTTGGTCGGTGAAGTGCGGAGCGCCAGAACGGGTTCCGGGTCTTCCTGGAAGTTGTCGGGCGCGAGCCAGTGCGTATCCTCCGTCACGAACTTCTCGAAGTACATCCAGTGCAGCTTCGCGTACTTGAGAGCCGCCTGGCGCTCCGCCTCCGTGAGATGGATCTCGCCGAGAATTGCCGGCCGGCTGAGGGCGAGCGCGATGCTCGGGCTCGCGAGCCAGACAAGAACCAGCGGCAGCGTGCTCATGACGAACAGAAAGCGATCACTGGCGCTCGAGGCGCCGCCAACGCTGACATGCAATCCGATGAGCAGGCCCAGCACCAGACACAGCGCGGTGACCGGCCACATTTTGCGCCAGGTTTCCAGTAGTGAGCCGGCGCCCAGCGCGCGCTCCACCTGCGAGGCGGTTTGCCACTCCAGGAGATTGCGGTGACTGATGAAGAGCCGGTACAACGTCCGGACGATCGCGTCGGCCGATACGACTGCCTGATGCGGAAGGAAGGCGACAGCGAGCGCCAGCTGCTGCCCGTTGGTGATCGCGTCGCGCCCGACCGCCAGATAGTACGCGAGCCACGATTGGTCGCGGGGCGGGCGAAGCAGTGAGATCGTCAGCGAAAAGAGCCAAGAGAATGCGATTACTACGAGTACGATTCCCGTCCACTGCAGAACTCTTCCGGGAAGCAGGAACCAGCCGGCGATCAGCATCGCCAGCTGAAAGATCTCAACCAGGCTCCTGCGGAGGTTGTCGAGAATCTTCCACCGGGAGATTGCCGACAGCCGGTTTTGCATTCGCCCGTCCGGACCCGGGACCGTGCCCTTCAGCCATCCGAGGAGCTGCCAGTCGCCGCGAATCCACCGGTGCTTCCGACGAGTGAAAGTCAGATAGCGGGCCGGATAGTCGTCGTACACTTCTATATCGGTCGCGAGTCCGGCGCGCGTCCAGGTCCCTTCGATCAAATCGTGGCTGAGCAGCGTGTTCTCCGGGAATCTCCCGTGCGTCGCTTCCTCGAACGCATCGACATCGTAGATCCCCTTCCCGGTGAAGCTGCCCTCGCCGTACAGATCCTGGTACACGTCGGACACTGCAGTCGTATAGGGATCGACACCCGGGTGCCCGGAGTGAATCGCGGCAAAGAACGACTTGTGCGCGCTCGTGAGCGAAACTCCCACCCGCGGCTGGACGATTCCGTAGCCCTCGGTGATCCGTCCGATTTTCTCATCGTAGTACGCGCGGTTTAGCGGATGCGCGATCGTTCCGACCAGAAGTTGGGCCGCGTCCCGGGGCAGCACCGTGTCTGAATCGAGCGTTATGACGTAGCGTACCAGTCCGAGCCGGCTCGTGTCGCCGATGACCGTGGTAAACGAGTCTCTCGCTCCTCCACGCAGGAATTTGTTGAACTGGGCGAGCTTGCCACGCTTCCTCTCCCAACCCATCCACACGTTCTGTTTTGGATTCCAAAGCCGCGGACGATGAAAGAGGAAGAACACGTCCTCGCCCGGTTTTCCGTACCGCGCGTTGAGGTTCTTGATTCCCGCTGTCGCGGCGGCAAGAATCCCGTCGTCATCCGGTCTGTGCTCGGTCTTTGAGTCGGTAAAATCGCTCAGTATCGCGAACTGCAGATTCGGATCGCGGTTGGCGAGGAACTGCACCTCGAGGTGTTCGAGCGCTTCCTCCACCCCGTGCACACTCCCAAGTAGCGTCGGCACCACCACCGCTGTCATGTACTCTTCTGGAATGCCGTCGTCCCGCAACTCGAGCTTGGACAGAAGACGCGGCGGCATCAACAGCGTAATGAGCTGATTGATGACGCTGATTCCGATCTCGCTCGCCGGAATGAGCGCCACGAGTGCGATCATCAGCTGAACGACCGGAGGCGTCCCTTCTATGACTTCGAGAATGACGGCGAGCGCCAGTGCGGTGAACGCCGTCATGCCGCCGAAGTAGAGCGTGTTCGGGTGACGCTGCGTCCATCGATACAGCCATTCTCCGGCCGGCGGAGTATACGCGACCTTCTCCTCGAGAGTCCGGCGGCCTTTGTCAACGAGGAAGTAGCCGACGTGGGCGTGTCTGGCATCCTTTGGGTCCGCGAGCTTTGCCAGCGCCAGTACTTCGCCTGCGATCTCCTCTTCCGGCCGTTTCACCCGTTTTGCGATATGCTCGACGACGTGGCGATAGTGATCGCGCGTCCCGAACGTCATCGACGTATAGTGGCCGCTCGGATCCTGGCGCAGAAGCTTTTCCGTAGCGCTCTGCGATTCGACGAAGTCCTTCCAGTCGAGGCGCGAGATCGTGCGAAGACTCGTGATGCTGTTCGCGACCGTTACCTGCGTCAGCGCCACTCTGCGATTCGATCGCGTTGCCGCTTCTTCCGCGCTCGGCCCGTCTTCCGCGATCCATTGCTCGAGCCAGATCAGCGGCGTGAAATTCGTCTGGTACGAGCGGACCTGCTGGAGGAATCGCGCTACCCAGGTCGGCGTGAACGGTGGATGATCATCGACGAACGCGGCGAGCGCGGTCGCCAGTGCCCGCGAAGATTCCTCGCTCGCTTCGCGCAGAGCTGTCGCCGCGCGGTCGGCAGACTCGACTTCCTGGAGCCGTGCCGCAACACGTAGCGCCATCCGACGGATGTTCTCAACCAGACCGAGTCGGAGCATTGTCGGAATCGCCCACAGCTCTCCCATTCGGAGCTGAGTGACGGTCTGATACTCACGCACGAAAAGCGTGATGTTATCGAGGTCGAGGTGACCTTCCGTGTGCGCGATCAGCTCGATTGCGACTTCGTAGGCTCGCGGGTAACCCGCCAGCGATCCGGTCGCGAGCTTGGGAAGCTCCTCGTAGTAGCCCTTCGGAAGATTGGTCCGGATCTCCCTGATGTGTTCCTGAACGATGTAGAAGTTGTCCAGCAGCCAGTCCCCGGCCGGACTGATGTCGAGCCCACGCTCCGCGCCGCTGTTCAGCTCATGATAAACGCGATCGAGAACCTCTCTCGTGTCCTCGAGGCGGAGCAGAAGCGGCCCGGCGCCACGCTGTTTTTGCGCCGGAAGGAGATGATGTCCGCGCGCGACTGCTCGCGCACGTTCGCCGAGTCGCTCGAGACCGAGTACTTCACCGCGAATTGGGCCGACGAGTTCTTCGCCGGATCCGTTTCGCGAACGGCCGAACAGACGACTCAGAATTGTTGTTGGAGCCTTGGGCGGGATTGCTGTTGCCACGTCACTTACTCAACGCCAGAGGTGTGCCGCTCTCGGATGGGGCACGCCCGCAAGATATCCCGTTTGGTCTACTCCGCGTAATACGCTTGGATGCAGAGAGTCACCAGCCGCTGGCGGACACTTTCATACTGATCGGGATTCTGCGGTCGCAGCGATTCCGCGAGGGAATTCCACAGCTCCTTGAAGATGACGATGAGTTCTTCGGGAGGCACATTTTTTTGATGGGCTTCTTTGCCGACCCGTTTCAGGACATCGGCGAGCGCTGACGTCGGACCGTCGGGCTGCTTGAGCTGGTCCGCGAGTGCCGCCCGCAGCTCCTTCATCGTACTCTCTGAGAGTGGGCTCACACTTGTTTGGGCAATAATTTCCGCCACTCTCTGACTTGTGTCTGGAGAGTGGACATCTGTTCCCAAAATATCTACGCGATAGACTAGCCACGTGCTGCCCGTTCCGGAAGGTCCGTAAGTTGCCGAGTTGTTTATCTCTCAATTTTCGGTTGGCGTCGTTGAGTAATGTGCTGATTCTCGCGCGCGAGGAGATGGTCGCCGCGCTGTTGGGTCTTATGGTTGAGCTTAGAGGTTTTCAGCCGAGCTTTCTCGCTCGAGAACAGTCGGTAGCGGATGCCATCGAGACCGGTCGTTTCGCCGCTGTTGTGATCGACTGCGATCATCCTGACTATACGGAGAAGCTACTCGCGAGCATCCGGAAAACCGGTGCCGTGCCCATCCTCTTCAGCCCCTTCAGAATGCAGTCGGAAGTGGGCGAAGTTGCTGCACGCCATGGGATTAGGTCGTTTGCCCTTCCCACTGATCCCGACACTTTCGGAAGAATGCTAGAGGCTTAACGGATCCGGATTCCGCCCATCAGTCTGAACAGTGTGGCATCTTCCGGGACCGAGTAGACCTGAGCTCCGACATCCAGAATCCGGCGGAAAACCTCGGTCACGCCGCCGAATACCGCGAGGCGATTGACGGGATTCTCCAGCTCGACCTGCGTTCTGTCGGGGGAGCTACCCTGAGGATCGAACCCGACCTGAAAGTGAGGGTCGATCCTGTTGACGCCCGCACCACCATAGAAGGAGAGGCCGTGGACTCCCGGGGCAAATCCCGCCGCGATTTCGCCACCGAACATGTCGGGATGAAACGTGTCCTTGGACGGATTGGTCCCGAAACATGGACTGGTAGCCGACGTCTGTTGGAGCTCCGACTTGGGACACGTGATCGCTCCCTTCACATTTCCAAAAGTGCCATGGACACGCAGCATGAGCGTTGTTCCGCTCGCGATCGGACCACTGGTGAAGTGATGGGCGTTCGATACGGCGAAACTGAAAAGATTGGGAGTCGCCCTCGCAATCGTTACGGGGGGAAGGTACGCCGCTTCGAGCGCAAAGCCGAATGGGCCGCCGACTGTAATGCGTGGGCGCCCGAATACCGGTGAGAGCGAAGTGTGCTCGCTTTTCTGGGTGAAGCAGGCTCCTGTCTGCTCGATCGCACGATTTGGCTTGGGAAGATATTCGAGCTCCGCACCGATCCTCATGGTCGCGGGAGCGAGTACCTCTGGCGCAGTGGCCATCGTGAACACGATGGGAGCTGTATAGAAAGCGAGAAGCTTTCCCTCATTGCTGCTGCTACTCACCTTACACTGCCCAATCGCTCCCTGCTGCGCTGCGAAAAGCAGCACTCCGATCAACAGACCTCGACGCATTATTACTCCTCCTACGAACTCTTCCAGTGAGGGGACTAAGCTACCGGGTGAAGCCCCGAAAGAGCGACGATTGGTCGGCAAGCGCAACGATCCGACGCGCCAACGTATGCCGGCGGCGGGCGAATGCACAGTTACTCTTGGTGCTTGAAGAAAAAAAATCAGCGCCGGTTCGGCGATCGTGCCTTCCGCGCATACGTGCGAAGCATGCATTCGGAGTAGAACTCTGGGTGCTCATCATAAGCGCTCCACTTTGAATTGACGCGCTTCATCTCCCTGTCGTAAGCAAGGAATATCGCCGTCTTTTCACGCGCCTCATCCGTTGACCGGTTGGCGGCACGCGTGGCGAGTGCGTATCCAACATAGTACTGCGTCTTCCACCGCTGCGTCCGCCGTAGATCCTCCACTAGCAGACCGGTCATGCGGTGATCGAAATGATCGTGCGGATTCGCGGCTATGCTGGGATCATTCGCGTGAACAACGACATCTCGATCTAAGGAGTTCGGTCCGATGAGATTGTTGATTGTGCTTGTCAGATCTCCCCATCCGTTATAGGCGGCGCTTCCATCGATCGCGTTTACGACCGGGATCTTTTTGCCCCGCAGTTTTCTCAGACTCTGGTAGTCGTGACTGGCAAATCCCATCCCGTTTCTTTTCCCGTCGGGAAGCCGCAGAAAGTAGGATTTGGTATTGGCGACCACGCATTGCTGAATGGCATGATTGAGCACGGTGGTCATCGAGCATCTGACCGCCGCAGAGTCCGAGAGACCAATGGTAACGCGCGTCGAACGCAGCGCTGCCAGCTCCCGGGTGCGCCAGTAAAGGGAGTCTCGTCCGTCGTCTCCGGCGGTCAGGTAGATGAATGCGACTGAGTCACCGGCTCGGATCTGTCTGGCGACGATGTCACCCATGAAGAGCTGCCAGTCGTCTTCGTGGGCGACGACGAAAACGTCATGTTGGATGGGGGTAGTGTTAGTTACATATCTAATCGGCTGGATATCATGCCCTTCGATCCCGGCCACCAGCTGCAAGAACCCGATGCAAATCGCGATCAGTTGACCCATAGTTCACCCCCTTCCAGCGTTTCTTCCCAGAGGAGTGACTCGATACACCTGTAAACGCAAAAAGGCGGACGCAGTTGAAGTGCATCCGCCTTTGTTAGGTTCTTATCTATCGCTTCTGGCTAGACGACCTTGATCGCCTCAACCTCGACATTGATCTTGATCTCGTTGCCAACGGCCACGCCGCCCGCCTCGAGTACCTGATTCCAGGTCAAACCGAAATCGCGGCGATCGATCTTGCCCTTTGCGCTGAAGCCGGCCCGCTCGCCACCCCACGGATCCTTCGTCTCACCCTCGAACGTAACGTCGAGCGTAATCGGTTTGGTCACATCACGAATGGTCAGATCACCGGTCAGCTTGAACTCCTCGCGACCTCCCTCGATCTTCGTGCTGCGGAACCTGATTTCAGGGAACTTCTCGACATTCAGAAAATCACCCGAGCGAAGGTGGTCGTCGCGCTGCGTAGTGCGACTGTCGATGCTCGCCGCCTTGAGGACAGCTTCCACCGAAGAGTTTCTTGGATTCTTCTCGTCGATTTCGATCGTTCCTTCCACATCTGCAATCCGGCCTTTCACCGTCGTTATCATCAGGTGCTTGGCTGAGAACTCTACCGAAGTGTGCGTTGCGTCGAGCTTCCATTGGGTCCTGGCTCCAGTTGTCGGAGCTGCCTGAGCTGTTGCGGTCATCGTTTTCCTCTCGATCTTGTGCGTTGTTGAGCCGGTGAAGCCCATTCTGGGCCAAATAGCTCTGGACTTACTATGAGTATGGTAGTATACTTTAGTAAGTAGATTGTGTCAAGCGTCAGTTTCCTAACTTTTCTGCATGTCAGATTCCCCAGGCACCGTTTCACAGGTTTGCTCCCGCTTTCACAGAGCCATCGAGCTGATCGGTAGCCGCTGGACCGGCGCCATCCTGCAAACGCTCCTTCAGGGAAGAACCCGCTACGGCGCCATCAAGGCCGCGATCCCCGATCTCACCGATCGGATGCTGTCGGAGCGGCTTCGTTCGCTCGAGGGAGAAGACCTGGTCCTCCGGATCGTTGTCCCCGAAAGCCCGGTGCGCGTTGAGTACGAGCTCACTCCAAAGGGACGCGAGCTCCAGGACGCTCTGAAAGAGATCGGCGCCTGGGCCGAACGCTGGATTCCGCTCGAGGACGACGCCACGAGCAAATCGACCGGGACCGAGTCGAAGGCACGCAAGCGTACCCCCTCACGACACGTTCGCAAGACGAAGCACGTCTGAACGGCGGCGGCGGTTCGATCTTCCCTGAATGCGACCCTGAGAGGTAGCCTTAAGGATTCCTTCTCAAAGAATTCTTTCGTAGTGGAGATCGCCGATGCGCACTTTGCTCTCGTCGTTCCTGATTTCGACTGCTCTCGCTGTGGCCCCGTCCCCGGCCGACACGCCGCTCCGAGGCTTCTTCCCGCAGTCCGTCCAGACACAACGCGATCTGGAATCTCGGTTCAGGGCGATGCCCGACGGCGCCCGAATGAAAGAAGCAATGCGACGCCTCAGCGCGCGCCCACACCACGTCGGTTCCCCCTACGACAAGGACAACGCCGAATGGATTCTCAGTCAGTTCAAGTCGTACGGCTGGGACGCCCATATCGAGAACTTCGATGTTCTCTTTCCTACTCCGATTGACCGCGTCGTCGAGCTGGTCGCTCCCACGACATTCAAAGCGTCGCTGCAGGAGACCGCGCTTCCTGGAGATCCTACATCGAATCAGCAGGCTGAGCAGCTTCCCTCATACAACGCGTATTCCATCGACGGCGATGTCACCGGTCCTCTCGTTTTCGTCAACTATGGAATACCCGCGGATTATGAAGAGTTGGAACAGCGCGGCATTTCAGTAAAGGGCGCGATCGTCATCGCCAAATACGGCGGCTCGTGGCGCGGTATCAAACCCAAAGTGGCCGCCGAGCATGGTGCAATCGGATGCCTGATCTACTCTGACCCGAGAGACGATGGTTACGCTGGTGGAGATGTTTTCCCCAACGGACCGATGCGTCCGCCGCAGGGAGTTCAGCGCGGTTCCGTTGCAGACATGCCCGTGTATCCGGGAGATCCCCTGACGCCCGGTGTTGGCGCCACGAAAAACGCGAAGCGTCTTCCAATCGCCGAAGCCAAAACCATCACCAGGATCCCGGTGTTGCCCATTTCCTATGGTGATGCACAGCCGCTGCTCGCGGCCCTCGGCGGCCCGATCGCTCCAGCGTCCTGGCGCGGTGGCCTTCCAATCACCTATCGACTCGGCGCCGGACCCGCGCGTGTTCATCTCCGCGTGAAATCCGACTGGAGCCTGAAGACCCTCTACGATGTGATCGCGAAATTGCCCGGCACCACCGAAGCCGATGAGTGGATCATTCGCGGCAATCACCATGACGCCTGGGTGAACGGCGCGCAGGATCCAATCTCTGGTCTGGTCGCTGAGCTGGAGGAGGCACGCGCACTCGGGTCATTGTATCAGCAGGGCTGGCGGCCGAAGCGCACGATCATTTACGCCGCCTGGGACGGAGAGGAGCCGGGACTTCTCGGTTCGACGGAGTGGGTCGAAGCGCACGCCGATGAGCTCAAGGCGCACGCGGTGGCCTATCTGAATAGCGATACCAACAGCAGGGGATACCTCGAAGTCGAAGGATCCCACTCCCTCGAGAAGTTCATCAACGGTGTGGCGATGGATGTCGAGGATCCCGAATCCGGTGTGAGCTCCTGGAAAAGACTCCAGTCGTCGCGGATTGTGGATGGTTCACCGGAGGTTCGTCGCGATGCGCGCGAGCGCGAGGATCTTCGCATCAGTGCTCTTGGCTCCGGCTCGGATTATTCCTCGTTCCTGGATCATCTTGGAATCGCTTCGCTCAACCTCGGCTACGGCGGCGAGGACGACGGCGGGATCTATCACTCGATTTACGACGACTTCTATTGGTTCACACACTACAGCGATTCATCGTTCGTCTACGAACGCGCCCTCGCCCAAGCCGCGGGGACCGCGGTGCTCAGACTCGCGAATGCGGATCTGCTCCCGTTCGGCTTTACGAATCTCTCCGAAACGGTTCAGGGTTATGTGAAGGATCTCCAATCACTTCGTGACAAGCGGGGCGAGCAGATTGCCGAACGCAACCGGGAGATAGAGGATGGTCTCTTCAAGTTCACCAGTGATCCGCGCGATCCGGTAACCGCTCCGCAACGTCAAACGCCGGCGCCGCAGCTGAACTTCGCGCCTCTCCTCAACGCGCTCGATTCACTCAACCATTCAGCCTCGCGCTACGAGGCAGCTTATGGCCGTGCGGTCAGTGGAGGACGCGCTGGTGTCGCGAAAGGCGTGAACGAGCGCCTTCTTCAGGCCGAGCGCGCGCTCACATCTACTGAAGGTCTGAAAAACAGACCGTGGTACGTCCACATGCTCTACGCACCGGGCTTTTATACCGGCTACGGTGTCAAAACGATACCTGGCGTTCGCGAGGCGATCGAACAGGGACAGTGGCAGGATGCTGACCACGAGATCGCGCGTGCTGCATCGGCGTTGGAGCGCGAGGCAACGCTTGTAAGTGGAATCGCATCGACTCTCTCCGCGGCCTCACAATGAAAGACTTTCGAAGGAGCTCTCTAGTGGAAAGGCGTTCTTCGGC
>Ga0193729_1000668_pt1 | contig 17935 bp, 17 predicted proteins | sample U1c2metaG_FD_143036 | JGI IMG/M metagenome (GOLD analysis project Ga0193729, IMG submission 143036) | Soil microbial communities from a riparian zone of the East river system, Colorado, United States - U1c2 | ecosystem: Environmental > Terrestrial > Soil > Riparian zone | place: USA: East River...
CCGCCTGGATTCCGGGTGGTACGTAATGACCAATACCGAATGGGGATTCGGCAGCTCTCCCGTTCTGCATGACGGCAAAGTCATTGTCCAGTGCGACGTCATCAGCGAACAATTCCTCGCCGCGTTGGACGCCAAAGACGGGCACGAACTCTGGCGTGTGGCCCGCCAGGAAGTCCCGACCTGGTGCACGCCGCTCGTAGCGATTTCCAAAGGGCGGACGCAAGTAATTGTCAACGGCTGGAAACAGATTGGCGGTTACGACTTCACCACGGGCCAGGAATTGTGGCGCCTGAAAGAAGGCGGCGATATCCCGGTCTCCTCGCCAGTTCTGAGCTCGGATTGCGTCATCCTCACCAGCGGCCACGGCCGGTATCGCCCCATGCGCGCAGTCCGCCTCGACGCCACCGGTGACATCACCCCGCCTCAAATCGAGGCGACCAATCAGGCCATCGCCTGGTCCCATCCGCGCAAGGGCAATTATTTGGCCACGCCCATCGTCGTGGGCGGCTTGCTCTGGGGCGATCTCGACGGCGTCGTTACTTGCTTCGACACCAGGACTGGCCAGATCCATTACAGTGAACGCATTGGTGGGGGAAACGAAGGTTTCACCGCCTCACCCGTTGCCGCCAACGGCAAACTCTATTTCACCGGTGAACAGGGGGACGTTTTCGTCGTGCCGGCCACAAATCAGTTCAGCGTTCTTGCCACGAACAAGCTCGGCGGGCTTTGCCTTTCCACGCCCGCTATCTCCGAAGGCACGCTGTTCTTCCGAACAGTTGAGAAACTTGTGGCGGTTGGCTTCAAAAAGTGACTGCTGAATTATCAACAGTCCGCATCCGCCTCGCTGAAGAGGTGCTGGCGTGCGAATGAAATGGTGGTCTGCGCTTATGTTTTTGTGGTGGCTGACGCCCACGGGCCGCGGCCAGGATAATTACGAGATTCAAGTGTATGGCTCGGAAACCGTCGCGGCTGGCCGGACCATGGTCGAGTTGCACAGCAATTTTACCATCGAGGGCGAAGGCGACAAAATTAACGGCGTGTTTCCGTCGCGGCATGCTTTGCATGAAACGTTGGAGATTACCCAGGGTTTTACGCCCTGGTTCGAGACGGGCTTTTATGTCTTCTCCAGCGTCCAGCCCGGCCAGGGATGGCTCTGGGTGGGAGATCACATCCGGCCGCGCGTGCGCATTCCCGAAGCCTGGCAATGGCCGTTGGGGTTGAGCCTTTCGACTGAGGTGGGCTTTCAACAGCGCTCCTTTTCGGAAGACACCTGGACCTGGGAATTGAGGCCCATCATTGACAAGCAATGGGGCCGCTGGTACTTCGCCCTGAACCCGGCCCTCGAGAAATCGTTGCAAGGCACCCATTCGAACCAGCCGTTTGCTTTCGCCCCGAGTTGCAAAATCAGCGTAGAGCTGTTCAAAGCAATTGACGTGGGCCTCGAGTACTACAGCTCGCTGGGTACAATCACACACTTTGACAGGTGGGAGGCTCAACAACATCAAATCTTTCCGACGGTGGACTTGAATCTTTCCCCTGATTGGGAGTTTAATTTCGGTGTCGGCTTCGGTTTGACCCGCGGGACCGACGATCTGGTCGTGAAAATGATCCTCGGACGCAGGTTTTGAGGCCGTTGATAAATTTGTACTTATATGAAGCAACTTTTCAAGAGACGCCAAAATCCAACACCGCTCGTCGCGGGTCTGGCCGCCGCTTACTTCCTGGTCTTCGCGGGTCGCGCCGAGCCACCCGAAAGCGCCCGGCCGGCTTCGCTCCAAACAGAAGCGAGCGTTGACCTCGCTCAAGACCCGTACCTTTGGCTTGAGGACGTCACTGGCGAGCGCGCCTTAAATTGGGTGCGAGAACAGAACGCCCTCAGTACTCATGAGCTTGAATCTTCGCCCGATTTTGAACTGATTCGCAAGCGCCTGCTTTCAATCATGGATTCCAAGGAGAAGATTCCTTACGTCGCAAAACACGGAGGTTATTATTACAATTTCTGGCGCGATGAAAAGAACGCACGGGGGCTCTGGCGGCGGACCTCCCTCGAAGAGTTCAAGAAGGCCGCGCCAGCCTGGGAAACAGTGCTCGACCTGGACAAATTATCCGCCAGCGAAAATGAGAACTGGGTTTGGAAAGGTTACACCGTTCTCTACCCGTCGTACGACCGTTGCCTGGTTTCGCTTTCCCGCGGCGGCGCTGATGCGAACGCCGTGCGGGAATTTGAGCTGAAAACTTTGAAGTTCGTCACGAACGGATTTTATATGCCCGAGGCCAAGAGCTCCGTGGCGTGGCGGAACCGGGACATGCTGTACGTGGGAACCGATTTTGGCCCTGGCTCGCTGACTGATTCGGGCTACCCCCGCCTCGTGAAAGAATGGAAGCGCGGAACCCCGCTTTCCGGGGCGAAGCTTATTTTCGAGGGAAAGAAAGAGGACGTGAGCGTAAATGCATCGGTGGACCACGACCATGGGCACACTTATGAATTTATCGGGCGAGGCGTCACTTTCTTCACCAGTGAGGAGCGCGTCCGGCGGGGCGACCGCTGGGTCAAGATCGAGAAACCCGATGACGCGATCGTGGACACCTTCGAGGACCAACTGCTCTTGCGTCTCCGCTCGGACTGGTCGGTAAATGGCCAGACCTATCCCGCGGGTGCGCTCCTGGCGGCTCCGTTCGACAAGTACCTCGAAGGGAAACGGACTTTCCAAACCCTTTTCGCGCCCAGCGAGCGAACCAGCCTGGCCGGTTCGAGTGCGACCAAGCATTTCCTGCTCGTGAATGAGCTTGATAACGTCCGGAACCGCCTGTTCGTGCTGCAGCGCAGAAAAGGAACCTGGACCCGCACGCCGTTGGACGCGCCTGATTTTGGCTCGGTTGGCATCAATGGGATTGATTCCGACGAGTCAGACGATTACTTCATGACCGTCACCGATTTTTTGACGCCTTCGAGTTTGTATTTTGGCACGGTCGGCCGCAGCGATCGGGAAAAGCTAAAGAGCCTGCCCACTTTCTTTAATGCGGAGGGTTTGGAGATCACCCAGCACGAAGCGACGTCAAAAGACGGGACGAAGATTCCATATTTTCAGGTGGGCAAAAAGGGTCTGGAGTTGAGCGGCGGAAATCCAACGTTGCTCTATGGCTATGGCGGTTTTGAGATTCCCATGCTGCCAAATTACAGCGCCGCGGTTGGATCGGCCTGGCTCGAGCGCGGCGGAGTTTACGTGCTCGCCAACATCCGGGGTGGCGGCGAGTTCGGACCGAGATGGCATGAGGCGGCGCGCAAACAAAATCGCCAGCGCGCCTATGATGATTTTATTTCCGTGGCCGAGGATTTAATCGCCCGCAAAGCGACTTCTCCGAAGCATCTCGGCATCATGGGAGGTTCCAACGGCGGCTTGCTCATGGGTGTCATGCTCACCGAGCGGCCCGATCTCTTCAAAGCGGTCGTTTGCCAGGTGCCGCTGCTCGATATGAGGCGGTTTAATAAACTGCTTGCCGGCGCCAGTTGGATGGACGAATACGGCAATCCCGACAAGCCAGAAGATTGGGCGTACATCAGCAAATACTCGCCCTACCAAAACGTCGCCAAGGAGAAAGAATATTCACGCGTGCTTTTTACGACTTCGACCAGGGATGACCGCGTCCACCCCGGCCATGCGCGGAAGATGGTGGCCCGGATGAAAGAACAAGGCCACGACGTGCTCTATTATGAAAACATCGAGGGCGGTCACGGCGGGGCGGCCAACAACAAGCAGGCGGCCTATATGTGGGCGCTCGCCTATACGTTTTTGCTGAAGGAGCTTTGGTGAAACGCCGCCGGGACGACGCCGGCGGCAGATTCGGTTTGCCCCCGGCGGGAAGGAGGTTACAATAAGACGATGCCGCCGCAGAAAGTGCGTGATTTCAAGACGAGGAAGTCAGAGCCAGCCGAAAAGGCCTCGGCTGGAGCGGCCGAAGAATTCGGAGAGGAGTGCGGCGGTTCGGGCGGAGTGCCTTACCGCGTTTTTGCGCATCCACCCGCCCGGATCATCAAGGTAAGAGTTTGGCACCGCGAGCTGGTGGACGGGATTCAGCTGGAAACTGAGGATGGGATTTTGCCAAGAATTGGAGGAACCGGAAGGCATCGGGACATCCGACAGGACGCCTTCGAGCTTGAGCCGGATGAGTTTATCATCGGAATCTCGGTTGAGTATTGGACCTATCTCGATCGAATTTCATTCCATACCAACAAGCGGACCTACGGTCCTTACGGAGGAGACGGCGGACGACTCAAGAAGAGCCTCAACGCTCCTTCTGAACGAGCAGTGGCAGGCTTTCAAGGACGCCACTGGGAGTTCATTGATAGCATTCAACTTATGATTTCATAGGCTCGCAACAGACGTTCCCGAAAGGCCCCCGGTGAATCCAGCCAAATCCATTGAGAGACTTTTTACCACCATGTAAAAATGTAACCATGCTGTGCTCTTAGTCGCTCCGCCGGTTTTGATCGAATGTGCTCTTTTTCTGCAAGAATCCTTGCCCAAATCCCAGGAAAACGAAGTTCGGCATGAACGTTGCTAAGGGCGTCGTCATTCGCTAGTTTTCGAGTGTACGTTGTTAACGCCAGACTATTTTTTGTTTTACTATGTTTAAAGTCACCAAAACATTGAAAAAAGCCGCCCCGAAAGCAGAGGCGGCCAAACCAAACCGGGTTTCCATTGAGTTCGTTAACCCCGCCGCGAAAGCCGTTTGCGTCGCTGGCTCTTTTAATGAATGGAAGCCGGACAAAACCCCCCTCGTTCCCGTTGGAAATGGCCGATGGTTAGGCGATCTGGCGATCCGGCCTGGCCGGCATGAATATTTGTTTGTTGTGGACGGACAATGGATCCCCGACCCGAATGCGAAAGAAAGCGTTCAGAATCCCTTCGGCGGCAAAAACTCTGTCCTGATCGTTTCCGAATAGCGGCGCTCCATCGCGGCCCAGTCCAGTCGTGACAGGACGATGCGTCCTGGGTTAGCTTCGGCGCAATGCCTACTAATCTGACCCTTGGCCATTCGCCCGACCCGGACGACGCATTCATGTTCTATGGGCTGGCCAAGGGGCTGGTTCAGACGCATGGCTTTCGGTTCGAGCATGTCCTTCAGGATATCCAGACGCTTAACGAGCGCGCGACGCGCGGGGAGTTGGACATCTCGGCGATCAGCATCCACGCCTACGCCTATGTGAGCGACAAATACGCGCTGCTGCCCAGCGGCGCGAGCATGGGGGATGGTTATGGGCCGATGCTCGTGGCGAAGAAGAAGTGTTCCAAAGCAGAAATCGCCCGAAAAAGAATCGCGGTGCCCGGCACTATGACGAGCGCTTTTCTGGCGTTGCAACTCTGGCTGGGCAAGCCCGCTAAGGATTTCGATTATATCGTCGTGCCCTTCGATCAGATTTTTCAATCCGTGCATTCCGGCTCGGCTGAGGCGGGATTGATCATTCACGAAGGGCAACTCACTTATCAAAACGAAGGTTTCGAGGTCTGCGCCGACCTCGGCGTCTGGTGGGGAGGCGAAAACGGAGGTCTGCCTCTCCCGCTAGGAGGCAACGTGATTCACAAACGGCATGAACCGTCGGTCCGCAAAGCGGTTTCTGACATCCTGACCGCCAGCATCCGCTACAGCCTCGACCACCGCCCTCAGGCAGTCCAACACGCCCTTGATTATGCGCGGGACATGGGGCTGGAATTAGTGGATAGATTCGTGGGGATGTATGTTAATTCCTGGACCCTTGATTACGGTGACCAGGGCCGCGAATCCATTCGCAAGTTCCTCGACCAGGCCTTTGATCTTGGCCTAATCCCGCATCGGCAGCAATTGGAGTTCGTCAGCGGGGCGTAAGACACATTCAGAGAAATGACTCCCCGGAGTTCTCTCTTTGTGGTAATATGAGCGTTTGACTCGGGCTTATCCTATTGACCCGGTTCCGGCTTCCCCTTAGCTTTGATCCATGGCGAATGTCAGTAAACGCAAACGACGCCGCAAAGCTGTCATGCTTGGGTTGGGCCTGGATTCGGACGGGCACAAGCGGTTGACGACGGGGCCTAATTTTGTGTTGATGGGCGGCTCCCAGGAAACCCATGAGGCAATGACCGAGAAGGCGGTTAAGATTAACGAGAAGCTTGCTGCGGCCGGCAAGCGGCTTGAACAAGTGAGTCGCGAGGAGTTCGACGATATCGCCAATTCCGTCGGGTTGCGCCCGCCGGGGAGTCCAATGGAACCAGGAAAAAATTGAGGGCAAAAATGCCCGCCCTGAAGCAGGCGTGCCATGGCCCCGAATCGAAGTCCAGGCAATAAAGGCCTGACTTTTCCCAAAGAATGGTTGTCCCTTAAGATTGGGTTGGTTCACTTTCTTGACGTGTGAATTTGCTACGGGTACGTTGATTTCTCGGATCGTGATTATTTTTTATTATGCCGGTCGACTATAACCCCTACGCATTAATTCTAGTTTTGCTGGTGGCGGCCGTACTTTTTGCGCTGACCCCCCTGGCCCTGGCGTGGTTCTGGTCAAAAAGGTTTTCCCCCCGCAAACCGGGGCCGGACAAGAATGCCATTTACGAATGCGGATTGGAATCCAAGGGCGATGCCTGGATCCAGTTTAAAGCGGAGTATTACCTGTATGCGATTATTTTTTTGATTTTCGATGTCGAAACAATTTTTTTGCTGCCGTTTGCCGTGTCCTTTACGCGACTTACCGCCGGCGCAGTGGCTGCGATGGTTGTCTTCCTTTTATTGTTAGTGGAGGGATTGGCCTGGGCCTGGCAAAAAGGGATTTTGACGTGGCTATAATATGGATGAAGGATTGCGAAGCGAGCTAAGCAAACAGGGGATTTTCACAACCTCCATAGAGGATCTGTACAATTGGGGCCGGAAGAATTCGGTCTGGCCGCTGCAATTCGGACTCGCGTGTTGCGCCATTGAGATGATTGCCACTTCGATGGCGCGGTACGACCTGGCCCGGTTCGGCGCGGAAGTCTTTCGGCCCTCGCCACGGCAGGCAGACCTGATGATCGTGGCGGGCACGGTCACAAAGAAAATGGCTCCACAAGTCGTCCGACTGTACAACCAAATGCCGGAGCCTAAGTACGTCATAGCGATGGGTGCTTGCGCGATTTCGGGTGGTCCCTTCAAACAAGGTTACAATGTTCTAAAAGGCATCGACCGGTATATCCCGGTGGACGTGCACATCCCCGGCTGTCCACCGCGTCCGGAGGCGCTGCTGCACGCTTTCATGACGCTGCAGGAAAAGATTGGAAAACAAAGCCTGACGAACCAGGACCGTCCGCGCCACCTTGATCCTGCTGCGGCGAGCGAGTTCCCGGTTCCGCATTTTGGGGAGCATGACCTTGAGCCGTCGAGCAATCCTGATCTTTGGCGCCCTCCCTCATTGGTACGAGCCGATTGAACTCTGTGGAGACACTGGAACAGATAAAAGTACGAACCGAAGCGGCCATAGCCGGCGCGCTCCTGGAAATCATTCCGAATGACAGCCCGTCCGGCCAGCGCTCATTGCTGGTGGACCCTGCTCACGCGGCGGCGGTGGCCGCCTTTTTTCGGGACGACCCGCAACTTCGGCTGGATTACGCATCCAACGTTACCGGCGTGGATTGGCTGGATACAGTGTTGAAAGAAAAGGTAAAGGTTAAGAAGTTAATCGAGGGAGTGGAAAAAGAGGTCGAGGAGGTCGTTGAAAGGAAAAGGGCAGGGTACTTGGAAGCGGTTTATCACTTGTACTCGATGGAACTGAAACACGGGCCGGTCATTCTTCGAATGCGGACCGCCAATCGCTCAGATAATGTCCGGCTGCCTTCACTGACGCCGGTTTGGCGAGGATGCGAGTTTCAGGAAAGGGAGATTTTCGACCTGTACGGCATCATTTTTGACGGGCATCCCGATTTGCGCCGGATCTTGATGTGGGATGGCTTTCTGGATCACCCCATGCGTAAGGACTACGTCGAGCCTGACGACTATGAGTATGAGCCGACGCCGCACGATGAAGTGCTTGAGAAAATGAAGGAGCACTACGGCCAAAAGGCGGGACAATGAGCATCACAGCCGACATCACCTTGCCTCCGCGCAATTACGAAATTCTCCCAAAAGGAATTTCGAACCCCGAGGCCGCGGGCGACTTGCTGGAGGTGGCGATGGGCCCGCATCATCCGTCCACCCACGGGGTGTTTCGCATGGACGTAGTGCTCGATGGCGAGCGGGTCGTGAAATTGAAGCCGGTCTTCGGTTATCTGCATCGCAACCATGAAAAGATTGGCGAGAATACGAGTTACCTCGGTTCGATGCCCTACACCGATCGGCTCGATTATTTCTGCTCGCTTACGAACAACTGGGCATATGCGCTCGCGGTTGAAAAGCTCGCCGGACTGCAGGTGCCTGAGCGCGCCGAATACATTCGCATCATCACCGCGGAGCTGACGCGGTTGCAAAACCACGTTTCCCTCGTGGGATTTCTCCTGCAGGACATGGGCGCGCTGGGCACGCCTCTCATGTATGCTTTTCGAGAACGCGAAAAAATTCTCGACCTGTTCGAATCGTTGACCGGCGCGCGCATGATGTGCAACTACATGCGTTTCGGCGGCTGCCGGGTGGACCTGCCCGAAGGATGGCTCGAACAAGCCGCGCGCGTAGTGGCGGAATTCCCCCGCTTCGTGGACGAATTCGAGCGGCTCATCGGCGGAAACGAAATCCTCATGGCACGGACCCAGGGGGTGGGGATTTTGCCCAAAGCGCTGGCCATCAACACCGGTGTCACGGGTCCGATGCTCCGCGCCAGCGGCGTCAATTACGATATCCGCAAGGTGGATAAATATGGAATTTACGATCGGTTCAGCTTCCGTGTTCCGCTGGGAGAGCATGGCGATGTCTATGATCGCTACATGATCCGGATCCTGGAGATCCGCGAATCGCTGAAGATTCTTGAGCCCGCACTGCGAGACATTCCGAAGGGGCCCATTATCGATCCGAAAGCGAAGCTGAGGGGCTTTCGGCCGAAAATCGGCGAAGCATATGGCCGGATCGAAGCTCCAAAAGGCGAACTCGGATTTTACCTGATCAGTGACGGCTCGCCTAATCCATATCGCTACCGCGTTCGCCCGCCGAGTTTTATCAATCTGACAATCCTCGAAGATATGTGCCTGGGCCAACTCGTGGCCGATGTCGTGATCATCCTGGGTAGTGTGGATATTGTCCTCGGGGAGGTGGACAGATGAAGCAACCAAAACAGTCAGAGCAAGGTTTTTAATATGTTAGGCGAAGGCATCATCAAAGGCATGGCGGAGACGGCGCGAAACTTCGTCGGGAGTTATGTCACGAAGGATCGCTTGACCACCGTGCAATATCCCGAGGAACGGCTGCCGCAGAAGGAAGCCGCGCGGAATTTCCCTTTTCTCGTTTATGATGGCACGGACCCGCATGCTGGACTGCGCTGCGTCGCGTGCCAAATCTGCGAAAAGGAATGCCCTCCGAAGTGCATCTACATCACCAAGAGCAAAGATAAGAAGCCTGATTATGTGGGCAAACCGCAGATTTATCCCACGGTGTTTGACATCGACACTTCTGTGTGCATGAGTTGCCAGATTTGCGTCGAGGTGTGCCCGTTCGAGGCTATCAAGATGGACACGGAATTTGAACTGAGCACGACGGATCGATTCGGCGATTTGTTACTGAAGAAGAGCGAACTAGCCAAATCGAACGAGTATTACCGCGAGATTCATCCGACCGAGGCCGCAGAAGTAGATGCGCGGCTGGCAGGTGAGAAGGCAAAAGCCGAATCTAAAGCCAAGGCGGATGCGGAAGCCAAGGCCAAGGCCGCTTCCGCGCCCAAAGCGGCAACCGCTCCACCGCCAACATCGGTGCCTTCGCTCGCGACATGAGGCCGCCGAGAATTATTCGCCGGCTGGCCCACGAAACCTGCGTCCAGATGTCGCTGTCCTCGACTCGAGTCCGGGCTGGACAACCGGGCAGTTTTTGCTTTTTCTACGCGGCCTGCCATGGTTGACACGCTCGATCAAATCTTCGTCCTGGCCAAACACTGGCTGGTTGGCTTCGCGCCGACTGCCTGGCAACCGATCTTTTCGATTTTGCTCTCGGTGGGCGCGATCGTTCTGACCTTTCCAGGACTGTTTGCGCTAACAACCATTCTGGAGCGCAAAGGTCTTGGCCGAATCCAGAATCGCTACGGTCCAAACCGGGTCGGACCTTTTGGCATCCTCCAGCCGGTGGCCGACGGGCTTAAGGCAATGACCAAGGAAGACATCGTTCCCCGGGCGGCCGACAAGGTCGTCCATTTCCTGGCTCCGCTGATTTTGGTCGGACCGGTTTTTCTGGCTCTCGCGGTCATTCCGGTGGGGAGGAACATGGCGGCCATAGACATTGACGCGGGTCTTCTGTTCTTCTTCGCAGCGCGACCGCCCACCGAACTGGCCGTCTTCATGGCCGGATGGTCCAGCCACAATAAATACTCTCTCCTCGGCGCGATGCGCGCGATCGCGCAGATGATCAGCTATGAAGTGCCTCTGATTCTTTCGGCCGTGAGTGTGGTTATGATGGTGGGGTCTCTCTCCCCGGTAAAAATCGTCGAGGCTCAAGCCGGTTACTCGGGATTGTTCCCGCATTGGTTTCTGCTTACTCCCTGGGGACTGGCGGGATTTCTCCTGTTTATGATTGCGGCCACCGCCGAATCGAACCGTTCCCCTTTCGACCTGCCTGAGGGGGAATCCGAGATCATTGCGGGATATTACATTGAATATTCAGGATTCAAATTCGCGCTCTTTTTTCTTGGCGAATACATCGGCATGTTCGCAATTAGCGGGCTCGGCATCACATTGTTTCTTGGCGGTTGGAGCGCGCCGCTGCCGTTTTTGACATGGATTCCATCGTATGTTTGGTTTTTTACGAAACTGCTAGGACTGATTGCCATGTTCATTTGGATTCGCGGCACGCTTCCTCGATTGCGGATGGACCAGCTCATGAACTTCGCCTGGAAATTCATGCTGCCCATGGCGCTCCTCAATCTGCTTGCCGCCGGCGTGTGGCATCTGATGCCGCCGGGACTGGCACGGTGGGCGGTGGGGATTCTGCTCGTGGCTGGGCCCTACGTGGTTCTTGGCCGCGCGTTGTTCGAGGGCAGAAAACTGGGAAAGCGGACGTACCAATATGCCGATTGAGGCGAAATCTCATAAGCGCAGGAGTGTTGTCAGGGACCTCGGAAACTCATTAAGCGCTTGAAAATGCAATGAGCGTGACATTTGTCATTCTGGCTGCGTTGACGATTGCGAGTGCGGTCGCGGTGATGACTCTCCGCAACCTGGTGCATTGCGCGCTGGCCCTTACGGTAACGTTCGCGGGGCTGGCCGCGTTTTATTTGCAACTGGGCGCGCAGTTCGTCGGTTTTGCCCAGGTCCTCGTTTATGTGGGGGCCGTGGCCATTCTGATTGTGTTTGCGATCCTGTTGACGCGTGGAAGCGAGCCTCCCACGGAGCGAATCTTCTCATCGTCCTGGGCCATCGGAGCGGCCATCGCCGTTGCGGTGTTCGGTCTGCTGGCAGGGTTGATTGCCTATAGCCGCTCTTTGACGCGAGAGATTCCGCCCGCGCCGACGATCACTGTGCGCCAGATCGGCGATGAATTGATGAGCCGATACGTTCTGCCGCTGGAGGTGATCGGCTTGTTGCTGACGGCCGCGTTAATCGGCGCCGTGATCATTGCCATGCGCGAGGAGGCCAAATGAACGGCCACCCTGAGGGCAGGATGCTAATGAGAGAGCTTCGGGCTCGATCCAACCGTTGGGGGCTCGCGTGACGCCGCTTGCCGCGTACCTCCTGCTCTCGTCCTTCCTGTTTGCCATCGGCCTGGCGGGCGCATTGACACGGCGCAATGCCATCCTGGTTCTGATCGGTATTGAACTCATGCTCAACGCGGCGAATCTGAATTTCATTGCCTTCTGGCGCTACGCTCCAGGTTCAGAGGCGGTGATCGGCATTATGTTCGTGCTCTTTTCGATCGGGGTCGCGGCTGCCGAAGCCGCAGTGGGTTTGGCCCTCATTATTTCAATTTACCGACATTACAAGACAACGAATCTCGATCAGATCAATTCAATGAAGGGATAGCCAATGATCGAAGCTCCCCCAATCATCCAAGCCCGCCGACCGTTTTCTGGCGGCAATAAGTTCCAGCAGATGGCCTGTTCAAGTTGGCTCGCGCCGGACGGTGAAGATTTCCGTGTTTACCGGCGAAACAAACGCGAAACCATTCCTATTATTTGTCCGCCGGAATCATGAAATGAGCCGGCTCGTGCACTATCTTTGGTTGATCCCCGCGCTGCCGCTGGCCGCGGCGACGCTCACCGCCCTGGCCAAACAACGGCAGAGCAAGTTCGCTGCCACTTTGGCGATCGGCTCAATGGCGCTCGCCTTTCTCCTGTCCTGCCTGGCTTTCGTCAATACCCTCCAGCACAGTGGCCATGGCGGAGAGGGGCGCCAGGTCTTCAATTTTTTCTGGTTCCAATTCGGCGATCCGACCGTGACCGGCTCTGCTTTGCAGCTTGGTTGGATGCTTGACCCGCTCACCGCGGTGATGCTTGTGATGGTGACGTTCGTCGGGCTCTTGATTTTTATCTATAGCGTCGGTTACATGGCGCACGACGAAAATTTCACCCGTTTCTTCTGTTTTTTATCTTTGTTCGCCGCCGCCATGCTCGGCGTGGTGATCGCCAACAGCCTGCTCCTGCTGTTCATCTGCTGGGAATTGGTCGGCTTGACGTCCTACCTGCTGATCGGTTTTTGGTATCACAAACCAAGCGCGGCCGCCGCGGCGAAGAAAGCGTTCATCACAACGCGCATTGGCGACCTAGGCCTTTTGCTCGGCATGGTCTGGCTCTACTCCCAGGCAGGGACATTACTTTTTTATGATCAAGGGCATGGCTGCCTCGAACAATCCACCCTCACGAAACTCGTGGCGCAGAGCACGAGCATCGGCTTGGCCGCATCCACTGGCATCGGCTTGCTGATTTTCTGTGGAGCAATCGGCAAATCCGGCCAGGTGCCGCTGCATGTCTGGCTTCCGGATGCCATGGAAGGTCCTACTCCAGTGAGCGCGCTCATTCACGCCGCGACTATGGTGGCTGCGGGCGTGTTCCTGGTGGCGCGAGTGTATCCCCTGATGGGCGCGCATGCGAACGGCGCTGCGGCTGAGACCGCCACCCTTCAAGTCATCACGTGGGTGGGAGCCATCACCGCAGTTTTTGCCGCCAGCATCGCCGTGGCCCAGACTGACATTAAGCGCATCCTCGCCTATTCTACGGTTTCCCAGCTCGGCTTCATGATGATCGGGTTGGGAGTGGGCGGCGTTGCCGTGGGTATGTTCCATCTCATTACGCATGCTTTTTTCAAAGCACTTTTATTCCTGGGCGCGGGGTCCGTTATTCACGGCTGCCACGAGGAACAGGATATCCGGTGCATGGGAGGCTTGCGCAAATACATGCCGGTGACTTTTGCCACTTACGCCATCGGAATGATGGCGCTCAGCGGCGTTCCGATAATTTTTTCCGGCTTTTGGAGCAAAGACGAAATTCTTCATTTCGCGCATGGCTGGAGCATATCGCATTGGCCGTTCTACCTGGGAATTTTTGGCGCGTTTCTGACCGCCTTTTACATGACGCGGCAGGTCCTTTATGTATTTTTTGGAAACTGCCGCCCTTCGCTCGGCAAAACGACATCATCGGAACGGCATACCCTTGAACATGCCGGTTTGCCCGCCGCCGAACACCCTTCCCAGGAATTGGCCGGAACTCCCCAGGAAAGTCCGCGCGCCATGATTCTTCCCCTGGTGATATTGGCGGTTTTCTCGATCCTGTTGGGCTTCCTTGGCACTCCCGCCTGGCCGTGGTTTCAGGAATTTTTGAGCGGCGCGCAGGTCAGCTTCAATTTTGGAAAATTGGTTGGGAGCGACGTGCTTAGATTGATGTTGCTTTCGAGTGCGGTTGTTCTGGGCGGCATCTTCCTCGGTTGGTGGCTTTATGGCCGGCGTCCCCTGTCGGGGGAAGTTGACGTCCTCGAGCGTCTTCAACCGGACTTCTTCAGGCTGCTTCGAAGAAAATATTTCGTGGACGAAATTTATGAATGGTCGGTGGTGCGCTTCAATGCCTGGTGGGCGAGGGCGTGCAATTGGCTGGATCAGTGGGTGTGGGATGGATTAATCCAGGTGCTCCTGGCGGTAATTGTAGGCTTGTCCTGGGTAAATCGATTTTTCGATGAGTATGTGGTGAATCGGGGTTTTGACGAAGGTTGCCGTCGTGTAGCCGAAGGCGGCGGCTTGATGTCCCGCTTGCAAAATGGCCGTGTGCAAAGTTATTTGCGTTTGCTTGGCATTGCCCTGGCGGTGCTGGTGCTGGTCCTGCTTTGGGGGTGCCACGCTTCATGAATGGCTTTCCGATTATCACCCTTCTGACATTGGTCCCGCTGGTTGGCGCGGTGGTTGTTCTCGGCCTGGGACCCGAGCAAAAAAGACTGGCCCGGCGCCTTGCCCTGGCCTTCAGTCTGATGACGCTGGCGGGAGTCCTTATTTTATGGCGTCAATTCAACTCGGCGTCGGGTGAACTTCAGTTCGAGGAGCAATATGCGTGGATACCCTCGCTGGCGGTCCAGTATCACGTTGGCGTGGATGGACTCGGGTTGCTCATGCTCTTGCTCTCCGCCATCGTCGTGCCGATGGCCATGCTGGCCTCGTGGCGGATCGAGGAGCGGGTTCCGATTTATTTTGGCCTGGTCCTTTTCCTGCAAGCCGGATTGTTCGGCACGTTCACGGCGCTGAATTTCTTCCATTGGTTTATGTTCTGGGAACTCAGCCTGATACCCGCCTTTTTTCTGATTAAGCTTTGGGGCGGTCCTTTGCGAACCACGGCCGCAACGCAGTTTTTCGTTTATACGATGGTGGGCAGCGTGGCCATGCTGCTGGCATTTCTGGCGATTTTCCTGGCCACAGGTAAATTCGATTTTACTGAACTGGCCGAGCTGGGGCGTAATGGGACGCTCACCTCGGCGCTTTCTGTTAAATTAGGCTGGTATGATCTGACACAGAAACGCCTGGCGCTCGTGATTTTTGCCGGCGCGTTCCTGGGCTTTGCTGTCAAGGTGCCGCTGGTTCCCTTTCATACCTGGCTGCCTTCAGCCTATGCGGAAGCGCCCACCGGCACGACCATGCTCCTCACGGGAGTGATGTCCAAGATGGGCGTGTATGGTTTCATCCGGATCCTGATGCCGATTTTCTCCGAACAAATGCGCTGGGTCCTGACGCCCCTGTTGTGGCTGGCCGTCATCACCATCATCGTTTCGGCCAGCGCCGCCTTCGCGCAGCGGGATCTAAAACGCGTGCTCGCTTACTCCTCCATCAACCACCTCGGGTACTGTCTGCTCGGCATTTTCGCCGTCTTGCGCTTGAGCGCCAATGAAGGAGCTGCCGCGATCGAAAAAACCGCCGCGTTCAACGGCGTCTTCCTTCAAATGTTTAATCATGGTCTCACCGCCTCCTTGCTATTCTGGTTCGTCGGTTTGTTGGAAGCCCGCAGCGGTGGCTTGCGCGGTTTGGATGACTTCGGTGGCTTGCGCAAGGTCGCGCCGGTGTTTTGCGGATTGATGGGCATCGCTCTTTTCTCTTCCCTCGGCCTGCCGGGCTTGAACGGGTTCATCGGCGAATTCCTGATCTTCAAGGGCTCTTTCCCTCTGGTCACGTGGGCGACTGCCTTGTCGGTGATCGGCTTGTTGGTCACCGCTATTTTCATTCTGACCATTTTGCAGAGGGTGTTTAACGGCCCGCTCAATGGAAAATGGGCGAACCTGCCGGATTTGACGCTGTGTGAAAGAGCCATGGTCCTGCCGGCGATTGGGCTCATGTTCGTCCTCGGTGTATATCCGCAACTCCTGCTTGGCGTCATTAACAGCACCGTCGTGCAAATGGTGGATCACTTAAAATTTTAATCCGGATGAATACCTGCAAGTACGGCTCCATTCCTTAAGCATGCTCGCCTGGACCATCTATATCTCATTTATAGGCGTGGGCGTCCTGATTCTGCTGCCGAAGGACAAACCCCGCGCGGCCCGCATTGTTGCTTTGATTACGGCAGCCCTTGGGTTCGCCCTGGCGCTGGGCGGCGCCCTGCAGGCCAGCCCGGGCGAGATTCAGACCGTTTGCAAGGCGCCCTGGATTCCTTCACTCGGAATCGAATATCACTTGGCCGCTGACGGCATCAGTGTGACGCTGGTATTGCTTACGGGTCTTGCGGCGATTGGGGGAATTCTTTTCTCGTGGAACATCGAGCGCCGGGCCAAGGAATTCTTCGCATTTTTTCTGGCGCTCATCGCGGGCGTGTACGGCGTTTTTCTTAGTTTCGACCTTTTTTTGCTCTTCGTGTTCTACGAGCTGGCGATCATTCCCACATATTTTCTGATCGCGATCTGGGGTTCAACGCGCAAGGAATATGGCGCCATGAAGCTGGCGCTCTATTCGTTCGTGGGCAGCGCGATGGTCCTGATTGGCCTCATCGCCGCGTATGTGATGGCGGGCGCCAAAACCATGAGCTTGTTCGAGTTGGCGAAATTTCCCTTCCCGGAAAGTTTTCAAATGTGGGCTTTCCCGCTGGTGTTCGTGGGATTTGCCATTCTGGCGGGCCTGTGGCCCTTTCATACCTGGGCACCCACCGGCCACGTGGCCGCGCCGACAGCCGCCTCGATGCTGCTGGCCGGAGTTGTAATGAAACTCGGCGCTTACGGTTGCCTGCGCGTGGCCTTGACTCTGTTCCCGCTGGGAATGGATGCTTGGGGCTTCAAGTTCGCCGGATTCGGCTCCTGGCGCGACGTCTTTAGCGTGCTGGCCGTGATCGGGATTCTTTACGGCGCAATGGTGGCGCTGGTCCAGAAAGACTTCAAATTCGTTATCGGTTATTCGAGCGTCAGTCACATGGGCTTTGTGTTGCTCGGCCTGATGACGCTCAACACGATCGGCTGGAGCGGGGCAGTCTTGCAGATGTTTTCGCACGGCATCATTGCCGGGCTGTTGTTCGCCGTCGTCGGGCGCATGGTTTATGACCGCACCCATACTCGTGAACTGGCTGAATTGCAGGGAATGAACCTGAACCGGCTGTTGCCCTTTGCCGCGGTGACGTTCACGATTGCCAGCGTGGCCTCGATGGGTTTGCCGGGATTCAGTGGCTTCGTGGCTGAACTGCAAGTCCTGATCGGGGCGTGGCAGGCGTTTCCAACCATCGCAGTGCTGGTGGGTTTGGGCGTCCTGGTGGGTGTGGCTTATACTTTGCGCGCGCTCTTGAAGGCCTTTTTTTCGGAGCAGGAGCATCCGGCTCCCTCGCCCTCGGGGCCGGAGAATGGGCATGCACCCATGGAACCGATTTCGGTACCCGAACGGCTCGGGGCCCTTATGCTGATGGGGACCGCGCTGGTCATCGGCCTATGCCCCGGGCTGCTGCTGGATCTGATCGTGCCGAGTTTTTCTTCCCCGCTCTTTGATGGCTTGAGAAAGGCTGGCTGGCTGACGCAATGAACTCCCTCGAATTGCTCAAGCTCGCTGCGCCCGAGACCATCATCGTGGTCACAGCGCTGCTGGTACTGGCCGCCGACCTGCTGACCATGCAGGATTTGGAGCTGCGCTTCCGGCGGCTAATTGGCGCGATGATCTCCTGCGTCGGATGTCTGGTGGCCATCGGCTGGATGCTCGCTTTGCCGCAGCATGCAAATTATCTTCAAGGTTTGCTGGTGGTGGATCCCCTGACTCAATTTATCAAGATCGCCCTGCTGGCCATGACCATCGTCACGCTGGTCATCAGCATTGACACCTCCTTCACCACCCACGTGGGTGAATATTGCGCCCTGGTCCTGTTCGCCGCGGTGGGAAT
>Ga0193729_1000669_pt1 | contig 17913 bp, 24 predicted proteins | sample U1c2metaG_FD_143036 | JGI IMG/M metagenome (GOLD analysis project Ga0193729, IMG submission 143036) | Soil microbial communities from a riparian zone of the East river system, Colorado, United States - U1c2 | ecosystem: Environmental > Terrestrial > Soil > Riparian zone | place: USA: East River...
CCAACGCATTCCCGGTCACTGGCTTTATTCCGAGGGCCATCCGCTCGTCCACATCATCGGCTCGCAAGGATACGGCATCGATCGCGCAGCCGAGGCGATCGATCACGTCGGTTTGCGACTGGAGGGCTATGCGGAGTTTCGCAAGAAACTCGATCAGCTCGGCATCCGCTACACGCCGATGGACCTTGCCGACATCGGAGAGCGGCGGCTGTTCTTTCACGCGCCCGGCGGCCCTCTGCTGGAGGCCGTCTTTTCCGAACCCGTTCCCCAGAACAACTGAACCCTGGAAAGAATCCTGATCATGTCACTCACGTCGAAAATGCCTTTTCAGGTGTGGCTACTCACACTCTCCGCTTTCGCCATCGGCATGGCCGAATTCGTCATTGCCGGTGTCCTGCCCCAGGTGGCGGCCTCGCTCCAGGTCAGCGAGGGCCAGGCGGGCCATCTGATCACCGCCTACGCCCTGGCCATCGTCACCGGCGGTCCGATCCTGACGCTATGGCTCGCTCGTTTCGAGAAGCGTGCGGTGCTTATTGGCCTGATGACGTTGTTCATCGCGGGCAACCTCATCGCTGCCCTTACAAGCAGCTACAGCGTCCTGCTCCTCAGCCGCGTGATCGCGGGTCTGACGCAGGGACCGTTTTTCGGCATCGGCGCCGTCGTGGCGATGAAGCTTGTTCCCGACAAACTCGCCGGGCAGGCCGTTGGGCAGATGTTCGCCGGCCTGACCTTGGCAAACGTGCTCGGCGTTCCGGCTGGGACATGGATCGGCAACACGTTTGGTTGGAACATGACGTTCCTCTTCATCAGCGCGCTCGGTCTGTTGACGGCCGTGGCCATCGCCGCCTTCGTTCCCGTTCAGGGACGGGACAGTGCGGCGCTGAGCATCCGCGGACAGCTTGGCGCCTTTAGAGATCGCAACCTCCTTGCCAGCCTTGCGATCACCGCCCTCGGCTGGGTCGGCTTCATGACCTTCTACGGCTATTTCGCGCCGGTCGCCGAACGGGTCGCGGGTTTCAGCGCCTCTGAGCTGACCTGGGTGCTGGTCATCGTCGGTTTGGGCCTCCTCGTCGGCAACACGCTCGGCGGCCGGACGGCCGACGCAAACCTCCGCCTCTCGCTCATCCTCTGGCCGGCTGCGATGATCGTCTCCCTGATCGTCGTCGGGCTCGTCGCACCTTTCAAATGGCTGTTCCTGGCCGCCGCCTTCGTCTTCGGCATCGCTTCCTTTGCCAATGTGCCGCCGATGCAGATGCGCGTGATGAAATACGGAAAGGCCGCGCCGGAGCTTGCCGCGACCGCGAACATCTCGGCCTTCAACCTCGCCAATGCGCTGGGCGGCATGATTGGCGGAGCCGTCGTCGACAGCGCGTTCGGAGCAAGCGCCATCCCCTACGCCGCCGCGATCCTCCCCTTGGCCGCGCTCATCTTCATCCTGACGCAGGAGCGCGGTAGTCGTTCCGTCCCTGTCGAGAGAGCGAAGCATCGCGCAATCAGTTTGAGAAGTCTCGATGAGAAGCAGCTGTCGCCTTCATCGTGCTGAAAAGCATCAAGATCGCCTACGCCCTGTATTGGCCTAACAACATCGTGATCCGCAGTAACTCTGGGTCGATGCGTAGCGAAGTAGCAGGTATTGCAAGCGTCACCTTTGACGCAGAAAATCAACCACGGAGTTAGATCGATGATGAAATTACGGATACTTACGGCGATGATCGCCAGCTTACTCGCGGCAACGCTCGGCGGATTTGAGGCGCACGCCCAGCTCGCCGCGTCGGCCGAGGCGCGCAACGTTGTGCTGGTGCACGGGGCGTGGGCGGACGGCTCAAGCTGGGCCGAGGTGATCCCGCTGCTTCAAGCCGCAGGCCTGAAAGTCACTGCCGTGCAAAATCCGCTGACTTCGCTGGAAGACTCTGTCGCTGCGACACGCCGCGCATTGGCACTTCAGGATGGCCCGACCGTGCTGGTTGCCCACTCCTGGGGCGGCACCGTCATCAGCGAGACGGGGATCGACCCAAAGGTCACCGCGCTTGTCTATGTCGCGGCGCGGGCACCAGATGCCGGCGAAGATTTCGTCGCCCTTTCCGGGAAGTTTCCTGTCGGGCCAGTGCGGGCAGGCATTCAGCAACACGACGGTTTCACAGGATTGTCCGAGGAGTCCTTTCTTAAATATTTCGCGAATGGCGTCGAGCCCAAGCAGGCAGAAGTGCTTTATGCCGTGCAGGAACCCACGGCCGCCGCTCTGTTCGGCGAACGAACCACGGCGGCCGCCTGGCACTCCAAACCGTCATGGTATGCGGTATCGAAGCTCGATCAAACCATCAATCCCGACCTTGAACGCTTCCTGGCAAAACGCATGAATGCGACCACGGTCGAGCTGAATGCAGGTCACCTGTCTCTGGTGTCTCATCCCAAGGAGATTGCCGACTTGATCTTGGCTGCTGCAGGTCGGCGAACCTAGGGGACGCGTCACTCGTGGCGGGTGGGTCGATTGGAGCCACCCGCAGCTCGATAACTCATATTCGACCTCATAGTCCTCCATCACGCCGTTCTCGGGTACGATCTTTTCCAGGAGCAAGCGAAGCTTCGGAATGTCCCAGTGACCATCGCCCCGCTCGTAAAGTAGCCTGCCTTCGGTATCTTCGGGTCCAACCTTGAATGTCCGATAGAAAGAGCGGCTCGCGGTGATCACGCGCAGGTCTTGGTCGAGCACCAAAACCGGTTCACGAACCGTGTCTATGATCGCATGGCAAACGCGCGCGCTTCTTCGATCTCGGTTAACTGATTTTCGGCCAAGTCGACCTCCAAGCAATCCCCAGAGGAGCCCGCCATCGGCCCCACGGTTTATCTCTGAAGGTTGTGCGAGGCCCTCACGATCTCGATGATCGGCGAGAACCGGCCAATCTCGCTGAAAGTGTCCGGCGAAGGCGGCAGTGCGACTTTCCGTCAGGCCGAGAGCCTCGGATTGATCGCCACAGAGCTTGTAATAAATTCTCTAAAGCACGCGTTCAGCGAAAATACAAAGATGGGCAGATCACCGTTGCGTATGACGTCTGGAACAGATTTGAAGCTTTCGATCGCTGACAATGGGGTTGGCAAGCGAGGCGGCGGCTCGGTGCCAAGGTTGAAACTTTGGCCCGCCCAGAGGGAACGACCGTGTCGGTCACTCATGGCACTTTTTTGGCAAAGATGCCCCGTGTCGTGTGAAAGGCGGTGAGCCTCAATCGAGCAACAGACCAAGATGTTGCATGCTCGCACCGATGAGGTGATCCGATGGCGCTTCCGTCGTTGGCCAACGACCATTGCTGCGTCGTGCCTTGAGGTCGCCGACCACTTTCCGGGCAAGGCCTCTCACTTTCTCAGAAATACTCAGAACTGCTTCAAGGAATTGCTCCGTGATGCCGGGATAAAATCTCCTGGATCACACACCGCATGGATATCTTCCATTTGATGGAGTTCCTTCAGCCGAACGCAGAGAGACTTGCCAATCAAAAAGAATTGAGAGCGTGTCAAGCAGACGGAGTTGCGAATGATCAATCCTGTACAGAAGCTCCCGCATCTCAACCGCCGAGAGGCTCTTCAGACCGTCGGCGCCACCGTCGCACTCGCTACCGCTGCTAGTGGCAGCTTTACGAGGAAAGGAGCGCATCGGCGGCGCATGATGGTGGTCAGCCTGCACGATCGCATCTCCGGCCACGCAGGCAGGGTGCGAGCCCTCGACCGCTTCCTCACCTACGGGAAGGGAAAGAAGGATCTCTGGTTTGCGCCAAAGGATGAAATCGCCCGCTATGTGCTGGCCAACCGCGCCGACACGCGGGTTGTCGATCGGGGATTCGCCGAGCGTCACGGGCCTGCCCGGGCCGACGGGCTGAAGGAGACTTTCCCATGTCAGATAGACTGAGGCGCGCCCGCACGAACGAAGACCAGCATCGACCGCATCCGTATTTCAGGAGCCTAGGCGTGCTGAATAGACCTTTGCGCGTTGCACGGAGCGTCGAGCTAGTCGCCGCATTGACGCTTTCGCTGTCCACGCCGGCCCTTGCCGGCGACAGCGTCAAGATCAACGACCTTGTCGTCGCCTTGTCGATCCCCGACGCGCGCAACGCGAGGCGACCATGAAGGCAGTCCGCGCCTTCTACGATTTCTGGAACACCGGCGACGAGGCCCTGCTGAAGGAAGCCATCGCGCCTAATTTCATCGATCACACGCCGCCGCCGGGCCGACCGAGGACGCTAATGAGTAAAAACGGCGGGGGAAGCGAGAGGCGTGTGTCGAGAGGGTGGATCGGCTGATGCGTATGCGCGATCGCAGATGGGATGACGGCAGCGCCACCCCGGAGACGGGAGTCTTGGAGCTGCCCAGGTCCGCCGCAGAGCCTTCGGACCCGGATGGCGACGCGGTCACTTTGGTGGTCGAACCGATCAACCATTTCGCCGCCAATAGTATGGCGAGCGCCGCACCGCCGACGCGGATCCCGGGCCACGATCTTAGCGCCTTTAAGGGGGCGACGGCGGACGAAGGCGCGATCAGCCCGGCTTACGAAATGCGGATGGCCGGCGACCTGTCGCCGCGGGCGGCTTGGCCGACGCTTGGCCCCAGCGCTGCCGCCACAGTACCAGATATCGAGTTCGCCCCGTCCGCGGGCGTATCGCTCTCAGCAATCCTCTTCAAGCTGGTCGCCGATGCGGCAGAAGCGTTGGACTACGATCACGAAGCGGCGCGCGCACTCCTTCGGCGGGCCGCCACCCTGCTGCAGTCAGGTGCTGCGCGGCGCCGGCGGACGGCGCGCGCTCCGACCCAAGTCGCGCTCGCCCCGTGGAAGGCCGGACGCGTTGCGACCCACATAGAGGAAAATCTCGACAGGTCCTTGCCTGTCGCCGAACTGGCGAGGGTCGCGGGGTTGAGCGACAGCTACTTCTGGCGCGCCTTCAAGGGCGCCTTCGGGCAGACGCCGCATGCTTTCATCATCTGCAGGCGCGTCGAGCGGGCTCGGAAGGAAATGCTTGAGGCTCAGGAACCCCTCTCGCAGGTCGCCCTGTCCTGCGGCTTTGCCGACCAGGCGCATCTGGCGCGCATTTTCCGGCGTGCGACGGGCCTGGCGCCGAGCGAGTGGCGTCGCGCCAATCGACTAGCTGTTGATCGCCTCCACTGTGACGCCTCGGCGCATCACCAAGGCCATGGGCCAGACTTGTCTCCGCTGACTTGCCGCCAGAACAGCAACGCGACGACCACGACGGTCGCGCCCATGAACGCCCAGGGCCCGAACAGCCACGCGGCAGCGGCCGCGGCGAAGTAGTAGCCGCGGACGCCGGGCGTTGAAGGACGACAGGGCGGGATTGAGCGGTCGAGCGACCGCATCGGCATAGGCCCCGGCCGACGTCCGGCGGCCTTTGGAAGCCGCCGCGCCGAGCGCGGCCATACAGTAGTTCAGCTGGCGGATGGACCACATGAAAGCCAGCAGTCCCCTGGCCAGAGTCAGCACAATCAGTCCGATCTGGCCCTCAAACAGCTCGCGAGAGGACATCTTGATCACGGCCAGAGGGCGGCGGACTTGTAGCTTTCCTCCCCGTGCAACAGCGACCCTGTGGCCGCGGCGATCAGGATCAGGTTGGATGAGGCGAAGAACGAACTGGAGTTGAGGACCTGCCCCAACAGCTAGCCATCCATGAACTGGTTCTCACGCACGACCAAATTCTCATCCAGGCGCGTCGGATCACCGTCATGTCGGTGTTGATCAGCCCCCGGCCGACCGGCCGCTTCCATGAAAGGCTCATAGAGCAGCCAGGCGATGAGGAAGATCGCCGGTGCGTTCCAATCTGCGATCGTGAGCGTCGCGGGCATGTGATCTCGGGATCATCGTGTCCTGTGGGATGAGCGGCTTCAGCCTTCGGCTGACTCATCTCGTATGGCTGTGCAGCTCGAGCGGTGCATTGGGGCTGTTGAGAAACTCCGCAGCCGTGAACAACAGCTCGGTGTGGCCAATGTTCTCCAGGTCGTGGACCATGAACTCGCCTTCCTTAAAGGTGAGCTGCTTGATGTCGCCTGGCTTGTAGACGATGTCTGCCACCCGGCCGTCATTGAAGTGCGAGCGGCCGTGGCCGCCGGTGACCGACATCCAGAAGTAGTCGAGCACGGGGGTGTGGAAACCGAGGCGCCTCACCGCCATGGTGGCCGGCGCTCTCGTCCTGTTTTCTATACGGTATGTTCCCATGACGGGTCCTCCTTGCTCTGATCCATTTGTGTGACTTTTGAAAATCTGGGCGCGGAGTCTCGGCGACAAGATCGTCTCAGCTGCCAGGTGATCAATCCGAACTGACCCGCGGACCATACGAGCGGCTGCGACGCGCCGCTTGAAGCTTCGTGGCCTCCCCTTGAGGCCAGAAAGCTTCAAGCCCGATGCGGCCGCTGGTGGCAGAGTCGCGCAGCACAACAGTTTTTTAGGAGGTGGCGATGGCCTATGCGACGGTGAACCCCGCTTCGGGCAAACAAATCCGAGTGTTCCCCGAGATCGGCGACGCGGAGCTGCTTGACGCGCTGAAGGCGGCTGACACCTGCTACCGCAGCGACTGGTCCCTCCGGTCGACTAAGAAACGCGCACAGGTCGTCGCGGGGGCCGCCGCCCACATGCGGGCGAACATCGAGGAGTACGCCGCGCTTTCAACCTTGGAGATGGGCAAACCGATCAGCCAGTCCCACTGGGAGGTCGGACTTTCGGCGGACATCCTGGACTATTATGCCTGCAACGCCGAGGCGTTCCTGGAGCCGCGTCGAATCGCCGAGGCCCGAGACGGCATCGTCAAGATGCTCCCGATCGGCGTCATCCTCGCCGTCGAACCCTGGAATTTTCCCTACTATCAAGCGGCCCGCGTGATCGGGCCGCAGCTGATGGTCGGCAATGTGGTGATGCTCAAGCACGCCCCGAACGTGCCGCAATGCGCCCTGGCGCTCGTGCGGGCGCTGGAGGCCGGGGGCGCGCCGGCCGGCGCCTACACCAACATCTTCGCCAGTAATGAGCAGATCTCCGTGCTGATCGATGATCCCCGCGTCCGGGGCGTTACCGTCACCGGCAGCGAGGCGGCCGGCGCCGCCGTCGCGGAGCGCGCGGGTCGCGCACTGAAGAAATCGGTGATGGAGCTCGGGGGCAGCGATCCCTTCATCGTTCTCGAAGATGCGCAGCTCGAGGTCACCCTTGACAATGCGTTGCTCGGCCGCCTCTTCAATGCCGGCCAGAGTTGTGTCTCATCCAAGCGGTTCATCATCGTCGGCCGGGACCGTGGGGCCGCGTTCCTCGAGGGCTTCGTCGCTCGGATGGGCGCCGTCACGCCAGGCGATCCACTGAATCCGCAGACGCTGCTGGGGCCCGTGTCGTCTGAGAGGGCCTTGAGCGGGCTTCTGCAACAGATCCAAAGCGCTCAGGCGGCCGGCGCCCGCATTGCGCTGGGTGGACGCCGAGTCGATCGACCCGGCTTCTATCTGGAGCCCACCATCATTACCGATATCGACCCGAAGAACCCGCTGTTTTCGGAGGAGGCCTTCGGGCCCGTGGCGTCTGTCTATGTGGTCGACACTGAAGACGAGGCGGTGGCGCTGGCGAACGCCACGCCCTTTGGACTGGGCAGCGCGGTCTTCAGCGGCGACGTCGATCGCGCTCGACGGATCGCTGACCGCATCGAGAGCGGTATGGTCTTCATCAATCAGCCGACTGCCTCCTTGCCCGAACTGCCGTTCGGCGGGATCAAGAATTCCGGCTACGGCCGCGAACTGTCGGAACTGGGCTTTGGCGAGTTCGCCAACCGCAAGCTCATCAACGCCTTCCCGGCCGGGTCACCCGCCGCGGCGCCGACCGCGACGTGATAATCACCCGCGCGCCCGCCGCGGCCTGCGCGCCGCCAAGCTGGTGGTCTCTGACGCGCAAGAGGGGCTGAAGGCCGCCGTCGCCCAAGTCCTGGGCGCGACGTGGCAGCGCTGCCGGGTCCACTTCATGCGCAATGCCTTGGCCCACGCCGGCAAGACCCAGCGCCGGATCGTCTCGATCTGGATCGGCATCGCCTTCGCCCAAGACGAAGCCGAAGCCGCCCGCAAGCAATGGCGGCAGGTCGCCGACCGGGCCAGGCCGCGGGTCTCCAAACTCGCCGCCCTGATGGACGATGCCGAGGCCGAGGCCCTGGCCTATATAGGGTTCCCCGCGCACCAACCCGCTCGAACGTCTCAACGGCGAGATCAAGCGACACAGCGAGGAGGTCGGCATCTCCCCCAACGAAGCCGCCGGCGGCAGCAGCGATGCGTCCTTGTCAGTCTTCGCCGGCGACAGTTCTGCCAGGGCCTTTGCGGCGGCCATGAACATGTTGCCAGTGACCCGCCTGGCGCCAGCTGCGATGTCCCCAAGGCCGACGCCCGGGAAGATGTATGAGTTGTTGGTCTGGTCGACCTTGATGGCGCGGCCAGCGGGAGGCGCAGCGCGAACGCTGGTCCCGGAGCTTAGGGCGTAGCGGCCTCGCGTCTTGAACGAATCTCTCTTGAGGTGGCCAGGGCAGGTTCCTACTCGCAGCAGGCTGCGCAACCGTCCAAGCTCCAACGATCATTGGATGGGCCGAGGGGCGAAAGCCCCAACCCGCGCATGCAAGGTCGCAGAGGATCGTGGCAATGCCGATGTCTGATGTTCCCGTGCTCGAACTGAGCGACATACAGGCGACGGTTCTGCGTCCGCGTCCGTCGTCGTACAGAGGAGAATACGTTGTCCTTCGCATAGACGACGCTGCGCAAGGACGTGAAATGTTGCGCCGTATCATTCCACACGTGGCGCCGGCGGATGATTGGTGGCTACCAACTCTCCCTGGCTGGTTGGGAATCGCTTTCACCTATGCAGGTCTCAAGGGACTAGGCGTGCCTCAGGCATCTCTGGACAGCTTCCCCGAGGAATTCCGGGAAGGCATGGCGGCGCGGGCATCCGTTCTCAATGATGTCGGTGATAACGCACCGGCTAACTGGGAATATCCGTTCGGTACCGCCGACATGCACGTCGCGCTGGCGATCTACTCCAAGGACGACAAAAGCTTGGAAATGGTCTTGGAACAAGCGCGACAGAGTCATCACGATCTGCCTCATATCTCAGTTGTGTACCGGCTGAAGTTCAGTGAGCTTCCGGAGGGACGCAATCCGTTTGGTTTCAAGGACGGACTCCACAACCCACACATCGAAGGAAACAGCGCCCGTGCCCATCCGGGCTATGGTCCGTCAATCAAGGCCGGCGAGTTCATCATGGGTTACCCCGACGAACTCGGAGAGACAGCCCCAAGTCCGGAGCCCGAGGTGCTACGCCGTAACGGCACCTTCTTGGCCTTTCGCAAATTGCACGCAAAAGTCGCCACGTTTCGGAAATATCTGCGCGAGCAAGCCCTGTCGCCCGAGGAAGAAGAGCTGATCGCCGCGAAAATGGTCGGCAGATGGCGCAGCGGCGCGCCCTTGGTGCTCGCCCCCGAGCGTGACGATCCCGAGTTAGGCGCAGATGCCGACCGCAACAACAGTTTCAGTTATGAAGATGACATGAAGGGATTGAAGTGCCCTTTCAGTGCGCACATTCGGCGGGTGAACCCGCGCGACGCCCTGAAAAACGAGATTGTCGCAGTAAATCTCCACCACATTCTGCGGCGTGGGACGAATTACGGTTCTCCTCTGCCTGACGGCATCATGGAGGATGACGGCGTGGAACGCGGCGGTGTTTTCCTCCTGATCGGCGCGCACCTGCGGCAGCAATTCGAGTTCGTGCAATCGCAATGGGTGACTGACGGCAACTTCATCAATCATGCAGCGGAGCAGGATCCGATCATAGGCAATAACGAGGGCGACGGAATCTTCACCGTACCCAAAACCCCGATCCGTCGCCGACTTCACGGCCTGCCACGATTTGTTGCCGTACGCGGAGGCGAATATTGCTTCATGCCCGGTCTGCGAGCGTTGCAATGGTTGGCCGGCATGAATGCCGAGGCACCGGTAGCGCAGAACGTACCATCAAACTGAGGCTTAACCACGGACGGAGAATGGAAATGGCTGCGACAGGCGATGCCGCTCCCGCGATGATTGACCACAGAGACCCGGGTCTCCGTTCAGGTCAAGCACGCGAGTTTACGGTTATTTTTCCGCTTAAGCCAGGCGGCGCTCAAAGAATGCGGGATCGTTTGAAAAACTATACGGATGAAGACGCGCGTATGTTGGACAAGGTCGGTACCGTGCATGACCTTCGCTTCGTCATCTTCGACAACGATACCCGCGCGATCTTCGCGACCACCTACGACGGCGGCTTTGAGCAGTACATCAAGGACTTCGCGACAATTGTTCCGGATCACATCGATAAGGAGTTTGCCGAATGCGAAGGATGGCCCGGTGTTCGCAAACCTGAAATTTGGGATTTCATCGCCCGGCACCAAGTCGAAGCGATGGTTTTCTATTCGGCCTACCCTGAAGTCCCTGTAAAGCAGGTTTGGAAAGGCCAGCGTGTGCTCAAAGCGTTCGAACATTTGCTGGACGAAGCACAGGCGTAGAACGAGGGAAGACGGCGGCGCAGAACGCATGCCAAAGTTGATGCCAAGATTACGAGGGGGCGAGTGCTGCCTTATGCCCGTTCGGCATCGAAGTGCTTAGTGATGCCGGAGCGGCAAGCTCGACGCCCGAGCCGCAGGTCACCTCGGGCATATTGAGCACGACATCAACATGGACGAGGCAGAACGCCATGGACAAACACCTCTACGATCGCGGCCTCGCCAAACGCCGCCACGTTCCGGGCGACGCGTATGTGGACCGTGCGCTCCAGAGTGTCGATGACTTCAACTGCGATTTCCAACGGCTGGCGACGGAATATTGCTTGGGCGAGGCGTGGGGGGGACGGGACCCTGTCGCCTCGCCAACGTGGCACCCTCACCCTCGGCATGGTTGCCGCGATCGGCAAGATCGGCGAGTTCGGCAATCATTTCCGTGGAGCAGTCACCAACGGTCTCACGCAGAACGAATTGCGCGCGGTGCTCACTCATATCACCATCCATTGCGGCATTGCTGTCGGTGCGGACCGTGTCCAGGTGGCAGGAGCAATTCTGCACGAAGGCAAGGGGAACTGATGACTCAGATCAACTCTCCTGAAACGAAGTCGGAAGTTCAAATCTTAAGCATGCTTTGCCGTGGGCGGCTTTGTTCCCCGCATCGAAGCGATACTTTGGCTGGCCAAACGTGAACCGCGAGCTTCAGCAAAAGCGAAGCGAGTACATAGAGGAGATCTCAGGTATGTCCGACCACATCTCTGGTCCTCGAGCTATCGCCGACCCAGTCGCTGACATCACGGACGTCTTTGCTTTCCCCTGTCCAGGGAGCCCGCAGCATCTTGTGCTGATTATGAATGTCTTTCCATATGCCGGCCCGTCCGCTCTTTTTTCCGATGCGATCATCTACCGATTCCGCGTGAGGTCCGTTGCCATCGCCTCGATCGGGGAGGCAGCGTCATTCGCTGTCGGACCCGACGAGGTTACCTTCGACTGCGCATTCGAGGTCCCAGCCAATCCGGACAGTGGCACACAACCAGTTCAATGGGGCCGCTGCATAACGCCAAACGGCGGAACCATTCCATTTCGCGTGAACAACGAGAAGGGTAGCGGAGGCGAGGGCGTGCATGTCTTCGCAGGACAGCGATCCGATCCGTTCTTCCTTGACGGGCCGATGGGCGCAAAGACCGTCGAAACGAGACAACTTGCGTTCAAGAAAGTTGGGTCCGACAGACTCTACGGCAAAAATGTCTTGGGAATTGTTCTCAAACTGGAGTGGGCGACGTTGCTCAAAGGCGGGCCTATGTTCGCTGTGGTCTGCGAAACGCTGACATCGGGCAGGCGGCAGATCCGGCTGGAACGGGTGGGCCGGCCGGAAATCAAGAATGTCGCTCTGAGCGCCAAGATCTTCGATCAGGTTAATCGTGATCTGGAGATTCGCGACCTGTATAACAATGAAGACGCCTTCAACCTTTCAAAGGACTACATTGGGGCTTTTCGCGCACGGCTGAACGCCAATCTCGCCTTCTACGACGGGCTCGACGGAAAGACTGACTGGCCGCTAGACGAGCACGGTAATCACCCTCTGACCGAACTTCTGCTCGCGGATTTCCTGGTCATTGATGCGTCGAAGCCGTACGATGAGGCCAGCTACTTCGAAATCGAGCAGGCGATGCTCAAGGGCCGAGCGCACGCTACATGCGGCGGACGGTGGCTCAACCAGGACATATTTGATTTCGTTTACACACTTTACATCAACGCCGGAAATGGTCCGCCCATCAGAGACGGTGTCGATGGGCCGATCGTCTGGTCATCCAAAGTGTTTCCGTACATGGCGCCGCCGAATCTCCCGGCGGCGGGGCTCCGATGACTGCCCCACTCGCCAGTAGGTACGGTAGCACCGAGGCGCCGACCACGGACGGCATGATTGCGCTGCTAAATTTAGAGGCGCAAATCGACGGGCAGCAATCTGAGGCCATGCTCGATCAGCCGACCGTCGAAGCTCAAGTCGCTCTTATCGAGTTGATCACACTGCGCGGGCTCATCCTTGGCCGCATTGTTGACTACGAGTGCGCAGAGGGGCTTGCGGAGCGGCTGGCGCGGAGTGAGACGGCCAACGGAGCAGCCTTCGTCGCACGCGCGCGGATCCGGGCCGCCCTTCATCTCTTTGCAGATGCTTTGAACGACCTCGACGTTGCGGAGTGGCTTTCGCCGAATGTCGAGACGATAAATATCGAGCGCGCCGCCATCTTTCAGGGGCTCGGTCGTTACGACGAGGCGCTTGCGATCCGTCAAGGAGCTGCAGATCGTCGGCCAAGTTTTGAGACGCTTGGAGCTTTGGCCGGGCTCTGCGCGGAGCTTGGCGAGATCGAAGCTGCGGAAAGGCTGTACCTGGAAGGCCGGAGTCGCTACCGCGGTGTTTCGCCATTCCCCCTTGCGCTTCTTGATTTTCAGTGCGGCCTGATGTGGATGAACAATGGCCGGTTGGATGACGCACGGACGTCATTCGATGCTGCGCGACGCCGTGTGCCGGCGTACGCGCCGGCGCAAGGCCATCTCGCCGAGGTCGAGGCAGAATTTGGTGACATCGAAACCGCAGTTGCGCGCCTGTATCCATTGGCGATCTCTTCAGATGATCCTGATTACACTGCGCAACTCGCGCGCATCCTCGGGAATGCCGGGCGCTCCGACGAATCTCGGCATTGGTGTCAACAGGCCGCGGCACGCTATGACGAGCTGGTTGTGCGTCACCCGGAGGCATTCGCCGATCATGCAGCCGAATTCTGGCTCGCGGCCGGCACCGATCCGAACAAGGCGATCCGGCTGGCAAGAATAAATCTTGAGGTTCGCAAGACGCCGCGCGCCTACAATCTATTTTCGCAGGCCGTCCGGTCCTCTCAAGCTTCAAGATTTGCAATTGGACAACAGGAGAAGCTCCCATGACCAACGTGCGAAGCATCCACTGGATATCGCGACTTGGCGAACGCTTTCGCGTGACGCCAACATCTGGCGGGCACAATTTGCGCTTTACGCTCCGCGATGAATCGCACACCAGAATATTTCGAACTGAAATGAATCGAGCAGGCGCGCGACGTCCGCAACATCCGCGACGCTCGCTTGGGTGAGTTAGAAAAGCGTTAGCTGCAGTTATGAGGAAACTAGCATGAAACACTTTTCCCTTATCTACATGACTGGAGCGGTTCTGTTGGCAACGCCCGCCGCGGCAGCAACACCGAACTACGATGGAGCGTGGAGCCTGACCTTTGTGACGCGGCAAGGCGCTTGTGAACCAACTTACAATTTCAGCGTCAACATCTCTAATGGTCTCGTAAGTCACCCAAATCTCGTGAAATTCAGAGGTCAGGTCACACGAAGCGGGTTGGTACACGCATCCGTCGCCGTCCCGGACAAGTATGCCGCCGGCTCCGGCAAGCTTACGAAGAACTCTGGACGCGGTACCTGGAGCGGCCACGCGGGTGCCGCGCGATGCTCCGGATACTGGACGGCAGAAAAATCCTAAGGAGCGCCCCGGTGCAAATCGAGCGAAAGACTATCGAGGTTGAAAGCTATCTGACGGCAGACGATCTGGGCCGTGCGGCATCGCTTGGCGCCCCAGGCATGAAGCGGATCGAGCGCGCGACGGGCACCTCGAACGCGAACCGTGACACGTGGCGCGCGAAAGCCGCCATCAGCGCCGTCTCTGCTCTCGAAAGCGGACATTCCCTATCCAACATTCCGCGATTCTCGTACGAGTTTGCTTTGGGTTCTATGCTGACGCGTGTCTCGGAGAACACAGAAGTGCAAGCACGCACCTAGACTGTTGAGTCAGGACAGTCTGGCTTTCGGTGACGCGTTTTCCAAGCCGCAACTCGTCAATGCCCTTGGTGCAGAGTATCGTCTGCACATATTCTAGGACAGATAATCGTTGCCTCATGCAATAAGAACGTACAACAGCTTGTTAGACAAATTCGCCACCAGCCGCTCGCTCACAAGGCGCCCCTGAAAAAGTACACGCTGACAGGCGGCGTCGCGCTCGTGCTACTGGGCAGGACTGTCAACGGCGCCGACACCGACAACACACTTTATCAGCAAGCCGAGAGACCGGGCCTTGAGGCGATAGCCGAAGGTTTTCGCCATCTCGGCTACAAAGACGATCGCGCACTTAATGCTGCTGAGTGGATCGTCTATGAGGCACTCTATGCGTATTGCCGTGAGATGGTGAAGCGAGGCACGCCCTCAATTTGCCAATTGATCGCGCAGTATTGCGATCAGCGAGGATGAGGCGGCGGCGGGCGGTTGGACAAAGACGCCAAAGCCCTTCAATTCACTGCACCAGACCGTGAACTGTTTCTCGTGCGGCGTCGCTGCGTCGACGATGGATTTGGTCAACTTCGGCATCTCACGGACCTCGAAAGAAACGCACCAAAAACTCACCACGAAACAGGAAGGAGCAGACGGCGAGATCGTAAGATAGCGCTGCTTTGTTTCTTAACTTGCCAGTTGAATCAATATATTATTCGAGAATAGCGTGGGCGGGCGAACCTTGGCGAATGCTAGCGTAACGTGGAATTTTGCGCTCCGAAGGCTCGTGTCAACCCAGTTTGTGTGGAAAGGGAGATTGAAAGAGGCTTAGAAGACAAGGACTTGCGAGATTGTTGCCCGTCGCTTCACACTCGCGAGAAATTCGCGTAAGCACTAGGCACCCGTAGCTCAGCTGGATAGAGCGTCGCCCTCCGAAGGCGAAGGCCACACGTTCGAATCGTGTCGGGTGCGCCATTTACACCAGAGCACGCTATCGCAATTTACAGGCTGCCTTTCCACGCTGCCGCGTAGCCACTCTGATTTGCGAATCCGAAGAATCCACACGAAGGTGGACGTCGACCCCGAAGCCGACATCAATTGGATGCGGCTTGCCCCAAATCCCTGCCGGCACTTCAAACAAAATCCGTAGCCCACTCCCGAGCGCAGACAGATTCGCGACGAGCACCTGATATTGCGCTCGCTTCGCATCAAGCGATCGGCCTGCGAACACTGCGATCTCAATGCGGGAGTCGTGCTCCGATCTACCAGCAGGAACAATCATGGCGGCCGCTTCATAGGTTTTTATGACTACATCGCGGTCGTAGCCAAGTGTCTGGCGCGAAGTGGAGAGCCGCTGTAGCCGTTACCTCCGTGCCGAGAGTCCTTTCGACGCGCGGGCGAGAAAGGATATCGACCATGAAGGAGCTATAGGCATCAACCCCGATCGGCGCAGATTAGTAGGTTCAAATCGCGGACATGCAACCCTCTCAAATTGCTGTTCCAGGCGGCGGCGTAATCCGCCAAAAGCCGCAGCCAGACGCAAGCGCGGGTATCCGCTCGTCACAAAAAAGGACCGGCAGGTTCAGGGCTTTTTTCATGCCATGAGATTAGTGATCATTGACCGGCAGGCGCGGAGATCACATGGCCCTCACTGTAGTCGGACCAGTACTGCGCTGCAGCAGATGGCCAAGCTTGTGAGTTGTTAGCGTTGCGGAACTGCTGGCTCGTGGGTACGGGCGCCCGCACCACTTTGCGCGTGTGGCGCTCGGCTGCTGCGGCTATTTGGACTGTTGACCCGGCAATCAGCAACGCGCCGAGAATGGTTAGAACTGTCTTTCGCATTGTCGTCTCCGTTTATCGGTGGCGAGGTAGCTGCATGTCGATTTATGCGGCTTGTGTCTCGATGAAATAATGTCGGAGGATGCTCTCGCTAGGCATACTGAGGTAAGCGCGCGTCACGTCTTGGTAGTAGTTGCGTCACTCCTTGGGTCGCGTCATTCCTAGCCAGGACCGGTCCTCCCAACTCTTCACCTCGTTGGTATCGCCACAAGATCGATCACGCCGCCTTGGCGAGACCGACCTCCACCCAGATTTCCGTCAGCGCCTGCACCAAATGCTCGATGTCGGTGTCAGTGTGATGCGGTGTCGGTGTTATGCGCAGCCGCTCGGTGCCGCGCGGCACCGTCGGGTAGTTGATCGGCTGAACGTAGATGCCATAGCGATCGATCAACTTATCGCTGATCTTCTTGCACAATGCCGGGTCGCGCACCATCACGGGAACGATGTGACTCGGGTTGTCAAGATGCGCTACGCCGACCTCATCTAGCCGCGAGCGCAGTAGCGCTACGCGGTCCTGAAGTCGCTCGCGCTCTTCCGTGCACGATTTCAGATAACGAATACTGGTGAGCGCTCCGGCTGCCACGGCTGGCGGTAGCGACGTTGTGAAAATGAAGCCGGAAGCGAAGCTGCGGATGAAATCGCAGATCGTGGCGGACGTCGCCACATAACCACCAATCACGCCGAAAGCCTTCGCCAGCGTCCCCTCGATCACCGTGAGGCGATGGCTCAAGCCTTCGCGGTCGGCAATGCCGCCGCCCTTGGGGCCATAGAGGCCGACGCCGTGCACTTCGTCGAGATAAGTCATCGCGTTGTACGCGTCCGCGACATCGCACAACTCCGCAATCGGCGCGACATCACCATCCATCGAATAGACCGACTCGAATGCTACCAATTTCGGCGCGTGCGTATCGAGATCGGACAGTTTACGTTCGAGATCGCGCGGGTTGTTGTGAGCGAAGATCCGTGTCTCGCTGCGGCTGTGCCGGATGCCCTCTATCATCGATGCGTGGTTGAGTTCGTCCGACAGGATTGTGCAGCCGGGCATCCGCGATGCCAGCGTGCTCAGCGACGCCATGTTCGAGACGTATCCCGACGTGAACAATAGCGCAGCCTCCTTGCCGTGCAGATCGGCCAGCTCGCGCTCCAGCATTACATGGTAGTGATTGGTGCCGGCAATATTGCGCGTGCCGCCGGCGCCGGCGCCGCAGCGGTCAAGCGCCTCATGCATCGCAGCAAGCACCGCGGGATGCTGGCCCATGCCGAGATAATCGTTGGAGCACCACACTGTGACCTCCCCAGTGCCGTCGGGGCGGTGATGCTTGGCTCGAGGGAAGGAACCCGCTTTGCGCTCCGGGTCAGCAAATGTGCGATACCGCCCGTCGCGGTGAAGGACTTCGAGTTGCCGGTGGAAATAAGCTTTGTAGTTCACGACATCAGGCTCCTATTGCGGCCGAAGCCCGGCCTCGACGGTTCTGGCGATCCAGTCACTCACCGAGACGCCGTCCTTGTGCGCTATGGTCGTGACCGCATCGACGACGTCTGGCTTTAGTGGGACATCGATGATGATCCTTGTCTCGTTTTCATAACTGGAAACGAGTGCCGCTATCTTTCCTGCAAAACGACGAACGTGTTCGACCTTTTCCGCATTTGAAAGTGAAGTGTTTTGCGCCACCACCGGACAGAAGGCGCCTATCAGATGGTTGATGATCTGCGACCTCGAAATGCCATCGCGGCGCAGCGCATCAATTGT
>Ga0193729_1000670_pt1 | contig 17886 bp, 16 predicted proteins | sample U1c2metaG_FD_143036 | JGI IMG/M metagenome (GOLD analysis project Ga0193729, IMG submission 143036) | Soil microbial communities from a riparian zone of the East river system, Colorado, United States - U1c2 | ecosystem: Environmental > Terrestrial > Soil > Riparian zone | place: USA: East River...
TTTCCGGGGACGGGGAAGTCGCCGCTATCCTACTGCTTCCCGCGGCCCGCCGACAGCTGTCCGGCATCGACGGGTCAGCGCTTCTCCACGCCCATGTCCAAAATGATCCCGGTGACGCCGTCAACGCGGCGAGCGTCCACGACGGCGCTCTTTTTGGTGGTGTCGTCATTGATGCGGCCGGCAAGTTTCACGACCCCGTGATGGACCTCCACGCCCACTGCGCCGGCTGGAACATTCTCGTCTCGATCGAGCTCGGCGATGACTTCTTGCTGAATCTGCGTGTCATGTTTCATCTTCAGACCTCGGTATATTGGTGCATCCCAGAATGCAGCAATTGCACCCCGCCTGGCAGTAGTCAGGCGCGCGGATCGGCGTAGGACAAGGCCCCTATGACGGGATGGCCGTTTTTCAGTGAGTGTGCAGGGCCTCGGTTACCGCCGGATTGATGAGAATCGCCTGACCGAAAATTCCTACCGCTTCGTATGAACCGTCCGGTCATGTGCGTTGCCCAGTAGGCGTTGGCTTCGTCGATGTACTGGGTCCAATCGGCGGCGATTCCGTGCTGTGCGTCTTTGAGAGAAATCCCGCCGGCTCTGACTTTCGCGGCCAGGTAATTTTCAACGCCATCTTTGATTTTAAAATAGCGCTTAGCGAGCTTCACGCCCGGAGGTCCGCACTGCGGCCAGATATTGTCCAGCGTGTCGGCGCCGCCCAGTTCCAACGATACCAAGTGATCCAACTCGCAGCGTTGCGTCAATCCGGCGTTGTTCGTCGGCTTCTTGATGGTGTAAGCCGCGTAGGTGCTTGCCTTTTTGGCAGCACTCGTCGCCACGTTGCGGTCGCAGCTGGTCTTGAACTGACCGCCCTGCAGGATGGCAAGATCCACGGTTGGGTTGATGGCTCCCGGAGTGCATGCGGGGTCGGGGAGTGAGAAGCCATGGCTGGTTTTTGGAGCACAGCCGCTGCTCGACGTCACGGCGGCGAGCGGCGTCGATGATTTTGGATCGACGCCCGCGGGACACGCGGCGGCTGATGCTTGGGCGGTCCATGCCAAGCCGAGAGCGATCAGATACGGGAGGCGAATGACGTCCATATGTTAACTCGAGGCTACCAAGGCGCGGGCTTGTAATCCTTCAGGAACTGTCCCCACACGTGCTCGCCGGTCAGCCTGCCGGTGAATATCGGATCCACAATGCGCGCGGCACCGTCAATGATGTCGAGCGGCGGCGAGAACCCTAGATTCGCCTTGCGGTCCGCATGCGCCGCGGGGTCCTCGTCGGTCACCCATCCGGTGTCGACGGCATTCATATGGATGCCGTCCTTCACGAAATCCGCTGCGCTGGTGCGCGTCATCATGTTGAGCGCTGCTTTTGCCATGTTGGTATGCGGGTGCTTGTCGGTCTTGGTGGTGCGATAGAACTGGCCCTCTACGGCGCTCACGTTGACGACATGTTTGTGACGCTCCGGGGTGCGCAGCATGAGCGGCTTGAGACGAGCGTTGAGAACGAACGGAGCAATGGCGTTCACGAGCTGCACCTCGAGAAGCTCCGGCGTCTCAACTTCATGCATGCGCAAGCGCCAGCTGTTGACCTCGCGCAGATCCACCTGTTGCAGATCCTCGTCGTATCGATCGGCCGGGAACAGCGTCTCGCCGTTTCGATAATCCTCATCGAGGTAGCGCCGCTGCGAGAGCGCCGCGCTGTGCAGCAGCCCCTCGCCCTGCTGCCGCGCCGTCGCGACCAGGCTGTCATGACCCTGCGCCCGCGATCCTTCGATGCTCTGCCGTAACTGCTCGTGACTCGCGAGCGGCGCTTGCCAGCTTTTAGGAAGCTTGCCGATGGATTCGATTTCCCGGGCAAGCAGGTGCTGGAAAAAGCCCGCCGGTCGCCGCACGGTCTGGCAGGCGTTATTCAAGATATGGTCGAGACGCGGCAGCCGCTCGAGCAAGAATTGCGTGAACAGCTCGACGCTCGGCGTATGCCGCAAATCCAGGCCGTAGATCTGCAGGCGCTCGCGAAAGTGAGCGTAGTCCGCCTCCTTCGCATAGCGATCGACGGCATCGACGGGAAAGCGGGTGGTGACGACGACATGCGCGCCGGCCCGCAGGAGTTTGAGGGAGGCCTGAAAGCCGATCTTGACGCGCGCGCCGGTGATGAGCGCGTAGTGGCCGCTCAGATCGGCGGTCTGCTCGCGCTTGGCATAGTTCAAGTCGCCGCACGCGTCGCACATCGAGTCGTAGTAGCGATGCATCTTCGCAAAGGCCTTTTTGCAGATATAGCAGTTGCGCTCCTGGTGAAGTTCGGGGCGATCATGAAGCGCGTCGGGCTTTGGCCGCTCGAGCCAGAGCGGGGCGTATGTCTTGGAGCGGCGCTGGATGCGCAGGCCCGCACGCTCAATGATCCGCCGGTCATGTTCCTTCGTGACTTCGCGCTTGGCGCGTCGAAATGCCTTGGCCATGCGCGTGACGTCGTGGCGTTCAGGTTTCGTGACCAGGCCCGCGAGCATCAGCAGTTCGCGCCGCTGCTCCAGCGTGAGGTGGGCGAGGTGCGATCGGTCGGCCTCGATCGCGCGCAGTACGCGCATGCAGGCGCGAACATCGTCTTCCGAGAGGGTTTCGAGTTTGGGCTTCGTATGATTCATGGCGGCATTGTATGCCGCCGCGATCAAGCTATCGCATACAAGAACTCGACGAACGATGCTGTCGCGCCGTCCAGTCCCTTGATCGCGGGATTCTTCGAGTCGATGAGATAGTACTCGTCCGGCGCGTGCGCACCGGTGCCGTGGCCGAGTCCGAAATCACCGGCCGGCAGGCTCAATGGCGGTGCGGTGAATCGGTAGCCGGGCCAGGATCCTGGGTTGCGCGGTACCACCAGCGGCGGGGAGCCGAGCTTGCTGAATGTCGCGAGGACGGCCTTGAAGAACTTGCTGTCGGGATCCGTCTGGGTAGGGTCGTAGCCGCCGCTCATGTTGACTTCGATATCCGCAAAGCCGTGCTTCGCCAGATGGGCTTTCAGCTTGGCCAGCGTATCGGCCGCGGTCATGTCAGGCACCAGGCGCATGTCAATTTTGGCGACGGCCCGGTGCGGCAGTACGGTCTTGCCGCCGGGTCCGGTATAGCCGCCGACGAGACCTTCGATGTTGATCGTGGGCTGCGAGAACAGACGCAGCAACGAGTCCTGCCAATTCAGGTCGTGGATCCAATGATCGACGCCAAATTCGGTTTTCATCGTGGCTTCCGGCACCGCCGCCGCATAAGCCAGCACCATTTTCTTCTGAGCATCGGACAAGGGCTTGACCTTCTCGAAGAAACCCTCGACTGCAGGGGTGTGCCCATCCTTTTCCACCAGGGTATTGAGCGCCTGCACCAAGTGCCAGGAGGGCGAATCCACTTGCGCCTCCAGGCTGGAATGAATGTCTTTCTTCGGCCCTCGGCCCCAGTGCTCGCCGCTCGAGACCAATTCAAGTTCCACCACGCCTTTCGCGCCTGCAGCCACTTGCACGCTGCCATCGAGTCCTTGACTGGCATCCGGCAGCATCACGCCGACGCAACCTTTCATGTGCGGAAAAACGTCGGGGCTGTTGACGATCTCCCCGAAGTGCGGCGAGGCGATTTCCTCTTCCCCTTCGCAAACCAGAACGAGATTGACCGGTAATTTTTTGCCGGTCGCCTTGAATGCCATGAGGGCGCTCAAGAAGGAGTTCTGCGGCCCTTTTTGATTCACCGCGCCGCGTCCCATGCATACCGTTCCGAGGCCGGCTTTCTCGACGAGTCGACCTTCGAGCGGCGGTGAACTCCACTCGTCGGCAACGAATTGCTTCACGTCGTACATGAAATAGACCGCGACGGTCGTTTTGGCGCCCGTATCCATGCGGCCGAACACTCCCGGCTTGCCGGAGGTGGGTATGAGCTTCACACCGGTGAACCCTGCCTGCTCGGCCAGCTTCGCCATGTACTCGGCGCCCTGCGGATAGTTGCGGTTCTCCGCGGCAATGGAGGGCAGGGCAATCCAATCCTGCAGCCGCTTGACGTTTTCCGCGTGCATTTTCGGAATTTGCGCGAGTACCGTCGCCTTGTCGGCGTTGCTGCCGGCCGCCGGCGCTGCAGTCGGCGCCGCTACCAACACAGCGCCCGAGAGAGCGCCTTGCACGAAATCGCGTCTGCTCAAACCCTCTACATCGTCAGTCATGAATCGCTCCCTTGGTTTTTTGTTGTCAGCCATGGCGCGCGCTCTTAGTCGGCGCGATTTTCCGCAAAGCCCAAGGTCTTGAAGCGGCTTGCTTCCGCCTCGCCCAGTTTCTTCTGCGCGCGGATCTCATTCACGATGTCGAGCGCGGTCTTTGTCGTGGGCGGCAGCTCCGCGTCGCATGGTTGCAGCGGCGTGAGGCGTTCGCCCCAGCGAATCAGATGCGCCGACAGCGTGAGGCCGCCGCCGAACGCCGGCATGAGCACCAGGCTGTTTGGGGCCACGCGGCCTTCTTCCACCGCATCGACGAGGGCGACGGGCGCCGTGGCCGAGCTCATGTTGCCGTACTTCTGCACCGTCAAAAAGACCTTGTCGGCGCTTGCGCCCGCGCGTTTGGCGACGGCGTCGATGATGCGCAGATTCGCCTGATGCGGGACCACCAGTCCGATGTCATCCATGGTCACGCCGGCGCGGTGCATGACGTCGAGACTGGCCTCGCTCATGCCTTGTACGGCCTTGCGAAAGATTTCCTGTCCGTCGAAATCCCAGCTGGTCTGCCCATACTGCACGCCGAGATTGGCGTACATCGTGCCCATGCCGCGCACCCGCAGAATCTGGCGAGCATCCGCGTAGCATTGCAGCTTTTCGGCGATGACCCCGGACTCGCTGTGCGATTCCTGCAGCACCATCGCAGCCGCTCCGTCGCCGAACAACACCGCGACATTGCGGTTGTCCCAGTCCATGTATTGAGAGATCAGTTCAACGCCGATTACCAGCGCATTTTTGACGATGCCGGTTTTGATCATCGATGTACCGATCGACAGCCCGTACATGAAGCTGGTGCAGGCCGTGTTGACGTCGAAGGCCGCCGCCTGCGTCGCGCCGATTCGCTGCTGCACCCCTGAGGCACTGTTGGGTACGAGCTCGTCGTTGCTGCAGCTGCCGTATATGACCAATTCGATGTCCTTGCCCGACATGCCCGCGCACGCCACGGCGCGCCGCGCCGCCGTGATGGCCAACTCGATGCCGGGCACGTGGGAGATGCGCCGCTCCTTCATGCCGGTGCGCGTCGTTATCCACTCATCGTCCGTCGGCAGGAAGGTCGCCAAGTCTTGGTTGGTCAGGATTAACGGCGGCAGGCATTTGCCCCAGCCGACGATGGCAGCGTGAGTCAATCGAACTCCCCCAATACTCTTTTGATGCAGCGCTCATTGTCACCCATACGGGGGCAGCGCGCACCTTGTGCCGGCCCGCGCCGCGGACAAGGGTTTTGCCGGCCTCAGTCGGCGGAGACCGTTCGGCCGGCCGCCCAGGCACGCAGCGCCGCGACCTTTTCAGCCATGACCACGGCCAGCGGCCGCGTGTTTTGCATCTCGCGCGCGATCATCACGGGGCTGACGAGTTGCTTGGCCGAATGCGCGGTGTAGAGCGCGGCGACGATGGCCTGTTCAATCTCGGCGCCCGAGAAGCCCTCGCAGCGGCTCGCGAGGGCCGCAAGCTCCGCGGGATTCAAAGTGAGACCGCGCTTGCGCGCGTGAATGGCGATGATCTCCGCGCGCGCATCCTGACCGGGAAGGTCGACGAAGAAAATTTCATCGAAGCGGCCCTTCCGGATCAATTCCGGCGGCAGGGAGGCGATGTCATTCGCGGTCGCGACGACGAAAATACGCGAGCGCTGCTCGGCCAGCCAGGTCAGGAAAGTTCCGAGGACCCGGCGCGAGACGCCGTTATCCCCATCACCCTCCGCAAGCGCCTTCTCGATCTCATCGACCCACAGCACGCAGGGCGAGAGGCCTTCGGCGGAATGCAGCGACTCGCGCAGATTTTTCTCCGCCTCACCCTGCCACTTGGTATAGAGCGCGCCGAAATCCAGCCGCACCAGCGGCACGCCGAGGATCCCCGCTGCGGCGCGCGCGGCCAAACTCTTTCCGCAACCCTGCACGCCGAGCAGCAGCACGCCCTTGGGCGGATCGAGTTCCGGGGCGCTGCCGTCGAAGGCCGGTTTGCGGCTGCTCAGCCAATGCCGCAGATTCTGCATGCCGCCGACATCCGCGAACTTGGAGGTCGCCGCTTCATAAGTCAGCGTGCCGCCGCGGTTTAAGAGCTCGTATTTCGCCGCCAGCAGTTCCCCAATGTCGGACATGCTGATCGCACCGTGATCGAAAATCGCATGGCGCACCAAGCGTTCGGCGTCCGACGCCGTGAGTCCGTTGAGATTGTCGACCAGCTTGGTGAGCACCTCGCGATCCAGACTGATCGGCCTGCCGGGATTCGCGGCGTTCCATTCGCGCGCGATGCGCGTGATGATCATGAGCCGCTCGTTGGTCGAAGGCAGCGCGAGATGCAACCGCGCGGCAAATTGCTCGAGCTCTTCAGGAAGCGTCACTTCATAGCTCATCAGCACGACCGTGCGGGCCACGCGGTCGTAGCTTTGAGCGATGTCCTTGAGGAGCCGGACATTCACCGGCTCCTTGAGGTAGGGGTGAAAGTCGAGCAGCACGTAAATCCCGGGCATCGGCGTGGCTTTGAGATGCTTCAGCAACTGCTCGGGATCCGCGAGCATCCGCTGCGGACCACCCATGTCGATATCGGCTCGCTGCAGGCCTTCGGTCACGGTCCACTGGAATACGCCCCAGCCGCGACCCTCCTTTACTTTGAGGCTCACTTCGCGCACCAGCGAGAGCACACGCGACTCTTCCCGGGACTCGACCACGATGAGCGCCAAGCGCGACGCCAACATCGTTTGCAGTTCGCGGCGCGGGTCTTGCGGTGCGGAGTCATTCATGCAGGCAAGAATGTAACAAAACCGCGTGACGGCTTGTTCACGCCGTAACGCTTTTTTCGACAATACCCGTGAAAAAGTGCTTTTCGGTTGGCGGCGAGCAGGTCTCCATGGGGCGCGAATCGTCCGGTGTCATGTCGCGCTGCAACCATCGTCTTGCACCTGATGTCTCAGCGTCGCGACAGTTTGAGCATTGGGCAGGTTTTATTTAAGAATGGATCAATGACAGCAAAAGCACCGAGCTCCTCTGGAGCTCACTCGAATGCCGGGAAGGAGTTTCATATGGATATGAGCTACCGAATGAGCACCGTCAGCCAGCCGATGACATTGAAAAGAATCGTCTCCGGAGGGCAGACGGGTGTGGATCGCGGTGCGCTGGATGCGGCGCTCGCCGCGGATTTTCCTTGTGGTGGATGGGTGCCGGGAGATCGGATGGCCGAGGACGGCGTGATAGCCGATCGCTACCCTTTGATGCCTTTGCCCCATGGCAACTATCGGCAGCGCACGCGATTGAATGTGGTGGACAGTGATGGCACGGCCATTCTTTATGGGGGCCCTCTGAGCGACGGGACTCGCCTCACGCGCGACCTGTGCGAGCTGCTCAATCGGCCGTGCATTCTCATTGGTGCGCGCGAGACACCGGACGCGATTGCGGCTGCCGAGGCGCTGGTGAAATTCATTGAGGGCAACAATATTGAAACGCTGAATGTCGCTGGCCCGCGAGCCAGCGGGTGGCCCGCTGGTTATCGTTTCGCGCTGAATGTCATCAGCGGCGTAATATCACCGCACTAAGTCATCCCCTCGGTATCGGACGTGCTCGACGCCGCATCGCGCAGTTCGCCGTACATCTGCAGGCTCATGAGTGCACCGGGACGCCAAGGTCGGCTCTCACACGAGGCGCCTTGTTCGCCGCGACTCCGAGAAGCTCGTCGAACAGAGTGCGATAGTGGACGACGGCCTTGCGCAGCTCCTCGGTGTCCGCCTCGCCGCGCTCATCGCGAGCGGTGATTTCCTGCGCCGCACGATAAGCGGCCACGACGCCCGGGTGATCGACGGAAATATCGGCGGACCGGTGCTCGAAGTCGCCCATAGGGTAACCGCGCTTTGCCATCAGCTCTCGCACCAGATGATCGGCGTCCAGCACGACTCCTTTCGGATTATCGACGAAACGGCCTTGCAGTGCGCTCCAAGCCTGCGTGAATCTGACAGCATCCGCCGGTGTTAGCGGCACAATCTCCAAGGCGGCAACGCGTTTTTCGCGTGACGTCAGTTCCGCTTCGGCCTTCACCCGGTTGCCGAACTCAGAAACCGTCAGGTCGTATTCCGGGCCGAAACGCTGTTTGAGCTTGAGAGTTCGTTGCTTTTGCATGACGAGCCAAGCGACGACGCCGATCACCAGCGCGATCAAGAAAACGGCAGCAATGACGGTGTTGGCGGGTATGGTATTCATGAAGCACTTCCTACTTGTTAGCCTACATGGTGCCTGCCACCGTGTATTTGCGGAGTCGACGCCGAATCGACATCCCCTTGGCTGCAAAGAAGTGTCATCCAAAGTCAACGCAAGTCGCAGCCAGCAAACTTAAGAGACTGTCGTAGGACATAACCCCACTTGTCGAGAATACGAACCGTGGTGTAGGCCGTTCACCGACACCAAGCATCTGCGGACGTGAATTACCTTTACGGGACAAAGCCGGTCTAATGCCTGCAAAGGTTAAAAGAGGCAGAGGGAATGCACCTCCGCCAGAGAATAAAAATGAATCCTGGTCGTTCGGCTATCGCGGAGAAACGGCGCTTGCTGCGGCCGTTGCGGCAGATCATTGTCTTGCTCGCGATGGCGGCCGCTCGCCTTGCCGTCGCCGACGACCCGAAGCTCGATACCCCGCCGCAAAGAGAAGCGCCCACGGCATTCGCGGCCAAGGAGCCGACGCCCGTGCGGGACTGGGGCGTGGGAGAGGGTAAGAGCTATTGGGTGCCGGCCTATGAAATACCCACGTTCGAATTGCTGTTGAACCGCTACGATCACTATGCGGTGGATTCGCATGTTTATGAATCGCCGATTTCGAATTTCAAGGAAAACCTGCACCACAAATGGGTGGTCGACAACGATGCATTCGCCACCAATCAATTCCTGCATCCCTATCAAGGCGCCTTCTATCAGGGGCTGGCCCGTTCCTCGGGGTTGGATTTCTGGCAGTCCTCGGCCTATACCTTTGCGGGCAGTCTGTTGTGGGAGTACGCAGGCGAGACCACGCGTCCTTCCAGAAACGATCAGGTGGCGAGCGGGATTGCCGGCAACTTTCTCGGTGAGCCGCTATTTCGAATGGCGAGCCTGCTGCTGGAAAGCGGCCCGAGCGGCGAACCCGGGCTGCTGCGAAAAATCGGCGCCGCCATCATTTCGCCGTCGATGGGCTTGAACAGATTGGTTTACGGCGATCGCTTCGCCGGCGTGTTTCGCAGCAACGATCCGGCTGTCTACACGCGCGTCGATCTCGGCGCGAGCTTGAGCGCGCATTTCACCTCGAACGTCAACGTGACCGCGGATTTGACGGCGCCGCCGGCATCGCAGACCTTCAAAAGACAAAGCGTCAGCGCGATTTTCACCATGGCCTACGGTCTTCCCGGCAAGCCTGACTATGACTACCAGCGGCCGTTCGATTATTTCAACTTTGAAGTCAGCACCGACACCGCCAACGGCATCGAGACCCTCTTCAGCCGCGGTTTGTTATTCGGCACGGACTACGAACTGGGTGCAAATTATCGCGGAATCTGGGGTTTGTACGGCACCTACGAATATGTCGCACCGCAAATCTTCCGTGTCTCCAGCACGGCGGCCGCGCTCGGAACAACCGGTCAATGGTGGCTATCCCGCAGCATCGCCGTTCAGGGGACGGCGCTGGCGGGCGTGGGCTACGGCGGAGGCGGCGTCATACACGGCGCGGGCGTGGCGCAAACGGGCGTGCTCGGAGACGGCCAGCGCGACTATCACTACGGCATGACGCCGCAGGGCGAAATACAGCTTCGCCTGATATTCGGCAACCGCCTGTCGCTCGACACGACGTTTCGCGAATACTATATCAGCCGTGTCGCCGCCACCGAGAGTACGGGATCCGAAGACATATCGCGCGCCGACACGGCGCTGACTTTTCGTATCTACAATCTTCACGGCATCACGCTGAGATATTCCGAAGCCACCCGCAACGGACGCTACGCCACGCTACCGAATTCGCACCAGTCCTTGGGTACATTCAGCATCGGCTATACCCTGATTGGGCAAACACGATTTGGCGTGGTCGATTGGCGTTCAGGCGCGACCGCAGCACCTTAAGACCTTCCCAGTCTCACAGCGCTTCGTGCCGAAGAGCTGCGCGTCCGTTTGACAAAAGCGCCGGCGCGAGGTGTCATCGGCGAGCTCGACGGTGCAGTATTAAATTAAGTTGCAACGCAACGGGGGATGCAGCCATCGACTTGCTCGAGCGCGATGAACAGCTGCGGCGATTGGAGCATGTATTCGCACGTGCGCGTGAGGGCAGGGGGCGGATCATCGCGATCGCTGCGGAGGCAGGCGCCGGCAAAACGGCGCTGACGGAGCGATTTGTCGCCGATCACGCTCAAGTTGCGCGCGTGTATTGGGGTGCCTGCGAAAACCTGTCAACGCCGGAGGTGTTGCTGCCGCTGCGGGACATTGCCCGCGCCAGCGGCGAATCTTTCGAGCTCGGCGGGGATCACATCCGCTCTTTCGAGTTGCTGTTGCGCCTCCTATCAAACGGCGCCAAGCCATCCTTGCTCGTCATCGAGGATGTTCATTGGGCCGACACGGCCACGTTGGATCTGATCCGCTTTCTTGCGCGGCGCATCGCCCGTGTGCGCGCGTTGCTCTTGATCACGTATCGCGACGAGGAAGTGGACGCGCGCTCGCCGGTGCGCAATCTCTTGGGCGAAGCGCCGGCCGGAAACATGGAGCGCATGACCTTGGCTCCCCTCTCGCTGGCGGCCGTGACCAGTCTTGCCGGGAAGCGCGGGCGGCGCGGCGAGGAGCTGTTTGCCTTGACCGCGGGCAACGCCTTTTTGGTGACCGAGGCGCTGGCGGTGGACTGCGATGTGCCCACCGATGCGGTGCGCGATTCAACGCTGGCGCGCGCGTCGCGTCTTTCGAGTTCTGCCCGGCTCGTGTTCGATGCGGTATCCATTTTCCCGCGGCGCGCGGAAACCGCACTCGTCGCCGACCTGGTCAAAGGCGCGATCGACGCCGGGCTCGACGAGTGCGTGGAGAAGGGCATGCTTTCCCTCGAAGGAGGCATCGTGCGTTTCCGTCATGAGCTCGCGCGCCGCGCGATCGAAGCAGCGATTGCCCCGGCGCGGCGGCAGGCGCTGCACCAAAAAGTCGTCGACGTGTTGAATCGTCGCCCCGATGCGCGCGCGAGCGAGATTGCGCACCACGCGGAGCGCGCGGCCGATGTGGCAGCCTTGCTGAAATTCGCGCATCGCGCGGGACAGGAGGCTGCGCGGGCCGGCGCACCTCGCGAAGCCGCCGCCCACTTTGCGGCCGTGCTTCGCCATCGCGACGCCCTGAACCCAAGTGAGCTTGTCGAAGCCTTGGAGTATCACGCCGAACAAGCCTATCTCATGGGCAGCGGCGACATTGCCGCGATTTCCATGACGGAGGCCGCAGACCTACGGCGGCGCGCCAACGATACGCTGGGGTTGGGACGGGACCTGACCCGCTTGACGCGATTCGCGTGGATGTGCGGCCACCGCGCCGAGGCCGAACGATTTATCGAAGAAGCGATCGCAGTGCTGCAAACAGTGCCGCCCGGACCCGAACTCGCCTGGGCTTATTCGCACCAATCGCAGCTCGATATGCTCGACTCCCGCATGGACCGCGCCATTACCTGGGGCGAGCGCGCCCTGGAGCTGGCGACATATTTGGGGCAAAAGGAAATCATCGTTCACGCCTTGAGCAACATCGGCTCGGCCAGGGTCGACGACGGCCATTCCAGCTGTGCCGAGTTGCTGCGAAGTTTCGAATTGGCCGTGGCCGGCGGGTACCACGATCATGTGGAACGCGCGTCGTGCAATCTGGCGTGCACCTATTTTTGGCGTCGCGACTATCAATCCGCGCTGGAATATATCGAGCGCGGCGTGGCCTACGCTGCAGCGCTCGAGCTGACCCATTGGGAGGGGTATCTGCGGGGCTGGCGCACCATGGTGGGGGTCGATCGGGGAGATTGGGCCGGTGCGGAGGAAGAGGCCTTGGAGATTTGCAGCCGGACCTACGCGGCCGAGGTATACCGCTTTCCGGCTCTGATCGCGCTTGCGCGGCTGCGCGTGCGGCGCGGCGATCAAGACGCCGGAACGCCTCTCGAGGCGGCCCGCCGCCTCGCAGCCGCGATGGCCGAGCTGCAGCGCACCGTGTATGTCGCGATGACCGTGGCCGAGAGTGCTTGGCTGGCGATGGATATCGCCCGTAGTCCTGCGCTTGAGCCCGCCACTGACGCAGCCCTATACCTTCTACGCGAGGTGCACACGCTGGCCAAACAGCGAAACGCGCGTTGGGTGGTCGAGGATGCTGCGTTGTGGCTCTACATGTTGGGTGAACCGATTGCGGAAACCGCCAGGTTTCAAACGCCGTTTCGTGAGCATTGCGAGGGGCGTTGGCAGGAAGCCGCCGCGGGCTGGCGGGCACTGGGGCGGCCATATGAGGAAGCGCTGGCGTTGAGCGAAGGTGATGATGCCGCTCAGCGCCAGGCACTGGAGATTTTCGATCGCCTGGGAGCGCTGCCGGCGGCGGCGCGCTTGCGGCGCCAGATGCGTGCCGGCGGGGCGCGCGCCGTGCCGCGCGGTCCCCATGCCGTGACCCGCGCCAATGCGGCGGGACTGACTCGCCGGCAGGTTCAAGTTTTGGTTTTGGTCGACGAAGGCTTGAGCAACACCGAAATCGCAGCGCGCTTATTCATATCCTCAAAGACCGCGGAGCATCACGTCGCGGCGATCATGGCCCGCCTGGATGCGCCGACCCGGCAGAAGGCGGTGGTTGAGGCCCGCCATCGCGGACTTCTTGGCCGTTCGCCGAAGTAGGGAGGGCAGGTTTAGGCCAGGGCTCGCCGAGGCATGCCCCGCCATTTGGCCAATTCGCAAAAATAGGGATGCCAAGCACAAAAGATGGGGATGCCCGCCCCTGCACAAAATGGTCCCGTCCGCTGCACCATTGCATCATCGGAATTCAACAAGGGGTCCAAGATGTCACGCATCGGAATTTTTGCTTACGGGATTCTCAGCTATCTGGTCTTTTTCGGCGTGTTTCTCTATGGCATTGGCTTCATCGGCGGCTTTCTGACGCCGACGAGCTTGGACAGCGTCCCGGCGTCGACCTTGGGTCACGCGCTGACGGTGGACTTGAGCCTGCTGGCCGCATTTGCCATTCAGCACAGCGGCATGGCGCGGCCGGCGTTCAAGGCCTGGTGGAAGCGCATCGTGCCGGAGGCCGCGGAGCGCAGCACCTACGTGCTGGTAAGTTCGCTCGCACTGGCGGCGCTTTATATCTTTTGGGAGCCGATCGGCGGCGTCGTTTGGAGCGCCCCGGAAGGCATCGCGCGCAACTCCATCATCGGGCTGTATCTGTTCGGATGGGTGCTGCTTCTTTACACCACGTTCCTGATCGATCACTTCGATCTGTTCGGATTGAAGCAGGTGTGGCGGCGTCTGGCAGACAAGCCCTACCGCGCCCCGGTGTTCCGCACGCCCAGCCTGTACAAGCTGGTGCGCCATCCTCTGTACATTGGCTGGCTGACGATTTTCTGGGCGGCACCCACTATGACGGTGGCGCACTTGATTTTTGCGCTGGCCACCACGGCATATATTCTGATTGCCATTCGTTTCGAGGAGCGGGATCTGGTATCCGCCTTCGGGAATGTGTATGTCGACTATCGAGCGCGCACGCCGATGCTGATTCCTCGGCTTGGCTCGCGCCGATCCATCCGGGTGCCGCGCGAAATTATCTGACTTGAGCGGCATGATGGCGGCCGAGCTATGTGTGCTGCCGCACATACGGCTATGACCGTTGGTCGCGGAAGGCGTGGAAACCGACGAGCAATCGCGTCTGCTGCGCCTGCTCAATTGCGATGAAATACAGGGCTACTGGTTCGGCCATCCCGTGCCCCGCGACGTCTTCGAAGCAAAGTATCTGGGCGCTCCGGCCTAGGCGGCTCAGCCGCGCAACTCTTTTTGGTGCGCTTCGACCAACGCGGCCATGCTGTCGAATCGAAAGTCGTACGTCGGCGTTCCAGGAGGACGCTTAGTCGCACCCCACCCCGACTCAGCGTGCCGTCTGTCGATCCACGCCGATGCGAGCCCGAACCGGTTGGCGGGTACGTGGTCATGGAACAGACTCTGCGCGGTGTGCAGGACGTCGGTCTTCTCGAGGGCGAAGTCCTCTCTCAAGCGTTGAAGCATATACTCAAAATTTCGCGGGCTGGGCTTGTATGATTCGATGTCCTGCGCCGTATAGACGGCATCAAAGGCGACTTGTAGCCGCGTATTGCTCGCCCGGAACGAAATGCGGTCGACGTTCGACAGAATAACCAGCTTGTAGTGCTTCTTGAGGTACTGCAGGGCGCCAACTGAATCCGGGAACTCCGGCCAGTCCGGAATGGAGGCGCCGAAGCTGTTGGCCTCCTCGTTGGTCACCGCAACACCCCATGTCCGCGCGATGCGCTTGTACACAATGGACAGTAGCCGCGAATACGGCATGGCGGGTGTCTCGAGCTCTTGCGCGGATTCATTTTGCGCGAAGATCTCGAGAATCTGGTCGTTCGGCGGCGTGATAGCAGCCTTTTCGACGAGCAGCCGCAACCCGCTCAGAATTCCGGTTTCCCAGTCGATGAGCGTTCCGTAGCAGTCGAAAGTCAACACTTTGAAATCCGTTAGCTTCATAGCGCCTTCCGATACTTCCTGATGCCAATGAGGTTAGTGTTCATCTGCCGAACCGATTCAGCGTTTGCGCGTGACGCGCTTTTTTGGAATGGGATTTGCCGGCGGGCGCTTCGCAGCCGGCGGCTTCACCGTCGCGGGTTTTGCGAACGCGCCCACCGACGCGTGCAGGGCCACCGCCAGCGCAGCCTCGCCGTTCACCAGTTGAGCCCAAGACAATTCCACGCCGTTTCGCTTGCCTTTGAGCGTGAGTTTTAAGTTCGCTTCAGTCAGCGTCACCACGTATTCGCGCCCCTCAATGATCAGGGCTCGCTTCAGCGTCGAATGTAGCGGCGTCGTCATGGCCTTCTTCTTTTCAGTTAACTGATTCCGAAATGTTTTCCGAGCGCCTCGACCGCGGGCTGCGCAATGATTCGAGCATCAAGATTGCTGCCCTCCAACAGGCCCGCCAACTCCAGCATGACAGCGCCGTGCACCGCCGACCAGTAGACGTACGCCGCCAACTTGACATCGCCCTTGAAGCGTCCATCGGCGGCAAGCTCTCTCAAACCGTCTCCCATCGTCAATCGTGCGCGGTCCATGGCCTTCACGAGATCCGGATAATCGGCAAAAGTCGGCTGACTGACATCGAACATCAGCCGGTACGCGGCGGGATTCGCGAGCGCGAAGTCGAGGTAGGCATTGCCCGAATGTTTTTTCGTGCCGGTGCGGGCCGCTTCCATGGCCGCGGCAAATCTATTGAAGGCCCGCGTGCGTACGGCGGCGAGGATGGCGTCCTTGTCCTTGAAGTACCGATAGGGCGTCATCGAGGACACCCGAAGTCCGTCGGCCAATTCGCGCATGGTGACCGCCTCAGGGCCGTGGGCTGCGAACAGCTTTTCGGCCACATCGCACAGGCGGGAGCGAAAGTCCTCGATATCGGCGCGCGACAGGGTTTTAGGCATTGACAGGAGTATAGTTTACGGTATAAATTTACAACATAAATTATGTGCCGGTCCAACCGACGGAGCGCAGAACCATGAGTAGCGTTGCAGTTGAATCTCGCATCACGCATCCACATGTGAGCGGCAATCAGGCTCCCGTGCGTCGCGAAATGAACGTGGAACTGAAAATTCGCGGCAAAATTCCTGCGGGATTGCAGGGTGCGCTGTACCGCAACGGCCCCAATCCGCAATTCGACCCGGGCCCGAATTATCACGCCTTCATCGGCGACGGCATGATTCACGGGTTCTGGCTGGGCGAGGGGCGCGCGCACTATGCGAATCGCTACGTTCGCACGCCGCGCTGGCTGGCCGAGAACGCGGCGGGGCGGCCGCTGTTCGGCGGCATGGGGCTGCCCTCTGATCCTTCCGTGGAAAAGGTCGCCGGCGGCGGAGCGAACACGCACATCGTCTACCACGCCGGCAAACTCATGGCGCTGCAGGAGGGCTCCAATCCTTTCGAAATGGACCCCACGAATCTTGAGTCGAAAGGCTGGATCGAGACGGGCGGCCGATTCACGGCGCATCCTAAGATGGACCCTCAAAGCGGCGAGATGCTGTGGTTCGCCTACTCGACTGGCGAAGGACCCCTGAATCCCTTCCTGGATTACGGTATTTCCGAGGCATCGGGCCGCATCGCGCGCCGCGATCGATTCAAAGCACCGTACTGTTCGATGGTGCACGATTTCATCGTGACGCAGCATCACACGGGATTCCCGGTATTGCCCTTGACGGGCGACATCGAGCGCGCGAAGCGCGGACTGCCGGCATTCGCCTGGGAGCCGGAAAAAGGCGCTTTCGTGGGCTTGATGGCGCGCGCGGCCAACGTCGATTCGGTGCGCTGGATCGAGGTGGATCCGGTGTATGTGTTTCATCCGGCCAATGCGTATGAAGCGGGAGGCTGCCTGCACAGCGACATGATGGAGTACCCGAGCGCGCCGCTTTTCCCCAATCCCGATGGATCCCGGCGCGTGCCGGTCAACGCTCGAATGGTGCGTTGGACCATCGATCTTGGCAATCGCGCGGCGCGCGTCACACGCACGCCCTTGAGCGATTTGGTCGGAGAATTTCCGCGCATCGATGAACGCTTCGCGGGACTGCCCTACCGCCACTATTGGCAGGCCGCCAATGTCGATCTGCGGGAGACGCTGCTGTTTGACTCGCTTGCTCACATGGATCTGCAAACGAAACGCGAGACGGTGCGCAGATTCTCGGGCGGCGACAGCGTCGGCGAGCCCATTTTCGTGCCGCGCAGCGCAGAGGCGCCGGAGGGTGACGGTTGGATATTGGCGCTGGTGCATCGCGCTGCACAGATGCGCAGCGACCTGCTGATTCTCAACGCACGGGACATTGCCGGAGAACCTGAGGCGGTGCTGGAGCTGCCTTGCCGCGTGCCGGCCGGGTTTCACGGCAGTTGGGTGGGCGCCTAAACGCGGCTCCGCGCCGCTGCGACGGTTCGAGTTTCTCGTTAAGGTTTCCTTAACGCGCCTTCAGTCATTGCGTTTGTTCGCCGCCTCGGCCTGTCGCAAGCTGCCAGTGTCGAATCGGCAAGCAACTTAAAGGCCAATGCCATGACTGAATATCAAAGTATCGCCATGGGCCTCCTGGGTCTGACTCACCCCGAGATTTATCTGTCGGTCCGAAACGGCAGGGACAAGCCGGCTCAAGCGGTCGCATCGACGATTGAGCAAGAGCCAAGGCAGGCGCGAGTGCCCGCTCCCAGCGGGACGCATTCAAGCGCAGCGGTCCGTGCCGTCAAATTTGCGTTTGCCGCCTTGGTGGCCGGCTCCCGCGCGGTTCCCTTGGGGGACAACGGTCGGCTCACCCGGGAACTGGGGGCCTACGGCGAGCGATTGTCCCACTAGTTCGCGGCGCTGGGCTCCGGGGCAATGAGGGCAACGAATTTTCTCTCGGGGTGCATGCGCAAGGAGAGCACGAGACCGATCCCCATGAGGATCATGCTGCCGACGAACGGCAGCTGCCAATTGCCGCTGACATCGATCAGATAGCCGGC
>Ga0193729_1000672_pt1 | contig 17876 bp, 18 predicted proteins | sample U1c2metaG_FD_143036 | JGI IMG/M metagenome (GOLD analysis project Ga0193729, IMG submission 143036) | Soil microbial communities from a riparian zone of the East river system, Colorado, United States - U1c2 | ecosystem: Environmental > Terrestrial > Soil > Riparian zone | place: USA: East River...
GAGCAAAATCTCCCCGCGTCTGACGAGCTTGCGCGCACTGCAACAGGGCTCGCATCTGAGCGGATGCGACGAACTGATCTCGAACCGAGATTCCGCGTGAATTCAAATCAGAGTTCGCGCTCACCGCGGTCGTTTGTGCCCGGCTTTACGCCCGACTTTACGCCCGACTTTACGCCCTACTTTGCGCCCGACTTCGCGTCCGACCTGGCGCTTCGGCGCTCGGCGGCGCCGCCGCCGCGGTTTCCGCGCTTCCAGCATGCTGCCGCGGCAGTTCTCCGCTCCGCATCGGCACGCGAATACCACATCCACATCGGCCGGGTCATCATCGTCACGCTGAATTTGATAGTCGTAGGCGAGTTCCTCGCCGGGCTGGATGGTGCGCAGCGCTTCGATGAAAATTCGCCTGCCGGTATTGACGGTTTGGCAGTTCGGGTGGCAGCCATGGTTCACGAAGCGCGCTTCGTTGCCGTTGACACCCGCGTCGATCACCGTCTTCGCATCGACGGTGAACAGAAAGGTATGACCATCTTTCGGATCCTTATCCTGATAGCGCTCGTTGGCGAGGACGTGCGTCACCCGGTCGCCGAGATACTCGATCACCATGGTTCCCTTGCGGATCCGCCGCAACGCGAATACGCCGTAGCCGTGAATGCGAGAGTGACGAACCTCAAGCAGAGGTTTGCGTGTCGTCGCGCGCTTCTTCATACCGCGATCGGTGCTTTGATCGCAGCATGATAGCGATAGTCGACGATCTCAAAGTCTTCGTACGCATAGTCGAACAAGCTTGGCGGCTTGCGCAGAATTTTGAGCTGCGGCAGGGGAAACGGCGCGCGCGACAGCTGCAGATCGGCCTGCTCCAGATGATTCAAGTACAAATGGCAATCTCCGCCCGTCCACACGAAGTCGCCGACTTTCAAATCGCATTGCTGGGCAATCATGTGCGTGAGCAGCGCATAGGAGGCGATATTGAACGCCCAACAGCGCATCGGCACTGCGCTGGTACAGCTGGCAGGATAGGCGCCCGTCAGCCACATAGAACTGGAACAAGGCATGACACGGCAGCAGCGCCATGCGATCCAATTCGCCCACGTTCCACGCACTGACCAGGATGCGGCGCGAATTGGGATTGCTTTTGAGCTGCTCGAGAACCTGCGACAGCTGGTCGATTTGCCGCCCGTCCTGCGTGGGCCAGCTACGCCATTGCTTGCCGTAGACAGGTCCCAATTCTCCCTTCTCATCGGCCCACTCATCCCAAATACTGACCCCGTGCTCATGCAGATATTTGACGTTGGTATCGCCGCGCAAAAACCACAGGAGCTCGTAAATAATGGAGCGCAGGTGCAGCTTCTTGGTGGTCACCAGCGGAAAGCCGGCGTTCAGATCGAAGCGCATTTGGTAGCCAAAGACGCTCACCGTGCCGGTGCCGGTGCGATCGCCCTTCGGAGCACCGTGCTCACGGATGTGGCGCAGAAAATCGAGATATTGGCGCATTACGCCTTCACGGCGCTCAAGTTGCCGGTGGGTGCGTTGCGCCGATAAGCGTACAGCATGATCCCGGCGCCGACCAAAATCATGGGCGTCGTCAGCAGCATGCCCATGGTCAACCAGCTGCCGACCAGGTAACCGATATTCGCATCCGGCAGACGAACCCATTCCACCACGAAGCGGCCGCAACCGTACAGCAGCAGAAACAATCCCGTCGGCGCCAATCGCGGACGCGGCTTGCGGGTGAACCACAACAGGATGAGAAACAACACCAGGCCCTCGAGCGTGGCCTCATAGAGCTGCGAGGGATGCCGGGAGACCAACACGCCCTGGGCATCCGGCACGCCGAACCCCCAGGGCAAATCCGTCGGCTTGCCCCAAAGTTCGCCGTTGATGAAGTTTCCGAGGCGGCCGAAAAATAGACCGATGCCCGGCAACGGCGCCACGAAATCCAGCACATCCGCGGTATTCTTGTGCTTCACGCGGGCGAACACGATGACGGCGACCAGCACGCCCATCATGCCGCCGTGAAACGACATGCCGCCGTCCCAGATGTGAAAGATATTCAGCCAGCTTTCGGCAATCACATCGTGCCCGTAGAAAATGCACCAGCCCAAGCGGCCGCCGAGGATGACCCCGATGGCGCAGTAGAAAATGAGGTCGTCGATCTCGAGCGGGACCCACGTCGAACCGGGGCGCCGAGCGCGGTGCCGCGCCAGCCACCAGGCTCCGACGAAGCCGATCAGGTACATGATCCCGTACCAGTGCACGCGCAAGGGACCAAGGGAGACGGCGACGGGATTGATGTGCGGATACGTCAGCATGGTTCCTACTTTAAACTTTCATTGACCCGACAGAAATAGGCCTTTAGATAGCGGGTCTCGGGAATCGCGGGGTGCACCGGATGATCCGGCGCCTGGCCGCCCATTTCAAGAATTTGCAGGTGCTTCTCAGCGCCCCGCGCCGCCTTGGCAATGGCGTCCTGCAACTCTTCGGCGCTCACGTGAAAAGAGCAGGAGCACGAAACCAGAATGCCGTCGTCTGCGATCACTTGCAGGGCGAGCTGGTTGAGGCGCTTGTATGCCGCGAGTGCTTTGGGCAGATCTTTCTTGCGCTTGGCGAACGCCGGCGGATCTATGACGGCGATATCGAATCGCACGCCCTGCTTGGCGAAATCTTCGAGAGCATCGAACGCATCGCCCTTGCGGGTCTCGATCTTGAGGCCGTTGCGCTCGGCATTCGCCGCAGCCAATTCAAGCGCGGCCGCGGAGCTGTCGACGCAGGTCACCTCGCGTGCGCCATGGTGCGCCGCGCGCACGCCCCAGGCGCCGACATAGCTGAATACGTCCAGAACGCGGGCACCCTTGCGCACGTATTTCGACAGGGCGCGCCGGTTGGCGGCTTGATCGAAAAACCAGCCGGTTTTTTGGCCTTCTGCCAGCGGCGCTTGGAATTCGAGCTCATCCTCGATCACGAGCGCAGGCTTGTCGAAATTGCCCTTGGCGGTTTCGACATAGCTGGGCAGGCCTTCCATCTCCCGCGCCGAACTATCGTTCTTGAAGAGCACGGCCTCGCATCGCAGAACCTGGCTCAGGGCTTCTTGAATCTTTGGCTTGAGCTGTTCCATGCCTGCGGTGCCGATTTGCACCACGCAGGCCGGGCCGTAGCGGTCGATCACCAATCCGGGTAGTCCGTCGGATTCGCCGTAGACCAACCGATAGTAGGGCTTGGGATGGAGCCGCTCGCGCAAGGCCAAGGCAGCGCGAATGCGCGCCGCCAGCCAGGCGACATCGGGAATTTTCCAAGTTTCCAGCATTCGCGCGGCAATCAACGATTGCGGGTTGACGTAGGCCAGACCTAAAGCCCGGTCGTTGTGCGCCAGCACGCGCACCAACTCGCCGGCCTTGAACTTGGCCAGCGGCGACTGGCCGGTATCGACTTCGTTGCTGAAGATCCAAAGATGTCCGGCGTGCAGGCGGCGATCTTCGTTGCGCTTGAGGCGCAGAACAGGCAGCTGCGCCACATTACCGGGGTCAGACATGGAAAGTACTTCGGCTATAGTAAAGGCCATTCTAACTGACTAGGCCGTGAACATGCTGCGCAATCACCTCGCCGAGGAGACCAGCCCGTACTTGCTGCAGCACGCCGACAATCCTGTGGAGTGGTATCCCTGGGGCGAGGCGGCCTTGAGGCGGGCAAAGCAGGAGAACAAGCCCATTCTCTTGTCGATCGGCTATTCGGCCTGCCATTGGTGCCATGTCATGGCCCACGAATCCTTCGAAGATCCCGCCACCGCGGCCCTGATGAACGAGCTGTTCGTCAACATCAAAGTCGACCGCGAAGAGCGCCCCGACCTGGATAAGATTTATCAGGTCGCGCAGCAAATGCTGACGCACGGTTCGGGCGGGTGGCCCTTGACCATGTTTCTGTCCCCCAAGAAACAGGAGCCTTTCTTCGGCGGCACTTATTTTCCCAAGGACGCTCGCCATGGAATGCCGGCGTTCGGCGACCTGTTGCGCCGTGTGGCCGGGTACTATCGCGAGCAGAGTGCGCAGATCGAAGCGCAGAGCGCGCAACTTCAGGCCGCGCTCGCCAGCCTCGTTCCGGAGCCGGCGCTCGGAATCGTTCTCGACGAGACACCCGTGGCCCAAGCACGAGCCGCGCTCGAACAGTCCTTCGATGCCGATTTCGGCGGCTTCACCCGCGCGCCAAAATTTCCGCACCCCAACAGCATCGAGCGCTGCATGCGGCATTGGTACCGCACATCGAGCGGCGCCAATCCCGATTTGCAGGCGCTGTACATGGGAAGCCTCACGCTGACGCGCATGGCGGAAGGCGGGCTATACGACCAACTCGGCGGCGGTTTCGCGCGCTACTCCGTCGATGGCGCCTGGATGATTCCGCATTTCGAAAAAATGCTCTATGACAATGCGCAGCTGCTTTGCGAGTATTCGCGCGCGCATCTGGCGACCGGCGAGGCGCTGTTCGCGAAAATCTCCCATGAAACGGCCGATTGGGCATTGCGCGACATGCATTCGCCCGAAGGCGGCTTCTACTCCAGCCTCGATGCGGATTCTCAGGGCCACGAAGGAAAATTCTACGTCTGGACGCAAAGCGAAGTTCGGGCGCTCCTGAGCGCGCAGGAGTACGCGGCTTTTTCACCTCGATTCGGCCTGGATCGCGCCGCCAATTTCGAGGGTGAATGGCACCTGCACACCTTTGCATCGATTGACGATATTGCCGCATTGCTCAAGGAGTCTGCGGCGACTGTAAGCGCCAGCATCGACTCCGCGCGGGCGAAACTTTTGCAAGCGCGCAATTTGCGGGTGTGGCCGGCGCGCGATGAGAAAATCCTCACGGCCTGGAATGCGCTCATGATCAAGGGACTGGCGATTGCGTCGCGGGTGCTGCAGCGGCCTGATCTGGCCGCGGCCGCCGGCGCCGCCGTTGACTTCGTGCATCGCCACCTGTGGCGCGACGGCCGCTTGCTCGCCACTTACAAGGATGGCCGCGCGCACCTGCCCGCGTATCTGGATGACTACGCCTTCCTGGCGGATGCCTTGTTGGAGCTGTTGCAGACCCGCTGGCGCAGCAGCGACTTGATATTCGCGCGCCAACTGGCGGAGGTGCTGCTCGGGCAATTCGAAGATGCCGATGGCGGCGGATTTTTCTTCACCGCGAAGGATCACGAGAAACTCATTCACCGCAGCAAGACCTTTGCCGACGAGTCCGTGCCGTCGGGCAACGGCGTGGCGGCATCGGTGCTGTGCCGGCTGGGATACTTGCTGGGCGAGCTGCCCTACCTGGATGCCGCGGAGCGCATCCTCAAGGCCGCGTGGCGGGGAATTCAAGACTACCCTCAGGCACACATGAGCCTGGTGAATGCCTTGGAGGATTTCTTGTACGCGATGCAAATCCTGGTGATTCGCGGCGAGGAGTCAAGCGCCAGGCAGTGGGCGACGGACTTAGGCGCCTTGTACGCGCCCACCCGCATGATCTTCGCCATTCCTAACGATGCCGAACTGCCGCCCGCGCTGGCGGCGAAGCGCGCGAACCCCGCAGCAACGGTGGCCTACCTATGCACCGGCATGACCTGCTCGGCGCCCCTGGCGGATTTGCAGGAAATCCTGCGCGCGCTCAAATTGCGGGTCACCTCGGGTTAGTGATGATGACCCGGTTGGCGTAGCGCTCGCCCGGAAGGGTAAGTAGCCTCGAGGGAACGAAAAGAAGCAGTTGCCTCGCGGCTGCTTACTCCTCCTGACGGATACTTCAACCGATCAACTTCACGATGCCGAAGCGTAGCGCTTGCGCAACTCCGACCCCACGCGGCGCTTGAAATCGCCGTGCAGCCCGTCGGAGTAAAGCGGCGCCGCATTCCAATCCAGCGCCCAGGGCTGCGCGGTACGCGTGCTCTCGGGCTCCGCGCTATCGCGGGGGAAGAGGTGCGCGTGCAGCGCCGGATCCACATTGCCGTAAATTGCATAGTTGATGCGGGCAGCGGCGGTAATGGCCAACAGCACATCGCCGATGAGCGCCATGTCGAACAGAAACTGACTGCGCGCCTCAGGAGCCAGCGCATTCAAGTGCGGCACCACCGGATCGGGCAGCAGCAGGCAATATCCCGGCAGCACCTGCCGCTCACCCATGACAACGAAGCCCGAAGGCAGCTTGGCAATGGCAGACGGCAAGGTGCCTGCGCGGCAGCGCTCGACCAAATCATGGATGGAGGTCATGGCCATTATTTTTCGCGAGCCTTGGCGATTGTTGCGGCATCGACCGGCGGCGCTGAGTTCCCGAAATTTGAGCGAATGTACGTGAGCAATGCGGCCGCGTCTTCATCTTTCATCCAGCCGAACAACAACATCTGGGTGGGATAGCGGCCCGCCGGAATCGTCGCGGGCCGCTTCTGGCTCAAAACCCACTGCGCGAGCTCAACCGGGTCGCCCATCGCCGCCGCCGATCCGGTAAGACTCGGATACACGTTCGGCACCCCCTCGCCTTTTTCGCGGTGGCAAGAGACGCAGTTTTGCATATACAGAACGGCCCCTCGCCCGGCGGGTCCTGGCGGCGCGGCCGCGCTCGTTGCCGCTGTCGGGACCGACGATTGGGAGCAGGCGCCGACCGTCATCAGCAACGCCGCAGGCAACAGGTGTTGCAGCTTGCGCGGCGGGTGTTTCATTTGCAGGCGGCCCTAGCCGCGCCAGGTACGAAACGCACCGGTATCCAAATGCACGAAATTCGACTCGCGGTAATAGCCGACGCCGCCGCGCTTCAAGTCCTGCGCGCGAGCCGCCAGATCCGCGCAACTCACGCCGGCCATGCGCACATCGATGGCGCGTCCCTGCATGTGCAAACTGTGCTGCGAGACGCCGCTGCTGCGCTCGTGCAGGCGCTCGTTGGTTTCGGGCGAGCGGTAGCCTGAGATCACGCTGTAGGCGGGCGGCGCGCCAACTTGCGCCGCGACATCGACCAGGTAGTCCATGAGCTTCGGATCCATGGCGTGCCGCTGCTCATTGCGAAAATCCCGCAACAGAACATCGACCGCCGCCAGCGGCTCAGTCAGGTACGCGCCATCGCGGAAGTACTCGATTTCCAGCCGCTCGCCGGTATGCAGATTGACCAAGTCAATTCGCCGGGACTGCACGTCGGCAGCTGCCATCGAGGAGCGCCCCCAGAGCGCCGCGGTGCCCGCGAGGGCTCCCGTGGCCATGACCATGCGGCGCCGCGAAATCATCCCTGGCCTCCGTCCAGCAACCGGCCGTGATCGAGCGCCAGCACCGTGGCGCGCGGGAAGAAATTGAATTCCGACGCCGAGGCCCAGGTGTAGGCGCCCATCACGCGCCCGATGACCAGATCGCCCATGTCGAGCTTGGGCAGCTCCAATCTTTCGCGGATGACATCGATGCTGTCGCAGGTCGGTCCGGCCAGCACCGACGGAAAGGTCTCTGTTGCGGGCAACAGCGCCTCGACCGGAAACACCGAGTGGTCGTACATTTGACCACTGTAGCTGCCGTACAGGCCATCATCCAGGTAGTACCACCAGCGGCCGTCGCGCAGCGCGCGTCCCATCACGGAGGCCACCGCGACCGCCGCCGGGGCAGCGATGTAGCGGCCCGGTTCGGCGATCACACGTACCGCAGGCGGCAATTTGTCGAGCGCCGCTTTGATCGGCGCGCAAAACTCTTCGATGGGCATGGCGGGCTTCAAGTATTCCACCGGAAATCCGCCGCCGATGTCGAGCATATGCGGGGAATGTCCGGCCTCGGCCGCGCTTTGCAGCAGTTCGCGACACACGTTGATGGCCCTGACGATCATTCCCGAATCGGCATTTTGCGAACCGGTGTGAAACGACAATCCGTCGATTTTGATTTGCAGATCTGCGGCGAGGCGAAACAAATCGGCAACCGCTTCCGGATCGCAGCCGAACTTGCGCGACAGATCCACCTGGGCGTCGGGGCTGCGGAAGCACACACGGATCAACAGGGATGCGCGGCTGCGAAATTTGGTGAACTTGCGCAGTTCATCGGGATTGTCGATGACGAAGCGGCTCACTCCAAAGCTCAAGGCGGTGCGGATGTCGCTGTCGCGCTTGATCGGGTGGGTGTGAATGCAGCGTTCCGGCGCTATCCCGAGGCGCCGCACCAGTTCGACTTCGCCGTTGGTCGCGAGATCGAAAAAAGCGCCTTCCGAATCAAGGGTGGTAATGAGCGACGAGTGCGGCAGCGGCTTCAGGGCGTAGTGCAGATCCACGCCCGGCAGCGCCGCGGCGAGGCGGCGGTATTGTCGGCGAACACGTTCGGCATCGATCACGAACAGCGGGGACCCGTAGCGGGCCACCAAATGTTGAATCGCCTCTCGCGAGAAAGGGTCTTGCTTGGGATCGAGCTCCATGCGCTAGCTGACGCTCAGCTCCAGGGAATCATCGCCCATGCCGCTGGCGCGCTGCAGGCGATCGAGAATTGCCGCCCAGCGCTCATCCTGAGGCAGGCTCTGCACGAAAATTTTGACGCAGCCGGCGCGATCCAAAGTGCGCAAATGGTTGTACAGGTTGTGCGCGTACGTGTCCGGCTTTTTACCGGCGTTGATCCAGGTCATGTGACGCTGGGTCTGCTGCGGCGGCCGCATGGCGAGTACGGCCACTTTTTCTTCCCGCGCCACGATCTCGCTGGCTCGAACCTCGAGATCGTCTGAGGGCACGATTTCGAGCGGTGTTGATGGCGCATAGTGCAATGCCCGATCGCCCGGAACCCGGGGAGCCGTGCCGCCGACCGCCATGGGGCCCACCACCTGCTCGAGCTGCGATCGCGTGATGAACCCCGGCCGCAGCAGCCGCGCCTGGTTGTCGAGGCAGGACACGATGGTGGACTCGAGCCCGATGGGCGAATCGCCGCCGTCCAGGACCACCTTGACCAAATCGCCGAGTTCATCGCGCACATGCTCAGGTTTGGTGGGGCTCAAGCGTCCGTATCGATTGGCGGACGGCGCCGCAAGACCGCCTCCAAAGGCATTCAGCAGCTGCTGCGCGATGGGGTGCGAGGGTACCCGAATGCCGATGCTGTCCTGGCCGCCCGTGACGATTTCATTGACGTTTTCCGCCTTGGGCAGAATCAGCGTCAAGGGTCCCGGCCAGAACTTGTCGGCCAATGCCTGCGCAACCGGCGGCATATTGGAAACCCAGCGATGCAAGTAGCGCGGATCGTCCAAATGCACGATGACCGGATGATCCGGCGGGCGCCCCTTGACCTCGAAAATCTTGCGCACGGCAGGGGGACTGGACGCATTCGCACCGAGTCCATAAACGGTCTCGGTCGGAAACACGACCAATTCTCCGGCGCGTAATGCTTCGACCGCCGTTTCGATGTCTGTCTGTGTAGCTCGTACCACACCCTCATGATATCAAGACTGAGCTACGAGCAAGGGCCGCTTAGAGTTTATGGGGCCTGTTTTACAGTTGTGAACTGATTTGTAGCTGGAAGGCGACATTGTAGGAACACCAGGTCGAGCCAACGGCCGAATTTGAATCCCACTTCATGAAAATGCCCTACATTGATGAACCCAAGGCTCTGATGCAGCTTGATCGACGCCGCGTTCTCGGCGTCGATGCCCGCGATCATGACGTGCTTCTGCATGGCGGAAGCCCGACTCATCAACTCGATGACCAGATGACGGCCTATCCCTAAGCCGCGGCGATCCGTGCGAACGTGCACACTGTGCTCAACGCTATGCCGGTAGCAGGGCCATGCACGAAACTCTCCGAAGCTTCCGAAACCCGTGATTCCCGATGCATCTCGCGCGACCACCAGGGGGAAGCCGGCGGCGATCTTCGCGTCGTACCACGCCTCGCCGCGCTCGGCGGTCAACTCAACCTCCGTATAAACGGCGGTGGAGTTGCGGATGACCTCGTTGTAAATCGCTAGAATTTCAGGCAGGTCTTGACGCGCGGCATGACTAATCATGCCGATCAATCGAGGTAGGCCGGCGGTTTCGGCAGCGCCTGGAAATCCCGCGGATCGTGCTGCACGATCAGCCGCGCATGCGTGTTCTTGACGATGGTTTCAATGCGGCTCATCGAGGCGAGCGTGTCCGCGCGATCCACGTTATAGACCGGCACGCGCTTGAGCAGCCGATTGGCCCGCAGATGGTACAAATCGCCCGACAGAATGACGGTGCCGCTCTTCTGCAATTTCAGCTTCAGAACCTGGGACCCTGGGGTATGTCCCGGAGCTCTCAAGATCATGACCCTGCCGTCGCCGAAAACATCATAGTCGCCGTCGATCGTTTCAGTCTTGGCGGTCTTGTACACGCTCCACGTTTCGGGGAGCACTCCGCCCGGCGGGGGAAGCACCAGCGCCGCCGCCAGTTCCGTCTTGTTCATGATCCAAACCGAGTCGGGGAAGTCGTTGGCATTGCCGGTGTGATCCCAATGCAAGTGCGAGAAAGCAATGAAGTTGACGTGTTTGGGCGTTAAATTTAAGGATTGCAATTGGGCGACGAGCGTCACCGGCACGGTGACATGTACGCCCGGCGCAGCGTCGCTCCCCTCCTTGGGATAGTTGTAGTGATCGCCCAACCCTGCGTCCCACAATAAATCACCCTTGGGGTGGCGGATCAGAAAACACGGCACCGCGATCTCACCCGGCTTGCCGTCATATTCGCCCGTGTCCGAGAATCCACCCATGTCCTTGAAGGTTGCGTGTCCGCAATCGAGCACGTATAGCCGCAACTCCTTGACGCTCGCCGCGGCAGGGCAAGCCGCGCTCAAGCCCAGCGCCAAGAGGGCCATCGCCACCCAAGTGCGCGGGTTCGTACTGGCGTTTTTCATGAGACTGGCCCTCCGGAGCCTCTTATACTAGACGAAGGATGAGCGAACACGAACACCACTCTCACTTCCACGAGCCCGACTCTCAGCACGCGCAGCGCGCGCTGAGTCCGATAGAGCTGCGGGTTCGCGCTTTGGAGGCGCTGCTGACCGAAAAGGGCTACATCGATCCTGCCGCGCTCGATGTGCTGATCGATGCGTATCAGACAAAAATCGGGCCCCGCAATGGTGCACGAGTGGTGGCGCGCGCCTGGTGCGACGCTGAATTTCGCCGCTGGCTGCTCGCCGACGCCACGGCGGCCATTGCATCCTTGGGAATGTCCGGCCGCCAGGGCGAGCACATGGTGGCGGTCGAGAACACGCCGCAAGTCCACAACTTGGTGGTGTGCACGCTGTGCAGCTGCTATCCCTGGGCAGTGCTGGGGCTTCCGCCGACGTGGTACAAAAGCGCGCCGTACCGGGCGCGCGCCGTGAAAGATCCGCGCGGCGTTCTTAGAGAATTCGGCGTTGAGCTGCCCGAATCGACGCAAATCCGCATTTGGGACTCCACCGCGGAAGTCCGCTACCTGGTGTTGCCGCAGCGGCCGGCGGGCTCCGAGGACTTGAGCGAGCAGCAGCTGGCAAATCTCGTCACGCGTGATTCCATGATCGGCACGGGTTTGCCGGGCAGCGCCGCGTGAGCTACCAATCCAATGCCGATCTCGGCGGACAGGATGTGCGCGACGCCATCGTGATGGAACCTGAAGGCGACTTGTTTCACGCTCCCTGGGAACCGCGGGTCATGGCGCTGGTCGTGGCCATGGGCCCGACTGGGTTATCGAATATCGACATGAACCGCGCGGCACGCGAAACGATTCCCAACTACCGCGACCTCAGCTACTACGAGGTCTGGCTGACGGCACTTGAAAAACTGGTGCTGCAACAGGGCGTGCTCGGCGACGCGCCTCCTCCACCGAAACAGGTATTGCGTGCCGAGCTGGTCGCCGCGGCAATCAGCAAGGGCAGTGCGTTCTCGCGAACGCCGGCGGGCCCTGCCCGCTATGCGCTGGGACAACGCGTGCGCACGATCGCCGTTCAACCTGCACACCACACGCGTCTGCCCGCGTATGCGCGGGGCAAAGCAGGGATCGTGGAACGAGTCCATGGCGCGCACGTATTTCCGGATACCAACGCACGGGGCTTGGGCGAAAACCCGCAGTGGCTGTACACGGTCGCCTTCGATGAAAAGGAACTGTGGGGCGAGCGAAATCCGAAGCAGCGATCCACGATTTCCGTGGATGCCTTCGAACCGTACCTCGAGCCGGCATGATGCACGAGACGCTGCCCGGGCTGCCGGGAATGCCGCGGGACGCCACCAGCCCGGTGTTCAATGAGCCATGGGAGGCCCGCGCCTTTGCCATGGTGCTGGCGCTTCATGAGCGGGGCGTGTTCACCTGGCCGCAATGGGCCGCGGCCTTGTCGCGTCAGATAACCCAAGCACAAGCGGCAGGCGATGCGGATCTCGGCGACACCTACTACCAGCATTGGTTGCTGGCGCTCGAATCGCTGGTGAAAGACCTGCCGGTTAAGGCTTCACCGCCGCCGTAACTTCCGGCGGATCGAGCGCGGTGCGCGTCCAGGTGCCGTCCTCCTGCCGGTTGAGTTCGTAGGCAGGCCAGTAATGCTTGTCGAGCTTCAAGGTAATGACATCCGTCTGGCCATTCCAACTGATCGTCTTCAAGCGCAGCGAGGCCCGATCGGGTTTACCGCTCACCGCGCTGATGAAGGCATCGAGATCCGGTGTGGGTTGACCGTTGACTTCCGTGATGCGCCGGCCGGCATACAGCCCATAGTACGTGGCGGGCGAGCCGTAGAAGAAAAACGATACGAACACGCCGTCGGGAGCAATTCCGCGTTGCGCCGCCATGGCGCGATGCGGCGCCTGCAGGGTGGCGCCCGCCCAAATGAGCACCCGATCGATGTCGCGGCCGTTCAAGGCCACGGTCTTCATTTGCAGGGTTTTTTCAGCACCGTCGCGCCACACCGTCACGCTCACCGTCGGACTCTGCACCGCGCGCTCAGCCTCGCGGAAGCGATTCACGACTTTGCCGTCAATCGCGAGCAGCAAGTCGCCGGGCTCGAGCAACGCCGCGGCCGGAGAACCGGCGACGAGGCGATTGATGCCGAGCACTTGACGGCGCTGCGGGTTGTGTTCCGCCAGGCGCCGCACCCACTCGTCCGGCAATCCCAACTCACGGGCGGCGGCCAGGGACTGCACGTCGAACTCCGCTTCGAAGGAATACAGGGGCCGCCCATCGGCAACCACGCCGATCATCTCGCTGACCAGGTCGGCGGGTATGCCGCGATTGATCTGTTCCAGTTCGCGCTGCGATTCGAATGCGAAGCTCGACCAAAGCGCGAGCACATCGCCTTTCTCATCCGCCAGCACGCCGTCGTAATCGCCCGGCGGATTGATCAGGCTGACCGCTTCCAAGTTGCTGTCGCGGAAGCGCAGCGTGCGCGACAAAGGAAACGACACCACATCGACGCTGGAGATCTGGGTTTTCTGCGAGAGGATTTTCGAGTCGGCGCGCTGGCCGACCACCCAAACATCGTCGCCCGCGCCCAAAGGCCTCGTGACCAGCGTCGCAGCGCGAACCGGCGTGTTGCCGATCGACTTCGGATCGTAGGAGACGACGGCGAGATTGTGCAAAGGGTGAATGAACACGACTTTGCCCGGCACTTCGACCGTGCCGGCAAAGGTGATGCGCACATCGCCCATCGCCACCGGCACGGTATTGCGATCGAGCGCCACCAAACCGCGCTGCGCGTCCACGATGACGCCGGTCCCGTGATAGTTCTTTTCGGTGACGCCGGAGGTTGAATAAGGCATGTCGAAATTCACCATCACCAACGACGGCGCCAGTCGATCGATGCGCGGATCGCCGGTCTTGGCAAATTGTGTGGCGGCGGATTTGGCATTCAGTGGCGAGGGTCCGAAGCTGATGCCGACGCAGGGCCAGGTTCCCAAGGTGTCGTCCCGCTTGCACTCTCGCGCCGGAAACCAGCGCCTGTCCATGCGAATGACCTTGAGCTGGACCGCGCGCGGATCCTCGATGGTGACATAGCGAACCGGCACTCTCGCGCCATCCGCAAGCTCGCCCAGCGCCGCGGCAAATTCCGCGAGGGTTGCGACCGGCTTGCCGTTGAACGAGCTGATCAAGGCAGCGCGGGGAATGCCCGCCGCGCCAAACACATATCCCGGATTGGCGATATACACGCCCTTGACGGGCACGTTGAAATGGCGCGCCTGCTGATAGGACAGCGTGTGCACCACCGCCTCGCCGAATTCGATGAATTCATCGGGCGTGATGGCGCTCAAGGACTGAACGTCGAACTCATGCTGTATCGATTGGCTGCCGCGCTGCACTTCGACTTTCACCCGCTGGCCGACATGATTGTCGAGCACTTCCTCGAGCGAAAAAAACTCAGGAATCGGCCTGCCGTCGACGGCCACCAGAATATCGCCGGGCGCCAAAATTCCGTCGGCACCCGATCCGGGCTGCACGTCGTCAACCACCAGCATGCCGGTCAGCTTCGGATACGCCTTGCGCATGCTCGCTTCCGTTTCGGAATTGAGGCCGAGACGCTTCAGTTCATCATAGGGCGTGTACTTGAACACGGTTTCCAGCGTGCCGCGCGGCACGGGCTTGGCGGCATTGATGTATTTCAGCGCCCGCACAACCGCGGTCAGCGGCAAGTAGAAACTAGAGGCTGCACCCGTGGCGCCGCCCGCATTGAGCGCCACCACGCGGCCGTCGATGTCGATCACCGGCGAACCGGACGAACCGCCCGAGGTGCTCGAAGCCGCCTGGAAATAAAAGGTATTGAAGTCGTTGTACTTGCCGTAACCGTATTCGGGCGCCTCGCGGTCCAGCCGCGCCAGCGTGCCCGAGAGAATCGACAGCTGTTCGCCCGCATCGTTGCCGACGACGCGTATTTCGCGGCCGATGACCGCGCCCTGCGGATACAGCGGCAGCTCAGCCGGTTGGATGAAGTGCAGTTTTGCGGGATCGTAGTGATAGATGCCGAAGTCGTGGATCGGGTCGCGGTAAATGGGATACAGCTGCACCTCTTCCCGGTTCAAGAAAATAGCTTGCGCGGTCACCGGCCCGGAGGTGACGACATGCCGATTCGTCAAGATGAGTCCGCGCTTGGCGTCGATGACGAAGCCGGTAGCCTGCGCCGTCGTGTTCCACTCGGTGTCGAAGGCACGTGCGCTGTCGATTTGAATGGTGACCACGCCGGTCGCGATTCTCTCCAACGTCTGCGCCCAATTCGCCGGCGTGCCCGGATTACCGGCAACGGGAATGCCGGGGACCGGGGTGGCGGTTCGGGCGGGAGCGGCGGAAGTGGCGGACGTGGCGGAAGTGGCGGACGGAGCGCTGAATGCGGGTGAGACGGACAATGCAAACACGGACAAAAGCAGCGAAATGCGGAACATGCCGATCCTAGAAGCCTTCAATGGCCAGGTTAAATGACGATTATGCAGAAGGATCGGACAAGATCAGGAGGCAGCCGGTTCCTTTCCAGTCAATCCTTTCCACATCAAATCAAGCTGCTTTGCAGCGCGCACGTCGTCCAAGCGACGGACGGGCATTGTATGCGGCGCGGAGGTGAGTTTCTCGGGATCATGGCGCATTTCCTCGCGAATAGAGGCCATCGCATCACAAAACCGGTCCAAGTCCTCTTTGGCCTCCGTCTCGGTGGGCTCGATCAGCAGGCACTCGGGCACCAGCAACGGGAAATAGGTGGTGGGGGCGTGAAAGCCGTAGTCCAGCAACCGCTTCGCGACATCCATCGCCGAAACGTGGTACGCCTTGCTTTCCTGCTTCAGGGTGATGATGAATTCGTGGCTGGCGCGACGCTCAGGGTACGCCGCCTCGAAGCCGCCGGCGTTGCCCATGAACCCGGACAAGCGGCCGATGGACTGCGGCAGGTCGCGCTCCGTGAGCCAGCGATAGCGGGCGCCATCCTTGCCGACGATGGGAAGCGGCAAAAAGGGCTTCAGGCGTGCGCTCACGCCCACTGCGCCGGAGCCAGGTCCGCCGCCCCCGTGCGGGGTGGAAAAGGTCTTGTGCAAATTCATGTGAATGACGTCAAAACCCATATCGCCGGGGCGCACCTTGCCGAGAATGGCGTTCAAGTTTGCGCCGTCATAGTAAAGAAGGCCGCCGGCATCGTGAACGATGCGTGCAATCTGCACGATCTTGCGTTCGAAGACTCCGAGCGTGGAAGGGTTGGTGAGCATGATGCCGGCAGTTGCCGGACTCACCGCCGCCTTCAATGCCTCGATCTCGACATCGCCGTTCGCATCGCAGGGAATTTCCTTGACGATGAAACCGCACATGGTCGCGGTGGCGGGATTGGTGCCGTGCGCCGCCTGCGGCACGATGATTTCGGTGCGCGCCAGGTCGTTGCGCGCGCGATGGTAGGCGCGAATCATCGCGACCCCCGCAAATTCGCCCTGCGCGCCGGCCATCGGCGTCAAGCTGACCGACGGCATGCCCGTGATTTCTTGCAGCATCTCCTGAAGTTCGTACATGCACGCCAGAAATCCCTGCGGTTCCGGTCCTAAGGGGTGGCGGCCCAGGAACTCCGGCAGCATTGCGTAACTGTTGCAGGCCTTCGGGTTGTACTTCATGGTGCAAGAACCCAACGGATAGAAATGCGTGTCGATGGAGAAGTTCATCTGCGACAGGCGGGTGTAGTGGCGCACCGCCTGCAGCTCGGAAACTTGCGGCAATTGAGCGGGCGTCTTGCGGCGCAGATTTGCCGGCACTTGAGCGGAGCCTGCAACCCGCGGCGGGAACTGCGTACCCGCGCCGCGTCCCGGCTTGCTCAACTCGAATATCAACGGTTCACGCAAATTGAGTTCAGTCATCAACAAATTCTCCTAGGCGGCCACGCGCGAAGTGCGCATCACGTCGGCCAGCGCCGCCGCATACGAGTCGATATCGACGCCGAGTTTGGTTTCGGTCGCGCACACCAGCATCGCATGGCCCAATTCCGGATAGCGCTCGCTCAAATCCAGTCCGCCGAGGATTCCGCGGCGAGCCAGCGCTGCGAGAACCGCCGCGGGCGGACGATCGAGCAACAGTACGGCTTCATGGAAATGCGGGGCGGTGAAAGCTCGTTTCACGCCCGGAACTTGGGCGAGGGCCGCGATCAGATCCGCCGTGCGCTGCATGCTGGCTTGCGCCACGGCTTCCAAACCTTGCGGCCCGAGAAGACTCATGTAAATCGTGGCGGCCGTCACCATCAATCCCTGGTTGGTGCAGATATTGGAGGTCGCTTTGCTGCGGCGTATGTGCTGTTCACGTGCCTGCAGCGTCAGGCTGAATCCCGGCCGCCCTTCCACATCCACGGTGCGCCCGACGATGCGGCCCGGCATTTGGCGCACATACTGCATGCGCGTCGCCATGAAACCGAAGTACGGACCGCCCGATGCCAGCGGCACGCCCAGCGCCTGTCCCTCGCCGCAGGCGATGTCGGCGCCCTGCGCCGCATCCACCTTGGATCCCCACAGCGCGGGCGGCTTCAGCAGCGCCAGTGAGGTCGGGTTGACCACTGCAATCAGCATGATCTTGTTCTCGTGCGCCCAATCGGTGAGTGCATCGACCTCCTCCATGCTGCCGAAAAAATTCGGCTGCTGGACCACCAGGGCCGTAAAGTCCTGGCCGGCGTGGGGTTTTAGCGCCTCGAGCAGAGTGCGTCCGGCGGATCGGTCGAAGTCCACCGGCACAAAGCTGATGTCTTGGTTGCCCGCGATGGCCTGCGCCACCTGCGCGTAGGTCGGATTGACCGCTCGCGGCATCAAAATGCGCCGCGAGGTCGCGCTGCGATTGGAACGCACTGCCATCAGGCAGGCTTCGGCCAGCGCCGAGGCCCCGTCGTATAACGACGCGTTCGATACCTCCATGCCGGTGAGCGCGCACATCATGGATTGGTATTCATAGATCAGCTGCAGCGTGCCCTGACTCGCCTCGGCTTGATACGGCGTATACGCGGAATAAAATTCGCCGCGCGTCGT
>Ga0193729_1000673_pt1 | contig 17866 bp, 10 predicted proteins | sample U1c2metaG_FD_143036 | JGI IMG/M metagenome (GOLD analysis project Ga0193729, IMG submission 143036) | Soil microbial communities from a riparian zone of the East river system, Colorado, United States - U1c2 | ecosystem: Environmental > Terrestrial > Soil > Riparian zone | place: USA: East River...
TCCCGGAGGGACGTATCAAGCGCGAATCCTCTCCACGGGTGAACTGGTGCCGGCTTCGGGCCCGACCTTGCAATCCTCGCGCATCGGCTCCGCACTTGTGTTGACGTGGCCGGGGAATTACCAGCTCCTTTCCTCTACCAATGTCACCGGGCCTTACGCGGCGGTGCCAGGCGCCAGCAGTCCGTGGACGAATCATTTCACGAAGCCGCGGGAATTTTTCATGCTTCGTTCGCCCTGATGCGCTGATGCAAGGCGAGTTGGGTTGCAGCCGGGAGCAATTTTTACGTCATGTCAACATCAATAAAGCAGCGCTGTAGCCCGGGCTCGCTTTCTGGTGTTTCCAAACGCGCCCTTGGGCTGATGGCAGCCACCGTGTTTACGGTGTCCATGCCCTTGTGTGCCACAGCCGCGGGGACATGGACGGCGATCGCAGCTCTGGCGCCGGAGGGAATCGATACCATGTTGTTGCTCCCGGACGGCACAGTCATGGCAGCCGGGGCTGGCGCCTGGAATACATGGTATCGGCTGACACCGGACAGCCAGGGCAACTACGCCAATGGTACTTGGTCCACGCTGGCGACGATGAACTTCACCCGGCTTTATTACTCATCGACCGTGCTCACCAATGGAACGGTATTGGTTGCGGGTGGTGAGTACGGGACCGGCGGGCCGACAGCCGAGATCTATGACCCGATCGCGAACACCTGGACGACGACTCCCCAGCCACAGGCCTTCAAATCATCCAGAGCCACTTTCTCCGATTCGCTTTCGAAAATATTGCCCAACGGCAATGTCCTCGTGGCACCAGTCCAAGCCGCCGCAGATACGGTAATTTATGTGACCGCTTCAAACTTGTGGACGGACGGCCCCCGGTTCGCTCAGAATTCTTCCCTGAACGAGTGCAGTTGGGTGAAATTGCCGGATGATAGCATACTGTCGATTGAATTTATCAGGAACAACTCGGATCGTTACATTCCTTCACTGAACCAATGGATCCGCGACGCGGATCTGCCGGTTTTTCTCTGGGATCAGACCTTTGAAATGGGCGCCGGCTTTCTGCTGCCGGATGGACGCGCGTTCTTTCTCGGAGGAACTGGGAATACCGCTTTATATACGCCTTCAGGTGGCACGAACCAGGGAAGCTGGCAAGCAGGGCCCGCCATCCCTAATTCTCAGGGCACTCCAGATACTCCAGCGGCAATGATGGTTAATGGCAACGTGCTCTGCGCCGTTTCCGCGATAGCGACCCCGGACAACCCTTACCCATCCCCTACAAGCTTTTACGAATATGACCCGGTCGCGAATGCATTCACTCAGGTGAATTCTCCCCTTGGCGGCATAACTTGGCCATTCCCAACCTATGTTCAGCGCATGCTCGATCTGCCCGATGGCACTGTGCTGTTCTCGAGCTCGAACCGACAACTTTGGCAGTATCACCCCTCGGGTGGTCCGCTTGCGTCGGGCAAGCCGGCCATCAGCAACCTGGTTCATAATGCGGATGGCTCCTTCCACCTCACCGGCACGCGTTTTAATGGCATGTCGGAGGGCGCGGCCTACGGGGACGACGCGCAAATGGACAGCAATTATCCGCTGGTGCGCCTGACCAACTCCAACAACGGCAATGTTTATTACGGTCACACTTTCAATTGGAATAGCACGAGCGTCATGACGGGCAATCGCCTCGTCGGCACAGATTTTGTCCCCCCAACGGGATTGCCAACAGCCGATTATACGTTGGCCGTGGTGGCCAATGGCATCAGTTCTGATCCGATTGCGTTTCTGTCGGCGACATCCCCTCCGGTCATCACGCTGCAGCCTAAAAGCCAAACGCTCCCGGCAGGCACCAACGTCACTTTCACCATCGCTGCCGCGGGGTCTTCGCTGAGCTACTTCTGGCGCCGCGACGGCTCGTTCATTACCGGCGCCACGACTTCAAGCTACACCACCAACAACGTGCAAGTGGCCGACTCAGGCGCTGTCTTTACGTGTATCGTGAGCAATTTCAACGGCCCGACGCTGAGCTCGGACGCCGTATTGACAGTGAACCCTGACGTTCCCGTCATTACGACTCAACCCACTAACATAACCGTGACGGCGGGGTACAGCGCGACGTTCACCATCATGGCGACCAGCGTGGCGCCGCGCAGTTACTTTTGGAGGCGCGACGGCTCGTTCATTGCCGGCGCCACTGATTCGACCTACACGACCAACAATGTTCAAGCCAACTCGGGCGCCGTGTTCAGTTGTCTGGTCAGCAACAGCACCGGGACGACGTTAAGTTCGAACGCCGTTCTGACGGTGGCGCTATCGCCGCCGAACGACTTATGCCCGGACGCTTTTGTGATCACCAATTATCCTTATGCCAATACCCAATCGACTGCGTATGCCACGTCGCAGGGTGATCCTGGCCTAGTCTGCACCATGTCCGGCTTTGGCAGCGGCGTGTGGTATCAATTCACCCCGCCGTACAATGGCGAGATGGTCGTGGACACGTTCGGCAGCTCTTTTAAGCCGGCCTTTGGAACTTTCTCCGGGTCCTGTGGGTCGCTCACCGAGATTGGCTGCAATGACTCCGTCGTCTACACCGCCGCCCCGGTAACCAACTCGGTCACGGCGGGGGCGAGTTATTACATTCTGGCTGGAGGTTATTCGAACGTGGCTGGAGGTTCTCCGACCGGCACCCTCGTTCTTCATCTCTCGTTCACGCCTGCGCCCAGCCCGCCAAACATTACTGCGCCGGTGATCAATTCCAACGGCTTTCTCTTCTCTTACTCCACCATCAGCGGCCAAAGCTACGTCGTGGAATACAAGGATCAGCTTACGAACGGAAACTGGATTCCCCTTCAAACGAATACCGGCGATGGCGGCGCCAAAACCGTAACCAATGCCCTCTCTGCCAGCCCGCAACGCTTTTTCCGCCTCCGGCTGCAATAGCATCCCCTCGATGCTCGAAGGGTTCCGCCCCTAAACCGCATCCATGCAGTTGAAACCATGGATGAACACGGATAGACACGGATTTTGCAGGCGAAAAGATGAGTTTCAGTTATTTAGCTTTCAAATCACCGTTTAGTGACTGTTTTCTCAACCCGGGAATGACCATTCGCGCCGCTTCCCATCCGTGTTTATCCGTGTCCATCCGTGGTTGAATTGAATCTTTACGGCTATGGGGTGAAAAGGGCGCTCATGAGTAGGTCTTCTCCCCATTTATTTTTCGAAGCGCAGAGCGAGTGTTCCGCAGCCGGGAAATAACAAAAGGGAAAATTCTATGGAAATCTTTCGTGGGCTGGTTTTGGTTCTTTTCTGTACTTGTTCTTCAGTTTTTGCCGATACACCCATCAATACCTGGTCCCATCCGGCCAGTGGCAATTGGGATGACCCGTCGGCCTGGTCGCTGGGCATCCTGCCGAGTAGCTCGCAGTCGGTGCTGATCACCAACTCCGGCTGGAAAGCCGTTGCCATCAGCCCCTCGACGCCAGCCAATTTCCCTGACTCCATGACCGTGAGCAACCTGACGATCCGCGGCGCGTGGGACACGGAGAATGTGCTGCTCCTGAATTACTTCGGCACGACGGTGCCGCTCACGGTGTTGAACGGACTCACGCTGCAGGATGACGGGCGGATTGTGAATTTCAATTCGGGCCTGGTCGTGCAGGGCGGCACGTTTGTCATTACCAACTCGACCATGATCCAGGACGGCGGATTCGTTCGCGTCACGAACGCCCAGATGAATCTCAGCAGTTCGGATTATCACCTGACGAATGGCGTGTTCCAGGGCGGGACCGTGTTGGTCGGCGCGCCGGTGGGGTTGAGTCATTTCAATCAGTACGGCGGCGATGTGACGATCACGCAGTTATTCCTCAGCTCTGGCCCGCCAAACGTTACACATGGCGGCGCCTATTCCTTATACGGCGGGTACCTCAACCTGCCCGGTGGTTTGTCGCTCCTCGGCGATGCCAACGGCTCAGCGTCATATTTCCAGGCAGGCGGATCCAATCAAACCACGCAGGTGTACATCGAGCCCGGCTATAACGGAAGCAGCCCTTCCTTCATCTTGAACGGCGGTTTGCTCGCGGACAATAACGTCTCGATTGTGGGGGATGACTTCAACTCTGCCACTATCGAGCAGAACGGAGGGACGCACGTGGTGAGCAACCTTCTGAAAATAACCGGTGGCTCGACTCATGGAACCACCATCCGGCCCGGCACGTATAATCTTAATGCCGGAACGCTGTCCGCGGGTATCATCGAGCTGAATGCAAACCAGGGAGACTCGGTGTTCGTGCAATCGAACGGGACCACCAGCGCCGCCACAGTTTACGCGCACAGCGTCGGGTTTTTCGGGTCATTCAATGACTACATCACGGTATCGAGCGGCTCGTTGAGTTGTTCGAACTTCACCCTCGATGATGGCCGCGGAAGTTTCAATCAGAGTGGCGGCGGGTTGGTCGTCAGCAATCTGCTGACTATCAGCGGGTATCGCGACCTGAACATCAGGTATTACGGCCGCTACACCTTCACCGGCGGGACGGTGACGGCTAGCAACATCAACATCGCTGCAGACTGGGTCATCGGCGATGGCAGCTCAAACCGGATCAGCAACCCCGGTTTCTTCAGTCTGTCGCACTTGCTGCAGATCGGCAACGCCGTCGAACAGCTCGGAGGCTTTATCCTCGCTAGCAACGCGACGATTGATCTGGCCGGCAGCGCCAGCCGGCTAAGCTTCGCCAACAGCAGCGGCCAGACCTGGGCTGGCGGCGCAACGCTGGTGATTTCCGACTGGAATGGAAACCCTTCCGGCGGCGGCGCGGAGCAATTGAAATTTGGTGCCAGTGCGAGCGGTCTGACTGCATCGCAATTGGCCCAAATCCAATTTTCCAATCCGGGCGGGTTTGCTGCCGGCAATTACCCCGCTCAACTGCTTTCCACGGGTGAACTGGTGCCGGCTTCGGGGTCCGGGCCTCCGCCTGGACTGGTTAACAATTGGACCAATCCGGCCAGTGGCAATTGGGAGGACCTGAAATGGTCTCTCGGCATTCGTCCCGGCTCCGGCCAGACCATCATGCTCACGAATCAGGGCTGGAAAGCCATCGCCATCGGGTCGAATACCGTTCAGACTTTTCCTGAAACCCTCAGCGTCTCCAATGTGATCCTGGGCGGCTATACTGATTCCTTCAACGTCTTGCTCTTGAACTACGCCGGTTTGCAGACGCCACTAGTCATTGGCCGCGGCAGCGATGCCGGGACCAACGGTTACCTTGGCAGTCTCGACGTAGGAAGCAACTCCGCCGTAGTCATACTCTCCTCCGCTTTGCAAATTAATAACACTCTCGGAATTGGCGGGACTCAGCGGGGAGCGTTTTCGATTGGGGGTACATTCAACCAAGGAGAGTTTTCTACAGTTACGGCGGGCTTTATGCACCTGGGGGACGTCGGGCCGGGGGTTTACAATCTGACGAATGGCTTGGTTTCTATGAGCGCGGAGTACATCGGCGGCAATTTCCCGGGAACATTCAACCATTTTGGGGGAACCAATGCCGGTTCAGTACAGTTGTGGTCAGGCGGTGAGTATGATTTGTTCGATGGTTATTTTGGCAGCGGCGTCACTTTCCGGGGTGGAAGTTTCAAACAGTTGGGCGGTGTCTTTTCCGGTGGACTGGACTTCGTTTCAGGCAGTTATTGGCTGGCTGGCGGGACTTTTTTCTGCTCGGGACTGAATCTGCCGGATCTTGCGCCCGGGCTAAATAGCAGTTCTGGCTATTTCCTCCAGACAGGTGGGACCAATTTCTGCGGCTCCATCGCCATATGGGGGGGAGATCAAACCGGCTTGTCAGCCTCCGGCGGCTATACTCTTTCCAACGGCGTGCTGTTTGCCTCGGGAACAATGGTTGTCGGCCCGCTGAGCAGCTTCAATCAATGGAGTGGCATTCATACCAATGCTGGAATCACCCTTGACGCGGTGAACAGCCGGAACGGTCCTCAGCGGGCCAATCTTACCATAGGCGGCGGAATGTTCTCAACTGCCGCCCTTAGCATCAACGCCAGCGATTACGCGCAGATCGGGGGCACCAATCAGGTTGCGGGCAATGTGTCCTTCTATGGCACCGTGAATATCGGGGGTACTTTCAACTTAAGCGGCGGTTCGCTGCTGGCCTCCGATGCCTCTATATCCTTCTACGGAGATGGCGGCTTTTCTCAAAGCGGCGGCACGCTTCAGATTTCCAGCCTGCTCTCTATTTCGGGAGCCGCCGCCGGCCCGGGCTTCGGCTACTCGTCCGTATCCGGCTATGTTATGAGCGGCGGCCAGCTCAACGCCCAAAACATCCAGGTGACCAGTGGCGCCATTTTTCATCATACCGGCGGCAACATCGTCAATCCCGGCATGGTCACACTGGCGTACGGCACCTGGGCCGCCAAGACTAACCAAACCCAACTTGGCAGCTTGCTGCTGGGCGTGTCCCAGAACCCTTACCCAGGGGCCAATTCCATAGTCTCCCTTCCCCCTGGCCCCTGTGTCCTGCGCTTTGCCGGCAGCTTGGACATCACCTGGTCGAATCAGGCTAGTTTGACCATCGAAAACTGGAACGGTTCCGTTGCCGGCGGCGGCCATCACCAGGTTGCTTTCGGGAACAACGCCTCCGCGCTGACGTCTCAGCAACTGAGCCAAATCCAATTTCATAACCCTGCCGGCAGTGGTGGAACGTACGCGGCCACGATCCTGGCCAGTGGCGAAATTGTGCCCAGCCAATGGCTCAGTTCGCAACGCAGCGCCAGCGGCCTGATTTTGCAATGGCCCAGCGGAGCTACCCTGCAATCCGCCACGAACGTCGCCGGTCCTTATCAGGACGTCAGCGGCGCCACTAGTCCCCGCACCAATCAGTTCAACGAGCGCCAGCGCTTTTTCCGGTTGCGGCAATAACCGGAAATACTTTCGACGACCTGTCGCTCCACAACCAATTCCGCCGCTTATGAAAAATCTTCTCTGGATCAAAGCTCTCATGCAAAAAGGACATCTCAGCCACCTGGGTTTACCCGCCTGTTTGGTGTGGCTTGTGGTCACGGGCGCGCACGCTCAAGCCAATTGCACGAGTGCGCCCCTGGGGTTGGTGGGTTGGTGGCCCGCCGAGGGTAATGCCATCGATATCGTCAATGGGAATAATGGAACATTGCAACCGGGAGCAGGTTTTGCCCCAGGCCTGGCTGGCCGGGCGTTCGCGTTCAACGGCGCTACCAACAGTTTTGTCGAGGTCCCCGACGCGCCTTCACTGCATGCGACCGTCGCGGTGACGATCGAGTTCTGGGTGAAACGCACGAGCCTGGACTTTTCGTCGCATACAGCCGATTACGTCCTGGAAAAAGGTGGCGATTGGACTGGCAACGTGGTGAATTACGGGGCGGCCTTGCATACCGCCGCGTACAATTACTGCCTGCATTTCACGTTCGCAGGTGGCTGGCGCGGCGGCGGCAGCGTGCCGGACTTGAACTGGCACCACTGCGCGATCGTCGCGCGAAACGGTGACGCGAATCCGACCTTTTACGTCGATGGCGTCCAGCAAATCGTCGCGTTCGGCGAAGGAGCACCGACGATCACTCTGTATGATTCGAATCGTCCGCTTCACATCGGGGCGATGCTCGACCCCGTGACCGGCTGGAATTACTACGGCCGCGAAGTGGTCGACGAACTTTCGATTTACAACCGCGCCCTCTCGCCCGGCGAGATCCAATCCATTTACGCCGCCGGTTCGGCCGGCAAATGCCCGCCCAACAGTTGGACCAATCCCGTCAGCGCACGCTGGGACCAGTCAGCGAACTGGTCTTTCGCCACTCTGCCGGCCTCCGACCAAACCGTGAACATCGCCAATGCGGGCTACAAAGCGGTCAACATCGACGGCGCCACGCTCGCCAACTTTCCGGCTTCGGTGACCGTGAACAATTTGTTTGTGGCGGCCCCGACAAACGCGCTCAGCACACTACTTCTCAACTACGCGGGCCTCAATACGCCGCTGAAGGTGTTGGACAATTGCATCATCGGCCCGAATGGCACGATCGCTAATTACTCCAGCAGCTTTGAAGTGGATGGCAATGCCGGCGGCGAGTTGCTTGTGGACCGCGGCAACTTTACGCAAGTGGGCGGGCAAACCGTTGTGAATGCGCCGGTATTCGTGCGCAACGGCAGCCTCAATGCAACCAACGCCAACCTGACGCTGGGTCAACTGACCGTCGGGTCGGGGACTGGATCTCAGGACCCGTACTCCCCGGACGCGGTTTTCACCCAGGACGGTGGCAGCATTGCTGCACAGAGCGTTGATATTGAGCAGGGGGGGAGATATCAACTGATTTCCGGCGTACTTTACGGGATTAATGGGACTACGGTCACGGGATGTCCCTTCTGGCAGTATGGGGGCACAAATTACGGGAATATTACCACCCTGAACTATTACTACTGGCTGAGGGCCGGCATGGTTCAAGGAAACGTCCTGACCGCCGCCAATGAAGCCGGCTTTGTACAAGACGACGGATTGCTCGACATGCAATTTATCAATGTTACCGGCACCACCAATCATCCTGCCCTCGGCGGCCCCTGGTTCGGCGGCGGCATCGTCCATTGCGGCACGCTCAATATCGGCGGCAACGGCAAAGTTGAACTGCGCGGCTCGGATTTCTTTGTCACCAATAACTTCGACCTGCACGGCATGGAATTTATAGTCGGCGATCAGGGTCCCGTTATCGAGCACGCCGATGTTTCGCTGAGGGCCGGCACACTCCATTTGCCTTCGATGACGCTGGGGCCTTACGCAACTTTTTCTGTAATCGGTGGCTCCAACGAGATCAGCGGCGGACTGTCAGTGACCGGTGGATCCTACTGGGTGGCTGCCGGCTCGCTCGAAACCGCGTACACGGGAGTTGGCGCCGCCGGTACCTTTACACATTCGGGGGGAAATCACCTTATTCATGGCGGACTATCCATCACCGGCGCCTATGCTCAGAGCGGAGGCAATGTCGTGTGCGAGGGTCTCTACCTGCGGGGCGTGTTGACGATGACCCGTACGTATATGGTGTATCCGCCCCCGCCGGTAGGGACGTTTACCAACACCGGCCTGCTCAACCTCGGCGGTACGATCAGCACTGAACTGCCCGAGGTTGAGGCCGGCCAGGTGCAGCTTGCCACCAATGCGACTATCGCCTTCAGTAACGGTTTTCCGGCTGTGCTTCGCTTCGGCAACAGTTCGGCAGTGGGCTGGACAGCCGGAGCGCTGCTGGTCATTACCAACTGGAGCAACTCCGATCATGTGTTCGCCGGGAACGATGCCTCCGGTCTGACGGCCTCTCAATTGCGTCAAATCGTTTTCTCGAATCCGGGTGGGTTTGCGCCAGGGGCCTATCCAGCTCAACTTCTTTCCACGGGTGAACTGGTCCCGAATGCTGCGCGCCCGACATTGCAATCGGCCCGCATCGGCTCCGCACTCGTGTTTTCCTGGACGGGCAACCACCGGCTCCTTTCGGCCACCAACCTCGCTGGCCCTTACACACCTGTGAGCGGCGCCTCAAGTCCCTGGACGAATCATTTCACGAAGCCGCGGGAATTCTTTATGCTTCAAGGTCTCTAACTCGTGGCGCGCTCGGGAAGCGAATTTATGAGAGGCTTCCAGGCTCAGCGCTCAGCGTTCCCTGGCTTTTTCCGAAGCCACTTCAGTTTTACGGGCGGGAATTTGCGCAATCGCGGTGGCGAGCCGGACGCTGAAATGTTTGGCGCCGGCTTCGTTGAGGTGGGTCACGTCTTCGAAGTCCTGATCGTCCGGGACCCAGTCGCTGGCGGCGAGATAAGTCGCGCGCTCCTGTTTTGCGAGCGATTGCAGGTAGGCGCGAAGTTCGAGCCAGCGGGGCGAAGCATAAAAGGTTTCGCGATGTTTTGAGGGCATTGGCATTTCGACCAAAATGACGTTTGCGCCATGCTCCCGGGCCAGGCGGATGATTTCGCGAAGCGGCGGCGAGAAGCCTTGTTGCCCGTTTACGACGGCTTGGCAACGCTGGTTGAAAGCGGGAACGTCTTTGGCTTCGAGCGCGGCGAAATCCTCGACGCGGCCGTAGCGGTTGGTTTTTTGTTTGGGCATGCCGATCTCCTCAAAACGCCGGCGGAGCAGCTCGACTTTGCCCCAGAGCGAGGAACGCTCGGCGAACATGGGAACGTGCCCCAGGATGCGCATTTGATATTTCTTGAACCAGGAGCCGGGTGAATAGAGCGCGGCGGCATCATCGGGGAAATAATAAGAGAAAGCGCGGTTGCCAACCAGATCGGGCAAGTCGCCGTGAACGGGGGCATTCAATTGATCATCGAAGAAGCCGTAGATGAGATATTTCGGATGGAGGGGACGCTCGAGGGCGTGTTTCAATATGAGATAATGCTCCACCGGGCTGGTGGCGCCGAGGGCCAGGTTGATTGGCTGCACGGAGTTTGTTGGCCAGGCGGATTTGAAAGTATCAGCGTCACAACCGGCCTCGACAATCGAATTGCCGAGGAACAGGCAATCCGTGGAAAGCGGGATGCGGTCGAGCCGGGCGAGGAGCTGGCGACGCTGCGAAGTTTGCGCCGTGCGATTGATCAGGACGTTGTAGCCTATGAGAATGAGGAGAGCCACGGCCAGTGGGATGAACAGGCAACGGGCTGAGCCAGCAAGCCAGAACTGTTTGAGCCGCATGTATCTGCGACTACCGCGACTTGTTCCCTTCTCCCAATCCGATTGGGAGAGGGGAAAGGGGTGAGGGCAATCCGGAAGTCCGTCTCCCATCGAGTTGGCGGACGCCTCCAGATGGAGGGCGCCGGCGCTTGTTCCCGATGTTTCGCTGGTTGGGACTGTTGGATTCATTCAGAGATGAAATGACTTCTAGAAATCGATGTAGATGAATTTGGAGGTTTGGCCGCAGAAGAGCAGGATGGCGCCGGCCAGGAGGCCCCACCAGAGTCCACGGAACCATGGGGCGGCCAGCTTTTCAAAGCCAGGCGGCAAGTCGTCGCGGCAGCCTTCGAGGTATTCGCAGACCATTTTAAAGGTATCGAGAGTTTTCATAATTTATCCGAGGAACAAGCGTTTGAAAAACGCCACTGCGGTTGGGAGGTCCATGCAGAAGAAAGCCCAGCCAATATTAACGGTCAAAAAGGTGAGGGCCCAGCCGGCCATTTTTCCGACGAATGTGGAGGAGCCGGGATGAGCCGGGGCGGGGGCGGTTGAGCGAGGGAGGCCCAGCGGTGGAATTTCTGTTGGTTCGTTGTTCCTGGGAGAGGACGCCGGCAGAGATGCAGGCGCTCCCAGGCCTGGTGGTTTGCGCCAATTTGACCAGAGCCGGTAAATGGCCAGCAGCATGCCAAAGACCCCAGACCACAAAGTTCAATCCCGCGCCGTGCCAGAGGCCGCTCACGAACATCGTAATGAGCACGTTGAGATAAACGCGTGGCTGGCTCGTGCGCGAACCGCCCAGGGGAATGAAAACGTAATCCACCAGCCACTTGTAAAGCGACATGTGCCAGTGTTGCCAAAATTCGGAGATGTTCGTGCGCAGATAGGGCCAATCGAAATTCTCAGGCACCTTGATGCCGAACAAGCGGGCGGAACCAATGGCGATGTCCGAATAAGCGGAGAAATCGAAATAAATCTTCATCCCGTAAGCGAGCAGCCAAAAGGGCAGCACCCAGCGCGCGGCGTGGGCGATGTCGGTTTGATTCAGATGATTAGTGAAGGCCGTCAACAGGTCGGCAACGACGAATTTTTTGGCAAGGCCGGCGAGGATTCGGGTGATGGCCATTTCCCAATCCCGGTCCCAGGCGAGGCTGGGCTGGGCCAGCTTGGGCCGGAAATCCTGGTACCGCTTGATGGGTCCCGCAACCATGGTCGGGAAGAATAGGATGAAGGCCATGTACTCGCCGAATTTGCCGGCCGGCGTCACCCCGCGATAACGGTCCACCGCGTAATGGATGAATTCGAAAGTAAAAAAGGAAATTCCCAGCGGGAGAAACGCCCCGGACCAGGAAAGCGGGTTATGACCGGTGGGCGCGAAAAACAGGCCTGTCAGAAAATTCCAATATTTGAACACGATCAGGAAGAGGATGGCTTGAGCGATCCCGATGAAACAGAGGCGTGAGCCTTTCTTGTAGAAACGGCTGAAGATGCTTTCCCAGATGAAGATCAGGAGGCAGAAAGCCCCCGCGACCCCGCCGATCTGGGTCAGGGAAAAGAAGACAAAAAAGCCGGCTCCGAACACTCCGCAGACCCAGGGCTGAGCCGCTGGCCGAACCAGCCGGAAAAGGATCGCGGCAGGCACGAGAAACAGGACGAAATAGGCAAAAGTGTTAAAAATCATGCCGGCGCCATACGCAGATATTGGTGATGAAATTCTGCGGGAAACGGGGTTTTCAGCAATAGGTTGAAAACCCTAATCTTTGGGGTAGGGCGCGCCACTCCGTGCGCGCCGCACTTGCATGTGCTCACCCATCGAAACCACAACCCAACCGGGTCCTAAAATCCCAAAGGGATTTCGTCTATCAGCCCAGCGGTTGCCCGCTCCTGTATTTTGCGGGGCTACCCTGGGTAAATTTTCCCAGGATTCTATTCCCCCCTCCCTTCGGAAGGTCTTCGGAAAGGAGCGGGACCAAGGGTGAGGGGATTCTTTCGGGAGGCCCGTCGTTCTAGGTCTTCTGACTTGGAACTTGGTTTTTGGGATTTTTCTGGGATTTGGAGTTTGGGATTTGCGATTTTCTTCTCCCCCTCTCCGCGTCTGAAGTCTCCGCGTCTTCCCCACGGCCAGTCCGGCTCGGACCTCTCCAACGGTGCAACGGAGCCGCGCTTGCCGAAGGATCCGGCGCACGAGGACGCGAATTTGCGCTTGAGCTGACTTCCGGAGCGTCCAATCAATTGTCACACTCTTACGAACGTGCGAAACCAACTCCCTGGCAATGTTCTTCAGCGTCGGTTCGCCGGCAACAAACTTCCCAGTTGACATGAAAGCCAGTTTGGCTAAACCTGTCTTGACACAATCCGACAAGACAATGAAAGACAAATCCAGCTTCGGAGAGTTTATTCGCAAGTTGCGTCAAGACCGTGAAGAGCCGCTCCGTGTCGTTGCGGCAGGTGTGGGTATCGACTCAACCCTTTTAAGCAAACTTGAACACGGCGACCGATTCCCAACTGAAGTTCAGATTTCAAAGTTTGCCAAGTTCTTCAAACTTCCCGAGCAAGAACTGAAAGGGAGAGTAATTGCGGACAAAGTTACTTCCGAATATGATGACGATGCTGCTTCGCTGCACGCAGCGCAAATTCTGAGGGAACGGGCAACGCCTTACAAAACCAACTCGAAATAGCCAGCGACCATGAATTTTATTGTCAATGAGACGGCGCAAAAACTGCGAGGCGGGTTTTACACAGAGCCCGACATCGCCAGTTTCTTGGCTCGGTGGGTTTTGGAAAAGAAACCGAAGTCGGTTTTAGAACCAAGCTGCGGCGACGGTGCATTTCTTGAGGCAATAGCTGACGGGAAGTGTAGTTCTCTTCGTAAGCTGTTTGGTTGTGAGATGGAACGCGATGAGGCTGGCAAGGCACGCGAGCGCGTTCGCAGCTCAAGCAAACTCTCGGTTGAAATTCACGCTGGCGACTTTCTCAAATGGTTTCTGTTCCATTCTCAACAGGCCGGGCAATTTGATGCTGTCGTTGGGAATCCCCCGTTTATCCGCTACCAGTATTTGCCGGAGGAACAACAATTTCTTGCGGAGAAAATTTTTGCCCGGTTTGGTTTGCCATTTACCAAGCACACTAACGCTTGGGTGTCATTTGTGATTGCTTCGTTCTCGCTGCTTGCGCCCGGCGGACGACTGGCGATGGTGATTCCTTCTGAAATCTTTCACATTCCGCACGCGCAGGCATTGCGGAGATTTCTTGCGCTTCACTGTTCTCGCATCTTAATTTTTGATCCCGAAGAACTTTGGTTCGACAACGCTTTGCAGGGAGTAGTCTTGTTGTTGGCCGAAAAGAAAACTGTGGCCACGGAGCGCAGCATGGGTGTCGCAGTTCAGCCAGTTGAAAGCCGCGATGTTTTACACGAGAACGCAGCCAAATATTTTGATACGGCTGACAACATCAATGGGGATTCCATTCACGGCAAATGGATGCCGGTATTTCTCACAAAAAAAGAACGCTCGTTGCTTGGGGCGTTGAAGTCTGACACACGATTCGCCACGTTCGATCATTTGGCCGAGGTGGACGTTGGCATCGTCACCGGCGCGAACAAGTTTTTCCTAGTGACTGATGAGGTCGTTGAAGCTTTTGGTTTGGAGCGGTGGGCGCATCCAATGTTTGGTCGGAGCGATCATGTCGACGGGATCATTTTTGACAAAGCCAACCTCACAGCGAACAAAAAGGCTGGACTGCCAACGAACTTTCTTTGGTTTGACGATGCCGGTTTGAGTTCGTTCCCGGCTTCAGTGCAGCGCTACCTACATTCTGGTGAGGAACAAGGGCTGCCGAAACGCTACAAGTGCAGCGTCCGCGAGCCGTGGTTTCGAGTGCCTTCTGTTTATGCCTCGCCAGTCGCAATGCTAAAGCGGGCGCACCACTACCCGCGTTTGGTTCTCAACAAGGCCAAAACTTTTACAACGGACACCGCATATCGGATAAAACTCAAAGCGACGACGGCTGTGAGTCTTGTTTATTCTTTTCTGAATAGCCTGACTTGTCTCAGCGCTGAATTGGAAGGCCGTCATTACGCGGGCGGCGTTCTCGAATTAGTGCCATCTGAAATCGAGCGGTTGATTTTACCGATATGCGACGTAACAGAAACCGAATTGGAAGAGCTTGATGCACGTTTCCGCGCCTGTTCCGACGACAGCCAAATTTTGCGCGAGCAGGACGGAGTCGTTTTGAGAGGCGTAGGACTATCCGCCAATGACTTGAGCGCATTGCATGGCGCGTGGGACAGGCTGCGGAATCGTCGGCAAAGAATTTCGAGTCGCGCCGACGATCAAGTAATCTGAATTAAGAACGGGGCGTCTGTGTCTGGCGTTTCGTAAAGAGAGAAAGTCGCGCCGGCAAGGTGCAATCCGCGGACAATCCGGTTGAATTCGCCGCCCCAGCGTAGAGCTGTTGGAGAGTTTTTTTGCCCCGCTTCTCCTGAAGGCTTGTGACTTATTTCGAAGTTGCGAATGCCATAGTCCCGATCACGGATAAAAATCCGCATTGGAATAAAGGTATGTTCCTGGTCGCGATGTTTACCGGGTTCAATCTCCCAGTCAAAATCCCGAAATAGATTTCGGAAATATGTGGTTTGTTCAATTAACGTGCCTGGAGGGTTCTCGAACTCAGCCTGTGCCATTACCACCTGTCCTTTCGGATGACTACCAGGACGGACGTTCAAAGCATCGCTATTGGTGAGTACTTTACGCCAGACTAAGACACCTTGAGGTCTATCTGGAGTCAGGTTTTCAGGAAGAATATTTTCACGCGGTATAACCTGACCCTGCGGTTCAACGGCTCGGATGACCTGTGGCAAAAGCGGCGGAAGGACAACATTCACAGCCTCGAACGGATTGGCAGGAATATCCCCGGCAGCAGCACGGCGGCGACCGAGTTGTTCGCGCCGGCGTTCCCTTGCCTCGGCTTCTGTGGGCAACTGGCCGCGTGCCGCCATTGTATTTATCAGTTCTGCGGTCAGCCCTTGAACTGTGCCACCAGTAGGTTCTAAAAACGTGAGGAGCGGATCAGCAATCCGCCGAAATTCCTCCGCATCCGCCGGAAGTTCAAAATCATGTCGAACCGATGCTTCGTAGTTGGTGTAGAATCCGCCATCGGTAAGATTATTTGAGCCGACAATCAGTGTTGTTCTGGCGGCATTTTCAAACAAGTAAATTTTCGGATGAAATGTCGCCCTGCGGATTGGGTTGTGGAAAATGAATACCTCGCAGTCCCATCGGAGTAATTCTTCAAGAACATCTCTGCTTGTTCCGCCAAGATCAATACCCACAGTTAAACGCAGTTGGCAACCGCCTTCGAATTGAGCCAAAAGTCTGTCACGCAGGCGGAGAATTGTCCGCAGCGCAACGAAAGCCGAAACGAACACTATGCGAGTGTAACGTGCCTCGCCTTCCAATAGCGTATCAATCTCCCGTCCCAGCAGGACAGCGGGTTGAGCGATAGTTCTTGAGGTCATTGCTCAGTGGTGAATTTGCTTATGCAGTTCGTAAGATTGAGAAAATGAAATCGGCCTTGAGGTCGGGATGCAAATCCGCGCGAAAACTGTCGGCGTTGCGCGGGCCGAGATTGGCGTCAATGCCGCGAATGGCGAAGTTCATCCGCGCCAGTTTCCAGGTGGTGTAGTCGGATTTCTCTTTCGGCATGGCGAGAAGAGTAGCCAAGCAAGGCCCTGCTGCAAAGGTCGAGTTCGCGAGCCCAGATCCATCTATTGCCCCGTCGCCTGAAGCACGGGCGACCATCGCTCCTCCGCCCCTCGCCATCGCCAGGTTGGAGGCGGCGAAATGGGCCAAACCTTGAGCCGAACGACAAACGGATTCGACCGGGCAGTTTGTTGCCAGCTAAAACAAATGGGGGAGAGATGCGTCATGCGTCTACTTAGCGGCGTCCGTTCGATCCTTTCCGCCTCCGCTTCGGTTCGTTGAGTATTTACCGCAGTTTTACAAAAATTCCGCCCGTTTTTCGATGCCAAATTTAAAAGCCGTCCCACCGTCCCAACCTCGGCAGACACGAGGCCAAACTCACTTTTCAAACCGTCCCACTGTGCGTCTTGGGACGCCTCCAAAATCGGAAAACCCTCGGCAAAATTCGGCTTGGGACGGTGGGACGCCTAAATTACTGCTGGGCGGGGGGGAGAAAGTTTGGGATTTGAAGGTTGGACCACAAATCGTGAAGCCTCGTGGTTTTGATTTGCCGATCAGTAGCCGGTTTTGAAGTGCCGAACGACATTCCCCTGTTCGGTCTGCTCAGTTCTCTCAGTTCGCTCCTGTTAATCCGCTTCCGTTCCCTCGCATTTGTCGCGGTTTTGTAAAAATTTCGCACGTTTGTTTAGGTCAATTTTCGACCCCGTACCCTCCGTGCCAACCTCGGCAAATACGAGGCCAAACTCACTTTCGAAGCCGTGCCAAACCCACTCCCCGGTACGCCTTGAAAAATGCAAAAACCTCGGTAAATGGCGGCTTGGCACGGAGGGTACGCCCTATTACCCGCTCGCCGGGGGAGGAATTTGTGGCCACCAGACCGACACCCCGTCACTCCGTCTCTCCGATTCACCCTCGGAATGCTGCCGCGCTTTCCCGCTTGGCCCGTCCGGCTCGGACTCCCGCCGATTCCCACTCCGTCTCGTTACCGTCTCGCTTGCGTCTCGTTATTTCTCGCCGATTCCCGCTAAATCTCGTTATTTCCCGCAATTTCCCGCTGGCGAGTTGGTTGGTTTGCCACTAATTCAAAATCAAAAATCGCAATTCAAAAATCCGCTTCCGGCACGCTTCCCAAGAAATGCAAAAACCTCGGTAAACACGGCCTTGTCACGCTTCCAAGAATGCAAGAACCCCGGTAAAATGCGGGTTGTCACGCTTGTCACGCTTGTCACGCTTCCAAACCCGGGCCGGGGGGGAGAAAGTTTTCAGTCTTCTGCCCGGCTGTTCGTTTGCTTCGCAGTCTGATACTGTGAGAAACAGCACCAACCCGAATCATTCCGAGCCAATCCGAACCAAACCGAACCAGATTTTTTTTCCTCATTCCATTGGCCAGTCCGGCCTGCCATCCATAGGCTTGGCGAAGAGGGGCTCGGACCTCCAATCGGAATCAACCAATTTCAAAGCAGCTCAAGCCAAATCAAGCACCCCCGCTTCCAAGCA
>Ga0193729_1000674_pt1 | contig 17848 bp, 12 predicted proteins | sample U1c2metaG_FD_143036 | JGI IMG/M metagenome (GOLD analysis project Ga0193729, IMG submission 143036) | Soil microbial communities from a riparian zone of the East river system, Colorado, United States - U1c2 | ecosystem: Environmental > Terrestrial > Soil > Riparian zone | place: USA: East River...
CGCGGGTCGGCGTGGACACGAACGACCAGCAGCCGATGTCGCTCCGCGACGCGATCGCGATGGCGCTGCAAAACAATAAGGACATTGAGATCGCGCGCGACAACGTGAAGATCGCGGAATTCGATCTGCTGACAGTTCATGGCGCTTACGATCCGAGGCTTAGCGCGCAGAGCTATTTCGAGCGAATCAACACGCCGGCAACCAGTGTATTAAGCGGCGCTTCCAAATTAGAGACCGACGATGTGACAGCCACGGCGCGAATGGAAGGATTAGCGCCAAAATATGGCGGCAGTTATCACGTCGATTTCTCGTCGATCAGGCTAACCAGCAACAGCGCTTTCAACGTTCTGAATCCGTCTTATCCGACGGCGCTCACTTTCACCTACACGCAACCGCTCGCACGTGGGCTGCGATTTGATTCGCCGCGACGGCAGATCGAGGTCGCCAGGAAGAATCTTTCGTTGACCGATGCGCAATTCCGCCAGCGCGCGATCGAAGTGATCACAAACGTGCAGCGCAGCTACTGGGATTTGGTTTTCGCGCTGCGCAATTTACAAATCCAGCGCGACTCGCTGACGGATGCGCGCTCACAACTCGAGCACAATCGCCGCATGGTCGCGGAAGGATCGCTGGCGCCGATTGATGTGGTGGCGGCGGAAACTCAGGTGGCGAACTTTGAACAAGCCGAGTTCAGCGCCCTCGAAGATGTGAATCGCACTGAGAACAATCTGAAGAACATGATCGCCGAGAATCAGAAATCAAAGTTGTGGAGCACCGCGTTGATTCCGACTGATCAAGTCGATCTCACGCTGCCAAACGTCTCGCTTACGGAGGCGATGGCCGCAGCGATGCAAAACCGGCAAGAGCTGCGGCAATCAGACTTAGCGCGCGAGATCAACTTGTTGGATCAAAAACTCTATCGTGACCAGACAAAGCCCGAGATCGATCTCGTTGGCAGTTATGGAGTGACGGGCAATGCCGGCACGCAAGTAACTACGACGAACCCGCTATCGGCCAGCAATGATCAACTGCGCGCTCGAGTGAATGACCTGTCAGCCTTGTCGGGTCTGCAGCCTTTGCCGGCTCCGCCGACAGTAGCGATCCTGCCGGATCTCTTTGGCGGATATTTTCAATCGCTGTCAAACCTTGGTTCGAATCAGTTCAATAATTTCCGGGTCGGAGTCTCAGTCAGTCTGCCACTTCACAATCGCACTGCCGAAGGGCAGCTGGGCCATGCGCTGGTTGCCGGAAAACAGATTGCCACTCAGCGCCAGCAGCTTGAACAACTGATCCAGGTCGAAGTGCGAAATGCGTTGCAGACGATGAGCACCGCTGAAGCTCGCCTGCGGGCTGCCGCAGTCGCTCGCTCAACCGCCGAGCAGCAATACGAGAGTGAGAAGCGCAAGCTCGATGCCGGTCAATCGACTGTGTTCCTGGTGCTTGAAAGGCAAACCGCGCTGGCTACCGCTAAGGGGAATGAACTGCGGGCTCAGACGGATCTGAGCAAAGCGATGGCGGAGCTTCAGCGGGCGACGGGGAACTCGCTCACGGCGAATAATGTGACGGTAACAGTGCGGTAAGAGATTCGGATCACTTTGAATTATTTATCTCTACGGATTAATTTGAGCCACTAATCAGCACCACGTCGCGAATCTCCACGCCGCGCGTGAATGCAAACAGTTTGCCGTCACGCGACCACGCATTTGAATAAATTTTTTCTTCCGGCAAACCGTGCACGCGTTGAGGTGGACCACCGTCTATGGATTGGCGCCAAATTCCCTGGCCCCAATCGCGGTAAGTAATCGCTTTCCCGTCTGAGGCCCACCTTATGCCGTAACGAAAGTTCGCCTGCGGCGGTACGTCAAATATTTTCACGGGTGGACCGCCTTCAATAGAGATCATTGCGAGTTTGGTTTTCGAAGGCTCAACGGAGTATTCGCAGGCGATCAACTTGCTGTCCGGAGAGACCCACGGCCACGAGACTGCCGTTTCCGTCAAACGCTTCGCTTCCCCGCCGTCGATAGATACGCGCCATAAGCTGCCGGAGGAATCGCACGATGATCTGTACACAACCCACTTACCGTCCGGGGTGACGCTCGGTTGAGAATTCCTGCCGCAATGGGTAAGTTGCCGGAGATCGGTGCCATCTATGTTGGCCCGCCATATTTCGCTGCCTCCATCGCGATTGGAATCAAAAACTATGAAGCGGCCGTCACCGCTGACGCTGGGTATTTCGTCGTAAGCGCCGGAAGGGGTCAGTTGCTTCGCATTCGCGCCGTCCCCATCCATGATCCAAATAGTGCGGGTTTGCGCGATGCCCGATATATAAATAATCTTTCCGTTTGGCGTCCAATCCAGACCAGCGCCGCCGTCACTGCGGTTGAGCGCTCCGAAAGTTAGCTGTTTCGCTTTCGATAAATCATCTGTCGGCGCTACCCAAATGTTGTTGATCTGCTGATGCTCGACCGCCAGCACACTGTTCGAGTCTGCCGTGGCGCTCAGGCCAACATCATAGCTATTCAGATCATTCGTGATGCGGCGCACTTCGCCGCTCGCCAGGGCCACGAGCCAAACTTGCCGATACTCTTGAGACGCAGAGTCTGCCGCAACGGCCATGATGCCGCTGCCATCCTTGAGCCAGGCCATGCGCACAATCTCACGCCACATCGGGCTGGTTAATGGCTTTAACTCTCCGCTGGCGATTTGTAGCAGGAAGATGCCTTGCGCCGTTTGATTGTCAGCCGGCCTCGCGCCCAGCGCGATCGTCGAGCCGTCGGGGGACCAGCACAGGTTGATTGAATTCAAATTGCGATTGACTGGCAGGGTGAGCACTGCACTCTCGTTCGTTCCGTCGAGATTTGATATGACTACGCTTCGGGTTTTATTGGCGGCATCGCTGCGCACGAAGGCAACGCGTTTGTTATCCGGAGCCAGAGCGAAATATGTAGCGATGTCGTTGCGCATTCTCACGGGAACGCCGCCCAGCACCGATAATCGATACAGGCTGCTGCTGCCGTTTTCCTCAATTACGTAGTAAACGCTGCTTCCGTCCGGCGCAAACTCCAGTCCGCGGTAAGTCACGTCGGCGGAGGGACGTAACTCTATTGGAACTTCGCCGTTTGTCTGGCCAAGGCGCAAGCTATACTTCTCTTTTTCGGCGTGCACAAAAACAAAAAACTTGCCATCGGGAGAGACCGCCGCAGTGACTACCCGGCCATCGTTCGTCAATTGCCGCAATTTGATCTGCTGAAATCTGGCGGCTGCCGCGCGCGCGTGCCGAATCTCGCGAATCGTGAAAACAGAAGCGAGTACCAGCACGACTGCGGCTGCTGACACAATCACCAGATGGCGGCGGAAAAAACTCGGTGGCGGCACGGCCGGGGCCGCGATTTGTTTTGGTTCCATCCGAGCCACAATCGGCGCGGCGGCATCATCGGAATCGATTTCTTTGCGCTCAAGTGAAACCGAACTCCCGGGAGTTAGAGCGGCATTTGTTTCGGACTCGCTTTCCTGGTCGACGGTGATCCGGGCGACGGTCTGACTCTCGATCACTAACCCGACCTCGTAGTTGGGTGATCCGCCAAGGTTGCCGACAAATCGATATCCGCGTCCCGGAATCGTGATGATGTAACGGGGCCGCGCCGCCTTCTCGCCAAGCGCTTTGCGCACCGCCGACATATTCACCGTCAGGTTTGCCTCTTCCAACATCTGCCCCGGCCAGACTGACTCCAGCAATTCATCCTTCGTTAAATCGCGCCCGCCGTTTTGAACCAGCACCAGCAATAGATCGAAGGCCTTGGAATATAGCGGGACCACCTCGCCCTCGCGCGTCAATTGGCGCTTCATCACGTCGAGGCGAAATTCGTCGAACTCGTAAACCTGTTTCGAGTCCTCAATCACTGGTCTTGGATTCTTTTGCAAGATTTTGGGCCGAATTTAAAGACATTTTGGAGGCCTGTCGTCGAAGATGCGCACCGCTTCGGACAAATAGATTCGAAGGAAACGCCGGTAATCAGGCCCCGGATGATAGCAGAAGGAAAGCGCGGAAGGAACGTAATGTCGAACAAGACCAGAACCCAAATCACAATTCAGACGCGACAGACGATCGTCGTGCGCTCTTTGCGAGATTCTTTTCCGGCTTGGTGCGAGCAGTGCCTCGACGTAGTGCTCGCGCTCACGCCGGAATCCACCATCAGCCTTCTGCAAATGCCAATTGGCACTCTTTACGAATTGCTGGCCAGCGGGAAGTTACACGCAGTGGAAGTTGGCGCGCAGCCGCCGCTGATTTGCTGCAACTCTCTGTCAACCGGCTCAACCCAAAAACATATTCTAATTGAAGGAGATAGACAATGAAGTTTCAAAGGAAATCAGAAGAGGCGACAAGTCTAAAGGACGACTTGTCTTCAACGATGCCATCGAGAATTCCGAGTGGTATCACCCCCAGAGTGACGCGGTTGGTTTTTGCCGTTCTCGTAGCATTGATGTTCGCGGGTCTTGGGTCCCTCGCTGCCCAGGCAGCGACGTTTCATGTCACGACGACGGCCGACAACAACAATAACGCGAGCCCGACGGTTGGTTCGTTAAGAAAGGCGATCGTCGATGCGAATGCCAATCCAGGCACAGACACGATTGACTTCAATATTCCCGGCGCCGGCGTACACACGTTTAGCCTTACGATCTCGCTGCCGTCAATTACCGATCCAGTGGTAATTGACGGATACACCCAACCAGGCGCCAGCGCGAACACGCTTGCAAATGGCGACAATGCAGTGCTGCTGATTGAGCTAGACGGAACAAATCCATTCAACTTTTCTGTAAACGACGGTCTGGTCATAACGGCGGGATCGAGTACGGTGACCGGTCTCATTATCAATGGCTTCAAAGGGGCGGGCGTTGCTATGGGTAGCGGAATCAAATTGATGACTAAGGGCCAAAATGTTATCGCCGGAAACTTCATCGGCATCGATTCCAATGGCACTAACCAGATTCCCAACGGAAATGGAATTCTTATCGTAGGGTGCGATAACAATGTGATTGGCGGTAGCCAGACGGTGTCGCGCAACCTGATCTCAGGTAACAAACTAGGTATCAATATTCAACAGACGGCTGCTTATGACAACTTAATTGAGGGAAACTTCATTGGGGTCAACCGAAGTGGAACGGCTGGGTTGGGCAATAGCAATGAGGGCATCCTCATCAATGGTGTCGGTACGGCAAGTTCAGGCGGGGTCATCGGCGGATCGACCTCCGGCGCCGGCAACGTGATCTCTGGTAACGGAGGCCATGGAATTGAAATCTCGGGTAGCTGCAACGGTCTGAAGATTCAAGGCAATTTCATTGGCACCGATGTCACCGGAACCAGCGCGCTCGGCAATAATAGTACTGGAATCTATGTTGATACCAGCACTACGAATTCGGCCATTATCGGTGGCCTGACTGCCGCGGCGCGCAATGTCGTCTCGGCAAACAAGATTGACGGAATAGATCTGCATGGTGGGGATGCAGTTATAGTCTCCGGAAACTATATCGGCACCGACATTACCGGCAAGGCAGGACTCGGAAATAAGATTTCCGGACTGACAATTGTGAGCAGTTTCAACAGCATCGGCGGCGCTACGGCAACGGAAGGGAATGTGATTTCAGACAGTGGCGGTTCCGGCATCTATATCACGGGCGGCTCAACCGGTAATACTCTGAATCGTAACCTGATCGGGTGTGGCGCGGACAAGGTCACGGCTCTCGGAAACGGTGCCGATGGAATCAGGTTGGACAACGGCAGCGGTAACTTTATTGGAACCCCAGGCGCACCCAACACCTTCGCCTTCAATACTGGTGCGGGAATCTGGATACGCCAGGGCACAGGCAACCTACTTAGTGCCAATTCATTTACCGGCAATGCTCACTTGGGCATAGACCTCGCTGCAAACGGCAACGATACGGGTGTCGAGGCAAACGATCCGGGTGACGGCGATACCGGCGCTAACAATCTGCAGAACTATCCGGTGCTGACGGCGGCGTCACTCATCAGCAATGGCCTCACTTTCGTTGACGGCACACTGAACAGTGCGCCGAATACTGAGTTCATCGTCGAATTCTTTGCTAACGCCACTGCCGATCCGTCAGGTTTCGGCGAAGGGCAGACCTTTCTGGGCTCTGCGAATGTGAAGACAGACGCAAACGGCAACGGAAGCTTTACGGGCTCTTTCGCCGGTCTTGGCGCTAATCAATGTATTAGTACGACGGCGACCGATCCAGGTCTTAACACCTCTGAGTTTTCTAAGTGCAAGCAGATAAGTTCCAACTCGCCAGGCAGTCTTCAGTTCCTTCAGTCGGCATACAGCGTGAACGAGAACGGTGGACAGGCGACCATCACCGTTAAGAGAAACGGCGGAAACTTCGGCACGATCACAGTTCAATACGCAACGACCGCAGGCGGCACGGCAACCGCTGGGAGCGATTACACTCCCGTTTCGGGCACGCTCACCTGGGGTCACCTGGATTCGTCAGACAAGACCTTCACGATTCCCATTATTGACGATTCCGTAGTCGAGCAGGATGAAACAATCAATCTCCAATTGAGCAATCCAACGAACGGAGCCACGCTGCTCTTTCCGACGAGTGCACTTTCGATTGTTGATGACGATGCGGCGCCAAAGATCTCGATCAATGATGTAAGTCAGGCGGAAGGTAACAGCGGCACGACTAACTTTACCTTTAACGTAACGCTCTCAGCCCCCAGTGGGCTGCCGGTAAGTGCCAACTACACTACCGCTGACAGCACCGCCCAGACGGGCACCGATTACCAGGCTGCGAATGGCGTGGTGAGCTTCGCTCCAGGTGAAACCTCGAAGCAGATCACGGTGCTCGTGAACGGTGATACGCAGGTCGAACCGAATGAAACGTTTGCCGTCAACCTGTTCAACCTGATCAATGCCGGAGTTGGCAAGGCTTCCGGCCTGGGAACAATCGTCAACGATGACAGCGCCTCATCGACTCCAACGATTCAATTCAGTCAGGCTTCGTACAGCGTGCAGGAAGATCTCGGTGCGTTGACAATTACCGTTACCCGCAGTGGCGACACCAGCTCCCCGGCTTCGGTCGATTACAAAACGGTTGATGGCAGTGCCACTCAGAAAGCTGACTTCGAATATGCGGCGGGCACTCTCACTTTCGGCATAGGTGAGACGAGCAAAGCCTTCCAGGTGCTTATCAACGAAGACATGTACGTCGAAGTCAACGAGAGCTTTGGGCTCACGCTCAGCAATCCCGCCGGTGCTTCACTGGGCGCGCAAAACTCGACTGGCGTGACCATTATTGACGATTCACCTGAATCGATCACGAATCCGATCGATGATGCGCAGTCGTTCGTCTACATGCAGTATCACGATTTTCTTAATCGCGAGCCTGACGCTTCCGGCCTCGCCTTCTGGACAAATCAGATTACCGCGTGTGGCACTAACCAAACTTGTATCGACTCGGCGCGAGCTAATGTCTCAGCTGCTTTCTATCTGTCGATTGAGTTTCAGCAGACCGGCTATTTGCTGTATCTGATGCAAAAGGAGTCTTACGCAACGACGCCGAAGTACACGACGTTCATGCGCGATTTGCAGGAAGTCGGTCGTGGTGTGATCGTCAATGCGCCGGGCTGGCAGCAGAAGCTGGCTGACAATCAACTGCAGTTTGCCCAAACCTGGGCCAACCGTCCCGAATTCCATTCTTCCTATGACGGCATGTCGAACAGCGCGTTCGTGAATGCTTTGTATGCCAACGCCGGCATTGTCACCACTCAGGCAGACAAGGATGTGCTGGTGTCGCGACTGGATAATGCAAACGAGACGAGGGCCACTGCGCTGCTCGACGTCGCGGCAAATTCAACGTTCCGGCAGAACGAACAGAATAACGCGTTCGTGCTAATGGAATACTTCGGCTATCTGCGGCGCGATCCGAACACGACTCCGGATAGTGACATGAGCGGCTATAACTTCTGGCTCAACAAGCTGAATCAGTTCGGCGGCAACTATGTCGATGCCGAAATGGTGAAAGCGTTCATTATCTCGTCCGAGTATCGTCAGCGGTTTGGGCAGTGAGTCAGGCTCAAAGCTGATTGCGGCAGGCGTTGATGAATTAAGTCAGCGCCTGCTGCTCTTTTATCTCGAGACGCAGACCATCGTACGCCGCGATTGTCTTACCGGGCCAGAAATTCTTCGCTTCAGATTCCAGATCGATCTCGTCCCATTCAGGGTAGAGATGAGTGAGCAGGAGCTGTTTTGGTCGGGCAAGTTTCGCAATGCTCATCGCATCCGCGAGTTCGAGATGTTTGCGCGTGGGTTTGTCGCGATAGAAGGAACATTCCAGAATCAGCAGATCGGCATCGCGGGCAAAATCGGCGAGCGCTTCTGAAAAACCTGTGTCGGAGGTGTAGACGAGCGTCGCTCCGGTTTGGTCGGTTAGACGAATGGCCAGGCTCTCGGCGCGATGAGGCGTCGAGATGATTTCTGCCGTTAGCCCGCCAGGCAGATCAAAAGTGTGGTGCTCCTCAGCCGGTTCAAACTCGTGAATTTCTATCGCGAAATTTTGTTCGAACAGTTTGTAATTGTGCGCGTCGTCGATCGCTTTCAATAATTTCTCGATGCCTTCACAGCCGGTAATTCTCAGCGGCTTCTTTCGATCAACGATACCCGGCGCCCATTTGATTCCAAAGAGAAACGGCGGGAGACCTGCACAATGATCCAGATGTAAATGGCTGATCCAGATGGCGTCGAGGTTGCGCCAATCGAGGTTCTCCTGGGCCATGCGATGCGGCGCGTCGGCGCTGCAGTCGAGTAGAATCGATCCGCTGTTCGTTTGCAGCCAAAAGCCCGCCGACGCGCGTTGCGGATGAAAGACGGAAGTGCCGGAACCGAGAACGATGAGTTGCATGAAGCAAGGCTAGATTGAAAATCGAGAATTGAAAAGTGCGTGTCAGCACCGGGAGCGGTAGCGACCGGATCGACGAACACCTTTGAATAATCAACCGCCCTTTTTTTGTTGTGGTCAGGCAAATGATCCGGTCGCTACTGCTCCCGGGAATGACCTCATCCGCTTGTCGCTGTCTTCCAAATCGCATATCCTGACGCGCTCTAAATTCTGAAACCGCGAATTAATCAAATTCTCGCTACGGCGCCGACGGGAAGCACACCCAACATGAGCATAAAATCAGACACGTGGATACGCCGCATGGCCCGGGAGCACGGCATGATTGAACCCTTCGAACCGGACCAGGTTAAAGAGGTTGACGGCCGCCGCGTCGTTTCATATGGCACGTCGAGCTATGGCTATGATGTGAGATGTGCAGATGAGTTCAAACTTTTTACGAACGTGTACAGCGCGATTGTGGATCCGAAGAAGTTTGACGATAAGAGTTTCGTCGATATTAAGGCTGACCATGTGGTGATTCCACCTAACAGTTTTGCTCTGGCGCGAACGGTGGAATACTTCCGCATACCCAGAAACGTGATGACTATCTGTCTCGGAAAGAGCACCTACGCGAGATGCGGAATTATCGTTAACGTGACGCCTTTCGAACCTGAATGGGAAGGATATGTGACGCTGGAGTTTTCCAACACGACCCCGATGCCGGCCAAGATCTATGCTAACGAGGGAGTCGCGCAAGTCCTGTTTTTCGAAGCCGATGAAGTCTGTGAAGTTTCATACAAAGACCGCGGTGGAAAGTACCAGGGGCAGCAGGGAGTGACACCGCCTAAGCTATGAGACTGTCGGTTCTCATAGTTAGTGAAATCCGCACCATAGTTAGTGATATTCTTTCTCATCGTTAAGGATATTCATAGTGCCTTCCTATGGGTTCGGTCATAAGTTCACGCTGGCATTCCTATCAACTTCTACGCCCTGGCAACTCATGCACACGCTATCACCCTTCACGAGCAAGTCTGAAGCTATTCAAAGTCTCAGCCGGGCCTCCCCGCGGCTGATCATCCGCATATCCGGCGAGGCGTTTTAAGCCCACAGGCGAAAGGCTCGTCCAGGCGCCGGTGGATAATCGGCTTGCGTTGTGTGTGAAGCCGATGATACGTTTCGACTGCTCTGTCACCTCAAACTCCTTTTAATGCGGATGAGAGTCTGCTAAACACGGATAAAAGTACGACTCTCATGAGTGCGTCTATGTCCTCTACCGCCAATGATGCCGAGTCCAAACACCTCTTTTTGCACCTTTCGGACATTCATTTTTCTCGACAGGATTACGACCCATATGACCTCGACAAAGACCTTCGCAATCAACTGGCTTTGGACGCGCAAACCGTTGTTAAGGAACTTGGTAACGTCACGGCAATACTCGTCACGGGCGATATTGCCTTCTCTGGCATCGAACCGCAGTACAAGGTTGCCAGTCAGTGGTTGAATTCTTTGGCAGACCTTCTTGGCTGCCACCCAAAGGTGATCTTAGTGACACCCGGAAACCATGATATCAATCGAGGCTGTTATGACGCTGATGAAGACCTGCGGCGGTATCAAGAGCGTTTAAGGACGTCCCAACCCGACGAGGTCGTTGACGTGCTACAAAGTGCGGGAACAAAGCTATACGAGCCTTTGAAAAGCTATAACCAATTTGCCGGAGAGTTTGGTTGTGAAATCAATTATGACAGACCTTGCTGGGATAGAACGTTGGAGCTGGGCCACGACATAACGCTTCGATTCCGCGGCTTGAATTCAGTATTGGCTTGTAACGCAAACGACGACGCCAATCCCAAGCGATTGAGCCTGGGTGAACACCAGGTACAGGTTGATGATGCGGATCAATGATCTGTTCACGTCACGCTCTGTCATCACCCCCCGGATTGGTTAATAGATCGTGACGTCGTCCATGCTTATCTTTCCGGACGTGTACATCTTCAGCTTTTTGGCCATAAACATTCGCAGAAAGTAGACACCGTTAACAACCGCGTCAGAATTACTGCGGGTGCGGTTCATCCAAGCCGAAAGGAAAAGAATTGGCTACCGCGCTATAATTTTATTCAAATCTGGTCGACATGCGACAATGAGAGAAATTCAGTACATTTTCGAATTTATCCTCGCGTTTGGAAAGGAACCAAGTTTGGGCCCGATTTTAGTGACGGCGGCAAAGAGTTTGAGGAATTCGAGTATGTAATCGGCAAGGGACTTGCGGCGTACAGCGGTCTTGATACTGTACGTGCTCCGAATGGCACTGTAGAGGTGCCTATAATTTCAGTTGGCGCGGAAATCGAATCCGCTCTTGAAGCGAGTATTACAATCATCGAGAGTGAGAAAGAAGCAATGATTGACACCCGTGATTATGCGCCAATCCTGGTCCGTCGCTTTCTCAACCTAGGCAACTACGATCGCCGTCAGATCATTAACGAGTTGGAACTTGCTAGTGATGAGGAACGCCAACTCGGGGATCAGCAGCTTCTAAAACTCGTTTTTTCTCGAGCCAAGGAGCAAAGGCTTCTTGAAAGGTTATGGGAGCTAGTGGAGTCAACCCACGACGATCGCTTGTACGATACGAATCCGTTTGTCGGAAGATAGGAGCTCAATGGACATCAAAGAGTATTTCGCTCACTGGTTCAAGAACGCAGCGGAAATTGGCAAGACTCCTGCTGACGGATATGAGGATCGCATAAACGCGATCATGAGCCTTACCGAGGACATCGATCCGTGTGAGGCTCTAAACCTCGTTCGGATCTTCTGCGAGGTTCCTAACTCAGGTGATGGCGCAATCGGAGAATTTGCGACTCACTTCAAAGACATTGACGGATTTGATATTCACGATGAGCCGTTTGTCTTTCAAATTTTGTCTGCGATATCTCTCATCCAAGTTCTCAACACAGAGAGCGCTACTAGCGCTGATGCAGTGGCCGTCGCGCTCGCTACGCGCACGTTTCAATGGCACTCCACTCCCTTGGTAGCGGAGTCGGTTTCTGGCGATCTTAAATCAATGGCTTGCAGATATCTTGCTGAAGAATCTCGCAGAATGCGACAGACAGGTAAGCTCTCAAATCTAGAAGTGCCGACGCAGGCTATTGAAATAAATCTTACCGAGCTCAAGAGCCAGGTGGAGCAAAGTGCTACCAGTCCGTTGACTGTTTCCATTGCCCAAAGTCTCTTAACCTCCGTTAATAAGTCCATTCAAACGCTTGAGTCGCGAGTATCTTCTCTTGTCGAGGACGCCGATGCCACTTTTAAGCAATTACACCGCTCGTTAAAGGCTAGTAGAGAGGAAACCAACATCGTATGGTGGATGGTTGGTGGTTGGAGTAATGATCTAAATCGTCCCTATACCGAACTTACAGAGCGTCAAGCGTGTCTCGTTGCAGGGAAAGAGATCGCCGATCTGATAACTCTGCTGCCCAGCTCTGATTCTTCAAAAGGGTTTTTGCATCGGATTTTAAGCGCTACAGAACAAGAGGGTCATAACGTTCCGATTTCGATTCAAGAGGCTGTAATGAGTGCGCCACAAAATTGGGACCTCAGTTGGCTTAAATCGAGTAGCGAGTCAGAGCTGATGGATTTTTGTCCTTTACACTTCGGATTGTTGCAAAATAGGCAGATTGCAGACGGTGGCTGGATTGGAAGCTTCGAAGACCATACCGGCATGAAACCAACTGCGCAATTCCTTCCTACAGAAATATCTTATCAGTTCTGCCAAGAAATACTTCTCTTTAGAATCGCTGGAAAGTGTTGAGTTATCCGAAATGCCTGAAGATCAAAACGGTGATAAAGTCGAGCCGCTGGAGCCGTCGACGCAAGAGACTGGGTTAGATGAGGAACTGGAAGGGGATGCTTTTGTCGCTCAGCCTCCTGAGAGGGTTCCCGCCGAAGAAACTTTTCCGATCTCTTCAGGGGAGGCTCTAACCTCACAGGAAACAGCTGAAATCACTATGCGCACGCGCGTCCCAGTTATTTTGTTGGGCGGCGCACAAGAAAGTGGTAAGACAACCTTGTTGGCCTCACTGTTTTGGTGTTTTCAACGCGGACCATTTTCAGGCTTCTTGTTCCGCGACTCCTTCACCCTTATGGGGCTTGAAAGGCGAAGTTGGAGATCTAGGACAGCTTCCATGGGGTTAGTTGCGGATATTGACCGATCTAAGTTAGCTACTCGCCGTTATCTGCATCTTCAACTTAAAGCAGAAAGCGCGTTAGGTCTGACCGACTTGGTTTTTTGCGATCTGCCTGGAGAGCTTTTCGAGGCGGTCGTGAATCGACCCTCAGCGTCAGGCGAGATATCAGAACTCGGACGTGCCGATCACGTAACCATTCTGATCGACGGAGCTAAATTGAGGCGCCTCGATCTCCGTCAATCTGCTCAACGAGACGCATGGCTGCTCCTTCGAGGTTTCCTCGACTCCAAAGAATTGAGCACTTCAGTTCCTGTCGAGATCGTATTTACAAAAATTGATCTGTTCGGGGGTGAGGCGTTAGACACCGAGTCCACTGTTGATCAAAATCTCTTTGTATCCGAAGGCCAGGCGATGGGATTTATCGAAAACGTCAAGCGCGACTTTAAGAATGAGTTTGAGCCCATGGGAATACAGCTAACGTTTTTCGAAACCGCAGCCCAGGAAACTGGCAGCAAATATGAACTAGGACACGGTATCGCGCCCTTGTTGAAAAAGTGGGCGAGCGCAGTACGGCCCCCTAGTCCTGTGATAGATAACCAAGCCCTCAAGTATCCGGTCGACCGCGAGATCGACAAATTCTGCGAACGGGAGATGGGTCTCGATAAATGACGTATCCTAAACCGCAGTTTATGATGGTCGGCCTTCCTGAGTCTGGCAAGAGCACTTTTCTTGCTGCGCTGTGGGAGGTAGTTCGCACAGACAAGGTGCCGGGCGCCATGAAGCTTGGCACTTTGGTTGGCGACTACTCTTACATTAATAAGCTCCACCAATTCTGGTTGGAAGGCATCCCTTTGAAGCGAACGAAATTTGGAAAGGAGGGGTTGGTAGAAATTCCATTAATAGACGACACTTTGGGCGATTCATCAATCGTAATTCCAGATCTGAGCGGCGAATCATTCGATGTCCAATGGGAGATGAGAACAATTTCGAAGAAGTATTACGAGTATCTGCAACAAGTGAAAGGGTTACTCGCCTTTGTTCATTCCGAGAAACTCAACCCTGGTGATCTCATAGGACGCAACACACGCGAGTTGGAAGAGCTGATTGGTGATGTGCCACAGCCACAAGAAGTAGAGGCGGCAGAGAAGAAAGAGGAGATCGCGGACAGCGTAAAGGCGCCTCCTGAAACTAAGCCTTTGCCGTTTGATCCTGAAAGGGCGCCGACTCAAACAAAAGTTGTTGATATGTTAAGCCAGGCCCTACGCATCTCGAAGAATGGTAATGGGGTTACTCGCGTCGGATTGGTGGTGTCGGCTTGGGATTTGGAAAAAGAAAAGTACAAATCACCCCAAGAGTGGTTACGCGCCACAATGCCCTTGTTAGCTCAATTCCTGGCGAGTAATTCTGAGCGCTTTGACTATAAGTTGTTCGGTGTTAGCGCGCAGGGCGCCGAGCTAAATGAAAAACAACGCGACGAATACATACAGAATCGCAGAGATTTGCTTAAGTTGAACTCTGCCTCTGATCGAATAATTGTCACCGATGGAACTTCGGCAGATCACAACATAACCGCACCCCTGCAATGGCTCAGACAACCATGAGCAGTCCAAAAGTTAGCCAGCTAACAATAGAGCAAGCAGTTCATGGGTATTCTAATGGGCATCGCTTGTTAAATTCGTCCTGCTCTTTGTCCATTCCTGCGCAACGCACTTTGTTAGCGCTGAGTGACTTTTCAGGAGATCTTACAGAAGGGTTCGATGAGTATCTGACGGGATATCCAGTCCCAGATAGTGAATACTATGCTTTTGCTCGCACTTGGTACGCGCCGGAAATGGATCGACCAGGGAGCGCTTGGACGCATAGCCTATTGATTCCGCGAACTGACTTCCAATTGATTACCAATCTCCATTCTCTGACCTCACTTTTTGTTAAGCCAGAGAGGGGCAAGCCAACCTCTACTTACTGTCAAAGCATCGCTTACGAATCGCTTCCGCGAGAAAACAAATCGTTCATACTTCCTTACGGTGATTCTGAAGAGGATCAATTTTGGAGATTTTTATACAGCTTGGTTTTTAAGGGCCTTTACGAAGACTTGGAAAACGTCGTTCTCCTTGCGCAGAACTCTTCGGTATACGAACAATTCGTGCTTTCCGTCTGGTCTCAACAATGGCCGGCACTACGATCGAATTTCACGTTTAGCACAGGATCATTGGAGCCACGAACTCTAGGGTCACGACCTTTTGACTTACAAGTCACTCCTGTTAGGAATCAGTCTTTCTTTGCGTCTCGCCAAAACGGATTCGTGATCCTTAATCCTCGTGTGATGAATCCAGAAGAGACACCCAGCCCAACGAATCATCGCAGATTCTTTCAAAAGTTCGATCCACAAAAGCGATTTGTCTGGCACTACGGAGCGAGAATGAAGGGAAAGCGTGACAACTTCGGTTGGTTAGCTCGTCTTTTTGTTCTTACCGAAGAAGCACGGTACAACCCAGATCATATTTCGAAGGTGACGGACTTCCTAGCTTTTCGTTTTCCCGAGCCTCAAGAGATGGTCGATTTGAAGGCAAGTCTCTTCGGCGGCAAGGGTTCGGAGCGACCTGTGGTTGGCGCATTGGGGGAAGAGCAACTGTTATTAAAGGAGTTAGTAGAGACTTCCCATGGTCATATCTTTGATTCTGACTATCTCAATGTTGCCGATCGAACGAAAGCACTCTGGGGCACATCGCCCACTGCTATCAAAGCAATTGCAAGATTCTACACCGAAGATCTGCAGATGAATACGATTCGGTCGACGTTTTTCACTTCCCTTGCGAACTCCCTCACTCCGCGCGAGGCTTACGACTTTCTGAACAATAACAGAGAGCTGGCGTTATTCCTCTGGAGATCGAATCCAAACCTAGTTGCGGAGAGAGAGGTGTGGCGATCTAACGATGAGATCTCCGATAAGGCGTTAGGACTTCTTATCGGAGCATCAAAAGATGTGGCGCAAGTCCAGTCTCTTCTTGACTGGCAGTTGATAGTGAATTCAATGGTATTCGAAGACCGCGAACGATATGTGAGCGAACTCGACAATATCCTTGAAAATCAGTTAGTTGATTTCATCCTGAATGCGCATGCGAACAAACCGCAAGACCAGAAACTCGGTGAAGCTTGGCTTCGATATATAGCAAGGCACGCACTGACGGCACTTCAGTGGGCTGTTGATAACCACGATTCTGTTATGACCAAAGCACTAATTGCAACACTGCTATCGCCAGATTCCCCCGAAGTTCTTAATTATGGATCGAAGCCATGGATCGAATTATCGACCCACGCAAGAAATGGACTTGGCCAACCGGAATTGACTGCGGTTATGGGCTTTTTGCTCTCTCTTGGTTTTAGGGGCGTCGATAAGGATGCTCCTAAGCTTGTGGAGGCCTCCTTTCAAACAGTACATGATGCTGCCGCATCAGACTGCCTAAGCGTCAAGACGTGGTCCCAACTACAAAGTCTTGCACCGTCCCGCGGGTTTTTCTTCGAGTGGGATAAGTGTCGACGATTAGAAGAGGCGCTAATCTCATCCACGATAACCTACGGCTGGAAACCTTCATTGATTGTACTAGCAGCGAAGAGTCCCGGTACATTATGGAGCGTTCTCAACAGGGCTACCGACTCATCTGAGAAGAGGGCAATTCTGCAATCCATTCGCCGTGACTTTGAAGCCCGCGTCTTAAACATTAGTCCCGAGTCCAGAGAGGTTCTCGAATCGTATTTCGATTAAGTAGTTGTCTCTTCGCCATTCACGCTACTGCCTCCGCCAGTCACTTCGAAGGTTCACTCAATCACAACACGGCTGTGAGATTCCCGGATGCGCGCTATTTTGCCGAGATTCCGACTTCGTCACTAAAAGCTTGCCTTCTTAGATGAGACCGGCAGCAGTAACTATGGTGGGAACTAAGGAAAAGATCACCAACTATGAGAATCCGAACTCACTAACTCTGAGAAAAGTCTTGTAAGTTGTTATATCTTGGCGGGCGGGATTTCACTAACTCTGAGAACCTAGAAATAATAATGTCGGTTCTCATAGTTAGTGAAATCCGCACCATAGTTAGTGATATCCCAGCCATTCAAAAACCCGATTCGTCGGTAAAGGAAACGTATAGTGCAAAGTTGATCGAACGCCAGCATCTGAATGTCTCCCCTTTTTTCCCTTAACGCGGACGCTTGATGTATACGTATTTTGGGGCCGAACTCACCGGCACTTCATCAGCCGTTCCGATCTTCAAATCCAGTGTTCTGTTCGACCTGTAAGTGTCCTCTCCAGAAGGCGGCATGTGGGGAGATTTGACCTTAGCGCTAGGTCCATAAGGTCCAGATTAATTTCCCTTCAATCGTCTTTGCTGGAAAAAGGGAGCGGAACAAGTGTTGCTACAGCAGTGTTGCTACAGCTTCGCCACGTAGGCCGAGCAGAAGTGTAATCGACCACGCCCAAAGACTATCCACACCACTCTACTAGTCTGACACCCCAAGGAAGTGAAAGTATTATGAGAAACAAACGCAAACCGATCGTCATTCTGCTCGCCGATGATGACGAGGAAGACCGTATGCTGGCTTGCGATGCGCTGGCTGAGAGTCGCCTGTCGAATGACATTACGTGCGTCGAAGACGGCGAGGGTTTAATGGACTACCTGCAACGCCGAGGCAAGTATGCCCCGCCGGCTGAAGCGCCCCGCCCGGGTTTGATCCTGCTCGATCTGAATATGCCAAGGAAGGACGGACGCGAAGCCTTGCGG
>Ga0193729_1000675_pt1 | contig 17843 bp, 14 predicted proteins | sample U1c2metaG_FD_143036 | JGI IMG/M metagenome (GOLD analysis project Ga0193729, IMG submission 143036) | Soil microbial communities from a riparian zone of the East river system, Colorado, United States - U1c2 | ecosystem: Environmental > Terrestrial > Soil > Riparian zone | place: USA: East River...
AGCAGGTACTGCGAGAGGTCCTCGGACATCTTCTTGGTCAGCGTCGTGACGAGCACGCGCTCGTCGCGTTCGGTGCGCTTGCGCACCTCGTTCATAAGGTCGTCGATCTGGTTCTTCGTCTCGCGCACCTCAACGCGCGGGTCGACGATTCCGGTCGGGCGCACGATCTGCTCGACCATACGGGTCGAGTTCGTCCGCTCGTACTCACCCGGCGTGGCCGACACGAACATCAGCTGCGGCGTGATCGAGAGGAACTCCTCGAAGCGCTGCGGCCGGTTGTCGAGCGCGCTCGGCAGGCGGAAGCCGTACTCGACTAGCGTCTGCTTGCGCGAGCGGTCGCCCTCGAACATGCCGCCGATCTGCGGGACGGTCTGGTGGGACTCGTCGATGAAGCACACGAAGTCCTTCGGGTAGTAGTCGATCAGGCAATAGGGCCGCTCGCCCGGCTGGCGTTTGTCGAGGATCCGCGAGTAGTTCTCGATGCCCGAGCAGAAGCCCATCTCGCGCAGCATCTCCATGTCGTACTGCGTGCGCTGGCGCAGGCGGTGCGACTCGAGCAGCTTGCCCTCGGACTCCAGCTGCTCGCAGCGCAGGTTCAGTTCTGCGCCGATCGCCTCCACGCCGTCCTCGATCGTGCCTTCCTTGACGTTGTAGTGCGTCGCCGGCCAGATCGCCACGTGCTCCAGGTCGTCCTCCAGCAGCTCGCCCGTCAGGGGGTCGAAGTGCTGCAGGCGCTCGACCTCGTCGCCGAACAGCGTCGCCCGGAAAGCCGTCTGGGCGTATGCCGGAAATACCTCCAGCGTCTCGCCGCGCACGCGAAAGGTCCCGCGCGACAGGACGGTGTCGTTGCGCTGGTACTGGATCGACACGAGCTTGCGCAGGAGCTCGTCGCGGTCGATTTCCTGTCCGCGGTTGAGGATCTGCATGTTCATCTCGTAAGTCTCCGGCGAGCCGAGGCCGAAGATGCATGAGACCGACGCCACGATGACCACGTCGCGGCGCGCGAACACGGCGGCGGTCGCCGCGTGGCGCAGCCGATCGACCTCCTGGTTGATCGCCGAGTCCTTCTCGATGTACAGGTCGCGGCTGGGCACGTACGCCTCCGGCTGGTAGTAGTCGTAGTACGACACGAAGTACTCGACCGCGTTGTCGGGGAAGAACGTGCGGAACTCGTTGCACAGCTGCGCCGCGAGCGTCTTGTTGTGGGCGATCACCAGCGTTGGGCGCTGCACCGCCTCGATCACACCGGCCATCGCCATCGTCTTGCCCGTGCCCGTCGCCCCCAGCAGCGTCTGGAAGCGCTCGCCCGCCTCGACGCCCTCGGCCAACGCGGCGATCGCCGCCGGCTGGTCGGCCGTCGGCGTGAAAACAGGGTCGAGCTTGAAGTCCGGCATCGCTCTCTACCGTAGCGAGCGCCTACTCCAAGCCGAGCTGGCGCGCATACACCGCGCGGTAGTCCCGCTGGGCGTTCAGGACGCGTTCGACGTACGCGCGCGTCTCGGGGAAGGGAATCGCCGCGATCGTCAGCCGCCCGCCCTTCGCGCGCGCCTGTGCGACCCAGTGATCGACGTTCGCCAGGCCGCCGTTGTAGGCCGCCACTGCGAGCATCTCCTGTCCGTCGTAGTGGTCGAGCAGGTAGCGCAGGTAGTAGCTGCCGTAGGCCACGTTGATGCTCGGCGTGGCCAGGTCGCTGGCCGTGAAGCGGCTGCCTCCCGAACGGTGCGCGATGAAGTACGCCGTTTCCGGCAGGATCTGCATGAGCCCCTCGGCCCCGGCCGATGACGCGCGCGGGTTGAATTTCGTCTCGGCGTAGATCACGGCGGCGATCAGCGCCGGGTCAAGGCGCTTCAGGGCCCCCTGCGTGCGGATCACGTCGGCGTTCGTGAGCGGCAGCCCGAGCTTGCTCACGGCGTGGTTGACCTCCGAGGCGATCAGCACGATCAACAGGGCGGTCAGCGCGAGCGCGGCGAGCGTCCCAAGCGCTCGCCGGCTGAGGTTCACTCGCCTGACCGCTCGCCGGCCGATGGCCGTTTGCCGGCTCATCCTCCTAGCTTGTCAAGAACGGCCGACAACTCGCGCTGCAGATCCTCCTCGCTGCCGTCGTTGCGCACGACGTACGTCGCCCGCTGCGCCTTCGTGTCCTGCGGAAGCTGGCGCGCCGAGCGCTCGTCCGCCGACGTGTGTCCGCGCGCGGCGGCTCGCTCGCTGCGCACCCGCTCGTCGGCGATCACCGCGATCGTCGCATCGTACAGCCCGTCGAGGCCCGCCTCGAACAGCAGCGGCACCTCGACGACCGCAGCGCGCGGCCGCGCCGTCCGACCGCGGTCCACGGCACGCACAGCCGCAAGCCACTCGGCCACGCGCGCACCGACCATCGGCCACAACAGGCACTCCAGCCATGCGCGCTCCGCGGGGCTCGCGAACGCCCGCTCGGCCACCGCCGCGCGGTCGACGATGCCACCCGGCGCCACCTCGGGCCCCCAGCGGGCGACGACCGCGTCCCGCAGCTGCTCGCCCGCGTACAGCTCGTGCACGACCGCGTCGCTGGAGAGCACATCTGCGCCCAGTCGCCGCAGCGCCGACAGGGCCGTCGACTTGCCCGCCCCCATGCCACCGGTCAGACCGACGAACGGCACCATCGACTGCTCGCGCTCGGCGTCGCTCAGACGGCGTCAGTCCTGGGCTGGCTCGGCCGCCGGCTCGGAGCCCTGATCGGCCCCGTCAGCGTCGGCCGACGGCTGCTCGCCATCCACCGCTGAGTCATCCGTCGCAGCGGCCGTCGGCGCCTCGCCGGCCTCCGCGGCCGGCTCCGGTGGCGGCTCCGCTGCCGTGGCCTCGTCCGACTCGGGCGCGTCGGCGGTCTCGGCGGTCTCCGTGGCCTCCGCGACCTCGGCCGCGGCCGGCTGCTCGGCGACGTCCGCCGGGGCGGCCACCTCGGGCGCCTGGGCCTCCGCCGTCTCGTCGGCCTGCGCGTCGGGGGCCTCGAGCGCGTCCTGCGCCGCCTCGTCCTCGCTCGCATCGGCCGGCGCGGTGTCGGGCTCGCCCGGGCGCGAGACCGGCAGGATCTGATCCTCGACGCGCTTGGCCGACAGCGAGAGGCGTCGACGCTCGGAGTCGATCTCGAGGATCTTCACCCTGATCTCGTCACCGGGGTGGACGATCTCCCGCGGGCTCTCGACGTGGTGCGGCGCGAGCTCGGAGATGTGCACGAGTCCCTCGACGCCGTCGAGGATCTCCACGAACGCGCCGAACGTGACGACCTTCGTGACCTTCCCCGCGAGCTCGTCGCCGACGCTGTAGGTGTCGACGATCCGCTGCCAGGGATCCTCCTGCGTCTGCTTGAGGCCCAGCGAGATGCGCTGGCGCTCGCGATCGATGTCCAGCACCTTGACCTTCACGGTGTCCCCGATCGTGAGGATCTCGCTCGGGTGGTTGACGTGCGACCAGGACAGCTCGGAGATGTGGATCAGGCCGTCGATCCCGTCCAGGTCGACGAACGCGCCGAAGTCGACGATGTTCGAGATCTGACCCTCGACGACCAGCCCTGGCTGCAGGCGGTCGAGGATCTGCTGGCGGACCTCCTTGCGCTCCTCCTCGAGCACCGCTCGACGGGAGAGAACGACGTTGTTGCGCGAGCGGTTGAGCTCGATCACCTTCGTCTCGATCTTGGTGCCCATGTACTCGTCGAGGTTGGGAACGCGCCGGATGTCGACAAGCGATGCGGGAAGGAAACCACGCACGCCGAGATCAATAATCAGTCCTCCCTTGACGACCTCGATGACCGTGCCCTCGACCGGCTCGCCCGACTCGGCCGCCGTTTCGATGCGCCGCCAGGCCTTCTCGAAGCGGGCGCGCTTCTTGGACATGATCAGGCGACCGTCCTGGTCCTCCTTCGTCATGACGATCGCGTCGACCTCCTCGCCGAGGTGCACCTCGTCCTGCGGGTCGACGGACTTGCGGATCGACAGCTCGTTGGCGGGGATGACGCCCTCGGACTTGTAGCCGATGTCGACGAGCACCTCGTCCTTGTCGATGCGCACGACGTGGCCGGTGACGACCTCCCCCTCCTCGATCGTGCGGAAGGTGGCCTCGTAGTTGGGGACGATCGCGCCGTCGACCTCCAGCAGGAGTCCGTTGGACCCCTCGACCACCCGGGCTTGAGGATTCTCCATCACCGTTTGCACCGGCGAAGCCTAGCGCAGCCGTATCATTGCTGGGCAGATGCCTGTACGAGCCACGACGCGGGGAGCGCAGCGTACCCGACTGGAGCGCGACTGCGAGGTCCTGGTGTGCGGCGCCAGCTTCGGCGGCCTGGCGATCGCCCGTGAGCTGGCCGGCGTGGGAGCGCGGGTGCTCGTGATCGATCGCTACGAGATCGGCGAGCGTCAGACCTCGGCCTGTGCGATGCCGACGCGCTGGCTGAACGCCCTCGAGCTTCAGGGCTCCCATCGCCAGAGCTTCGACGAGCTCGTCGTGCACACGCCTTTTCACACTTCCCGCTGGTCGTTGCCGTGGTCGTTCTCGACGTTCGACTACCGCGAGCTGTGCGCGCTGCTGTGGGAGCAGGCCGACGACGGCGAGCTGGAGTTCGAGACGGCCACCGTGACCGGCAGGGACGGCACGACCGTGCACACCGATCGCGGAGACTTGAGCGCGCCGCTGCTCGTCGACGCCCTCGGCTGGCGGCGCATGCTCTCGAGCGGCGCGACGATCCAGCCGCCGAACGCCCGCCTATCGCGCGGCCTGGAGGTCCACCCGGAGGGCCGTGGCGAGGAGCTCGAGCTGTGGGTCGATCCCCGCTACGTGCGAGCCGGTTACTCGTGGAGCTTTCCCGCCGAGAACGAGCTGCGCGTCGGCGTCGGCTCCTTCTGGCCCTCGCACCACGTCAAGGAGCCCACGGTTCGCCTGGCGCGCGACCTCAGCTTGCCAGCCGAGCGTTACCAGGGCAACTGGATTCCGCATCAGCTGCGTCCGGCCGTCGAGGACGGCGTGTTCTTCGTCGGAGACTCGGCTGGGCATTGCATTCCGCTGACCGCCGAGGGCATCCGCACGGCGCTGTACTTCGGCCTGGCCTGCGGTCGCGAGCTGCGCGCGGTGCTCGAGGGGCGCCGCACGCGCGAGCAGGCGCTCGCGCGCTACGGTGCGTTCTCGGCTGCCCACGCGAGGAAGTTCGGTTGGATGCTGCGCGTGCAGCAGGCAGTGGGGCGAATCACCCCGAGCCGCTCGCTCACAGCGCTCATCCGCTGCTTCGAGAACCGGCGCCTGTGCGGGTTCGTGTTCGACCAGTACCTGGCGATCGCGCCGCCGTCGTTCGTAGCCGATGGCCCGCGCGCGCTGACGCGCTCGCGCCTGGCCGCCCTGACGGCCAACGCTCCCGCGTCGGCCTGACGCGGTCTCTGCGGCTAACGCTCGCCCTCCCACGCTCCGGGCGTCAGCTCGAGGAAGCACATAGCCACGCGCAGCTCATCCATCGCGCGCTCGAACAGCGCGCGACCGATGCCGTAGCGCCGCGCGAGCGCCCGCTCGGCGAGCGCCTCCTCGTCGGGCTCGAGCACCCTGCCGCGCGCCTCCAGCGGCGCCCCGAGCGGCTCGCCGCGCAACGTGCACGGCGCGAGCAGCAGGCGCGCGTCGTTGCGCAGGCGCTTGACCTTGCCCGAGCTGCGCTCCGAGCGCACGTACAGCACCCCGCCGGCGGGCGCCGCCCAGACGGGCGTCGGCACCGGCGTCCCATCGCGGCGGAAGCTGATCAGCAGCGTGCGCTTGGCGCGTGCGAGCTCCTGCAGCGACCCCGTGCGCGCCGCCGTCGCGACCTCCAGCACGCCGCGCGGAGCCGTGCGCGCGGCCATGCGTGCCCCGAACAGCGCACCCGGCAGCCGCCGCCCGGGCACCGGGCGCGCACGAGGCCGCGGGGCGGCCGTCCGGCCGGCCGGCGTCTCTCCGCGTGGTGTCCTGCCGGCACCCGATCGTGTCCCGTCAGTCATCTCCTGCGCACCTCCTCAGAGCTCATCGAGGACCTCGGAGAGCCTGCGAACCCCCTCCTCGATCGCGGGCTCGGGAAGGCTGGCGTAGCCCATCACGAGCGCATCCGCGGCGCCCGTCGGGTCGATCCGGTGAAGGTTCAGAGGGTAGATACCAAGCGAGCGCTCCCATGAAGCGCTCAGGAGGGCCTGCAGGTCGACCGCCCGCGGCAGCCGCACGAGCGCGTGCAGCCCGGCGGAGATGCCGCTCACGCGCGCCTGTGGCATGTCGGCGGCGACGGCGTCGATCAGCGCGTCGCGGCGAGCGCGGTTGCGCCTGCGCGCCTGTCGCAGGTGGCGGTCGTACGCGGAGGTCTCGAGCAGCCGCGCGAGCACCAGTTGCTCGAGCGTCGAGCTGCCCAGGTCGTCGAGGGTCTTCGCCTCCGTCACGGCGTCGATCAGCGACGCTGGCAGCACGAGCCAGCCGAGCCGCAGGCCGGGCGCGAGCGTCTTTGAGGCTGTCCCCAGGTACACCACGCGATCGGGCGCCAAGCCCTGCAGCGCGCCCAGCGGCGCGCGGTCATAGCGGAACTCCGCGTCGTAGTCGTCCTCGATCACCAGCCCCCCCGCGCGCGCCCACTGCATGAGCGCCCCCCGCCGGCCGGGCGAGAGCACGACGCCGGTCGGGCACTGGTGCGCGGGGGTCGTCAGGACGACGGACGCGCGCAGCGCGGCGACCTCGACGCCCTGCTCGTCGACCGGCACGCCGCGCACCTGCAGGCCGGCGTATGAGAGCACCGCGCGGTGCGGCGGCAGTCCCGGGTCCTCCACGTCGATCGCCGTCGTTCCCGCCGCGGCCAGCGCCCGCCCGAGCAGCGCGAGGCCCTGCGTCGCGCCGGCGCACACGACGATCGAGTCCGGATCGACGACCACCCCGCGCACGCGCCGCAGGTACGAGCAGAGCGCGCGGCGCAGCTCGAGCGCTCCACGTGCATCCGGATAGGCGAACGCGCTGTCCGGCGCCGAGCGCAGCACGTCGCGCATCGCACGCAGCCACAGCGTGCGCGGGAACGAGGCCAGATCGGGTGCGCCGGGGAAGAAGTCGAACTGCAGCGCGCGCGAGGGCGGCTGCGCGGAGGTGCCGTTCGTGGCGACCGCCGTGGCCGCCACATACGTGCCTGCGCCCTGGCGCGCCACGAGATAGCCCTCGGCGAGCAGCTGCGCATAGGCCTCCACGACGAGCCGCCGCGAGACGCCCAGGTCGCCGGCCAGCGCACGCGAGGAGGGCATGCGGCTGCCCGCGGCGAGCGTGCCGTCGCGCACCAGCTCGCGCAGACGGTCCTCCAACTGCGCGCGCCGCCGCCCTCCGCGCAGCCGGATGAGCAGCTCAGGGCCATAACTGGTACCCACTTCGGTAGCCAAACTGGTCATTGTTTGGGAACCACCTCTCGGCTAGCGTAGCGGGCATGTCAACCGTCCGCACAGGAGGCGCTTCTGCAGTTCGGGGCGTGTCGGTCGTGGGCGCGGGCCTGCTCGCGTTCGCCGCCTATCACTTCGTGATCGCCGCCCTGATGATCTTCGCACCGCATGCGTTCTTCACGAACATCGGGCCGTTCGGCGTGCAGAACGACCACTACCTGAGAGACACGGCGACGTTCAACATGGCGTTCGGCGTGTCGCTCGCGATCGCCTACTGGCGCGTGGGCTGGCGGACGCCGATCCTCTGCTGCGTCGCGCTCCAGTTCGCGCTGCACGCGATCAACCACCTGGCAGACATCGGCGCCGCCCATCCCCACTGGCTGGGCCCGGCGGACTTCATCTCGCTCGCGCTCGCGACCGCCCTGCTGGCATGGCTCGCGCGCGAGTCAATGCGACCATTGGAGGTGCAGCGATGACCAGGATCGAAGGAAAGTCCAAGCGCGAAGCGGGCCCGCTCGTGCGACTCATCTACAGGCTCTCGCGGCGCGAGCTCGGCCGCGACGTCGATCCGGTCGCCGTCTACGCGCACGCGCCCCAGCTGTTGATCGGCTACGGCGCCTTCGAGAAGGCGACCGCCAGGCAGCAGCGCGTCGAGGAGCGCCTGAAGGTGCTCGCCGAGACGAAGGCCGCGGCGGTCGTCAACTGCGAGTTCTGCTGCGACATCGCGTCCTCGATCGCGCGCGACGCCGGCGTCACCGAGCAGCAGCTGCTCGCGCTGCCCAGCTATCGCGATAGCGAGGAGTTCTCCGAGCTCGAGCGTCTCGTGCTCGACTACGCCACCGCCATGAGCCGCAGTCCGACGACGGTGGACGACACGCTGTTCGCGGCCCTGCGCGAGCACTTCGACGAGCGCCAAATGGTCGAGCTGACGAACGTGATCGCGCTGGAGAACATGCGCGCGCGCTTCAACAGCGCCTTCGACATGACGCCGGCCGGCTTCAGCGAGGGATTGGTGTGCGCGGTTCCCGAGGTCGCGGGCGAGCCCGCGCAACGCGACGCGCCCGCCAGCCCGGTCGCCGCCGCGTGAGGGTCTTCCTGGCCGGCGCGACCGGCGCGATCGGTCGCCAGCTGGTGCCGCTGCTGCTCGCCGAAGGCCATCGGGTGACGGGCATGACCCGCTCGGCGGAGAAGGCCGAAGCGTTGCGCGCCGCGGGCGCCGAGGCCGCCATCGCCGACGCGCTCGACTCGGGCGCGGTGATGCGAGCCGTCGCAGACGCCCGGCCGCAGGCGGTCATCCACCAGCTCACGGCGATTCCGCCGCGCCTGGACCCGCGCAAGATCGTGCGCGACTTCCTGCTCACCGATCGCCTGCGCACGGAGGGCACGAGCAACCTCGTGGGCGCCGCCCGCGCGGCCGGCGCCGAGCGGATCATCGCCCAGAGCATCGCGTTCGCCTACGAGCCTGGACCGCCGGGCACCGTGCACGGCGAGGACGATCCGCTGATCGTCGACCCTCCGGGGCAGTTCAAGCGCTCCGCCGAGGCGATCGCCGAGCTGGAGCGCACCACGCTCGGCGCGGGCGGGCTGGTGCTCCGCTATGGCTACTTCTACGGCCCCGCCACGTCGATCTCCGCGAATGGGTCGGTCGGGCAGGACGTCGCGCGGCGGCGGCTGCCGATCGTCGGCGGCGGCCACGGCGTGTGGTCGTTCATCCACGTGCAGGACGCCGCGCATGCGACCGCGACCGCGTTGACGCGTGGCGAGCCGGGCGTTGTCTACAACGTCGTCGACGACGAGCCGGCGGCCGTACGCCAATGGATCCCGGCGCTCGCGGACGCGCTCGGCGCCAAGCCGCCGCGCGGCGTCCCGGCGTGGCTGGCGCGCCCGCTCGCCGGCGAGTACGGCCTGATGACGATGACTCGCGCGCAGGGAGCCTCCAACGCCCGCGCCCGAGCGGAGCTCGGCTTCTCGCCACGCCATGCGAGCTGGCGCGAGGGGTTCCGCACGGCGCTCGGCTGAGGACCATGCTCGTGGGGCACGACGCGCGCTCGCTACTTGCGCACGACGAGCGCGACGCCGGCGACGAGCAGCACCAGCCCGATCACGCGCGAGACGCCGATCTGTTGCTTTGCGATGCCGAGCAAGCCGAAGCGGTCGATCGCGACCGAGATCAGCAGCTGCCCGGCGATTACGACGGCGGTCAGACCGCTTGCGCCGAGCGTGCGCACGGCGACGAGGGCGACGCTCACGTAGACGGCGCCTAGCAGCCCGCCGACGAGCGCCCACCACGGCGCGCGACCGACGTCTCCGAGGTTTCCCACCCCTCCGCGCACGACGAGGAGGATCAGCACGAGCGCGACCGTGCCGACGAGGAAGGAGATCGTGGCGGCCTCGGTCGAGCCCACCGTCTTGCCCAGGCGCGAGTTGATCGGCGCCTGCATGCCGACCAGGCAGCCCGCGCCCACGCCCAGCAGCACCGCCAGCGCACGGCTCATGCGAACGCCCTCCCCTGCGCGCTCATTTCGCCGCTCACGCTCACCTCGCGACCACCGTCACTTCGCCTCCAACCAGTTCTGCCCCACGCCGATGTCGACGGCGAGTGGCGGATCGCGGTCCCACACGCCGCACATCTCGCGCTCGATCAGCTCGCGTGCAGCGCCCTCCTCCGAGGGCGGACCTTCGAACAGCAGCTCGTCGTGGATCGTCAGGAGCAGGCGCGTCTGCAGCTCGGACTGCGCCAGAGCCTCGTGGCAGCGGACCATCGCGAGCTTGATGATGTCCGCGGCCGTGCCCTGGATCACCGTGTTGACGGCCAAGCGCTCGCCGAGCGTGCGCACCTGGTAGTTGCGCGCCTGCAGCTCGGGGATCTGTCGGCGACGTCCCCAGAGGGTCTTCACGTAGCCCTCCTGCTTGGCGCGCTCGATCGTCTCGGCGATGAACGCCGCGACGCGCGGAAAGCGCTCCAGGTACGCGTCGATGAAAGTCTTGGCCTCCTCGCGGGGGATGTTCAAGCGGTCGGCCAGGCCGTAGTCGGAGAGCCCGTAGACGATCCCGTAGTTGATCATCTTGGCCTTCGAGCGCATCCCCGGATCGATCTGCTCGGCGGCCACCGAGAAGACCTGTGACGCGGTCGCGGCGTGGACGTCTTCGTCGCGCTTGAAGATCTCCCTGAGCACCGGCTCATCGGCCGCGTGCGCGAGCACGCGCAGCTCGATCTGCGAGTAGTCGGCGGAGATCAGCACGTTGTGAGGCTCGGCCTCGAAGCAGCCGCGGATCTCGCGCCCGAGCGGGGTGCGGACGGGGACGTTCTGCATGTTCGGGTTGGTGCTGGCCAGCCGGCCCGTCTGGGCTCCGGCCTGGAGGAAGGTGGTGTGGATGCGCGAGCGCTCGTCGACGACCTGCGGCAGCACGTCGAGGTAGGTCTTGGTGAGCGTCGCGAGCTCGCGCCAGCGCTCGATCTTCGGCACGATCTCGTGCTCGGCACGGATCGCCTGCAGCACGCGCGCGTCGGTCGAGAAGCCGGTCTTGCCGCGGCGCTTGCGCGACAGGCCGAGCTTCTCGAAGAGGATCTCGCCGAGCTGCTGCGGCGAGGAGATCAGGAACTCCTCCTCGGCCAGCGCGAAGATGTCGGCTTCGAGAGCGGCGAGCTCCTCGCGCACGCGCCCGGTGATCTCCGTCAGGCGTTCGAGGTTCAGGCGCACTCCGAGCAGCTCCATATCGCGCAGCACCGCCACGAGCGGCAGCTCGATCTCGCGCATCACCTCCTGCAGCCCACGCTCGGCGATCTGCTCACGCTGCCAGTCGGCCAGCGCGCCGAGCATGATCGCGTCGGCGGCGAGCGGGTCATCGACGTCGGTTGCCAGGCCGCGCTCCTCGCACAGCTCCGCGAAGGGATATCCGCGTCGAGCAGGCTCGAGCAGGTAGGCGCCGAGGAGCGTGTCATGCGTGAGCCCCGGGGCCACCAGCCCGAGCGCCTTGGCGTCGTGCGCGACGAGCGCGCGCTCGGCGCAGGCCGCGACGACCTCCTCGGGACCGGCGCAGTCGCCCGCGAGCACCTCGCGCTCGACAGCCACGGCGAAGCGCCACGGAGGGCCATCGGCGAACAACGCGCCCTCTGGCGCCTCGGTCTCCCGCGCGACGACATGCAACTCGGCGTCGGCGTCGCCGAAGCGCGCGATGTCGGCCGGCGCGCCTGAGCGCACGCGTCCGCTGAGCCGGAGCTCGGCGGCGGGCGCCGGGGCGGCCAGCTCGGGGTCGCCCAGCGCCTCCTCGAGACGGCGCAGCGGATCGCGCAGCTCGTACTCGCGAAAGACCTCGCGCACGCGCGAGCGGTCGGGCTCGCGCACGGACTCGGCCGCCATGTCGAAGTCGACGGCGACGTCGCGCTGGACGGTCGCCAGTCGCTTCGACACGCGGGCGTCCTCGGCATGCTCGAGCAGGTTCTGTTTGCGCTTGGCGCCTTTGATCTCGTCGACGTGCGCGAGCACCTCCTCCAGCGAGCCGTAGCTCTGCAGCAGCTCGCTGGCCGTCTTGTCGCCGATCCCCGGAACCCCGGGGATGTTGTCGGAGGTGTCGCCCTTCAGGCCGTAGAAGTCGGGGATCGCCTCGGGCGAGATGCCGTAGCGGTCGATCACCGCCTGGCGATCGTAGATCTTGGTGTCGGTTATACCGCGGGCCGTCGCCATCACCTTCACGAGCCCGTCATCGTCGATCAGCTGGAAGGCGTCGCGGTCGCCGGTCACGATCATCACGGGCACCGGCGGATCTGCGTTCAGCGCGCGATCGACGAGCGAGGCGATCACGTCGTCGGCCTCGTAGCCCTCGACGCGCACGTTGCTGTAGCCGAACGCCTCGACCAGCGGTTCCATCGCCGGCCACTGCTGCTTGAGCAGGTCCGGCCTAGAGCGGCGCTGGGACTTGTAGTCGGCGAACACCTCGGTGCGGCCCGAGCTGCCGGCGTCCCACGCGACGACCGTCGGGCACACACCGTACTCGGTGACGATCTTCACGAGCATCGAGGCGAAGCCGAAGATCGCGTTGGTGGGCACACCGGTGGACGTCGCGATCGACTCCGGCAGCGCGAAGAACGCGCGGTACACGAGGCTCGGCCCGTCGATCAGGAACAGGCGCCGCTGGATGCTGGACGGATCGGCCGCCGGGGCCTTCGCGCGTGTGCCGCTGCTCGCCATTGACCGCTCACTCTACGAGGACGCGCGCGGAGCCGGTGGCCGGAGCGCGCGTGCAAAGAGATATGCGACGGTCGCGCGGCGTCACTCGCCTTCCGCCTAACATGCCGTGCCGCCCAACTACGGAGGAGTCCCTTCAGTGAGCGCCACACCGAGCGCGCAGTACAGCCTCACGATCCGCGTCAAGATCGACGACGCGCACGGCGCGCTGGGGCTGCTGACGAGCGCGATCGGCGAGGCCGGCGGGATGGTGGGTGCGGTGGACCTCGTCGAGGTCGATGGCCCGTACAGCCTGCGCGACATCGTCGTCGACGCATCGAGCCAGGAACACTGGGAGCAGATAATCGCGGCGATCGCCGCGCTCGCGGGCGTGGAGGTCATCGACACGACCGACCGCACGTTCCTGCTGCACGTGGGTGGCAAGATCGAACAGCAGAACAAGCACCCGCTCAAGACGCGCGACGACCTCTCGATGGCCTACACGCCGGGCGTCGCACGCGTCTCGCTGGCGATCGCCGAGGACCATGAGAAGGCCTTCCAATACACGATCAAGCGCAACACGGTGGCGGTCGTCTCCGACGGCACGGCGGTGCTCGGGCTCGGCGACATCGGCCCGCGCGCAGCGATGCCCGTGATGGAGGGCAAGTGCTGCCTGTTCAAGGAGTTCGCCGGCGTCGACGCCTTCCCGATCTGTCTCGACACGACCGACCCGCAGGAGATCGTGCGGACGGTCAAGCTGATCGCGCCGGCCTTCGGTGGCATCAACCTCGAGGACATCTCCGCGCCGCGCTGCTTCGAGATCGAGGAGCGGTTGAAGGCGGAGCTCGACATCCCGGTGTTCCACGACGACCAGCACGGCACGGCCGTCGTCGTGATGGCGGCGCTGCTGAACGCGGTGAAGCTGACGGGCAAGCGCCTGGAGGACCTGAACGTCCTGATCATCGGTCTCGGCGCGGCGGGGATCGCGGTCACGCGGATCCTGCACGCCGGCGGGGTTCGCAACATCATCGGCGCCGACTCCAAGGGCGCCCTGCACGTGCAGCGCGAGGACTACCTCAACGGCCACATGAACGAGGTCAAGCAGTGGTTCGCCGAGCAGACCAACCCGGACTGTCGCGCCGGCTCGCCTGCCGACGTGATCGACGGCGAGGATCTGCTGATCGGCCTGTCGGGAGCGCGGGCGCTGGCGCCGGAGGCGCTCGCGCGCATGAACAAGGACGGGATGGTCTTCGCGATGGCCAACCCGAACCCCGAGGTGAGTCCCGAGGCGGCTGCGAAGTACGTGCGCATCGTGGCGACCGGCCGCTCGGATTACCCCAACCAGATCAACAACGTGCTGTGCTTCCCGGGCATCTTCCGGGGCGCGCTCGACGTGCGCGCGCCGACGATCACCGAGGAGATGAAGATGGCCGCCGCGCACGCGATCGCGTCGACGGTCGACGAGCAGGAACTGCGAGACGACTACATCATCCCGTCGGTATTCAACCGCGACGTCGCTCCGGCAGTCGCGGCGGCAGTCGCCGACGAGGCGCGCGCAGCCGGCACCGCACGCGCCGGACATGAGGTCGGCTTCGCGCAGGGCGACACGATGACCGGCAGCTCGTCGAGCGCCCAAACGGACGGACGCGCGTGAGAGGCTAGTCGGGTGAGCGGCCTGCGGGTGAGCGTGACAGGGGCCACGGGACTGATCGGCCCGCCGCTCGTCGATGCCCTGCGGGATCGCGGCGCACAGGTGACGGTGCTCTCGCGCGACCCGGTCCGCGCGGCCGCGCGCCTGAACGCCGGTGGCCGCCCGCCGGTGCAGGCCGTCGCCTGGGATCCGCTCGACGAGCCCGCCCCCGCGGAGGCGCTCGAGGGGCGCGACGCGGTCGTGCACCTGGCCGGCGAGAACGTCGCGCAGCGCTGGAGCGAGAAGGCCCGCCGCGCGATTCGCGAGAGCCGCGTGACCGGCACTCGCAACCTGCTCGCCGGGCTGCGACGCGCGGAGCAGCGCCCGCGCGCGCTGCTCAGCTCCTCGGCGATCGGCTATTACGGAGCCCACGGGGAGGAGCCGCTCGACGAGGGGGCGCCACCCGGCGCGGACTTCCTGGCGGAAGTGTGCGCGGCGTCGGAGCAGGAGGCGGCGAAGGCGGCGGCGCTCGGAGCGCGCGTGGCGCTCGTGCGCACCGGCGTGGTGCTCGACCCGCGCGGCGGGGCGCTGGCGAAGATGCTCCCTGCCTTCCGCCTCGGCCTCGGCGGCCCGCTGGCGGGCGGGCGCCAGTACTTGTCGTGGATCCATCGCGAGGACCTGATCGAGCTGATGCTCGCGGCGCTGGGCGACGAGCGCTGGGAGGGGCCGATCAACGCGACCGCGCCCGAGCCGGTCAGCAACCGCGAGTTCTCGCGAGCGCTCGGCCGGGCGCTCGGGCGCCCGGCGGTGCTGCCCGTGCCGGGCGCGGCCTTGCGCCTGCGCTACGGCGAGATGGCCGGCATGCTCGTCGAGGGCGCGCGCGTCGTGCCCGCCAAGGCGCTGGTGCTCGGCTATCGCTTCAGATACCCGCACCTGCGGGAGGCGCTGCGCTCGGTGCTCGGGCGGGGCTAGATCCAGGCCCGCCCACGCTCAGGCCGGCGCTGGCGCCCGCTGGGCTTCGAGCTCGCGCGCGCGCACCTTGGAGCGCTCCGTCTCGATGATCACCCGGCAGGGGCGCTTTGCCAGCAGGTAGACGGCCGTCGGCCCGATGCGCTGCTCGCCCGCGGGGGCGTGGATCGTCGACCAGTAGATGACGTCGGCGCCCACGCGCAGGGCTTCGTCGACGAGCGCGGCGCCCGGATGGCGCGTGCGAATCAGGCCCGTGTGGATCTTGATTCCCGCGCGGCGCGCCTGGATCCGCGCGCTCTCGAGCACCGAGCGACCCTCGGTCTCCTCGTCCTCCAGGCCGGCCTCGAGCGACAGCTGGCTGGGCACGGGCAGCACGAAGATCGCGTAGACCACGCCTTCGGAGCCGATCAGCTTGGCGGCGCTGCGCAGCGCGCTGGCGCTGATGTCGGCGCCGAAGATCGGCACGAGCGCAGTGCGGTAGTCGAAGGCCTCGAAGTCGGCCGGGCGCTGGGGGCGCGCGATCTTGTGCTGCGCGCGCACCTCGAGCCCCTGGCGCTTGCGGTAGATCACATAGCCGGCCAGTCCGACGAGCATCCAGGGAATGCCGATCGTGCGCGCCTCGGGGTGGAGCACCACGACGGCGCACCACGCGGCGAACGTGCCGATCGCGCCGAGCACGGCCGTCAACGGGATGACGTGTCCGCGGAAGGGCACGTTCCAGGGCATGCGGTAGGGACGCTCCTGCTCGGGGCGCTTGATGCGCAGCGCGATGACAGCGACGTGCGCGGTCGTGAAGGACAGCATCGCGCCGAACGAGTAGAGATTGCCGAGCAGGTTGGTCTCGCCCGGGAGGATCAGGAGCCCGGCGAGGATCGAGAAGAACACGATCGTGAACCAGGGCGTGCGGAAGGTGGCGTGCAGGCGCGAGAAGATGCTCGGCAGCTGGCGGTGCTCGGACAGCGACCAGGACAGCCTGGAGATCCCGATCAGCCCGGCGTTGGTCGCGATGAAGAGGATCGTCGCGGCGAGCACGCCGACGTAGTCGCGCGCGATCGTCAGCACGCTGCCGTGCAGGCCCAGGCGCGAGACGATCCCGAGCACGGGGTCGTTCTCAAACGTCGTGCCGAGCTCCGTGGTGAAGTGCCCGGCGTGCTGCACGACGGGCAGCGCCGAGAGGGCGACCACGGAGATGCCGGCATACACGCCGAGCACGGCGATCAGCACGAGGTTGACGGACTTGGGGATGTCGTGGCCGGGGTCCTTGGCCTCCTCGGCCATGTTCGAGACGGTCTCGATGCCCGTGTAGGCGACCATCGCGACGGACAGCGCGAAGATCAGCTGGCTCCAGCTCGGCACGCTGCCGAGATGCACCTGGTCGATCAGCAGCGAGGGGTTGAAGACCAGCACGAGCCCGAGGCCCACGAGCAGCACCTGCGTGCAGAGGTCGGCGACGGCCAGGAACAGGTTGAGCTTGGCCGACTCGCCGAGGCCGCGGATGTTCAGGCCGGCGAGCAGCGCGATCGTGATCAGCCCGCCGATGATGTCGCCCGGGTTGTGCGTGAGCGCGGGGAAGAACGCACCGAGATAATGGGGCACGAAGAACGCGGAGATCGCGATCGTGATGATGTAGTCGAGCGTCAGCGCCCAGCCGGCGAAGAACGACACGACCTCGTTGAACGCGTGGCGCGCGAACGAGGAGGAGCCGCCGGCTTCGGGGAACATCGCGGCGCCCTCCGCGTAGGTCTTGGCGGTCAGCACGAACAGGCCTCCGGCGAACAGGAACACGATCGGCGTGAGGCCGAGCGCGTGTGCCGCGACCAGCCCAAGCGCGTAGTAGATCGAGGAGCCGACGTTGCCGTAGGCGGTCGCGAAGAGGCCCGGCACGCCGACCGAGCGTCGAAGGCCGTGCTCGGTCAGACGTGCCAGGAGGCCTCACTTCCTTGCATCGCATCGACCGCGGGGGGTGCGATCTCCACCCTCGACGCTAGATCCGCGGGCGTTACGCTCGTGTAACGATCGCCCGCCGGCGCATAACGATTTCGTGACGGCGCCGCTCGACGGCGCGCGGCGAGATTGCGACCCTCAGGCGACGCGGTTGGGTCAGGCCGGAAGGTGCGTCCGGTCGGGCCGGAACGGGCGTTCGGTCAGGCCGGAACGGCGTGCGGTCAGGCCGGAACCGGCGTGCGCTCGCGGGCCCGTGGCGGCGCGTTGTCGGTCTCGATGATCACGCGGCAGGGGCGCTTGCTCAGCAGGTAGGCGGCCGTCGGGCCGAGCCGCTTGTCGGCGGCGAGCGCGTGAATCGTCGACCAGTAGATCACATCGGCGTTCACGCGCAGGGCTTCCTCGACCAGCGCCGCGCCAGGGTTTCGCGTGCGGATCAGTCCGGTGTGGATCTTGATGCCCGCCCTGCGCGCCTGGATGCGTGCGCTCTCGAGCACTGAGCGGCCGTGCGCTTCCTCCTCCTCCAGGCCCGCGTCGAGCGACAGCTGGCTGGGCACGACGAGCACGAAGATCGCGTATACGACACCCTTTTCGCCGATCAGCTTGGCGGAGTGGTCGAGCACGCTCGCGCTGATGTCCTTGCCGAAGATGGGCACGAGCGCCGTGCGGTAGTCGAACTCCTCGAAGTCCGGCGGGCGCTCGGGCCGCGGCGCCTTCGTCGTGGTGCGCAGGTCGAGCCCCTGATCGCGACGGTAGACGATG
>Ga0193729_1000676_pt1 | contig 17821 bp, 16 predicted proteins | sample U1c2metaG_FD_143036 | JGI IMG/M metagenome (GOLD analysis project Ga0193729, IMG submission 143036) | Soil microbial communities from a riparian zone of the East river system, Colorado, United States - U1c2 | ecosystem: Environmental > Terrestrial > Soil > Riparian zone | place: USA: East River...
GCTGCCTCGGCGACACGCGCGTTTGCGCGAACCGAGACGTTCATGCCGATGTAGCCGGTCGCGCCGGACAGCAGACCGCCGATCGCAAAGCCGCCCGCCACCGCGATGTTCTGGATGAAGATCAGCGCCACGAACAGCACCACGCCGACGGCCGCGATCGTCGTGTACTGGCGGTTCAGATAGGCGCGCGCGCCCTGCTGGACGGCCAGCGAGATGCTCTGCATCTTCTCGTTGCCGGGCGACAGCGCAAGCAGGGCGCGCGTCGTCACCAGGCCGTATACGACGGCGCACGCGGCGCAAACGAGGGCGACGACGACCCCATGGTTCGTCAGAAAGCTGCTCAACAGAAAATCCTCCGCGGTCTGATTGGCGTGCCGCGCGAGGATCGTCGCGCGCACATTTGACGCCCGGATCGCTCGGCACGAGCGCTTACCCGGTGCAAACGCGCGCGCAGTCTATCGTGCCGGCCGGCAACGTGCCGGCCAGCATCAGGGCGGCTGGCAGGGCCTCAGCGCCCGGGCACCCACAGCCTGCCGCTCGACTCGGCCGGCCCGGGACCCGGAGGGGGCTGCTCGTCCGCTCCCTCCCCCTGGCCCTGCTTCCCGCCGCCGGCGTCACCGGGCTCGCCCTGCGGCTCGCCTGCGGGCGCCGCGCCGCCCGGCCGGGCGTCTGCGCCGCTCGCCTGGACCTCCCGCGCGTAGGCCATCTGCAGCTGCGAGAGCGCGTCGCGGAGCGGGCCGAGCTCGCTCGGAAGCCGGCGCTCGAGGATCTCGAGCAGCGCCCTGACGCCATCGATCGCATCGCGCACCTGCTCGAGGTCGCTCTCGGCCACCGGCGGCGCGCCCGTGGCGTCGGGCGGCTGAGGGCCGCGCGGCGCGAGCCGGTGGCCGCCGATGTTCAACAGCGAGACGGCCGCCTGCAGCATCATGTCGGCGGCCGTGATGCGGCTCAGTTCGGCCTCGTAAGCCGCGCGCTGGGCACGCAAGCGGTCCTCCTCGCTGGGCTCCGGCGGCGCGTCGCCGACCCCGCCGCCTGCGCCGGGCGCACCTGTTGGATCGGTGCTCATACCGTCACCTCCTGTGAGTAGGTCTGCAAGGTCTCCGCGACCGACGCCGCGAAGACCTCCTCACGCGCCGCGCCCGCCTCGATCAGCTGGCGCTGGCGCTGGGCGCCGTTGCGCTCGGGAAAGGCCAGCTCGATGCCGAGCTCGGCGCGGATCGGCGCCGTCCAGGCCGCCAGCCGCTCGATCGCCTCGCGCGCCGGGTACTCCTCGGCCCGCTGCAGGTCGATCAACCGCCCGTCGAGCCCGAAGCGGATCGCCCGCCACATGTTCTCCTCGATCATGCGCGGGGTCGGATCGTCGAACGGCACGCCTTCGTCCACGTCGCGGACGGCCTGCGCGATGCATGCCGTCATCAACGAGGCCAGCGCGTCGGACTCGCGCGCCGTCGCCTGCGCGTCGCAGATGCGCACCTCCACCGTGCCGAAGCTGAAGTGCGGCCTCACCGACCACCACACCTGCGTGAACTCGACGATCGAGTTGGTCCGCTTGAGGAACTCGATGTACTCGCGGTAGGCCGGCCAGCCGCCGAACGCATCGGGAACGCCGCAGCGCGGGAAGCTCTTGGTGAAGCTCTGCGTGCGCGCGGAATGCAGCCCGCTGTCGCGGCCGTCCAGAAACGGCGAGTTCGCGGAGATCGCCAGGAGCAGCGGCAGCACCGGGCGCAGGCGGTCGCACGCGTGCACCGCCCGCTCGAGGTCGCGCACGCCCAGGTGCACGTGCAGGCTGAAGGTGTTGTTACGCCATGCGACGTACTTCAGGCCCGCCTCGACACGGCGGTAGTGCTCGGTGTCGATGATCGGCTGCTCGCGATAGTCCGCCCAGGGATGGGTTCCGGTGGCCCCCAGCGCGACGCCCTCGGCGGCGGCGAGCGCGAACAGGCGCTTGCGGCGCTCGCGCTGGCGGGCGAGCGCGTCGTGCAGGTCCGCTCCCACGCCCGAGATGATCTCGATCTCCGATGAGATCAACTCGCCCGTCAGGTGCTCGTGCAGCAGCTGGTCGGCTTCCGCCGCCGCGCACAGCTGCTCGTAGCGCGGGACCATTTCGAGCGTGCGCGGGTCGAGAATCGAGAACTCCTCCTCGACGCCGACGGTGAAGTCGTCCGCCTCGGCAAACGTCTCAGCAGCTCGGTCTAGGTCCAGGCTGGTCATGGCGTTCGGGCGTTCGGGCTCGCTGGCGATTCCCCTCAGGTCAGGTAGAAGTACAGCGCGTAGAGCAGGTCGACCGCTGGGCTGGAGGTGTGGACGGTCACCTCGGGCGGCACCAGCAGCAGCGACTCGGAGTAGTTGAAGATGATCTTCACGCCGGCCTCCACGAGCTCGTCCGCGAGCCCCTGGGCGGCACGCGTGGGCACGGCCAGCACGCCCACGACGATGTCCTCGTCCTCCACCACCTGGCGCAGCTCGCTGGTGTGTCTGACCGTCTGGTTGCCGACGTGGGTGCCGACCTTGCCGGCGTCCACGTCGAAGATCGCCACGACGCGAAAGCCGTGGTCGGCGAAGATGTCCGAGGAGGCGATCGCCTTGCCCAGGTGCCCGGCGCCGAGCAGGGCGATGTTGTGCTGGCCGGCGGTACGCAGGATCTTGCGGATCTGCGAGACGAGCGCCTCGACGTTGTAGCCCACGCCGCGCTTGCCGAACTTGCCGAAGCCGGACAGATCGCGTCGGATCTGCGTGGAGTTCACGTGCGTGTAGTCGGACAGCTCCTGCGAGGAGATCGTCTCCTTGCCCATCTTCTTGGCCTGCGTCAGCACCTGCAGGTAGCGCGACAGCCGCGCCGCCACGCCGAGCGACAGCCGCTCGCTGGAGAGCGCTGCGCCGTCCCGCTCAGCCTCGCGCGGGCGCGTGGTCGGTTCTCCGTAGCTCATCGCCGTGACTCTAGACGCTCTCGCAGGAGCGGCTCGTCGACGAAGTACGCAAACAGCTCCTCGCCATCCAGCGTGACGACCGGAATGCGCTCGAAGTAGGCGCGCTGCAGCGCCTCGTCGCCATCGATGTCGCGCTCATGCAGGTCGAAGCCGAGCTCCCCTTGCAGCCCGCGCAGCGCCGTCATCGCCTCCACGCAGAGATGGCAGTCCGGCCGCGAATAGACGGTCACGAGGCTCATCGCGGCCGTTCGCCCGTCGCATATGCGTCGAGCGCCAGATAGCGCGGGTAGGGCAGCCGCTCGCTGTAGCGTGCGGCGCTGGCGATCATCGCCGCGTTGTCCGTGCACAGCACCTTGGGCGGGACATGCAGCATCAGCCCGAGGCCGGCCAGTCGCTCGCGCAGCGCTCCGTTCGCGGCCACCCCACCCCCCACCGCCAGGCTCTGCAGCCCGGTCTGCGCGAGCGCCCGCTCGGCGCGCTCGACCAGGCTGTCGACGATCGCCGCCTGGTAGGAGGCGGCCAGATCGGCGGCACGCGCGCGGGCCTCCTCCGCGGACAGTTCGCGCAGGCGATAGAGCAGCGCGGTCTTCAACCCCGCGAAGGAGAAGTCGAGCCCCTGGGAGAACGCCTGGCGGCTGGCGCCCCGCCCGCCGCGGGCGCGCTCGCCGCGCGAGCCCGGAAAGGCGAAGGCACTCGGGTCGCCGTCGCGCGCCAGGCGCTCGAGCGCCGCGCCGCCCGGGTAGCCGAGCCCCAGCATCCGCGCACCCTTGTCGAACGCCTCGCCCGCCGCGTCGTCGAGGGTGCGGCCCAGCACCTCGAAGCCGTCGTGCTCGATGACGCGCGCCAGCAGCGTGTGCCCGCCGCTTGCGATCAGGCACAGAAAGGGCGGCTCGAACGCCTCGACGACGGGCTCCGGCCCCTCCTCCACGGCGGCGGCGGGGAGCAGGAAGTTGGCGGCGACGTGGCCCTGCAGATGATCGACCGCCGCGAACGGCAGCTCGCGGGCGGCCGCCAGCGCCTTGGCCGTCGAGAAGCCGACGAGGAGCGCGCCGACCAGTCCGGGCCCCTGTGTGGCGGCGACCAGCTGCACGTCGTCCATCCCCACCGAGGCGTTTCTCAACGCCCGCTCGACGATCGAGTTGACGATCTCCAGGTGATGGCGCGAAGCGATCTCCGGCACGACGCCACCGAAGTCCTCGTGGTCGTCCTGCGAGGAGATCACGTTCGCGCGGATGCGCCCATCGGTGTCGATCACCGCCGCGCACGTGTCGTCGCAGCTGGTCTCCAGCGCGAGGATGTTCATCCGGGTCCGGGGTTGGGAACGTCTTCGAGCGACCCTGCGATGGTGGCGGGAGTGCGCCACATGACGAGCGCGTCCTCGCCGTTGTCCTGGTAGTAGCGCCGGCGCGTGCCGGCGGCCCGGAATCCCTCGCGCTCATACAGATGAATCGCCACCTCGTTGGAGCGACGCACCTCGAGCGTAAAGCGTGCCCGGTCGTCGTCGACGCGCGCATACAGCTCGGCGAGCAGTCGCGAGGCCAGACCCATTCGCTGGCGATCGAGGTCGATCGCGATGTTCATCACGTGCCAGACGGTGTCGTAGCGCGAGCAGATCAGATAGCCGACCAGCCGCTCCCGCCCGGCCGAGCTGCCTCGTCCGTCGGGACAGGTGCGCTCGGTCGCCGCCAGGCAGATGCCAGTCTGCTTGGAGAGCTCCAACACGAACATCGCCAGCGACCAGGGCGTGGGAAACACGCGCCGCTCGATCGCCAGCACTTCCGGCAGATCCGGATAGGCGAGCGGGCGAATGTCCACCGGCGAGGGGGCCTGGCGTCCGTGCAGCGGCGAGGACCACGGTTCGGTCACGAGCCCGCCCCCTTCGGCGAGACGGGGCGCTTGAGCGCGAGCGCCGCATCGGGCGTGCGCCTGTAGTCGGGAAGAACCTGCTCGAAGGAGCCCGCGGCGGCCCGCGCGCCCAGCTCGCAGATCGCGCCTGCATCCACGAGGTGCAGCGGCGAGCAGTCCTCCGCGACCTCGACGCCGGCGCTCTGCAGCTCCGCGCGAAAGTGAACTGCCCCGTCTCCAACGGCCCGCCACCGCCGCCCGGGCGTCCCGGCCCGCCGCTCGAGTCCGGCGCCGATCTCCCGCAGGTCCGCCGGCCCGAGCGCGCGCGGGAAGACGATCTCGCCGTCAAGCGGCTCGCCACCCGGCAGGCCTTCGCGCGAGAAGTCGCTCGCCGCCGGGTAGCCGGCCGCGAACGCCTCGCCGCGGCGGGCGTCGATCACGGCGAGCGTCGCGCGAGCCTCGCTCTCGCGTGCGGCGGCGACAAACGCCAGCGCCCGCAGGCTCGAGATGCCGACGACCTCCACCGCGAGCGACTGCGCCAGCCCGCGGGCCGTGGCGATCCCCACGCGCAGGCCCGTGAACCTGCCGGGACCGACGCCAACCGCAATCCGCTCCAGCGCGTCCCAGCCGAGGCCCGCGGCCGCCAGCAGCTCGCCGGCCATGCCCAGCAGTCTCGTGGCGTGACCCGGATGGCCGTCGGGCGCGGGGTCGTCCCGCGTCTGCAGCGTCCCGCCATCGGCCGATCGCAGGGCCACAGCCGTGGACTGCGTGGCGGTGTCGAAGCCGAGCACGATCACCCCTCCACGACCTCGATCCGCCGGCGGTCCTTCCCGCGGTGCGCCAGCGAGACGCGCACGCGAGCGCTCGCGAACTCGCGCTCGCCGTCCAGCGGCCACTCGACGAACGCGATCCGACCCGCGCCGAGGTAGTCGGCGAGCAAAGCCGGCTCCTCCTGCTCGAGCCCGGACAGCCGGTAGAGGTCGAGGTGCGAGACGGTCAGCTCGCTGCGCGCGCGGTAGCGGTGGCCGATGCTGAAGCTCGGGCTGGTCACCGGGTCGGTGACGCCCAGGGCGCGCGCGGCGCCGCGCACGAGCGTCGTCTTGCCCGAGCCGAGCTCTCCGCGCACGAGCACGACATCGCCTTCCCGCAAGCTCCCGGCGAGCTCCGCCCCAAGCGATTCCGTCTCCGCAGGATCCGAGGTGTCGACGATGCGCACGGCCACGACGAGACTGTAGAGCCAACCGTGCCGATCTCGTTAAACACGACCGGCCCGCGGGAGAAAGGGTCGCGGGCCGATCGTCACTCCTGGAGGGATGGAGACATGGCCTGTATCGGCAGCGCTCTCAGCTGACTTTAGGCCTGGGGACAATTTTTTCGACATTCTCCGAAGATCCCCTCTTTGCAGGCAAAACGTGGGAAAAATCGTCCAAAAAGTGTCCAGAGGAGACTAGAACAGGCCCAATTGGTCTACTTCGGCGCCCTGTGTGCCCTGCACCGCCGCGTCGGGTGGCCCCGCCGGCTCGGGCGCCTGCTGCGGCTCGGGCGCATCGGCGAGCTCGGGCGCCTGCGGCGGCTGCTCCGGCGCGCCCAGCGCGAGCAGCTCCGGCAGCCGCGCGAAGTCCTCGCGCAGCGTCTCGAGCATCCGTGGCGTGTACAGGGCCGCGGCCGGATGGAAGATCGGATACAGCCGCACCGCCCGCCGCCCGAGCGTGAGCACCTCCGGCTGCCCATGCAGGCGGGTGATCCCGGTCGGGTCGCCGCGCAGCAGCTTCGTCGAGAAGTTGCCGAGCGTGCAGATGACCGTCGGCTGGATCAGCTCGACCTGGCGCAGCAGGTACTCCTGGCAGTTCTCGATCTCGATCGGGAGCGGGTCGCGGTTTCCGGGGGGGCGGCAATTGTGCACGACGCCGCCTGCTGTGACGAAGTTGTGCGTGCCCTCGACGTCGAGACAGAAGAAGGTCGTGTCGTGGCGCTTGCGATCGGTGATGTCCTCGACTTCGACCTCGTCGTACATGCTGACCGTGGCTCCTAATTCGAGCAAGTCCGCATCGAACGGGATACGCGCGGCGACGTCTGGGTGCAGCTTGTAGCGCATCGAGGGGGGTACGTAAGCCGCGATCAGCTCGCACAGACGCTCGGTGGTTGGCACGTCGAAATAGAGCCTCGAGCGGGAGGCCTTCGCGACAAGACCCAGCCGTTGTAGGGCCGCGATCAAGCGTTGAAGGTCCGTGTCCGAGAAGGCATTCGTCGCGATCTCGGCAAGTGGCCTCCGCCCTCCGGCGCGGATTCGCGTATATCCGTCGTCCATGAACCAGAACGCCAGCATGCGCGGGTTCAGCTCGTCAACGATCCAAGCCGGAACGACCTTGCGCCGTTCATAGAAGTCGCTTCGAAGCACGCGCAGCGCGCGATGAGCAAGCGTGCGCGTTTGGACGACGTCGTACACGCGGTCCCCTCCGACAACGGCTGCGACCGTCCGCTCTTGCACGTCGACGCCGAACTCCATCAGCAGGCTCGCCTTGAAACGCGCGTAGTCACGCTGTCGGTGGGAGTGCGTGAAGGTGAGACACGACGACGACGCTTGTAGGCAGCCGTCGCCGAGGACGGTGCCACAGACGACGTCCCTGGCGAGCTGGCTCATTCCCTGGCCCGTAGCGACTCGATCACCCTTCTGGAGCTTCTCGACCGAAACGAAGCCACGCTCGGTCAGCACTGGATGGTCTCCGGTGAGTTGCACACCCACCCTTCCCCGTCCGGCTTTCTTGTTCGAGCGGTAGGTCAGGCTGTAGACGCCCCGCTCGCCCAGCGGTGTGGCGTGCCAGCCGACGACCCGCTTGCGCACAAGCGCACCGCTCTCGTCGACCGACATCACGTCGCCCTCGTACCGCGAGCGCACCAGGCGACCGACCCTCTCCCACGACCCATCGCCCAACTGAACGAGCGCGTTGTACCTGAGACACTTGAGTACGTTCGCAATAAAGACGTCTTTGCGCTCAATCCCGATCTCCCCGAGCAGCGTCTCGAGCAACTTCCCGGCCCGCCCGACGAACGGCACCCCTTGCTCGTCCTCGCTGGCCCCTGGCGCCTCGCCGACGAACATCAGGTCCGCGTCGGCATTGCCGGCGCCAAATACCACGGTCTTGCGCGTGGCGGCGAGCTCGGGGCAGCGCGTGCAGATCTTGGCCCGCCCGTAGACCTCCTTGAGCAGCTCGCGCCGCTCTGAGGCGGGCAGCTCGCTCTCGGCAGAGGACATCGCCGGATCTTAATCGCTGCGCACGAGGCTCCGCGCTCCCATGCGGAGGTGGGCTGCGCAATGATCTGGCCGTGTCGTCAAGCCCGGACATCGCCGTGACAGCCCCGTTCGCTGGCGTGGTCGTCTCGTTGGCATACGAGGCCGAGCAGCTGGTCGGCGCAGGTACGGCCGTGCTCGTGCTGGAGGCGATGAAGATGGAGCACGAGGTGCTTGCGGAGACGGGCGGCGTCGTGCGACGCATCGAGGTCGCGGTAGGCGATGCGGTCGAGGAGGGGCAGACGCTGCTCGTGATGAGCGTGACCGGCGAGGCGCAGGCCGACGCGGCTGTGCGAACGAGCGAAGCCAGTGCCAACGGCTTCCGCGCCGATCTGGACGCGGTGCGCGAACGTCATGCGATCGGCCTTGACGCGGCGCGCCCGGAGGCGGTCGCACGGCGGCGCAGGCGCGGCCGGCGCACCGCCCGCGAGAACCTCTCTGAGCTCGTCGACGAGGGCACGTACGTCGAGTACGGCCCGCTGCTGTTCGCCGCACAGGAGAGCCGGCGCACGCGCGAGGAGCTGATCGAGCGCACGCCCGCCGACGGCCTCGTAGCGGGCCTCGGCGAGATCGACGGACGGCCGTGCGTGGCGATGTCCTACGACTACACCGTGCTGGCCGGCACGCAAGGCATGCGCAACCACATGAAGAAGGACCGGCTGTTCGAGATCGCGGAGCGGCGCAGGCTGCCGGTCGTGCTGTTCGCCGAGGGGGGCGGCGGGCGCCCGGGCGACGTGGACATGCCGATCGTCGCCGGCCTGGACTGCCGCGCCTTTCAGCTGTTCGCCCGCCTCAGCGGCCTGGTGCCGCTCGTCGGCATCGCTTCCGGCTACTGCTTCGCCGGCAACGCCGCGCTGCTCGGATGCTGCGATGTGGTGATCGCCAGCGAGGACTCGAGCATCGGGATGGGCGGGCCGGCGATGATCGAGGGTGGCGGGCTGGGTGTGTACGAGCCCTCCGAGGTCGGCCCAATCGACGTGCAGGATGCCAACGGCGTGGTCGACCTGCGTGTCGCCGATGACCACGAGGCCGTCGCCGCGGCCAAGCGCTACCTGTCCTACTTTCGCGGTCCGACCGTCCCCGGGGCCGTCCCGGACCAGCGCTTGCTGCAGCAGCTCGTCCCCGAGGAGCGTAAGCGGGTCTACGACGTCCGCCGCGTGCTGCAGGCGTTGTTCGACGAGGGCTCTGTGCTCGAGCTGCGTCGCGGGTTCGGGCCGGGGATGGTCACCGCGCTGGCGCGCGTCGACGGCCGGTCGCTGGGAGTGCTCGCAAACGACCCCACGCACCTCGGCGGCGCGATCGACGCGGAGGGCGCGGACAAGGCCGCACGGTTCATCGCGATGTGCGACGCCTTCGCGCTGCCCGTGCTGTTCCTGTGCGACACGCCCGGCTTCATGGTCGGGCCGGCCGCCGAGCACACCGCGACCGTGCGGCACTTCGCGCGCATGTTCCTCGGGGGCGCCAACCTGTCGGTGCCGTGCGGGACGATCATCCTGCGCAAGGGCTACGGGCTCGGCGCGCAGGCAATGGCCGGCGGCGGGTTCAAGGCCCCGCTCTTCACGATCGCCTGGCCGACGTCCGAGTTCGGAGCGATGGGGCTGGAGGGCGCCGTGCGACTCGGCATGCGGCGCGAGCTCGAGGCGATCGAGGACGCCGAGGAGCGCGAGCGCGTGTTCCAGGTGACGGTCGCCTCGGCCTACGAGCGCGGCCGGGGGCTCAACATGGCGGCATACGGTGAGATCGACGACGTAATCGATCCCGCCGAGTCACGGCGCTGGATCGCCACGCTGTTCGACGACGGCGCCGAGCAGTGGTGGCAGCGCAGCGGCAAGTCGCGCCCGTACGTCGACGCCTGGTAGCACCTGTCTACGGGTGTCGCAGCCTGGATATCTCGGGCGCTGCCCGAGTGCTCTACACGGCAAAGAGCCCGCCGAAGCGGGCTCTCGCCATACGTCCTGGATGGAGACGCCGGGCGCTTGCGCCTCCCTGCAGTGCAGTGCGCTCCGCTGAGAACAGTCCCCAGCCGCTCACCCGCCCGGCGTTATGTCGATTACCCTCGGCTAGGCGCTTGAAACGCAGATCTATGAATTTTTTGCGCTAAATGCGGCAACATTCACGGCGCGCCGGCGGCGCGGAACATTCGCGCAACGTCGCGCGCTGTGTGAGCTTGGGCACAGAGCCTGGGCACGCACCGGCGAGCCCTTCCACCCCGCCCCCGGCGTCGGTATCATCCTCGACAGGCCATCACCGAGACGCTCGGGATGGACCGGTAGACACGCTTCACCAGACATCTTGAGTCGCGCCGGTATCCGCAGGGAACTGGACCGAAACCGATGAGCCACGCCAACCGAACCTCGCTCAGCGCATGAGGACTGTGCGCGCCGTCGATCAGCTGCGCTCTGCGCTCGCCGCGGACCGCCGCGCCGGGCGGACGGTCGGGCTCGTGCCTACGATGGGCGCCCTGCACGAGGGTCACCTGTCACTGATCAGGCGCGCGCGGACGGAGTGCGACGTGGTCGTCGTTTCGCTGTTCGTCAACCCCGCCCAGTTCAACGACCGGGCCGATCTCGAGCACTACCCGCGGCGCGAGGAGCGAGACGCCGATCGGGCGTCGGGCGCCGGGGCCGACGTGCTATTCGCGCCGTCCGTCGAGGAGGTCTACCCGCCCGGCTTCGCCACCGCCGTCGAGGTGTTCGGCGTGACCGCACGGCTGGAGGGCGTCGCGCGTGGCGCCGAGCACTTTCGCGGAGTGAGCACGGTCGTTACGAAGCTGCTCGGGATGGCGATGCCGGATGTCGTGTACTTCGGCCAGAAGGATGCCCAGCAGGTGATCGTGATCCGCCGCCTCATCGCCGATCTGAACTTGCCGGTTCGCGTCCAGGTCTGCGCGACGGTGCGCGAGCCCGACGGCCTCGCGATGTCCAGCCGCAACGCGCGGCTGAGCCCCGACGAGCGCGAGCGTGCGCGTGCGCTGCCCGACGCACTGCGCGCGGCGTCCAAGCGCGCGGAGCAGGGCGAGCGGTCCGCCGAGGCCCTGCTGGAGGCCGCGCGCGCCGCGATGCTCGCTCGCGGCGTTCAACCGGAGTACCTGGAGCTCGTCGATCCCGAGACACTCGAGCCGTGCGAGGAGCTCGCTGGCGAGAGCCTCCTCGCGCTGGCCGCACGGCTCGGTGAGACACGGCTGATCGACAACGCGATCCTGCGGCCATCTCCCGCCGCGACCCCCCGTCAACCGCACCAGAGAAAGGCGATCGCCTGATGCAACGCGTGATGCTGAAGTCCAAGATCCACCGGGCGACGATCACCGACTGCGACCTGCACTACGTCGGCTCGATCACGATCGACCCCGATCTGCTGGAGGCCGCCGACATCCTCGAGCACGAGCAGGTGCACGTGCTCGACATCGACAACGGCGCCCGCTTCGAGACGTACACGATCGCCGGACGGCGCGGCTCGGGCTCGATGACGATCAACGGCGCGGCCGCGCGGCTCGTGCAGCGCGGGGACCGGATCATCGTCGTCTCCTACGCCAACTACGAGCCGGCCGATCTCCAAACCTATGAGCCTCGCGTGGTGCACGTCGAGGCGCACACCAACCGGATCATCACGGTCGACGACGCGGTGGCCACCCTGCTGACCTAGCGAGGGGTCAACCGAGTCAGAGAGGAGGCACACATGTCCAGCTACCCCGAGATACAGGCCCCGTCCGACCCCGGACGCCTGCCGATGACCCTCCCGCTGCTGGCGGAGAAGAAGCGGCTCGGCGACCCGATCGTGATGGTCACCGCCTACGATTACCCGAGCGCACGCGCGGCCGAGTCAGCCGGCGTCGACCTCGTGCTGGTCGGCGACTCGGCCGCCACCACAGTGCTCGGCTACAACGCCACGACACCCGTCGAGCTCGACGACATGCTCGTTCTCGCGCGCGCCGTGCGCCGCGGCCTGCGCACCCCGCTGTTGATCGGCGACCTGCCGTTCGGCTCCTACGAGGTCTCCGACGAGCAGGCGATCACGAGCGCCATGCGGATGGTCAAGGAGGCCGGCTGTGAAGTCGTCAAGCTGGAGGGCGGCGGCGAGGCGTCCGTGCGGCGCGCGCGCGCCATCATCGGCGCGGGCATCCCTGTGATGGGGCATGTCGGCCTCACTCCGCAGACCTCCACCGCACTGGGCGGCTGGAAGGCTCAGGGCCGCACGGCCGGTGCTGCGGAGCGGATCGCCAACGAGGCGCTCGCGCTGCAGGAGGCGGGCTGCTTCGCGCTCGTCTTCGAGGCGATCCCGAGCGCGGTCACCGACGAGCTGATGCCCCATCTGCAGATCCCCGTGATCGGGATCGGCGCGGGTCCCGCGACCGACGGGCAGGTGCTCGTCTTTCATGACCTGCTCGGCATCCGCGACGGGCTCGGGCCGCGCTTCGTCAAGCGCTACGCCAACCTCCAGCAGGAGATGAACGCGGGCGTCGCCGCGTACGCGGAAGACGTGCGCACGGGCCGCTATCCCGGGCCTGAGCACACGTACAAGATCGACCCGGGCGAGCTGGCCGAGCTGCGCGCACGACTCGGCTGAGCGCAAGAGAGCGAGCCGAGCCGACGCCGGCCGGCGCGCAGCCGGCTGGACGACTGTTCGAGCCGCGGCCTCGATGGGGCGGGCGACAGTTTGGACGCCGCCACGGCGGGGTAATCGACGCGCGACACTGTGCGGCGACACTCGCCGCGCACAACCGCACGCCCCGTCTTTCGAACCCGGAGGAAGTCCATGAAGCTGCGCTCGAGGTTGGCTGTCCTGTCCAGTGTGCTGGCCTTCGGCCTGCTTGGCGCCGCAACCCAGGCCGCTGCGTGGGCGCCCGAGGGAAGCGCCACGATCCATCCCGGCGTGATGACCTTCACGAACGCCTCTTCGTTCTTGAACGGCGCGTCCCAATGCACGGCGAACTTCGTGTTCACGGACGCCTCGGGCGGCGTCTACCTCGGCCAGGCGGCGCACTGCTCCTCGACGGGCGAAAGCACCGAAACAAATGGCTGCACGGCAAAATCGCTTCCCCTCGGCACGGCGATCTACTCGGGCGACCTCGTCAACGGCGGCGTCCAGGACGGCACGCTGATCGGCACGCTCGCCTACAACTCGTGGCTGACGATGCAAAAAGCCAACGAGAAAGACGCCAACACCTGCGCGTACAACGACCTCGCGCTGATCAAGATCTCGGCGGCGCAGGTCGGCAACGTCAATCCCACCGTGCCCTTCTGGGGCGGGCCGAACGGCCTCGCCGCGGGCGTCTCGGCGACCGGCGAACGGGTCTTCTCCTATGGCAACTCGATCCTGCGCCTCGGCATCAGCGCCCTCAGCCCGAAGACCGGCGTGAGCCTCGGCGACCAGGAAGAAACCGGCGGCTGGAGTCAGGAGCTGTACACAGTGACGCCGGGCATCCCTGGAGACTCCGGAAGCGGCTTCCTGAACGCCGGCGGGAACGCGCTGGGCGTCCTCTCGACGGTCGAGCTCGCTCCCCTGCCGGCGGCCAACGGCGTCGGGACGCTCGCCAAGGAGCTCGCCTACGCGAACACCGCCACCGGGCTCGGACTGAAAGTCGCCGCCGGCACGACGCCGTTCAACGCGCTGCCCGTTCCGCCGGCCCCTTAGCTCCGCTCCGCCCGGGAGCCCTCGCCTCGCTAGGACCCGGCGAGGGGCTCTCCAAAGCGCTCGCCGAACGCGAACTCCGCGACCGGCCTGCGCGCGAGCCGCTTGGGCCAGGGATCGGCGCGATAGCCGACACCGATGTGCGCGGCCAGCGCGACGTCGTCGGGGATCGCGAGCAGCCGCTTGACCTCGGCCTCGGCCGGCACCAGAAGCGTGGTCATCGCGGCGCCGAGGCCCTCGCCCCGCAGCGCCAGCAGCAGGTTCTGCACGAACGGGTAGATCGAGGCGCCGCCGACGATGCTCTGACGCGGCAGCGCGGCGTCGGTCACGGCGAGGTCCTCGAGGCGCACGCCCACGACGAGGTGCATGGACACCTCCTCCAGATGGGTGGCGTAGTCGTCGGCGCGCCGGACCATTCGCACGCGCGCCGGGTCGAACTCGTCGGGATCGGCAAGCATCTTCGCCCCGCCCGTCTGCTCGAGGTAGGCGCGCCAGCGGGGCAGATAGAGCTCGCGCAGCGCAGTGCGCCGCTCGAGATCCTCGACCACCACGACCCGCCAGCCCTGACGGTTGCCACCACTCGGCGCGAAGCGCGCGCCCTCGAGCGCCCGCACCAGCAGCTCGCGCGGCACGGGATCCGGCTTGAAGCGCCGGCTCGTCGGGGCACAGCGCATCGCCTCGTACAGGTCCATGGTCCGGACGCTACACGTACTCGATCCGCCGCAGCACACGGGCCGGGGCGCCGGCGGCGATCGAGAACGGCTCGATATCGGTGGTCACCACGCTGTTCGCGCCGATCACGCAGCGCTCGCCGATCGTGACCCCGCTGGTGACGACGACGTTCGCGCCGAGCCAGCAGTTCTCGCCGATCCGCGTCGGCCCCTTGCTCTCGAATCCCTGCCAGGTGATCGGCTTGTGCGGATCGTCGAAACGGTGGCTGGCGTCGCTCACGAAGCAGCCGTTTGCGAGCATGCAGTGCGCGCCGATCTCGACGAGCTCGTGCGCGGCGAGCATCACGCCTTTGTTGAGGAACGTGCCCGCGCCGACTCGCACGCGCGCGTTGCCCGGCGCGGTGATCCAGACGCCCGGCTCGAGCAGCGCACCCGCGCCTATCTCGAGGCGACCAGCGTGCAGCGACTCGAGCACGTTGCCGTGCACCGGCCAGCGCACGAAGGCTTCGCGTCGCAGCAGCTCCCAGTGGATCCGCGCGCGGTTCCAGGGCAGCGAGTTGCGCTCATACCAGCGCCACTTCTGCGCCCACAGCCGGGCGCGACGGGCGATTTCTGCCATCGCGCCAGCTTCGCAGGTGCCGCCGCGCTTGCGCCGCGCGGACGACTACGCCGCCGCCGCGAGCTTCGCTCGCCGCTTGCCGGCGGCGGGCTTACCGGCCCGCGCCGCCGGGGCGAGCAGCTCGGCGAGGAACGCACCGGTGTGCGAGGCCGGCTCGGCGGCGACATCCTCGGGGGTGCCGACGGCAATCGCCAGCCCGCCCTCCTCCCCGCCCTCCGGCCCCATGTCGATCAGCCGGTCGGCGGACTTGATCACGTCGAGGTTGTGCTCGATCACGACCACGCTGTTGCCCGCGTCGACCAGCCGTTGCAGCACCGCCAGAAGACGCTGCACGTCGGCGAAGTGCAGGCCCGTCGTCGGCTCGTCGAGGATGTACAGCGTGCGCCCGGTCGCCACCTTCGAGAGCTCGGTCGCGAGCTTGACGCGCTGTGCCTCGCCGCCGGACAGCGTGGTCGCCGGCTGTCCCAGCCGCACGTATCCGAGGCCGACCGCGTGAAGCGTCTCGAGCCGGCGGCGGATCTTCGGGATGTGCTCGAAGAACTTCAGTGCCTCCTCGACCGACATGTCGAGCACGTCGGCGATGCTCTTGCTCTTGAAGCGCACTTCGAGCGTCTCGCGGTTGTAGCGCTTGCCGTGGCACTGCTCGCAGGGGACGTACACGTCGGGCAGGAAGTGCATCTCGATCTTGATCTGCCCGTCGCCGCGGCACACCTCGCAGCGCCCGCCCTTCACGTTGAAGCTGAAGCGGCCCGGCTTGTAGCCGCGCACGCGGGCCTCCTGCGTCTTCGAGAACAGGTCGCGGATCACGTCGAACAGGCCGGTGTAAGTGGCGGGGTTGGAGCGCGGCGTGCGCCCGATCGGCGACTGGTCGACCTGGACGATCTTGTCGAGCTGCTCGAGGCCATGAATCGCGCGATGAGCTCCCGGACGCTGTCGCGCGCGATGCAGGCGGTTGGCGACCGCCTTGAACAGCACGTCGTTGACAAGTGTCGACTTGCCCGAGCCCGACACGCCGGTGACACAGGTGAGCACGCCGAGCGGTATGTGCACGTCGATCTCGCGCAGGTTGTGCTGGCGGGCGCCGAGTATCTCCACGTAGCCACTCGGCTTGCGCCGCTGCGAGGGCGTCTCGATCGTTCGGGCGCCGGACAGGAACTGCCCCGTGAGCGAGCCCTCGACCCGCTGGACGTCGGCCGCGGTCCCCTGCGCGACGATCTCCCCACCGTGCTCACCCGCTCCGGGCCCGAGATCGACGAGATGGTCGGCCGCGCGCATCGTCTGCTCGTCGTGCTCGACGACGATCACCGTGTTGCCGAGGTCGCGCAGCCGCTCCAGCGTGCCGATCAGCTTCGAGTTGTCGCGCTGGTGCAGGCCGATCGACGGCTCGTCGAGGATGTACAGCACGCCGACCAGCGAGGAGCCGATCTGCGTCGCGAGGCGAATTCGCTGCGCCTCGCCGCCGGACAGCGTGGCGGCGGCGCGGTCCATCGACAGGTAGCCGATGCCGACGTTCTCCAGGAACTGCAGCCGCTCCGAGATCTCGCGCAGGATCAACCGCGCTACGTGACGGTCGGTCTCCGACAGCTCCACCTCCTCCAGCCACTCGAGCGCACGACGCGCCGAAAGTGCACAGAAGTCCTCGATCCGCGCGCCGCCGACGAGCACCGCGCGGGACTCGGCGCGCAGCCGCGCCCCGCCGCACACTGGGCAGGCGCGCAGCGACATGAACTCCTCGATCTTCTCGCGCGTCCACTCCGAGTCGGTCTCGCGGTAACGCCGCTGGAGGTTCTTCACGATCCCCTCGAAGCGCGTCGCGTACGAGCGCCGTCGTCCGTATCGGTTGCGGTAGCTGACCTGCACGGGCTCGCCGTTCGTTCCCTGCAGGAACAGGTCGCGATGCTCCTCGGGCAGATCCTCCCAAGGCGCCTCCAGGTCCACGCCGTAGCGCTCGGCGATCGCCTCGGTGACCTGCTCGTAGTAGTTGGAGCTGCTGTTGGCCCACGGCGCCAACGCGCCTTCGCCGATCGACAGGCTCGGATCGGGCACCACGAGCTCGGGATCGATCTCCATCTGCGATCCGAGGCCCGTGCAGCGGTCGCACGCGCCATGCGGCGAGTTGAACGAGAAGATCCGCGGCTCCAGCTCGACCAGCGACGGGCCGTGCTCGGGACATGCGAAGCGCTCGGAGAACGTGAACAGCGTGCCCGGCTCGGGCGACTCGCCCGGGACGATCTGCGCGGCCGCCGCTCGAGCGCCCTTGGCGCCAGTGGCGTGCGCCGGCTCGGCGGCCGGCTCGTCCTTCGTCGAGCCGACGATCTCGAGCTCGACGAGCCCTTCGGCCAGCCCAACCGCCGTCTCGATCGAGTCGGCCAGCCGCTTGCGCACGTCGTGGCGCATCACCAGCCGATCCACGACCACCGAGATGTCGTGCTTGTAGCGCTTGTCGAGCACGATCGACTCCTCCAGCATGCGCACCCGGTCGTCGATCTTCACGCGCGCGAACCCGTCGCCGCGGAGCTCCTCCAGCAGCTTGCCGTACTCGCCCTTGCGCCCGCGCACGACCGGCGCGAGCACCATGAAGCGCGTCCCCTCGGCAAGCTCCATCGCCTGGTCGATGATCTGCTCGGCCGACTGGCCGACGATCGGCCGGCCGCAGATCGGGCAGTGCGGCTTGCCCACGCGCGACCACAGCAATCGCAGGTAGTCATAGATCTCGGTGACCGTTCCGACGGTCGAGCGCGGGTTGCGCGAGGTCGTCTTCTGGTCGATCGAGATCGCCGGCGAGAGCCCCTCGATCGAGTCGACGTCGGGCTTGTCCATCTGACCGAGAAACTGCCTCGCA